>Ga0306920_100003111_pt1 | contig 21053 bp, 20 predicted proteins | sample flu12Cox44000170_FD_204666 | JGI IMG/M metagenome (GOLD analysis project Ga0306920, IMG submission 204666) | Lab enrichment of tropical soil microbial communities from Luquillo Experimental Forest, Puerto Rico - flux4day.12C.oxic.44.000.170 (v2)... | ecosystem: Environmental > Terrestrial >... | reverse complement strand
GGGCGGTATGTTCCGCCACTGATTGGCTAGCGGTTGAATTCCAGCATTCGCTACCGATCCGGTTTACATCGCGCCAATTTCGGATCCGCGTGCCGAGTGTCTTCCGCCAACTCGGACCCTGTTGCCCGTTTAAGCCGCGCGGGTTTCCTCGATATCCTGAGTTGGACAGCGGAAAAACACAACAATTGCCTGGGAGCACCGCAATTTAACCGATAATGGAGCGCGCATTATGATCAGCTGTCAATCTAGGCTGGTTAAGAGGCGTTCATGGTTTCCAGCGAGGGCGCGGAAGTCCGGATAAGGTGTTACAGCCATATTGCGGAATGCGAGGTCAAAGTGGCGGTTCACGGAAGGGAAATGTGCATGACCTGCCGTGATTACAACCAAGCACTCAAGTGGGCTCGGCTGGAATGCAGATCATATGGAGTGACCGGCATTACGGTAGAGCGCGTCAGCACGGCCGAAGAAGGCGGGCAAACGATTGAACACTTGCCAGGAGAAATTCCTATAATTTTCTCCCACTAGCCGTGCTTGAGGCTGATCGTTGCCGCCGCAATAAGCGCCCGCCACCGCATCTGATCTCCAGAAAACCCAATGCGCCTCGTGCGTCCGGCCTGCTGCTTGCGTGGACTTGGCGCTATTTGCCGATAGCCTTCCACAGCGCTTCATTGATCCGCTCCTGCCAGCCCGGCCCGGTCGCCCGAAAAAATTCGAGCACATCCTGGTCAATCCGCAACGTCACCTGCTCCTTGACGCCGGGGACCGCCGCCTTCCTGGGCGGCGCTTCCGCGACTTTCGTGGTGACCTTCTTGAACGCGGCTTCCGCTTCCGTACGCGCGTCGCCCAGCGTGCGCGGCCGTCTTGGTTGATCGGGCATGTCTTAAATTCCTTCGAACAAGGCGGTTGAGAGATAGCGTTCCGCGAATGACGGCACGATGGCCAGGATGGTCTTGCCTGTGTTTTCCGGCCGCTTGCCGATTTCCAGGGCGGCGGCAATGGCAGCGCCTGAGGAGATGCCGCCTGCAATGCCCTCGTTCAGCGCCAGCGCGCGCGAGGTTTCGATTGCGGTTGCGCTGTTGATCCGGATGATTTCGTCGATCACCGAGCGGTCCAGAATGTCGGGAATGAAGCCCGCGCCGATGCCCTGGATCTTGTGCGGGGTGTGCTGTCCTCCCGAGAGAACCGGGCTTTCCTCGGGTTCGACCGCAACCACGCGCAGCGCAGGCTTGCGAGGTTTGAGCACCTGGCCGACGCCGGTAATGGTACCGCCGGTGCCGACACCGGCGACGAAAATGTCGATGTCGCCGCCGGTATCGTTCCAGATCTCCTCGGCGGTCGTGCGACGATGAATTTCGGGGTTGGCCAGGTTCTTGAATTGCTGTGGCATCACCGAATTGGGCGTTGTGCGCAAAAGCTCCTCGGCGGTCGCAATCGCGCCCTTCATACCCTGAGAAGCCGGCGTCAGGATGATCTCGGCGCCGAGAAACGCCAGCATCTTGCGTCGTTCGATCGACATCGATTCCGGCATCACAAGCTTGAGCCGATAGCCGCGCGAGGCGGCCACGAAGGCAAGAGCAATGCCGGTATTTCCCGACGTCGGTTCGATCAGGACGGTATCGGCGTTGATCAATCCGGCCTTCTCCATCGCGGTGACCATGGACACGCCGATGCGGTCTTTGACGCTCACAGCCGGATTGAAATACTCAAGTTTGGCTAAAATCTTCGCCCGCGCGCCGTGCGCCTGCGGCAATCTGCGCAGGCGCACAATCGGTGTGTCGCCAATGGCCTCGACAATGCTGTCGAACACCCGGCCACGACCCGGCGGGTGTGTTGCACGCGTGGGTGACGGCGCATCCATGTGGAACTCCCTAGTGTCCTGGTTCTGACATTCGTATCCTATCGCGGCGAGATCAGCGCGAATTCGCGTCGTTCCGTAGTTAGTGGCACTTAGCGTTGTTTCGCAAGCGCGATCACGACAATTCAAAACTCGCTGCATTGCAAAATTTTGGAGAAGCCAATTATCGCAAAACGAACGCATTTATGTTGCGACATCGTCAACCAATTGGGTGTATGTTACGCTCATGCTGGGAACGCAGGGAGGTCTCGATGACAGCAGCCGCTGAAGTCCTGTCGACCGCCACGCCAAAGCGAGATGCGCGGATTGATCTGCCAGACTGTCCGGTCTGCGCGGACACGATGGTCGCTGCAGAGGCTTCAGCGTACGTCTCGGACGATCTCGTCAGCTATCTCTGGACCTGCGATACCTGCGGCTACGGTTTTGTGACAAAGCACGCGCTTGGCCGAATTGTCTGTAACTAGTCAGGCGTGAGGTCGCCTCGCGCCCATTCGGCTCGCCTCTCCTCGTGAAATCTTGCAAAGCTTCCCGTTGATACCGCGTCCCTGATGCCCTGCATCAGGTGCTGGTAATAGGCGATGTTGATCTCTGACAACAGCATTGCGCCCAGCGCCTCGCCCGACTTCACGAGATGATGCAGGTATGCGCGCGAGCAATCGCGCGTGGACGGCCATGAGCTTGTCTCGTCGAGCGGGCGCGGATCGTCGGCATGGCGGGCGTTGCGCAGATTGATCGGACCGCGGCGGGTGAATGCGACGCCATGGCGTCCATTGCGGGTCGGCAGGACGCAGTCGAACATGTCGATGCCGCGCTTGACCGCCTCCAGCAGATCCTCCGGCGTTCCAACCCCCATCAGGTAGCGCGGTCGCTCGGCCGGCAAATGCGGCACGGTTTCCTCGACCAGGGCAAGCATCACGGATTGCGGTTCGCCGACCGCAAGTCCGCCGATGGCGTAGCCGTGAAAACCGATATCGACGACACCGCGCGCGCTCGTCTGCCGCAACTCGGGCACGTCGCCGCCCTGCACAATGCCGAACAACATGGTGCCACCCGGCGCCGTTTCGAACGCACGCCTCGAACGCTCGGCCCAGCGCAACGATAGTTGCATCGCCCGCTCGATATCCGCCCGCTCGGCCGGCAGCCGCACGCATTCGTCGAGCTGCATGGCGATGTCGGCGCCCAGCAGCCTCTGGACCTCGATCGATCGCTCCGGCGAAAGCTCGACCTTGACGCCGTCGATATGGGAGCGAAACGTCACGGCGCTCTCGCTGACCTTGCGCAAATCTGACAACGACATCACCTGGAAACCGCCGGAATCGGTCAGCAGCGGACCGTTCCAGCCGGTGAAGCGCTGCAAGCCGCCAAGGGAGGCGATCCGTTCGGCGCCCGGCCGCAGCATCAAGTGATAGGTGTTGCCGAGCACGATATCGCTGCCCGCATCGCGCACCTGCCGCCAGTGAACGCTCTTCACGGCACCGGCGGTGCCGATAGGCATAAAGGCGGGCGTGCGCACGACGCCATGCGGCGTGACCAACCTGCCGGTGCGAGCGTTACCGTCGGTTGCGAGCAGGTCGAAATGGTTGGGCAAGCTCATGGGAAGCTTATTGCGTAAGGTCCACGTCATTTGCAACTTTGTTGGGCCGCCAGACCAGCCCAAAAGCCGTTGACGAGGCTGTCCTGCCCCCATATGGTCGCGCCGATGATGACGACCGCGAAAACCACCACGAAAACCGGAAAGCCCTCGCGGGCTTCGGGAGTCGTGCGCGCGTAGTTGAACGGCCGCATCATCCGAACCGAAGCCCCGTCCTGAGCAAGGTCCGGGGCTTTTTTATTGCCTGAAGGAGATCAAAGTGAGCGATGACCCCGTTGTTGCCATTGCCGGCGTGACCGGCGCCGTGGGTGCCGAATTCATGGCCACCATGGACAGGCGCGGCTTCCGCGTCGGCAGGCTGAAGGCGTTGGCAAGCGCCCGCTCGGCGGGCAAGTCCCTCCGCTTTCGCGGGCGTGAAATCGTCATCGAGGAGCTGACCGAAACGTCCTTCGAGGGCGTCGAGATTGCGCTGTTCTCGGCCGGTAGCGGCGTGTCGCGCAAGTTCGCGCCGATCGCGGTCGACGCGGGGGCCGTGGTCATCGACAATTCCTCCGCCTTCCGGATGGATAGCGATGTGCCGCTGGTGATCCCGGAGATCAATGCTCACCGCATTCGCGCGCACGAGGGGATCATCGCCAATCCCAACTGCGCGGCGATTACCGCGCTCGTGCCGCTGTGGGCGGTCCACCGGCAAAACCGCATCAAGCGTTTGATCATCGCAACCTACCAGGCCGCAAGCGGCGCGGGCGCTGCCGCGATGGAGGAACTTCTGGATTCGACGCGCGCCAGCCTCGAGGGACGCGCCTTTCAGCCGCGCGTGATGCCCTATCCCTGCGGCTTCAATCTGTTCAGCCATAATACCGCGATCGATCCGGATACGGGATACAACGCCGAGGAAACCAAGGTCATCAACGAGACGCGCAAGATACTGGAGGACGACCGCATAGGCGTCGGGGTGACATGCATTCGCGTGCCGGTGCTGCGGGCGCATTGCGAGGCCATCACCTTCGAGTGCGAGAATCCGATCACGGAGGATGAGGTACGCGAGATGCTTTCGACCGCCCCGGGCGTCCGCATCGTCGACGATCGGGCAAAGAACTATTTCCCGATGCCGGTCGATGCGTCGGGTCAGGACGACGTGCTGGTTGGGCGAATCCGGCGGGATCTCAGCGACCCATCGGGCCATTCTATCTCGATGTTTGTGGCGGCCGACCAGCTCCTCAAGGGAGCCGCGCTGAACGCGATCCAGATCGCCGAGCTGTTGCCCGAGCGCGTCACGGCTTGAAACGCGAAGCGTCAATCCCGCGACCGAAACAGTAGGCAGGCGTCACCGTAGGAATAGAACCGATAGCCCGTCGCGACTGCATGGGTATAGGCGCGCTTCATGGTGTCGAGACCGGAAAAGGCCGACACCAGCATGAACAGCGTGGAACGCGGCAGATGAAAATTGGTCAGAAGAATATCGACCGCGCGAAAACGATAGCCCGGCGTGATGAAAATCGCCGTCTCACCTTCGAACGGCTCGATTGTGCCATCCTCCGTCGCCGCGCTCTCAAGCAATCGCAGCGAAGTCGTTCCGACCGCGACGATGCGGCCCCCGTTTGCCCGGGCTTCATTCAGCGCGTGGGCGGTTGCGGGCGGGATGCTGCCCCACTCCGCATGCATCTTGTGGCCTTCCGTATGGTCCGACTTTACCGGCAGGAACGTCCCTGCTCCCACATGCAGCGTGATCCGCTGGATGCCCACGCCGCGTTCGCGCAAGGCTGCTTCCAGCGCCGGCGTGAAATGCAGGCCCGCGGTCGGCGCCGCGACCGCTCCCTCGCTTGTCGCATACATGGTCTGGTAGTCGGTCACATCAAGCTCGTCGACCGCGCGCTTCGAAGCGATGTAGGGCGGTAGCGGCGGACTGCCGACGTCGGCGATGGCCTGGTCCAGCACAGGCCCATGAAACGAAAACGAGAGCGTGACCTCGCCCTCCTCACCCCTGCCTTCGACCCTGGCGTCGAGATGCCCGAGCAGGCACACCTTGCCCTCATTGCCGAAACGGATGGTGTCGCCGTCCCTGAGCTTGCGCGCCGGCTTGACCAGCGCCTGCCAGCGCGAGCCATCCAGGCGCTTGATCAGCGTCGCCTCGATTTTCGATTCGGTCTCGCGACCGATGCGGCGACCTGTCAGCTGCGCGGCGATGACCTTGGTATCGTTGACGACCAGCTGATCGCCCGCCTCAAGCCAGGCCGGAAGGTCCAATATGGTGCGATCGCGCAAGACACCGTCGGGCAGCACCACCAGCATTCGCGCGGAATCGCGCGGGCTCGCCGGGCGCAGCGCAATGGATGTGGCCGGCAGTTCGAAATCGAAGAGATCGGTGCGCATATCGACGACACAGCAAATCCAGGCGGCAATCTGCGGGGTGCGGATTTCTACGCGTCGGCAGCCATGCGCGCCTTGACGATCTTGTCGGGATTCTGGACCGGCTCGCCGCGCTTGATCTTGTCGACATTCTCCATGCCCGACGTGACCTTGCCCCAGACGGTATATTTGCCGTCGAGAAAGCCGGCATCGTCGAAGCAGATGAAAAACTGGCTGTCGGCGGAATCGGGGCTTGCCGCGCGCGCCATCGACGCCGTTCCGCGCACATGGGGCTCCCTGTTGAACTCGGCCTTGAGCTTCTTGCCGGAACCGCCGGTACCGGTGCCATGCGGACAGCCGGTCTGCGCCATGAACCCCTCGATCACGCGATGGAAAACGATGCCATCGTAAAAGCCCTCCCGAACCAGTTCCTTGATCCGCGCCACATGGTTGGGCGCAAGGTCGGGGCGCATCTCGATGGCGACGGGTCCCTGGGTGGTTTCGAGGATCAGAGTGTTCTCGGTGACAGCCATGTTCGTTTCTCGCCTTGGTGTTCGGGATCGATTGTTTCAATTCATTTCGGAAGCGACCTGCACCTTCAGCATCTTGTCGGGATCGGTGACGGCACCGCCTTGGGAGCCCGCGGGCGCTTTCTTCAGCTTGTCGACCACGTCCATGCCCTGCACCACCTCCCCGATCACGGTGTACTGCTTGTTGAGGAAGGATGCATCGGCAAAACAGATGAAGAATTGCGAGTTCGCGGTATCGACGCTGTCGCCGCGTCGCGCCATGCCGACGGTTCCGCGCTTGAAGGGAAGGTCCGAGAACTCCTGCTTGAGGTTCGGATATTTCGAGCCGCCGGTGCCGTTGAAATTCTGTCCGTCGCCGGTTTGCGCCATGAAGCCATCCATCACCCGGTGGAACGGCACGTTGTTGTAAAAACCCTCGCGCGCCAGCTGCTCGATCCTTTCGGCGTGGCGGGGAGCGATGTCGGCCCTGAGCGCAATGACGATGCGCCCCTTGGTCGTGTCGATCACGATTGCATTCTTCTTGTCGAGATTTGCGGGCAGCGATTGTGCGAGTGCGGGGACGGCGAGGACAAGTGCTGTGAGGAAGGCAAGAACGCGGATCATGAAAACTCCAGGGGACTTGGGGATCAAGGGACTTAGGGTGATGACGTTTCGGGTCGGCGGCCGATCGATCCCTGCGTAATCCTGCAAGGCACGGGGCGCATCAAGAGGCAAATTTGGCTTTCAGGCTTGCGGCTACGGACGCCGGCACAAATGCGGTGACGTTGCCGCCCATACCGGCGATCTGGCGCACCAGTGTGGCGGTGATCGGGCGGACCGGGACCGAGGCTGGAACGAAGACCGTGTGCACATCTGGCGCCATGGTTTCGTTCATGCCCGCAAGCTGCATCTCGTAGTCGAGATCCGTGCCGTCACGCAAACCGCGAATCATGATCGTCGCGCCAGCCTTTTGCGCCGCAACAACGGTAAGGTTGTCATACGTGGTTGCCTCAAAGGCGCAACCGGCCTTGGCGGCGATCGGTGCGAAGACATCGTTGACCATTTTCAGCCGTTCTTCGATCGAAAACAGCGGCTGTTTCCCGGAATGGACCCCGATGGCGACAATCAGGCGGTCGCAGAGCTCGACAGCCTGCCCGACCACGTCCAGATGGCCATTGGTCACGGGATCGAAAGAACCGGGATAGAGGGCAATGCGAGGCATGGACCCCTCCTAGCGCGGCAAAGCCGAGGCGGCAAGCTGAAGCATGATCTGGAAAGAAGGATTCGAAACCGCATGTTTCGTCTTTCGCGGACCAACGAAACAAAGCCTTGCGGGATGAAACCATTTTTCCCTTCTCGTGAAGGGATCCCGAAGCCTCCGCTGGTTACGAAAGCGCCGACAAAAACCAGGGCCGTGAGTCCTTTTGCCGGAAAGCTTCATGATCAAAGCATTGTCAGCAATCGCTGCTGTTACGTTTGTTGCCACAGGTCTCACCGCTCTCGGAGGCTTCGCCCCGCAAGTCGAGGCCTCCGTTCCCCAGGCGCTCGCCAAGGCCGACCGGCTCGACATACGCCTGCTCGGTCCTGACTGCTCGCAGCAAACCTGGCCGAATTTCGATGCCTCATGCCTGCGCGTCGCCGGCGGCGAGACCATGGTTCCGCAGGTTCGGCTGGTGACTGCGGGCCGTGCGCCGTAACCAGACCGCCTAATTTCCGTTTCCGTTGCCGTTTTCGGCTTCCTCGCCGATATGCTCGACCGAGACGACATGCTCGTCCTCGGCTGTGTCGAACACGATCACGCCCTGGGTTGAGCGGCCGGCAATCCTGATGTCCTCGACCGGGCAGCGGATCAGCTGGCCATTGTCTGTCACCAGCATGATCTGGTCGGAATCCTCGACCGGGAAGGACGCGACAAGCTTGCCGTTCCGCTCGTTGACCTGCATCGCGACGATGCCTTTGCCGCCACGTCCGGTGGTGCGGTACTCGTAGGACGAGGAACGCTTGCCGAAGCCGTTCTGGCTGATCGTCAGCACGAATTGTTCCGCCGCCGACATTTCGACATAGCGCTGCTCGCCGAGTTCGATCGTGCCGGACGCATCTTCCCCGTCGGTGCCGCTTTCCTCTTCGGCGCCGCCGCGGCGCACCGCATTGGCGCGTCTGAGGTAGGCGACGCGTTCCTCGGCGTCGGCATCCATGTGACGCAGGATGGCCAATGAAATGACCTTGTCGCCGTTGGCTAACGCAATCCCGCGCACGCCCATCGAGGTCCGGCCCTGGAAGACCCGCACGTCGGTGACGGGAAAACGGATGCACTGGCCGCCGGCGGCCGTCAGCAAGACGTCATCGCGATCGGTGCAGATCTGAACGTCAACGATCGCTTCGCCCTCCCCGAGCTTCATGGCGATGATGCCGGAGCGGCGGACATCGACGAAGTCGGACAGTTTGTTGCGGCGAACGTTGCCGCCGGTGGTGGCAAACATGACGTCGAGCTCGCCCCAGGAGGATTCATCCTCCGGCAGCGGCATGATGGTGGTGATACGCTCGCCCTGCTCCAGCGGCAGGATGTTGATCAGCGCCTTGCCGCGCGCATTCGGCGCGGCCACCGGCAGCCGCCACACCTTCTCCTTGTAGACCTGGCCGCGCGAGGAGAAAAACAGCACCGGCGTATGGGTCGAGGCCACGAACAGCCGGCTGACAAAATCCTCCTCCCTCGTCTGCATGCCGGCGCGGCCTTTGCCGCCGCGGCGCTGCGCGCGATAGGTCGACAATGGTACGCGCTTGGCGTAGCCGGCGTGCGAGACCGTCACCACCATGTCCTCGCGCTGGATCAGGTCCTCGTCCTCGACCTCGCCCTCCTGCTCGATGATGACCGTTCTTCGCGGGCTGGCGAATTCGGCCTTGATCTCGTTCAGTTCGGTCTTGATGATCGCCTGCACGCGGGCGCGAGAGCGCAGGATTTCGAGATATTCGTTGATCTCGGCCTTCAGCTTGTCGAGCTCGTCCGATATTTCCTCGCGGCCGAGCGCAGTCAGGCGCTGCAATCGCAGATCGAGGATTGCCCTCGCCTGCTCCATGGACAGCCGCGCCGTGCCGTCGGACGCAAGGCGGTGCCGCGGATCGTCGATCAGCGTCATCATGGCGGCAACCTCCTGCGCCGGCCAGTCGCGCGACATCAGCGCCTCGCGCGCGGTGGCGGGATCGGGCGAGGTGCGGATCACGCGGATGATCTCGTCGATATTCGCAACAGCGATCGCCAAGCCCACCAGAATGTGGGCGCGGTCGCGCGCCTTGCCGAGCAGGTGCTTGGTGCGCCGCGTCACCACCTGTTCGCGGAAGCCGATGAAGGCGAGTAGCAGGTCCTTCAGGTTCATGGTCAACGGCCGGCCGTTGTCGAGCGCCACCATGTTGGCGGGGAAGGCGGTCTGCAGCGGCGTGAACCTGTAAAGCTGGTTCAACACCACGTCCGGCACCGCATCGCGCTTCAGTTCGATGACGACGCGATAGCCTTCACGGTCGGATTCATCGCGCAGGTCGGCGATGCCCTCGATCTTCTTTTCACGCACGAGCTCGGCGATGCGCTCGACCAGGCTCGCCTTGTTGACCTGATAGGGAATTTCCGTGACGACGATCGCCTCGCGCTCCTTGCGCAGCGTCTCGATGCTCACCTTGCCGCGCATCACGATCGAGCCGCGCCCGAGGTGATAGGCGGCGCGGATGCCCTGACGGCCGAGGATGATGCCGCCGGTCGGAAAATCGGGCCCCGGGATGATGTCGATCAGCTGGTCGATCGACAGCGCGGGATTGTCAATCAGGGCAATGCAGGCATCCACCACCTCGCCGAGATTATGCGGCGGGATGTTCGTGGCCATGCCGACAGCGATACCGCCCGCGCCGTTGACGAGCAGGTTGGGAAATTTCGCCGGCAGGACGACCGGCTCCCTGCGCGAGCCGTCGTAATTGTCCTGGAAATCGACCGTGTCCTTGTCGGTATCGTCGAGCAGCGGCAGCGCGATGCTGGCGAGCCGCGATTCCGTGTAACGCATCGCCGCCGGCGGATCGCCGTCGACCGAGCCGAAATTGCCCTGTCCGTCCACCAGCGGCTCGCGCATGGAGAAGTCCTGCGCCATGCGCACCAGCGCATCATAGATCGCCTGGTCGCCGTGCGGGTGGTAGTTGCCCATCACGTCGCCGACAATGCCGGCGGATTTCTTGTGTTTCTTGTCCGGCGTGTAGCCTTGCTCATACATCGCGTAGAGAATGCGACGATGTACCGGCTTCAAACCGTCGCGCGCATCCGGCAGCGCGCGCGCCACGATCACGCTCATCGCGTAATCGAGGTATGAGCGTTTCATCTCATCCAGGATGGAGACGGGGCGAATGTCGGATGGCACCGGCGGCTCGCCGGGCTTGTCGTCTTCGTTGTCGGCCAAAGGGGGAATCCGGTGAAATCTTTATACCGGAATCATATAGCGCATGAGTGGGCCTAAAACCACCCTTTCCTGCCCCAAGGCAATGGTTTTTCCCCTTGCTTTACCAAAGGCTTACGGGCTCTTTCTGGCGACACCAAAAGGCTCGGCAAATCGCGCCGAAAGCCGGCATTTGCTAGAACGGGATGTCGTCGTCCATGTCGCTGTTACGGTTGCCTGCCGCCACGGCGCGGCGCGGCGCCGTGGCCGGACCGCTTGAGCCGAAATCACCACCTGCTTCATCGCCAAAGCCGCCACCTCCGCCCCCGCGGCTGTCGAGCATCGTGAGGTTGGAATTGAAGCCCTGCAACACCACCTCGGTGGTGTATTTTTCGGCGCCACTCTGGTCGGTCCATTTGCGCGTCTGCAGCTGGCCCTCGAGATAGACCTTCGCGCCCTTCTTCAGGTACTGCTCGGCGACCTTGCAGAGCCCTTCATTGAAAATCACCACGCGGTGCCATTCGGTTTTTTCCTTGCGCTCGCCGGTCGCCTTGTCGCGCCAGCTCTCCGAGGTCGCGACGCTGAGATTTGCAATGGGGCGCCCGTCCTGGGTTCGCCGGATTTCTGGATCCTTGCCGAGATTGCCGACCAAAATCACCTTGTTCACGCTACCCGCCATTCCCGCTCTCCAACGCTCTAAATGCTTGCAGGCTTCGGTCCCGTCGCCCGGATCGACCCTATACGCCCCGACGTCTCGCCAAGGCCCATACCCGAAACCTTTGCCTGTTATCCACATATAGCATCGCAGGACGGCATGTTCCAGTTTTGTTCCAACCGACCTGGGGAACTCTGGGTCCTTCTCCGGTTCCGTGGGGCGGGCGCTGGCAAAGCGCCATGCAACGCTGGGTTAGCTTTGCTTTGCCAAAAAGTATTGTAAAATCATCTACTTCCGTCGATCTACACTTCTCCGGCCAGTGTGACTTTTCGGAGACGGTATTGACCGTTGAATCGTCTATAGTCCGCGCCGTATGGGATCGCTTGGGGTGCGGTCGGGGTTGCGTTGAACGCTTCTGGGGACCAACGGAAGCGGCGTAAGCAGCGACTAAGCCGCTGCAGCAAGAAGAATGGGCCGGAGACTGGAATGAAGCGGGCTGTGCTGGGTTTGGCTGGCTTGGTGGCGTTGGGTGCCGCGGCCCCGGCTGGCGCTGCCGATTTGCCTGTCTACACCAAGACGCCCGCGATGATTGCCGCCATCTATGATTGGAGCGGCTTCTATGTTGGCGTCAACGGCGGCGGCGCCTCGGCACACAAATGCTGGAACATCACCGATTTTGGCCCCACTCCGTTCACCACCGAAATATCCGAGGGCTGCCACAACGCGACGGGCGGCTTGGTGGGTGGTCAGATCGGATTTCGCTGGCAGTCGGCCAATTTTGTATTTGGCGTCGAAGGCCAGGGTGATTGGGCCGATCTCAAGGGATCGAACACCAGCCAGTTTATCGCAGGCGCGACCAACCAATCGAGGGTCAACGGGATCGGGCTTGTCACCGGCCAGGTCGGTTATGCCTGGAACAACGTTCTCTGGTACGTGAAGGGCGGCGCGGCGGTCACCGGCGACAGCTACAGGGGGATCACAACCGTGACCGGCCTGCTCGTCGACCACGCCAGCGAGTCACGCTGGGGCGGCGCGATCGGAACGGGATTGGAGTTCGGCTTCGCTCCCAACTGGTCGGTCGGCGTCGAATATGACCACCTGTTCATGGGCAGCCGCACCGTTAGCTTCCCCCTGGTTACGACGGGTACGTTGAGCCGGATCGACAACATCAAGCAGGACGTGGATATGGGCACGCTCCGCGTCAACTATCGCTGGGGCGGCCCTGTCATTGGGAAGTACTGATCCCGCCAGACAGTAGCTGAGACGAGAAACGAGGCCGGCCTCGTGCCGGCCTTTTTGTTTTCGGCTGCTGCCGGCTGCTGCCATAGCCCGGCCGCTTTGTTGATGGCTTGAACAGAACACTGGAAATATCTTCCCGTTCTTCCTACGTTCCGAGCTGACCCAGTGGCGTCCGATCGGCCCTTCCGGCGCGGCGCGCCCAAAGCTTGCGCGAAAAGCGCCGGGAATGCCGATATGGACGAAGTCCTGAAAGCACGACGCCAGCAGACACCGTCGAGCCATCGCGCGATCACCATTCGCGGGGCGCGTGAGCACAATCTGAAAAACATCGACGTCGAGATTCCGCGCGACAGGCTCGTGGTGTTCACGGGGCTGTCGGGCTCGGGAAAATCCTCGCTTGCCTTCGACACCATCTATGCCGAGGGGCAGCGCCGCTATGTCGAGTCGCTGTCGGCTTATGCGCGGCAGTTTCTCGAGATGATGCAGAAGCCTGATGTCGACCAGATCGATGGTCTGTCGCCTGCCATCTCGATCGAGCAGAAGACCACATCCAAAAATCCGCGCTCCACCGTAGGCACGGTGACGGAAATCTACGACTACATGCGCCTGTTGTGGGCACGTGTCGGTGTGCCCTATTCGCCAGCCACCGGGTTGCCGATCGAGAGCCAAACGGTTTCGCAGATGGTTGACCGCGTGCTGGCGATCGCTGAAGGCACGCGGCTCTATCTGCTTGCGCCGGTCGTGCGCGGTCGCAAGGGCGAGTACCGGAAGGAGCTTGCCGAGTACCTGAAGAAGGGATTTCAGCGGGTCAAGATCGACGGCGTGTTTTATGAGCTCGCCGAAGCCCCGGCGCTGGACAAGAAATTCCCCCACGACATCGATGTCGTGGTCGACCGCATCGTGGTGCGGCCCGATATCGGCCAGAGGCTGGCCGAGAGTTTTGAGACCGCGCTCAAACTCGCCGAGGGGCTTGCGGTGATCGAATATGCGGACGCTCCCAGCTCGTCGTCACCGGGCCGCGCTGAAGGCGACGAAAAGAAAAAAGTCGCAAAGATCCACGACAAGAGCGGTCCCGAACGCATCCTGTTCTCGGAAAAATTTGCCTGCCCCGTATCCGGCTTCACCATTCCCGAAATCGAGCCGCGGCTGTTTTCTTTCAACAATCCCTATGGCGCCTGCCCCGCTTGCGGTGGGCTTGGCGTCGAGCAGCATGTCGACGAGGATCTGGTCATTCCCGACAAGGAGATGACCTTGCGGCGGGGCGCGATCGCGCCCTGGGCGAAATCCTCCTCGCCCTATTACGTGCAGACGCTGACCGCGCTCGGCAAATTCTACAAGTTCACGCTCGACACCAAATGGAAAGACCTGCCGAAGAAGACGCAGGCCGCCATCCTGCACGGCTCCGGCGAGGATGAGATCAGGTTCTCCTACGAAGACGGCGTGCGCACCTACGACACCAAGAAACCGTTCGAGGGCGTGATCACGAATATCGAGCGGCGCTATCGCGAGACCGAAAGCGAATGGGCGCGGGAAGAACTTGCGAAATATTTTGCCGACGTACCCTGCGCGGCATGCCATGGTTTCCGCCTGAAGCCGGAGGCGCTTTGCGTCAAGATCGGCGGCAAGCATATCGGCGAGATCGCCGAGCTCTCGGTCAAACGCGCCGACGAATGGTTCGAGGGCGTGCCGAAGTCGCTGAACGCGCAGCAGAACGAGATCGCCGTGCGGGTGCTGAAGGAAATCCGCGAGCGGTTGACCTTCCTGATCGACGTCGGGTTGAATTACCTGACGCTGTCGCGATCATCCGGCACGCTGTCCGGCGGCGAGAGCCAGCGCATTCGGTTGGCCTCGCAGATCGGCTCGGGGCTGACCGGCGTGCTCTATGTGCTGGACGAACCGTCGATCGGGCTGCACCAGCGCGACAACGCCAGACTGCTTGAGACGTTGAAGCGGCTGCGCGACCTCGGCAACACCGTGATCGTGGTCGAGCACGACGAGGACGCCATTCGCCAGGCCGACCACGTGCTTGATATCGGCCTAGGTGCCGGCATGCATGGAGGCGAAATTGTCGCGCAGGGAACGCCGGCCGACATCATGCGCAATCCCGATTCACTCACCGGCAAATATCTTACGGGCGAACTGTCGGTTGCGGTTCCCGAGCGCCAGCCGCCGAACCATCGGCGGACCATCAAGGTCGTCAACGCCCGCGGCAATAATCTGAAGAACGTAACAGCGGAAATTCCGCTCGGCCTGTTCACCTGCGTGACTGGCGTCTCCGGCGGCGGCAAGTCGACGCTTCTGATCGATACGCTTTATCGTGCGATCGCCCGCAAGCTCAATGGCGCCAGCGAAGGCGCCGCGCCGCATGACCGCATCGAGGGATTGGAGCATATCGACAAGATCATCGATATCGACCAATCGCCGATCGGGCGTACGCCGCGTTCCAACCCCGCCACCTATACCGGCGCTTTCACGCCGATCCGCGAGTGGTTCGCAGGGCTCCCCGAAGCGAAGGCGCGCGGTTACGAGCCGGGCCGTTTCTCCTTCAACGTCAAGGGCGGCCGTTGCGAGGCCTGCCAGGGCGACGGCGTCATCAAGATCGAGATGCACTTCCTGCCCGACGTCTACGTGACCTGCGACGTCTGCAAGGGAAAGCGCTACAACCGCGAGACGCTGGAAGTGCTGTTCAAGGGCAAGTCGATCGCCGACGTGCTCGACATGACTGTGGAAGAGGCCGCCGATTTCTTCAAGGCCGTTCCACGCGTGCGAGAAACCTTCAACACGCTGCATCGGGTCGGGCTGGACTACATCCATGTCGGCCAGCAGGCGACTACACTTTCAGGCGGCGAAGCCCAGCGCGTCAAGCTGGCGAAGGAGCTGTCCAAGCGCGCCACGGGCCGCACGCTCTACATCCTGGACGAGCCGACCACGGGGTTGCACTTCCATGACGTCAAGAAGCTGCTCGAGGTGCTGCACGAACTGGTCGCACAGGGCAATACGGTCGTGGTGATCGAGCACAATCTCGAGGTGATCAAGACCGCCGACTGGGTGATCGATCTCGGCCCTGAGGGCGGCGACGGCGGCGGCGAAATCGTGGCCTGGGGCACGCCGGAGGACATCGTCAAGGCTCCGCGCAGCTACACCGGCAAGTTCCTGGGGCCTGTGCTGACAAAGGCGGGAAAACGCAAGGGCGGACGCGGCGGCACGAGCGAGGCGGCGGAGTAGGCGCGACGCCGGAGCGCGGTCGGCGACCTACCCCGCACCGGGACAGCAGTTGGGTTTCAGTTTTTCCTTGGCCGGCCGCGCCGAACGCCCGAAATCTGGCTCTATTCTCTCGGTCTGCGAGGTTCCGGGTCTTTCCAGGGTTCGGTCGGCTGGATAGTCGGCTCGATGCGTCTGGTCGGCAGATCATGGCCCGGACTATGTTCCGGCTTTTTCCAATCCGGTAACGGCGTCGGCTCTTCTCGAGGCTTTGGGCGAGATCCCAGCTGTCGTTCCCTGATCATGATGTCCTGCACTCCTAGCAATGGTCATTTGACTTGCGGTAATTCGCGGCCCCTTCGCCTGGCGCATGATCCGGAAAAATGGCTACCCGGCCTCCGCTCGCGACCAATGCGGCGCACGGGCGCGAACGCGATGGAGATTTGGCCTAAGCCATCGCGCTTCAGGCTTTTTTGTTTCCTCCCACAGGAACGGTCGGCATCCAAAGCGAGGAAACCGGGATTTCTCTATTCACGTCGGCTTCAAAGCGCTTAATGAGCGTCATTTTCGGATTCGGATCGTCATCGGCTGCAAGGTCGACAAGTTGACTTCGAAGTTGTTTGAATTTTTCCAGGTGAGCAGCCGTTAAACCGCTCTCGTCAAACTCCTGTTCCATCACTCGGAACGATTCGTAAATCTTTGCGTAGGCGCCCGACAATTTGCTGTAACGCTCAATCTGTTTTGGCAAGTCGATGATCGGTTTTACCGTCGAAAGGACAACCGAAGCACCCGAGATAATTGCCCAAGCAGTTACACCCGCGCCGGTCTTCCAGATTGCGAGGCCGGCAACGCCCGCTCCCGTTGCGCCCAACGCAATTATGATTTCGAACCAGCGATTTACGGTCTGATACCAATCCAGACGGCAACCATAATATTTCTTGTTGAGCAGCGCCGTTCGAAACTCGCGATGGATGTTCCTTAAAGGCCCAATCGAATTGTTCGGATCGACGACTGTCATGGCCTCTCCCGCAAGCTAATCGAAACAAAGCAGCATTTCGTAAAAAAACAACTTCTAGTTTAGCGTCCCGTCCGACTTTTGGCAAGTAAGTACAGCTCTGCGGTGGGCCGGCCTTCGAGCCCGAAGGACTGCTCCATGAACGCAGCAAACGACCATGCCAGTGATTGGAGTCGCCGAAGACGCGGTGCGATTTGGTCGCCGCCTTCCACCAGGGCCTGGCCCAGCCGGCTATGTTGAGGGCCGAAACCCCTTGGCTATTCGATCACCTCGTCGGCCCGCGCCAATAGCTCCGGTGGTACCTTTAAACCGAGTGCTTTCGCAGCCTTGGTGTTAATGACGAGCTCGAAGCGAGTCGGCTCCTGAATCGGCAGGTCGCCCGGTTTCTCGCCGCGGAGGATACGGTCGACATAGGCGGCGCTGCGCCGGAACTCGTCGTCCTGGTTGAGACCATAGGAAAACAGCCCGCCCTCATCGGCAAATACCCGCAGCGGGTAGACGGCCGCCAGGCGATGGCGGTTGGCGAGCGCGACAATCTCGCTCCGGTGCACGGTGGTGAAGGCGTTGAAGGCCACGACCAGCCCGCCGCCGCCCTGCCGCACAAACCGCTCCACGGCGGCATTCAACTCAGCGACACTGTCGACCGACCCCTCGGTCAGCGAAACCTTCATCACTCGCGCGTCCTGCATGACGCGCTCCGAAATATCGGTGGTCCCTACGCCGATATGCGAATTGGTGACATAGAGGGCGCGCGCAAGGCCGGGGCTCATTTCGTGCAGAAGCTGAAGCCGTTTTCCCGCCATCGTGACCTCACTGCTCGTGAACCCGGTCGCGTTCCCGCCGGGGCGCGCGAAATTGGGGGCGAACTGCTGGATGCCGGACGCATTCGTGATGACGAATACGATCGGGATTGTCGAGGTTGCCTCCAGCGTCGCCGGCAGCGCACCGCCTTTCACAAGAAGCACGTCGGGGTTGAGCATCACCATGGCGCGCACTTTCTCTTCCATGCGTTGCGCATCGCCTGCCCCCCAACCATAGGAGAACTCAATGTTGCGGCCATCGACCCAGCCGAGGCTGGCCAGCGCCTGCAAGAAGATGCTGATGCTCTGACGCTCGCGCCGATCGGTGGCAGCCGTGCTCATCAGGACGCCGACGCGCTTCGGCCCGGCCTTTGCAGCCAACGGCCAGGCCAGCGCCCCTGCGGCCGCCGTCCTTATCAGATCACGCCGGTTCATTCGGTTGATTCCCCAACTAAGCCCTCAATATACCACAGAAGGAGGCCGCGCGTTCGGCACTCCTGCATTCGAGCCGGCTCTAGTGTGGCGGTTCCGAAGTCCGTATCATTCTTGCTGCGAGTTCGCCATGCGGACTTCTGAACCAAAGCCACACTAGAATCATAGTTTTCTAGTGTCCTTGGATTCCGGAGTTCGCAAACGAGGGGCGCTGTAGAATGGTACGAACTTCGGAATCGGGACACTAGAAGGACCCCGTCATTGAGCCGATCGCGATCACGACAACGAGCGCAATGACGGGACCAACGATTCCGGCGATGACGATATCGCGATAGCTTTCGCGGTGCGTCGAGCCGCAAACCGCGAGCAGCGTAACTACCGCACCGTTGTGCGGCAAACTGTCGAGGGTACCCGATCCGATCACCGCGACGCGATGCAGCAGAGCCGGATCGAGCCCTATCGAGGCCGCACGCTCCAGGTAAGTCGCGCCTAGCGCGTCGAGTGCGATTGTCAGCCCGCCGGAGGCCGATCCGGTCAGAGCGGCAAGTAAATTGGTGGCGACCGCCAGCGACACCAGGGGGCCGCCGCCGATACCGAGAACGGCATCACGCACCACCGCGAACGCCGGCATTGCAGCCACCACCGCTCCGAATCCGACCAGGCTCGCAACGCTCAGCGCCGGCAGCACAGCCGCATTGGCGCCGGCGTCCATGGTCGCGCGGAGAGCCGGCAATCGCCGGTGACTGACTGCGAGCACAGTGAGGATGGCGCAAGTGAGCGCTGTTATCACTGCCCAGACGCCGCCCAGGTCGGCAAGCGAGACGCCGCCGAAACGAGCCTCCGCCAGATAGCGCGTATCGAGTGCGGGCAGGATGAACTGTGACATCGCAAGATTGACGGCCACCACCACGACAAGGGGAAAGGCAGCAAGCGTGATTGGCGGTGGTACGTCGGTTTGCTCGCCATGCGCAATTTCCGCCGGATCAAACTCGCGCGCGGTGGTGGCGCGCTCCCGCAATTTTTCATCGGTTGCGAGACGGTCAGGTGGCATCGGCGCACCGCCGCCAAAGCCTTCGCCGATCCTCCTTGCCGTTCTCTCCTCGCGACCGAGCCACCACAGGCCGAAGCCCAACATGATCAGCGAGGCCAGAACGCCGAGCCCCGGCGCGGCGAATGGCGTGGTGCCGAAGAACGGCATCGGGATCGCATTCTGGATTGACGGCGTGCCGGGCAGCGCCGACATGGTGAAGGTCGAAGTGCCGAGCATGATTGCCGCCGGCATCAGCCGACGCGGAATGTCGGCGGCGCGAAACAGCTCCTGCGCCATGGGCGCCAGGACGAAAAAGGCGACGAACAGGCTTACTCCCCCGTAGGTGACCAGCGCGCCTGCAAGCACGACCGCCAGCACCGCCCGCTGCGGCCCCAGCCGTTGCGTCATGAAGGTCGCAATGGCGGCCACCGAGCCTGAGTCCTCCATCAACTTGCCGAACAGCGCGCCAAGCAGGAACAACGGGAAGAACCGCGCCAGAAACTCTGCGGCACTCCCCATGAAGGTTTGGGTCCAGTGCGCAAGAAGGGGTTCGCGGGAGAATAATGCCGCCACAAGCGCAGCAACGGGTGCGAGCAGCAGGATGCTCCAACCCCGGAACGCGAGCGCGATCAAAAGGCCGAGGCCGCCAAGCATACCGGCAAGTCCGATCAGCGTCATCAGTTTCAGCACTCCGCCAGCAAGACATCCAGGTCGGCCGTGGAACGTCGGCCGAGATCATCGCCATGCTCGATGAGGAATTCGTCGGCGCAGCGGCGTCCTTCCTCCTTCAGCAGCGCTATGAACTTCCATTCGGCGTTCAGCTTCGATGACGCCCCAAACTGCGCGAGCCGGTCGCTTTTGATGCTGTGCGTGCGCATCCCGGCCCAGCGGGCACCCTCGCCGCTGCCGGGATCGGCAACCTGGCGCAGCAACGCGATCATGCGCAGCTCCTTCATGAGCGGCGAATTGAAGGAAATCTCGTTGAGGCGGTTCAGGATGTCGGCCGCGGATCGCGGCGAGTCGGTTCGTTCGCGCGGATTGATCTGCACCAGGATGGTGTCATGCCCGTCCGTTTCTCGAACCAGCGGCGTGATGGTGGGATTGCCGGCATAGCCGCCGTCCCAATAAAGCTCGCCGTCGATCTCGATTGCCTGGAACATCGTTGGCAGGCAGGCCGAGGCGAGCAACACGTCGGGTGTAATTTCAGCGTTGCGGAAGATGCGGCCGCGACCGGTGCGCACACTGGTTGCGGTAACGAACAGCTTCATGGGGGCCTGCTTGAGGCCGTCGAAATCGATACTGTCGGCGAGGATGGTTCGCAGCGGGTTGAAGCCGAGCGGATTGAGATCATAGGGGGAGAACATCCGCGACACCAGATCGAAGGCGACATAGGCAGGCGAGGTGTCGAGGGTCCAGCGGCCCCACAGGCGATCGAGCGGCGAGCGTTGCAACGGGCTGAATGCTGCTGCGCGCGACACCTGCTCCCAATAGGCGTCAAGAGCGGCCTTTGCACCTGTCGCCCCGCCTTTTGTCCATCCATCCGCCAGCACAACCGCGTTCATCGCCCCGGCTGAGGTGCCGGAGATTCCCTCGATCTTCAGCCACGGCTCCTCAATGAGACGATCAAGCACGCCCCAGGTGAACGCGCCGTGCGAGCCGCCGCCCTGCAACGCGAGGTCTATCAGGACCGGCTTCCGCGCCCCCTCAATTGGCGGCTCTGGCTCCATGCTGCTCTCCAAATTCTTGACCTGAACTATAACACGCCGTCTCGAACCCTCGCGCGGCCCAGCAAATCACCTGCGCCCAAATTGAAATTTCTCCAGGCAATTCAAGCTGATTTGGGTGGTCCAGTCCTTTTCAAAAAAATATTTCGCTATGCCCGTCGGGCAAATCATCTCTACAAGCTCGCCCCGTTCCGTTCCCACTCAGAGGGGCGTACGCGTCGTCACGGACGTTGGGATGCGGAATGCG
>Ga0306920_100003110_pt1 | contig 21057 bp, 21 predicted proteins | sample flu12Cox44000170_FD_204666 | JGI IMG/M metagenome (GOLD analysis project Ga0306920, IMG submission 204666) | Lab enrichment of tropical soil microbial communities from Luquillo Experimental Forest, Puerto Rico - flux4day.12C.oxic.44.000.170 (v2)... | ecosystem: Environmental > Terrestrial >... | reverse complement strand
AAGCGCGAAACGCCGCCGATTGCACCGATCTTCGATGGCGAGAAGCAAGCCCAGCTGATCGCGCTCGCCTGCACCGAGCCGCCGGCCGGCTTTGCCCGCTGGTCGATCAGGCTTTTGGCTGAAGCGGTAGTCGAACGTCAGATCGTGCCGGCGGCGCATCACAACACCGTCGCCCGGGCGTTAAAAAAAACGAACTCAAGCCGCACCTGACAGAGTACTGGGTGATCCCGCCGAAAGAGAACGCGGCCTTCGTCGCGTCGATGGAGGACGTGATCGAGGTCTATCACCGCCCGCACGATGCGGCCAAGCCACTGGTCTGCCTCGATGAGACCTCCAAACAGTTGGTCGCTGAAACGCGGACGCCATTGCCCGTGCAACCGGGTCAGCCGGCACGCCATGACTACGAATATGAGCGCAATGGCACCGCCAATCTGTTCATGCTATTCGCGCCGCTCGAGGGCTTTCGCCACGTCAAGGTCACCGAGCACCGCACGGCGGTCGATTATGCCCGCATTCTCAAGGACCTGAGCGATGTGCACTTCCCCAAGGCCGAGAAGATCGTGCTGGTCCAGGACAATCTGAACACGCATGTCCCCGCCTCGCTCTACGAGGTTTTCGAGCCGGCCGAGGCGCGCCGCTTGGTCGAGCGGTTCGAGTGGCATTACACGCCCAAGCACGGCAGCTGGCTGAACCTCGCCGAATCCGAGCTGGCCGTCCTCTCCAGCCAATGCCTCGACCGGCGCATCCCGAATGCCCAAGTGCTCACGCGTGAAGTCGATGCCTGGCAGAAACGTCGCAATACCCACAATGCCAAGGCCGACTGGCACTTCACGACGGCCGACGCCCGCATCAAGTTGAAAAGGCTCTACCCGGCGCTTTAAAAAGAGTCGAGTCACTAGCCCTCGGAATCCGGCTGGCGACCGCCTTGCACTGCCAGCCGCGCCGCCTTGAGTCGCGCAAAATCGGCGCCCGCGTGATGGGAGGAGCGTGTCAGTGGGCTGGCGGAGGCGAGCAGGAAACCTTTTGCCAGGGCCGTCTTCGCCAGCGCTTTGAACTCGTCGGGCGGCACGAAGCGCTTGACCTCGGCGTGCTTGCGTGTGGGCTGCAGGTATTGGCCGATGGTAATGAAGTCAACCTCGGCCGAGCGCAGGTCGTCCATCACCTGCAGCACCTCTTCGCGCTCCTCACCGAGCCCCACCATAATACCCGACTTGGTGAACATCGTTGGCGAAAGCTCCTTCACCCGCTGCAGCAATCTCAGCGACGCGAAGTAGCGCGCACCTGGGCGGATCTTGAGGTAGAGCCCCGGTACCGTCTCGAGATTGTGGTTGTAGATGTCGGGCCCCGCCTCCGCCACGGTTTCCACCGCACCTTCCTTGCGCAGGAAGTCAGGGGTGAGCACCTCGATGGTAGTGGCAGGCGTGCGCGCGCGGATGGCACGGATGGTCTGAGCAAAATGTTCCGCTCCGCCGTCCGGAAGATCATCGCGATCGACCGAGGTGATGACCACATGCGCGAGCGCCAGCTTGGCCACTGCAGCGGCGACGTTCTCCGGCTCTGCCGGGTTAAGCGGCTTTGGTAGCCCGGTGGCGACGTTGCAAAAGGCGCAGGCGCGCGTGCAGATTTCGCCCATGATCATTACGGTCACGTGGCGCTGCTGCCAGCATTCGCCGATATTGGGGCAGGCTGCCTCCTCACACACGGTGTGCAAGGCGTGCTCGCGCACGATCCGCCGTGTCGCACCGAGTTCGCGCGAGTCCGTGGGCACGCGCACCCGGATCCAGTTCGGTTTGCGCGTGAGCGGCGTGTCGGGCTTGCCCGCCTTTTCGGGATGCCGCAACAACCGGTTGTCAATGATCGTGACCATGCCCAGCATTCTACCCCCTCGAGCCGACCTCTCCAACGGGGCGCGGCACGCCGGTGCTGGCGGGGTCTTGCCCGCAGGTAAGGCGACGCAACGGCATCCCTTTAGCCCGGCTCGCCGATGGCAACCGTGGCAGCTTCACTGGCTTCGGCGGCCGATGACATTTTGGTAACATTCTTCCGCACGCGCATTTGCGCCACCATTTGTCGGCTAGCTGCCCGCTCACGCGGGGCGAGGATTGCGTCCCCCAACCCGGTGCAGGAGAGAATGCATATGCGCCCCATCCGTCGCCGTCCCCTCGCTCGACGCTCCGCCGCGCTAGTGCTGTCGTGCACGTTCGCATCCGCCGCCCTTGCCGCGCTGTCCGTGCCGGCTGGCGCCAACCAGATCAACACCGGTGCCAGCGGTGGGGCGTATGATGCGAGCTTCTGCCCCGTGCTGTCCCAGCAGCTGAAACTCGCGCAGTTTGATTATCGCTGTGTTCCGTCCGCAGGCACCCGCGAGAACATGGAGCGCGTACTTGCCGATCCGCGGCAGCTGGGCTACGGCCAGCTCGACGTGTTTGCGCTCGCGAGCCGCCAGACCAATGCGAGCGCTGCGCTGGTGCTCGTGCGTCAGGACGACGTGCGCGAGTGCTTGTTCGCCGTTACCCGCAACAAGGACATCGCCAACTGGGGCGAGCTGGCAGCCAACGCCGGTCGACTGCGCTTCATCCTGCCGCCGCCCAATTCTGGCAGCGTCGGCACCTTCCAGTTTCTGCGATCCATCGATACGGACGGCTTAGGCAAGGTCAATAGCATAACCCATGCGGCCTCCGCCGAGGAGGCCATCCGTGAGGCGCTCTCGGCCGACGACACCGTGAGCCTGTTCGTGGAGTTCGCCGATCCTGAGGCTGAGCACTTTGGCCTCGTGGGCAAACTCGGCGGGCACATCGTGCCGGTGATCGACCGCACCATCCTGCGCCAGGAGGTGGCAGGCAAGAAGATCTACTTCGCCCAGGAAACGCAGGTGGAAGAGGCGCAGTGGACCAAGTCCGGCAAGAAGGTTGTCACCGCCTGTACGCCGCTAGTGGTCTTCACCGGCGCGCCCGACCGCGTCCAGGGCGAACAGGCAAGGAAGGACCACGAGGATCTCATCCGCACCGTGTCGGCCTTGCAGTCGGGCTCGCTGCTGCCCGAGGAGTCGCTCTTCCAACGGCTCTTCAAGCGTACGAAGGAGCTCTCCGCCACCGGTGCGGAGAAGATGCTGGAGGCCACCGAGCAGGCACGCGAGAAAGCTAAGCCCTACACTGAGAAGGCCATGGATGCAGCCAAGGAGGCGACCGAGCAGGCTAAGCAGGCAGCCGAGCGTGCCGGCGAAGCGGCCAAGCCTTATTACGACAAGGGTAAGGAGGCGGCGCAGAAGGCCTACGAAGACGCGGTCAGGATCGCCAAGGAGCTGATGGACAAGTCAAAATCCGACGCGCCGAAGCAGTGATCCATGGGTCGTGGCAACACGGGGCATCCGATTTCGTCCGCTGCCACCCAGGCTTAGCAAAACGCACGGGCGAACGAGCAAGAGACCATCGCTCGGCGGCCGACAGAAGGGCGTGGCTGGGGACGCCAGCGCAGCGTGGCGAGAGGGATGCGTTGGCCCAGCGCCTTCGCTGGCGAACGCTGTGCTGGCCCTTTAGACCCTCTATGGCAATCGTCGGCCTCTGACCGCGGGCCACAGAACTCTGAGACCGCGCCCTCGATGGCCCGCTGAACGGAACGAGCCGGCTTCCGCCGGGCCATGAACGTTTGCGGGCTGCAAGGTCGACGGGAGTTCCCAGCATGGGTGCGATCACTGGGGAAAGAACCCCAGCACGCGCCGTTCTACCTTCGGCAGGCCTTGCCAGGGCAGCCACCTTTGCATCGCTGCGTCCGCAGCCGAGGCGGGGTCCTCTTGTCACGGAGGCCGGCGCAGGGTTAACGGTGACGCCATGAGCAACTCCCGACGCCTTGCTGGACGTCTCGCCCTCGTCACCGGAGCAACCCGCGGCATCGGCCGGGCCGTGGCGCTGGCCTACGCGAAGGAAGGTGCGCATCTCATCCTGGTTGGCCGCACCGCGGGTGCGCTGGAGGAGGTCGACGACGAAATCCGCGCGATCGGCGGCAGCGCCACCCTGCTTACCCTTGATCTTAAGTCGCACGACAAGATCGACGCGCTGGGCCCCACCATCTATCAGCGCTGGAACAAGCTCGACATCCTGGTTGGGAACGCCGGCATCCTGGGACCGCTCTCCCCGCTCGGCCATGTGTCGGCAGATGCCTGGAACGAGGTGATCGAGATCAACCTCACTGCCAACTGGCGGCTGATCCGCACACTCGACCCGCTGCTGCGTCGCTCCGACGCCGGGCGCGCCATCTTCGTTTCGTCCGGCGCGGCGACGGCGCCGCGCGCCTACTGGGGTCCCTACGCCGCCTCCAAGGCGGGGCTGGAGGCGCTCGTAAGGGCCTATGCCGATGAGGTCGCCAACACCCCGGTGCGCGTCAACCTCCTCAACCCAGGCCCGACGCGCACAGCCATGCGCGCCAAGGCGTTTCCCGGCGAGGATCCAGCCTCCCTCAAGCCGCCCGAGCACACGGTGGCCACGTTCATCAAGCTGGCGCTGCCCTCCTGCACCGACAACGGCAGGCTGTTCGACTTGAAGACCAGCGCGGATGGATAACTGCGGATGCGATGAAAGGCGGGAGTTGGTGCTTGCGCTCGTTCGCGTCGGCTAGCGGCGCGCAGCTTCAGGCCTCTAATACCATGCCGTCATAAGCCGGCTCCACGTGTGCCGGCAGCTGACGGCGTAGCGTTTCGTAGTCGAGCTCAACCGTCATGTGGGTCAGGATCGCCCGTTTGACGCCCAGTCGCTCGATCCACTGCAACGTCTGCTTCACGCCGAAGTGGCTCGGATGCGAGGCCGGCCGCAGCGCATCGACGATCCATACCTCGAGATCCTGCAGCAGCGCCACCGAGGCCTCGGGGATACCGCCGACGTCGGGCGAATAGGCAAGGTCGCCGAACCGGAAGCCGAGCGAGGGCGCCTCCCCGTGTTCCTGGGGGATCGGCACGGCTTCGATGGCCCCGCCGGCTCCGTCGATGCAAATGGGATCGGGCGCGCGGATGTCGTGCGCATCGAGGATCGAGGGATAGAAGGAGCCCGGCTTCTGGGCGAAGCAGTAGTCGAACCGGCTCTCCAGGCTCAGGCGCGTTTCGGCATCGGCATAGACGGGAATGCGGCGCTTGGTGATGAAGAACACACCCCTGAGGTCGTCAATGCCATGCGTGTGGTCGGCGTGTGCATGGGTGTAGAGGACGGCGTCGATATGCTCGACGCGGGCGGCGAGCAACTGCTCGCGCAAGTCGGGCGGCGTGTCGACCAGGAGGGTCGTGCGCCCATCCTTGCCGAGCCGTTCGACCAGCAGCGCACACCGCCGCCGCCGGTTCTTCGGGTTAGTCGGATCGCAGTTGCCCCAGACATTGCCGACGCGCGGTACGCCGCCGGAAGAGCCGCAGCCCAGGATCGTAAAGCGCATGCTCATGCAGCGCGGGCCGTCCGCGGCGTCTTGGCGTAGAGCCGGAAGAAGTTTTCGGTCGTTGCGCGGGCGATCTCTGCCTCCGAAACGCCCTTGACCTTGGCCAGCTCTTTCGCCGTCTCCACCACATAGGCTGGCTCATTGCGTTTCCCCCGGAACTTGCCTGGAGCAAGGTAGGGCGCGTCCGTTTCCACCAGCAGGCGATCGAGCGGTACGCTGCTCGCAATCTGCCGCAACGCGTCGGATTTCTTGAAAGTCAAGATCCCCGAGAAAGAGATGTAAAGCCCCATGTCGAGGGCGCGGCGAGCAAGCTCAGGTCCTGCCGTGAAGCAGTGCAGCACGGCCGCGAAGGGCCGTTTTGCCATTTCCTCCCCGAGAATTGCGGCCACGTCCGCGTCGGCATCGCGCGCGTGGATGACGAGGGGGAGCCCCGTCGCCTGCGCCGCGGCGATGTGGTTGCGGAAGCCCTCGGCCTGGGCTTCGCGAGGGCTGTTGTGGTAAAAATAGTCAAGCCCAGCCTCGCCGATCGCCACCACTTTGGCATGCTGGGCAAGCCGCACGATTTCGTCCACGGCGATGTCGAGTTCCTCCTGGGCGTAATGCGGGTGCGTGCCAATCGAGCAGTACACCTGAGGGTAGTTCTCCGTGATGGCAAGAAGGCCGTCAAAGCGACGAATGCGCGTTGAGATGCTGACGAGCATGCCGACACCAGCCGCCCGCGCCCTGCCGACTATACTGTCGAGATCGCCGGCGAAAGCTGGGAAGTCGAGATGGCAGTGATGATCGACCAGCATACCGGTTGGACTCTGTTCACAAATCGCTCAACAGGCGCTCACCAGCCCTGCACAAGACCGCTATGACGATCGTCTGGCCAGCGTCTGGCCAGCATCGCCCATGCTGTAATAGACGATATATCCGGAGCGGCATATCCCAAGCGGCAAGCGAGGATTCGCCGGCGACCTCGAGCATGGGCTGGGCCTCAACAGGGAAAATCGGCCTAGCACCGGGACGGTTGCGAGCATCGCCGAGGGATCTGCAGCAGCCGCTCCGTCCTTGCAACGATGGATGCATGGATCGGCCAACATGCGGGGATCCTAGGGTGGCCCACGCGCAAACCCGAGCCGCGAGCAGGGTTGAGCATTGAGCCTACCGCGTCGGCATCACCCGAAACATGGCGCGCTCGATCTCGTCCTCCAGATGGGGAAGCTCGCGCCCAGCCGTCAACGACTTTGCGTTGCGAGCTTGGTCGTCGGCAAACCATGCGACGAGGACCTGGCCGCGTTAGAACTTCAACCGTGCTTTGGCTGCGGCATCTTGCGCTTGCCGTCCTTGCGAGCGCTCGGCAACTCGACCTCTGGCTCGACGTAGCGCGGGAACACGCCCGTCGGCGGCGGAATGGGAGTGCCCGGCTGCAACCGTCCCGCCTCACCCAGCGACTTGAAGCTGCGACGATCCGGCGCCTGTGCAAGGAGGTCGAGCAGCTTGCCCGCCGCGGTCGGCGTCGCCGGCTGGACCAGGATCGCGACCTGCCGCACCACTTCCGCCGTCACGTAGAGGATCGTCTCCATGCGGTTGGGATCGCTCCTGCGCTTGGCCCACGGCGCCTCGCCGGCGAAGTAGCGGTTGGCATCGGCCACGACCGACCAGACGGCATCGAGATAGTGCTTGATGGCCTGCCGGTCCATAGCGTCGCGCGCATGGGCGTAGAGCGCATCGGCCGCTGCCAGGATTGTCGTATCGGCATGCGTCAGTGTGCCGGGGGTCGGGACTTGCCCGCCGCAGTTCTTATCGATCATCGACAGCGAGCGCTGCGCCAGGTTGCCCAGATCGTTGGCCAGGTCTGCGTTGATTCGATTGGCGATCGCCTCGGGGCTGTAAGTGCCGTCCTGACCGAACACCACCTCGCGCAGCAAGAAGTAGCGCACTTGATCGACGCCGTAGGCTTTGACGAGATCGAAGGGATCGACCACGTTGCCGACCGACTTCGACATCTTCTCGCCGCGGTTGTTGACAAAGCCGTGCGCAAAGATGCGCTTGGGAAGCTCGATGCCGGCCGACATCAGGAACGCCGGCCAGTAGACGGCATGAAAGCGCACGATATCCTTGCCGATGACGTGCACGTCGGCCGGCCAGTAACGCCAGCGCGGATGGCTCTGGTCGGGGAAGCCGACCGCGGTGATGTAGTTCGTCAGCGCGTCTACCCACACGTACATGACGTGCTCGGGCGCGCCGGGCACCTTGATGCCCCAGTCAAGCGTCGTGCGCGAAATTGAAAGGTCGTCCAATCCCCGCCTGACAAAGCTCACCACCTCGTTGCGGCGCTCCCGCGGCAGGATGAAATCAGGATGCTTGTCGTAGTGCTCGAGCAGCTTGTCCCGATAGGCCGAGAGGCGGAAGAAATAGGTTTCCTCTTCGAACCATTCGACCGGCGTGCCCTGCGGGCCCACGCGCACGCCGTCCGACCCCACCGTCGTTTCGCTTTCAGCATAGAAGGCCTCGTCGCGCACGGAGTACCAGCCCGCGTACTTCTTGAGGAAGATGTCGCCGTTGTGCGCTTGGGCCATGCGCCGCCAGATCGCCTCGGACGAGCGGTAGTGCCGCTCCTCCGTGGTGCGGATGAAATCGTCGTTGCACAGACCCAACGCTTCGTCCATGGCGCGGAAGCGCGCCGAGTTGCGGTCGGCCAGCGCCCGGGGAGTGAGGCCCTCCTTGACGGCCGTCTGCTTCATCTTGAGGCCGTGCTCATCGGTGCCGGTCAAGAAGAACACATCCTTGCCATCGAGCCGCTCGAAGCGCGCGATGGCGTCCGTGGCGATGGCTTCGTAGGCATGGCCGATGTGCGGCGGCCCGTTGGGGTAGGAAATGGCCGTGGTGATGTAGAATTTCTGCTGCCCGCTCATCCTTGCAGATCCCGGTTCAAGTGACTGATCTCATTAATGGAAATTGGCCCTGCGGGCGTGGGATCAGCGCATTCGGGCACGGGGCCGAGCGGTGGCTCCGGGTCGCAAAGAACGGGAGATGGATGCATCTGGGCTCATCGGGCGCTCAGCTATCATGAATTCGCCGCCGGCGCCACTGGCAATGCAAATTAGCCTGGAGCGAGCGTCAGAGCTGCGCAACGCACTCCAACTTGGCAAACGTAGCGAGCAGCAATGCTCGCTTGTCGAGGTTGAGGAGGGCCGCGTCGGCACGCTCGCGGCCGATGTCCTCCCATAGAGCCGCCCAGGCGGGCAGCCTCGCCTCTCCAATCAACCGCCCAGCAAGTTCAACCTCGGGTACCCCAGTCGAGCCCACCGCCTGCGCGTGCACGAGGCGCCCTATCAAGTCGAGCAGCAGGTCGTAGAAGGCCTCGAAACGCTGTTCGTTGGCGGGCATAGCCAGCTGATCGGCGAGCGCGTGCGCCGCGGGCCAATCGACCTGGGGCAGGGCGGCCAGCAGCGCCGCAATGCGCTCATAGAGCTCAAGACCGCCGCTGCCCGCAAGCAGCAGGGCGCGGCGCACGCTGCCCTCTGCCAGTCGTTCCAGCAGCGGCCAGCGATCGGCGTCCGGCATTTTCATCTCGGCGGCCGAGAGCGCCGCCTCTGCGGCCTGCCGCAGGGCCCCGCCCGACAGCGGCGCCAATGGCAGCCGCCGGCACCGCGAGCGAACGGTCGGGAGCAGCCGGCTAGGCTCCGCGGCGATGAGCAGAAACAGCGCGCGTTGCGGCGGCTCCTCCAGCGACTTCAAGAGCGCGTTGGCGGCATTGACATTGAGCTCGTCAGCGGCATCCACGATCACCACGCGCCAGGCGCCTTCGGCAGCCGTCAGGCCCAGGAACGACTTCAGTCGGCGTACTTCATCCACAGGGATGCTCGCCGCGTGCCGCCTCGAGCGCACGTCATAGGGCCGCCGCAACACCAGTAGGGCCGGGTGGGAGAGAGCGCGAATCTGGCGGGCGGTGGCGGCATCGGGCGCGATCTGGAGGCTGCGGCCGCTCGTATCGCGCTCCGCGGGCCGTGCCAGGACGTACCGCGCCAGGCGATAGGCCAAGGTCGCCTTGCCGATGCCCTCGGGTCCCACAATCAGCCAAGCGTGATGCATGCGGCCCGTCGCGAAGGCGTCAGCGAGCTCCCGCTCGGCCGCCGCGTGGCCCAACAGCGATTGCGTCTCGCGCGGGTGCGGATAGGCATCGAAGCGGTCGGCTTCGGGTAGCGCCGCGTCATCGTCCTGGGCGGGCGCCCGGGCCATCAGGACGCGCCCGGCAGCAGGCGCTGCTCGACCACAGCCCAGATCTCGGCCGCGACCGCGTCGCGTCCCCTGGCGGCGTCGATGAGGGCGCACCGCCGCGGCTCGGCTTTGGCAACCTCCGCATAGCCCGCCCGCAGACGCGCATGGAACGAGGGATCGCGGCGCTCGAACGGATCGGTTGCGGCCGACACCGTTCCCTCAACACCCCCCCGCGCCCGCGCTCGCGCCAAGCCTTCCGCCGGCGCCAGATCAAGGATGAAGGTGAGGTGCGGGCGCGTCTCGCAAACCACCAGCCGCTCCAGAGCATCGAGGGCCTCTGCGCGCAAACCGCCGGCAGCGCCCTGGTAGACCCGGGTGGAATCGGAGAACCGGTCGCAGATGACCCAGCGGCCAGCTGCCAACGCCGGTCGGATGGTCTTGTCCAAGTGATCGGCGCGGGCAGCGTAGAAGAGGAGCGCCTCCGATAGCGCCGCGTGCGACGGGGTCGCGGGGTCGAGCAGCAGCACCCTGACCCGCTCGGCAAAGGGCGAGCCGCCAGGCTCGCGCGTGAGGAGCGCGTCGATGCCGCCGGCCTGGAGCCGCTCCGCAAGCAGGCGCGCCTGCGTAGACTTGCCGGAGCCCTCGCCGCCCTCGAAGGTGATGAACTTGCCCGATGCCATGACAAACGCCCGCCCGTCCCTGTTGGTGCGGGCCTTCAATCTCTTTCGGCTGCCCGCGGAGCGTATTACGGCAACCACCGGGTGGCCAGGCACAGGAGGGAATCAAAGCCACGCCGCATCGGGCCGGCCTGCTCCACGTCCTCCGCCACGAACAGCGGCACCTCGTTCGTCGTTTCCGACGACGTGGTGACCCGCAGCACCGCCACCTGCTCGCCCTTTTTCAACGGCGGCTTCAGCGGCCATTGATAGATTATATTGGCCCGCAGCTTTTGGTTTGCCATGTTGCGTGGCAGCCAGACGTTGATATCGCCCTTGCCCTCCAGCGGCACGTACATGCGCTGGCCGCCCCATACGCGCGCGTGTCCCACGACCTCTCCGGCATCGAATAGCTTGGCCTCGGCGAAGGCACGAAAGCCCCATTCGAGCAGCCGTCGCGCGTCGTCCCGACGGTCGTCGGCGGTGGCATCGCCGGCGATGACCGCAATCAGACGTCGGCCGTCCTGCTTGGCCGAGGCGATGATGCCGTGCCCCGCCTCTTTGGTGAAGCCGGTTTTGAGCCCGTCGACACCTGCCACCAGGCCGAGCAGCGGGTTGCGGTTGATGAACTTGTGCTTGAGATAGTTGAACTCCTTTAGGCCGAAGAGTTCGTAAAGATCGGGGTAGGTGCGGATGATATGGCGCGCCAGCATGGCAAGCTCGCGTGCCGTGACCTGATGGCCGGGCTCGTGGAGCCCAGTGGGGTTCGTGAACGTCGATCGCTTGAGGCCGATCTGGCGCGCCTCCTCGTTCATGCGCTTGACGAACAAGCTCTCGTTGCCCGCCATGTTCTCGGCAATGGCAATGGCCGCGTCGTTGCCCGACTGCACGGTGATACCCCTGAGCAGCTCCTCCACCTTGGCCTTCTTGCCGACCGGCACCATCATGGCCGACGTTCCCGAGGGAGCGCCGCCCTTGCGCCAGGCGTGTTCGCTCATGAAGAACTCGTCATCGAGCTTGATCTCGCCGGCTTTGATTGCCTTGAAGGCGACGGCCAGCGTCATGAGCTTGCTCATGCTAGCGGGGTAAATGAGGTCGTCGGCGGCGCGCTGGAACATGACGGCACCCGTTTCGGCATCCATCAGGATGGCGTGCGGCGCCTTGAGGGAGACCGTGTCGGCGCCGGCCGACTGTTCCGCGGCTCTCGCCGTGCCGCTCCACGGCACCATGAGCGCCAGCATCGCGGCGATCAGCCCATAGAGCAGCCGGCGTGGCGAGCAGCCTTGGCCAAGGCCGGTCATCCGCTTTGACCCCTCATCGATCGGGCGTGTGAGTCACGCCCGCTGGACTATCGGGTGAGGGCCATAGCAAGTCAACGGTGACCCTCACCGACCCGCGTACTGCGGCGCGTGCGACAGCCCCACGCGAAACCAGGGCTGGCTTGCGAGGAAGCGCTGTTCCTGTCGGTCGTCGCCCGAGAGCGGCGCGCGGCCGGCGTAGCGCACGCGCACCCGCGCTGTGCCCCGGCTCTCAAACCCCAAATACCTGGCAGCGGCGAGCGATACGTCGATGACGCGGTTGTTGACGTAGGGCCCGCGGTCATTGACGCGCAAGAGCAGCGTGCGGCCGTTGTCCGTGTTGGTGACGTAGACGCGGGAGGGCAGCGGCAGGCTCGGATGCGCCGCCGACAGCGTCCACATGTCGAAAATTTCGCCGTTCGCGGTACGGCGGCCGTGGAAGTCGGCGGCGTAGTAGGAGGCGATGCCCACGCGGTCGTAACCGGGGTCCTCGCGCGGGATGTGCCACACCCCGTCGATCTGATAGGGCTCGCCCACCTTGTAGATGCCTCCGCCCTTTGGAATGGGCTGCCCGAACGCGATTACGCGGCGGCTCGTGGGTGCGCTGCTGCCTGGCGCAACGCGCGACTCGGCGCTCAAATCGGAGCGCGAGCAGCCTGAGCCCAGCACTGCGCCGGCGCAAACTTCCAGGCACGCCACCGCCAACGGCCGCAACGGCACACGCATGACAAAAGCCCGCTGCCCCAGACGCCGCGCGGGGATCGCGCTCCCCCAACGGTGGCGCAACTTGCCACGGGCCGAATTAGCATTGCGTTAATCGGGGCGTGCCGCATGGCGCCGCGGCTGCGATCTTGCGCAAGCGCAGGGCGGGGCAAGCCATCACTTCACCAGCCCCACCTCGCGCAGATACCGCCGCACGCCCGGATGCAGGAGCGCCGGATCGGCCGCGGCAGCGGCCGTATTGCGCGCGGTGGTTTCGGCGGCCTGTGGCAGTCGGGCAGCGATGGCGGCTTCACTCATATGAATGGCCTTGGCGAGGCGGTAGGCGAGGGCCTCTTCGAGGTCGGAGCGCGACATCACGAAGCTCCACGAGCCAACGGAATTGACCGCGTGGTCCTGGCCGGGGAAGGAGCCGGCAGGAAGCGTCAGCGGTTTCAGGAACTCGTGCTTGGCGAGGATGCGCGCAATCTCAGCCGTGTCGGGCACGATGAAGCGCGCGCCCTTCTCACCCTTGGCGACCGCCATGAACCCAGGCCAGCCCAAGCCGCCGCCCCACAGCGCCGCCGCGCGGCCGTCCAGCACCATGGCGGGGCCGTCGCCTGCGCGCTCCAGAAAGATCGCTTGAAAGTCTTTTTCCTGATCGAGGTCGAGACCATCGAGAACCAAGCGCGCGAGGAGGACGAGGCCTGACCCGGCTGCGCCGAAGGCTACGCGCTTGCCCTTCAGATCGGCGATGGTGCGATAGGGGCTGTCGGCGCGCACCACGAACATGCCGGGGGTCGAGTACATGGCGGTGACGATCTTGAGGTTGGCGGGCGAGCGGCCCACACCCTTCAGCGCTTCGTGCACCACCTCGCCCTGCACCAGGGCAATATCGAGGCTGCCCGCCTCCAGCATCGGTACGTTCTGCGTGCTGCCCTTGGTGTTGACGGCCTCGATGGCAAGCCCCGCATCGGCCTCCTGGACGGCGGCGATGAAGGCGGCGCCATAGACGGGAAAACCACCGCCGGGTGTGGCCGTGCCGAGACGAAGCTTGATGTGGTCTTGGCTCGAGCCTGGGGTCGAGCCTTGGGTCGAGCCTGGAGTGGACATTGGGATTGCCATGACCGCGGCAGCAAGGACTGAGGCGAAAGCAAAGCGCGACTGACAGCCAAACACGTTGGGTACCTCCATGGCAAATCCCCGCGCACGCCGGGGCGCGGGCATGGAAAAGCCCGTGGCGGCTTTTCCGTTCCCTACACCGATGCTGCCGCATCATGGCGGCGATAAACAATAAGGATTGCAAACGCGCCTGGCTCTCCCTCGCGGGGAGAGGATGTTGTATGGGCCGATGCGGCGCTGGCGTCCCTTGGTTTTCCCGGTAAGCTGCGTTCCCAGGCAAGGGGCGGACAGCGAGGGAGTTGGCAGGAGGAATGGCAGGAGGAATGGCATGAAAGGCGTCGTGTTTCTGGGCGGCAGGAAGCTCGAGCTGCGCGAGTTCCCCGATCCCACACCCGGCCCGCGCGAGGTGGTGCTGGAGATCAGGGCGTCGGGCATGTGCGGCAGCGATTTGCACGTCTACCGTGCGACCTTCATGCCGGGCGATGCCAGCTCGGGCTTCAAGCGCGCCGCCGAGCCGGCCATCGCCGGGCATGAGCCGTGCGGCGTCGTCGCCGCCGTCGGTGCCGGGGTGACGGGCAAGGAAGCCCGCATCGGCCAGCGTGTGATGTGTCACCACTACACGGGTTGCGGCGGCTGCAAGCATTGTCGCTCGGGATGGGCCCAGATGTGCCTGGAAGGCGCCACCGTGTTCGGGGCCAACGGCAACGGTGGACACGCCCAGTACATGAAGGTGCCCATGCACACCTTGGTTCCTCTTCCTGATGCGCTGTCGTTCGTGACGGGCGCGGCCATCTCGTGCGGCACGGGCACGGCCTACGGTGCGCTGAAGCGGCTCAACCTGCAGGGCGGCGAGTCCATCGCCATCTTCGGCCAGGGGCCGGTGGGGCTGTCGGCGACGCAGCTCGCCGTCGCCATGGGCGCGCGGGTGATCGCCCTCGACGTGTCGCCGGAGCGGCGCAAGATGGCCAAGGAGTTCGGCGCGGCTGAGGTGATCGATGCACGCTCCAACAACCCGGTCGAGGCGATCCGCGAACTCACGCACGGCGAAGGCGCCCACAAGACGCTCGACACGTCCGGCGCCGCCGAGGCGCGGGCAGCGACCGTGCGCGCAGCGCGGACGTGGGGAACAGCGTGCTTCGTCGGCGAGCGCGGACAGGTGACACTCGACGTGAGCCCCGACCTGCTGCGCCGGCAGATCACGCTGGTGGGCTCGTGGACCTTCTCGACGCAGGGCCAGGCCGAGTGTGCCGAGTTTGTGGCCGACCATAAAGTCGACGTGGAGAAGTTGTTCACCCATCGATGGCGACTTGAGCAAGCGGAGGAGGCCTATCGCCTGTTCGACACCCAAACCACCGGCAAGGGCGTGATCCTGCCGTCATAGCCCGAAGATCGGCAGCCGCGCCGAGCGTGCTTGCGCAGCCGAGATGGGGTGCGCGTCTTGCCGGAAAAACCGTCCTGAGGGTGGAACAGTTGCACCATGAGGGCGCAGGCGCCGCGCTGAACCAATTCTAAGGAGAACAGGCATGCGCATTGCAGCCATCACCGGAGCGGCCTCCGGCATCGGTCTGGGTACGACCAAGCGCCTCCTGGAGGAGGGTTGGACTGTGGTGGGGCTTGATCGCGACACGGCTGGGCTCGCGGCCTTGCGCGGCGCATTCGCAGGCTTCGGCGAACGGCTCCTCACGGAGGTCTGCGACGTGGCGTCGGCGGAGAGTGTGGCAAAGGCCTTCCAGACCATTGGCCGGCGCTTCAGCCGCCTCAATGGCCTCGTCTGCTCCGCCGGGCTGCTCCGGATTGGCACGCTCGATCAGATGGCAGTGGAGGATTTCGACGCTCTGTTCGCCGTCAACGTCCGCGGGCTGTGGCTCAGCGCCCGCGAGGCCATGCCGCTCCTGAAGGCGGCGGGCACCGAGGGTGAGCTTGCGCGCGTCGTGTTCCTCGCATCGATCTCCGGTCTCCGCCACAAGATCGATAGTGGCGCCTATGCCGCCACCAAAGCGGCCGTCATCGCGCTCACCAAGGTGATGGCGGTAGAATGTGCGGCCGACAAGGTGCTGGTCAACGCTGTGGCGCCAGCCACGGTGGACACGCCCATGGTGCGACCGCACCTTAGCCCCGGCGGCAATACGCGCTATCGCACCTCCGGCACTTCGCCGTTGGGGCGCATCGCCGAACCGGAGGACGTGGCTGCGGTCATCGCCTTTCTGATGAGCAAGGACGCGGGCTACGTCAACGGCGCGGTCATTCCGGTGGACGGAGGCACGGTGGCCGCGTTTGTGCCACCCAGATGAGCCTCCGCTCCGCGCACCCACACCTCACCTTTGCGCGTCAGCACGGCTCGCTGCCGGCGGGCGTTTTGCTCGCGCGCTGGCCGATCGCAAACTGCGGGCGATGCCGATGTTTGTCGGGCACCTACTGGCACGAGGCGTTGCAATGGGGTGCCGCCAGGACTGGCAGCGTCCTCCCCATCTGGCGCCGCGCCTATTGGGTGTTGGGTGCCACAAAAGGCGCGCCGACGGCGGCGCCCAAGCGCGTTGCGCAAAGTGCGCGCCAAGGCGCCTAGCGGCGGCGGCAGCGGGTTGTGGTCAGCAGCATCGACGGGCTAGGCTGGCGCCGGCACGGGCGAGCTGGAGGAAGCCATGGGCAGGAAGATAGCCATCGTCGGGGCGGGCGCGGTCGGAGGATATGTGGGCGCGCACATGGTGCGGGCGGGCGAGGACGTGACGTTCATCGATCCATGGCCCGAGCACGTGGATCGTATGCGAAGGCACGGCCTCTTCGTCACGCACGCCATGCACGTGCCGGAGTTCACAGTGCCGGTGCGCGCACTTCACATCACCGACGCCCAGCAGCTCGCCAAGGAGAAGCCGGTCGACATCGCCTTTGTGTGCATGAAGTCCTATGACACAGCCTGGGCCACCATGCTGATCAGGCAGTACCTCGCCCCTGACGGGTTCGTGGTCTCGCTGCAGAACTGCATGAACGAAGAGACGATCGCCGGTATCATCGGCTGGGGCAAGACGCTCGGTTGCATCGCAAGTTCCATCACGGTCAACCTACCCGATCCCGGTCACATCCACCGCGGCGCCGGCAAGCACGGGGCCTCCCATACCGTGTTCCGCGCCGGCGAGGTGCACGGGCGCATCACGCCGCGGGCGGAGGAAGTTTGCCGGCTCGTCGGCACCGCCGACAGCGCCAAGGTCACGGACAACCTCTGGGGCGAACGCTGGTCCAAGCTCGTCGCCAACGTGATGGCCAATGGCATGTCGGCCTGCACCGGCCTCACCGGCCGCCAGATCCTGGAGACCGATGCGCTGCGCCGCTTCCAGATGCGGCTCGGCAGCGAGGCCATCCGGGTGGGGCAGGCGCTGGGCTATGAACTGGAAGAGATCCTGCACATCGAGCCCGAGACCATCGCGCGCGCCGGCGAGGGCGATGCGGCCGCGATGAAGGCGTGCGACGAGCAGCGTTTCAAGGATGCCAAGAAGACGTCAGCCGAGCAGCGGCCGTCCATGGGCCAGGATATGATGAAGGGCCGCCGTACCGAGATCGAATTCCTCAACGGCTTTGTTGCGCGCGAGGGCGAGAAGGTCGGGCTGGCCTGCCGGGCCAACGCCGCGCTCACCGACATCGTCAAGCGCGTAGAGAAGGGTGACCTCAAGCCCGACCCGCGGCACATCGCCGAGCTCAGGCTCAATTGATGAGCGGCGGGGCTCCCGCCAAGCCGCGACGGCAACGCCAACGACGCCCCGTGAGCTCCCCCTCCTCGGGGGAGCCCACGCGGGTAGCGGTACGCGGGATCGACTGCTCTGCCGCTGCAGTTAGAACGTCATCTTGCTCAGACGGTCGAACAGGGCCTTGGCATCCTGCTCGTCGCCAGCCTGGCAAGCGTCATAGGCCCGCAGGGCCATACGGCTTACGCCAGCGAGCTGCTCGGCAGAGATCTTGGCATACTTCTCGCGGTCGAACTTCTCCCAGAAATCCTTGTACAGCCGGCTGCAATCCATCTTGGTCTGCGCCACCGCGGACACGGTCATCAGACCGGGCGCGGCGACGACGGAGAGGGCAAGAACAGCACATGCAAGACGCTTCATATCGGGGGTCTCCCTATCTCAGCAGCGATGGAACTCCCGTCGCTCGCTGTGACCAGATACGGGGGCCACTCCCATAAAGTTTCAAAGCCGAGGCAAAAAAGTACGGACGACCCAGCCGTCCTGGACAAAAAAAGCACTATCCTGAGAGGCCGTCCACGTGCGAGCGCCTCGGCAAAACGTACCGCTTGACCTGCCTCGAAATCTGGACGACAGGGCTGGGTTGAGGGAGCCGTCAAGCGAAACCTACGCCTGCCCATAGCCTGGCTGTCGAGAGGCACAGCATGCCCGTATCCCGACAGGATCTCGTCGCGGCGCTGCAGCAGACGGCGCGTGGCGACCAGGCGGCATTCCGGCTCCTCTATGAGGCCACCTCACTGAAACTTTATGGCATCATCGTCCGTATCTTGGGGCGACGTGACTTGGCCGACGAGGTTTTGCAGGAGGTCTACATTCGCGTGTGGCAGCGTGCCGGCGACTTCGATGCCACAAGCGGTTCGCCCATCACATGGCTGGCGGCGATCGCGCGCAACCTGGCGCTCGACGAGGCCAGGCGCAAGAGCCCGCGGTCTCTGGACGAGTTTCCGGAGGTTTTGCGCCTGCCGAGCGAGGATGACCCGGCGGCCGCGCAGGAGCGAAGCGAGGAGCTGAAGCGGCTTGAGGCGTGCCTGGACGGCTTGGAGGCAGACAAGAAGGAGCTGGTGCTGCTCGTATACCACTATGGCATGACAAGGGAGGAGATCTCGGGTCGGATCAATCGGCCGGTCGCAACGGTGAAGACGTGGCTGCGCCGCAGCCTCGCGCAGCTCAGGGATTGTCTTGGTCAATGACCGAGGAAGACGACATCGACGGACTGGTGGCCGAGTATGCGCTCGGTTCGCTGAGCCCGGCCGAGCGTAGAGAGCTCGAGGCGCGACGGCGGACCGATGCGACCCTGGCTGCCGCGATCGAGGCCTGGGAGCGCCGTCTCGCACCCTTGAGCGAGCAGGCGCCGGGAGTGGCACCGCCGGCACACCTGTTCGGCCGCATCCTGGCGCGGATTGCGGACCAGGGCGCGACCAGGGCCCGCATGCCAGAGGTGGTCCCGATCCGTGGCGGCTTCGGGCGTCGGCTTAGGCTGGCAACGGCTGTCAGTGCCCTTGCGGCATGCGTGGCTCTCGCCGCGGTGTGGTTCGGGCACCCGCAAACGCAGCCGCCCGGCACCCAGCCCACTTCGGTGAGTTGCGGGAGCAGATATAAAGATTTCTGGGAGCAGTTTGACCGCCAGAAGTATGCGCGCATCTCGGCCGAGCAGCTGGCGGGCTTGAGCCGCATGGCGTTGCGCGCCTATGACGCCTGCGAGGCCGGCGACGAACAGGACGCCAGGGCCCTTTTCGATCGGCTACGACGAATGCAGTTCTGATCGCGGCAGCGTTCGCTCGACAACCGCCACGCACCGCGGACGGTGCAAGGCGGCGTGTCTGGTAGCTCCATGCAGACCGAGCGCCGATGGCGTCAGTTTACGGCCACGCCAGCGGCTTTGAGGATCGGCGTCCAACGCGCTACCTCTTTTTCGACCAGCGTCTGGAGCGCTTCCGGCGTACGCCCCGGTCGATCGGGAATGATGCTGCCCAACTCGAGAAGGCGGGAGCGTGTTGCCGCATCGTCCAGCGCCTTGACCAGCGCATTATTGAGCATGCCCATGACCTCCTTCGGCGTGTCCTTGGGAGCGAACACGGCGTTCCAGGCCGAGACCTGGAATTCCGGTAGCCCGGCCTCCCGGGTGGTCGGCACATCTTTGAGCACGGAGGCGCGTTGCGGGCTGGCAACTGCAAATGCTTTGATCGTGCCGGCCTGAACCTGTGCGACGACATTTACGATCTGGTCGCAGCCGAAATCCACCTGCCCTGCAACGAGGTCGTTGAGAGAGGGCGCCGTGCCCGGATATGCCACACGCGCGGTCTTGGTGCCTATGATCGACTGCAACATGGTGCAGGTCGTAAAGGACACCGAGCCCACACCCGCGTGCGCCTCGTTGACCTTGTCCGGATTGCTTCTGAGGTAGGCCACGAATTCTTTGAGATTGGCGGCCGGAAATTCCTTCTTGGCGATGATCAGGATTGCCGTTCCTGCGACAAGCCCAACGGGTGCAAAATCCTTGGCCGGATCGTACTTGAGGTTTGGATAGAGCGCGGGCGCGGCGCCATGGGTTCCCATGTGCCCCATCATGATCGTGTAGCCATCAGGTTTGGATTGAGCGCCGCGGGTGATCCCGGTCGTGCCACCGGCCCCCGCAACATTCTCTACAACGATGGGCTGGCCGAGCATCTTGCCCATGGGTTCGCCAATGATCCTTGCAATGGTGTCGGTCGGACCGCCCGCGGCGAAGGGCACGATCATCGCGATAGGCCGGTCTGGATAATCGCTACGCGCGGAACCGACCGCGGCAAAACAGGTCAGGATACCGATGGCAACAGAAGCCAACAGGCGTTGCATGACTCTACCTCGCAGTTCGGGAGTGCTGGCCCGCCGCAATTGCATACGCCACAACCCTGTTGCGATTTGGGCACCGAGAAAGCGACGGGCAAAGACGACTTGGGGATTGAGCACTCAGACCGGCCGCAGCTCGGTATCATCAAGCGGCAAGCGCCGGTGCCACCGAGAAGCTAGCCTCCCTCGATCTCCCCCAGCGCGCGCTCGACATCGGCGGAGGTTAGCGTCCAGTCGTTGTCGAGGTCGGCGACCACCTTCTTCATGAACGCCTCGGAAAGACGGATAGCGCGGTCCTTGTCACCCAGGTGGTCGTAGAGGATGGCGAGTGCCAGCTGCTGTGGGCTCGCACCCTCGTAGGTCCACTCGAAGCCCCACCTGGTGAATTGCTTCACCTCGTAGTGCTCCGGCAGCGGCCGGCGGTCGACGGTCACCTTGAGCCCGTCGATGCTGCGCGTGCCCCGATAGGTCTTCAAGGTCTTCAAGGTCTTCATGGTGCTACCGTCGCACGGGTGAAGGTTTCCGTGTAGTCGATGAGCCGGTCGGTGGCCTCGGCAGCGCGCTTGGCATCGCCGTCGGCAATGGCCCGGGCTTGCGCCCCGTGTAGTCGCGCGCACAGGGGCAGGTCGGCGGCTTCCTTGTAGTGCAGGTACCAGAATCGCCTGGAGTGGCCGTGCAGCGAGCGCATGGCGCGCGTGGCGTAGTCGTTGTGGGCGGCCGCGGAGATGAGCAGGTTCAGCTCGCGGTCGAGACGCATGAAGACGATATCGTCGTTGGTCTTGGCGGCGCGGTCCATGCCTTCGGCGATTTCGCGCAAGCGCTGCCGCTGCCCTGCGTTGGCGCGCTGGGCGCCCAGGCGGGCGAGCAGCCGCTCCAGCTCGCGGCGCACCTCGAGCACCAGGAGCTGCTTGCGCGGATCCGTCTCGGACACCAGGATGCCCTTGCGCGGCAGGATCGTCACCAGACCTTCGCGGGCGAGCCGCTGCAGCGCCTCGCGGATGGGCGTGCGGCCGATGCTCAAACCGGCGGAGAGGGCATATTCGGAGAGGACCTCGCCGGGCCTCAGACGCAGCGTGACGATCTGCTCCTCGAGCAGCCGGTAGG
>Ga0306920_100003106_pt1 | contig 21071 bp, 18 predicted proteins | sample flu12Cox44000170_FD_204666 | JGI IMG/M metagenome (GOLD analysis project Ga0306920, IMG submission 204666) | Lab enrichment of tropical soil microbial communities from Luquillo Experimental Forest, Puerto Rico - flux4day.12C.oxic.44.000.170 (v2)... | ecosystem: Environmental > Terrestrial >... | reverse complement strand
CCGTAACCGATGAACGTCGGTCAGGGACTCTGGCTTTAGTCCGGAACGGTTCGTGCGAGTTGCCGCGCTTCGGTGCCAACGAGGCGGAACGTGCCCCCGAGCGTCAGCTGGAAACCGACGAAATGGAGACCCGGCGCGGTTGGATGCTCTCGCGCCCCGTGCACCAGCGGCCGACCCGACGCGTCGAGCACGCCGAGGTGGCCGACGAGAGTCTCGAGTCCCGTCCGGTAGCCGGTCGCCGCGATCACCGCGTCGACCTGAACGTGGCTGCCGTCGGCGAGTACCGCAGCGCCCTGCTCGAACCGCTCGAGTGCCGCCACAACCCGGACCCGGCCGCTGCGCACGGCGTCGACCAGGCCGATGTCGAGGATCGGGATCACCCGCCGACGCAGAAAGTCCGAATACGGTGCCCGCGAGGCCGGGAGCCCGTAGCCCGTCAGGTCGGGAAGCGAGACGCGCCGCAGCCCGCGCGCAAGCGCATCGACAACCGGAACCGGCAGGTGCTCACTCGCAATCCCGAACACCTGACTCGGTACGCCGAACGCATCGCGGCGGACGATGTTCGGGGCGCTCCGCACCGACAGCATCACCTCGGCCGCGCCGCCATCTACGAGATCGAGGGCGATCTCGGCGCCCGAGTTGCCGCCGCCCACGACCAGCACCCGCCGACCCAGGTAGGGCTCCGGGTTTCGGTACTCCACCGAGTGCAGGATCTCGCCGGGGAACTGCCCGGGCCAGTCGGGCCGGTCCGGCAGCTTGCAGTTGCCGGTCGCAACCACCACCCGTCGCGCCGAGATCATGCCGTCGCTCGTGACCAGCCGCCAACCGGTGCGCTCACGCTCGACTCGGTCCACGTCGGTCCCCGCTCGCACCTCGAGCCGCATCAGGCGCGCGTACTCGCGCAGGTACGCGCGCACCTGGTCACGCGACGGCCAGCGGCCGAACGAGCGCGGCATCCGGTAGCCGGGCAGGCAGGAGAGCCACCGCACCGTATGCAGGTGCAAACGGTCGTAGCGCGTGTCCCAGGCCGCACCGACCTCAGCGCGCTCGAAAACGACAACCCGGTGGTGACGACGCTGCAACGCCGCCGCGGCCGCCAGCCCTGCCGGGCCCGCCCCGATCACCGCGATCATCCGCTCGTTCTACAACACCTTCGTGTATCTGCGACAGGGGACGGCTATCGGGCCGGAGTCACCCGCAGCCGCATAGTCGAACGCGCCCTCGTCGTGCCAGCCGTTTCTCTCGTAGAAGCCTCGCGCGCGGGCATTCCTTCGACGACGGCGAGCCAGCCGACGGAATGGCCGTTGGCCCGGATCACGCGTTCGGCCTCGCGCAGAAGCGTGTCCGCCACACCCTGCCCGCGATGGATCCGCGACACGTAGAGCTGCTCGAGCTCGTCCTCCACGACGACGATGAAACCGGCGACATCGCCGTCGACCTCGGCAACGGTGAACTCGTGGAGACGGCTGCGTGCGCGTCCGCGAAACGACTCTTCCGTGCGAGCTCCGACCAGCGCCTGCGGCACATGACCCGCGTGACCATCGTGCCAGCCCGACTGCCAGAGTCGAGCGATCGCGTCGGCCTCATCGGGTCGAGCCGTGCGGAGGTTCATGAAGTCATTGTGGCCCCTTCCCACGCGGGACAGACTTGGGGTGGTCTGCGAGACTTCGGGGCGTGGAGCTCGACGGCTACATCTGGATCACGACGCGCAAGCTGAAGCCGGGCTCGCGCGACGAGTTCAGCCGCGCGTGGCGGCCGAGCGAGTTCCCCGAGGGGATGCTGCGGGCGTACGAGCTCGCCTCGCCCGACGGGAATACCGTGGTCGGAGTCAGCGTCTGGGACTCGACCGAGTCACGCGACCGCTACCGGACGTCCGAGGTCGAGTCCGCCCGCCGTGCGGCGATGGCCCCATTCGTGCTCGAGGAGCACTCGGGCTTCTACGTCGGCCGCGAGCTCAAGATCCCGCGGGAAGGTTGATCTCGGCGAGCCGGCGCGCAGCGGCGGCAGCTGCGCGTGCGAGCGCGATCGCGGTCTCGGCATCGCCGGCGACCGCCCGCTTCAGCCGGCCGCGCAGCGACTCGGCGAGCTCGGCCGCCTCGTCCGCGGAGGCGGCGATCTCCTCCGGCACGCGGATGATCGCCGCTCGCGCCTCGTCCGTTCCCTCGGCCAGGAAGGCCTCGTAGGCCGCAGCGTCGTCGTCGGCGAGCGCGAGGAGCCGGGCTGCGAGCGCGTGTGCGCGCGTGGCAGCGGCGTCGTCCCCGGCGTAGCGCGCGGCGAGCTCGGCGAGCGCGGCGGCGAGGGCGGCCGTCACGGCCGTGGCGGCGCCGCTGGCCGGCGCAGGCGTCCGCTCGCCGACCGCGACGAGCAGCTCGTCGACCCTCGAATCGCGCAGCATCGTGCGGGAGTGTAGAAAGGAGGTCGGTGTCGGCGATTCCCTCCTCCCTCGAGATCGCCCAGGAGGCGACGCTCCGGCCGATCGACGAGATCGCGGCGGTCGCGGGACTCGAGCCCGACGAGGTCGAGGCATACGGTCGCTACAAGGCGAAGGTCTCCCTCTCGGTGCTCGACCGGCTCGCCGACCGGCCCGACGCGAAGCTCGTCTGCGTCACGGCGATCACGCCGACGAAGTTCGGCGAGGGCAAGACGACGACCTCGGTCTCGCTGACCCAGGGGCTCGGTGCGATCGGCCGCAACCCGGTGCTCTGCCTTCGTGAGGCGTCGCTCGGCCCCGTCTTCGGCATCAAGGGAGGCGCCGCAGGCGCCGGCTACGCGCAGGTCGTGCCGATGGAGGACATGAACCTCCACTTCACCGGCGACATCCACGCGATCGGGGCGGCCAACAACCTGCTCGCGGCGATGCTGGAGGCGCACCTCCTCCACGGCAACGAGCTCGGCATCGACCCCCTCTCGATCTCATGGCGGCGCTGCGTCGACATCAACGACCGCGCCCTCCGTGACGTCGTCATCGGCCTCGGGGGCAAGGCGAACGGCTACGTGCGCCAGACCGGCTACGACATCACCGCGGCCTCGGAGGTGATGGCGATCGTCGCCGTCACGCGCGACCTGCAGGACCTGCGGCGGCGCCTCGGCGCGATCACCGTCGGCTCGACGTACGAGGGAGAGCCCGTGACCGCTGAGCAGCTGAAGGCGGCCGGGGCGATGACCGTGCTGCTGAAGGAGACGATCAAGCCGAACCTCGTCCAGACCCTCGAAGGGCAGCCGACCTTCGTCCACTGCGGCCCGTTCGCAAACATCGCCCACGGCAACAACTCCCTCGTCGCCGACCGGGTCGCGCTCAAGCTCGGCGACATCGTCGTGACCGAGTCGGGGTTCGGCTCCGACATGGGCATGGAGAAGTTCTTCGACATCGTCTGCCGCGTCGGCGGCCTGACGCCGAGCGCCGTCGTGCTGGTCGCCACCGTGAAGGCGCTCAAGCACCACGGCGGCGACCCCGACGGCGGTGCGGAGGCGATCGCCGTCGGCTCGGCGAACCTCGTCCGCCACCTCGGGATCATCCGCGAGTTCGGGCTGAACGCCGTGGTCGCCGTCAACCGCTTCCCGGCCGACACCGACGAGGAGATCGAGCAGATCCGCCAGATCGCGCTCGCGAGCGGAGCCTTCGCTGCCGAGGCGAACGAGGCCGTCGCGCGCGGAGGCGAAGGCGCGACGGCACTTGCCGAGGCGGTCGTCGCCGCCGCCGAAGCACCTTCCGCATTCGCGCCCATCTATCCGCTCGACGAGTCGATCGAGCGCAAGATCGAGGCGATCGCGACGCGCGTCTACGGCGCCGACGGGATCCTCCTCCAGCCCGCCGCTCGCAGGCGGATCAGGCAGCTCGAGAAGATCGGCGCCGCCAACCTCCCGATCTGCATGGCGAAGACGCACCTCTCGCTCTCGCACGATCCGACCCTCGCCAACGCGCCGAGCGGCTTCGCGGTGACGGTGCGCGACATCCGCCCCTACACCGGGGCGGGCTGGCTCGTCGCCCTCTGTGGGGACATGCAGACGATGCCGGGCTACGGCGCGAAGCCCGCCGCCCAGGCCGTCGACATCGACGAGCAAGGCCGCACCGTCGGCCTGTTCTAGATTTCTCGCATGACGAAGAAGTACGAGAGGCTGACGACGCCGCTCGTGCGCGAGGACGGAGAGCTACGGCCGGCAAGCTGGGACGAGGCGCTCGACCGCGCCGCGGCCGGCTTCCGTCGGGCGCTGGGCGAAGGCGCGCTGACAGGCGTCTTCTCCTGCTCCAAGGCGACGAACGAGCTGAACTTCGCAACGCAGAAGTTCGCCCGCGTCGTGCTCGGCACGAACAACGTCGACAGCTGCAACCGAACCTGACACGCGCCCAGCGTCGTCGGTCTGGCGACGGTGTTCGGTGCAGGCGGAGGGACGAGCTCCTATGAGGAGACTCGAGCCGCGGACCTGATCGTCCTCTGGGGCTCGAACGCGCGCGAGGCGCATCCGATCTTCTTCCACCACGTGCTCAAGGCCGTGAACCGCGGCGCCCGCCTGGTCGTCGTGGATCCGCGGCGGACGCCCTCGGCGCAGTGGGCCGACCTCTGGCTCGGGCTCGACGTCGGCACCGACATCCCGCTCGCGAACGCCGTCGGACGGGAGATCATCACGGCCGGGCTCGCGGACCTGGAGTTCATCGAGCGCGCGACGAGCGGCTTCGAGGAGTACCGCGCCTCGGTCGAGCCGTGGACGCTCGAGGAGGCGGAGCGGGTCACCGGCGTCCCGGCGGACGCGATTCGCGAGCTCGCGCATGCGTTCGGCGAGGTGGAGCACGCGCAGCTCTGCTGGACGCTCGGGATCACCGAGCACCACAACGCCGTCGACAACGTCTTCGCGCTGATCAACCTCGCGCTCCTGACGGGCAAGGTCGGCAAGTGGGGCTCGGGCCTGCAGCCGCTGCGCGGCCAGAACAACGTCCAGGGCGGGGGCGACATGGGCGCCATCCCGAACCGGCTGCCCGGCTTCCAGGACCTGCTCGACGACGAGGTGCGGGCGAAGTTCGAGGCCGCCTGGGACGCGACGATCGACCCCCGCCACGGCCTCCACCTCACCGGCATGTTCGAGGCGATGGAGCGTGGAGAGCTGCGCGCCGTCTACGTCGTCGGCGAGAACCCGGCGCAGGGTGAAGCAGATCAGCAACGCGCCCAGCGGCTGCTCGAGGGGCTCGACCACCTCGTGGTGCAGGACCTGTTCCTCACCCGCACCGCCGAGCTCGCCGACGTCGTCCTCCCCGCGGCCGCGACACTCGGCGAGGTGGAGGGAACCGTCACGTCGAGCGAGCGGCGCGTGCAGCGTGTGCGCAAGGCGATCGAGCCGCCGGCCGACGCGCGTGACGACGTCGAGATCGTCTACGACCTCGCACGGCGGCTCGGACACGATCTCGGCTCGCCCAGTGCGGCCGACGTCTGGGAGGAGCTCCGCTCGCTCTCGCCGATGCACGCAGGCATGAGCTACGCGCGGCTCGAGGAGCTCGGCGGGATCCAGTGGCCGTGCCTGGACGAGGACGATCCGGGCGCCCTCTTCCTGCACGGCCGTCTCTGGGACGACGTCGTCGAGGACCGCGCGCCCTTCCAGCCGGTCGAGCACGACCCGCCGGTCGACACGCTCGACGACGAGTTCCCTCTGCGCCTGACCACCGGCAGGCGGCTCGAGTCCTTCAATACGGGCGTGCAGACGGGCGGCTACTCGTCGCCGCTGCACACCGACGGGGAGGCGATCCTGCTCGCTCCCGAGGATGGGCAGCGCTACGGCGTCGCCGACGGCGCCCGCGTTCGGATCGTCTCACGGCGCGGCGCCGTCGAGGCGCCTGTCCGCTACGACTCGACGCTGCGCCCGGGCCTTGCGTTCATGAACCTCCACTTCCCCGACGAGGTGGCGACGAACGTGCTGACGATCGACGCCACCGACCCGAAGTCGGGAACGGCAGAGTTCAAGGCAACGGCAATCCGGCTGGAGGCGGTATAGGTGGATCTGAAGTTGCTCGACGCCGAGCCGACGGACGGGGAGCGCAGCGCAATCGACTCCGTCGTCGGCGCCGAGCCGGCGAACGGAAATCGGGTCGCGCGGCGTGACCGGTACCGGCGGCACCTGCTCCTGCCCGCGCTTCGCGCCGCGCAGCGTCGGGAAGGCTGGGTGACGCCCGGCGCGCTCGGGTACGCGTCGCGCCGGCTCGACGTGCCGCCGGCGGAGGCCTACGGGGTGGCGACGTTCTACGCGATGCTCGCGCTCGAGGAGCGCCCGCTCGACACGCTCCACGTCTGCACCGACCTCGCCTGCCGGCTCGCCGCCGCCGAGCTGCCCGAGGGCGCCGTCCCGGCCCCGTGCCTCGGCCTCTGCGAGCTCGCGCCCGCGTCGCTGCGCACGATCGCCGGCGAGGAGCCGCGCGAGCTCCAGCTTCCCGAGCGGCGCCTGCCGGTGCACGGCGACCGGCTGCTGAAGCGAATCGTCAGCGGGGCGCCCTACGGCGAGTTCGCCGCCCTCGCCCGCGCGAAGGAGATCGGACCGGACGCCGTCATCCAGGCGATCACCGACTCGAACCTGCTCGGCCGCGGCGGAGCCGCCTTCCCGACCGGCGCGAAGTGGGCAGCCGTCGCGCGCCAGTCTGCCCGCCCGCACTACCTCGTCTGCAATGCGGACGAGTCGGAGCCGGGGACGTTCAAGGACCGGGTGATCATGGAGCAGGACCCGTTCGCGCTCGTCGAGGGGATGGCGATCGCCATGTTCGCGACCGGCTGCGAGCAGGGTTACCTCTATATCCGCGCCGAGTACCCGCTCGCGCAGGAGCGGATGCGGGACGCGATCGCGGAGAGCGGCGTCCAGATCGAGCTGAGGATCGGCGCCGGGGCGTATGTCTGCGGTGAGGAGACGGCGCTCTTCCAGTCGATCGAGGGCTACCGCGGCGAGCCCCTCAACAAGCCGCCCTTTCCCGTCGAGGTCGGCCTCTACGACAAGCCGACCGTCGTCAACAACGTCGAGACGCTCGTCAACGTCCCCCACATCGTCCTCGGCGACGACCCGCGCGACACCCGTCTCTTCTGCGTCTCCGGGCACGTCGCGAGGCCGGGTCTGTACGAGCTCGAGCTCGGCACGCCGCTCTCGGAGCTGCTCGAGCTCGCGGGCGCCGAGCCGGCGAAAGCGGTGCTGCTGGGCGGCGCCGCGGGCTCCTTCCTGCGACCCGACCAGCTCGACCTGCCGCTCTCGTTCGAAGGCGCGCGCGCGGCCGGAGTGACGCTCGGCTCCGGTGTCGTGATGGTGTTCGGCGAGCGGGCCGACCTCGTCGACGCCGTTCTTCGCATCGCCGAGTTCTTCCGCGACGAGTCGTGCGGCCAGTGTGTCCCCTGCCGCATCGGCACCGTCCGCCAGGAGGAGGCGCTCCATCGCCTCGCCTTCGGCAAGACCGACGGGGACGAGCTCTCGGTGCTTGCCGACCTGACGCAGGTGATGCGGGACGCGTCGATCTGCGGCCTCGGCCAGACGGCGGCGAGCGCAGTCGACTCGGCGATTCGCAACCTCAAGGTGTTCGCGTGAAGATCACGATCGACGGCGTCACGGCCGAGGTCGACGGCGGCACCATCCTCGACGCAGCGCGGCAGCTGGGACTGGACACCCCGACGCTCTGCTACGGGGAGACGCTCGCGCCCGCGAACGTCTGCCGCGTCTGTGTCGTCGAGCTCGAGGGGGCGCGGACGCTCGTGCCTGCGTGCTCGCGGAAGGTCGAGGACGGGATGGTCGTGCACACCGACTCCGAGCGTGTGCGCACCAGCCGCCGTCTCGTGCTCGAGCTGCTCGGCTCCGCGGTCGACCTCTCCACCGCCCCGGACGCGCTCGCGTACATCGAGCGGTACGACGCCCACCCCGATCGGTTTGGGCCCGAAAGCAAGACTGTCGCGCAGGCGGTGAAGGTCGACAACGAGCTCTACGTGCGCGACTACTCGAAGTGCATCCTCTGTTACAAATGCGTCGAGGCCTGCGGCGTCGACCACCAGAACACGTTCGCCATCGCCGTCGCCGGGCGCGGTTTCGACGCACACATCTCGACCGAGCTCGACGTACCGCTACCCGATTCGGCGTGCGTCTACTGCGGCAACTGCGTCGCCGTCTGCCCCACCGGCGCGTTGATGGCGACGAGCGAATTCGACCTCCGCAAGGCCGGTGAGTGGCGCGAGGAGGAGCAGGAAGTGGTCGACACCGTCTGCCCGTACTGCGGCGTCGGCTGCAACCTCACGCTGCACGTGCAGGACGACGAGATCGTCAAGGTCACCTCCCCCGACGATCACGACGTGACGCAGGGGAACCTGTGCGTCAAGGGCCGCTTCGGCTACCGATACGTACAGCGCCGGTGACGGACGCGACCGCAAGCGGAAGCCTCATCGGGCCGTCCCCGCCTTGACCGCCTCCGGCCCGAACGGCAGCAGCTCGTCCTCACCGGGCTGGATGACGATGCACGTCGACTCGGGCACCTCGTTCCACGCGCCGGAGAGATCGCCGATCGGCTCGGACACGATCAGGCGCGACTCGTCCGAGACGAGCCGCAGGAGCTCGATCTCGGGATGGAGCTTGCGCAGCTCGACGATGTCGGTGCTGTAGAAGAGCGTGCGCGACTTCCCCTCGCTGGAGTAGCGGAACGCCCACACCTTGTCACCGTTCGACGTGGCGACGGTCATCTGGATCGGGTACTCGACACCGTGGCGGCGGCCGATCTCCTCGATCAACCCGACCGCTCGGGCGACCGCCCCGGGCGGATCGTCCTCGAGCCCGAGCGTGCGCGCGAGGAAGAAGAACACCTCCGAGTCGGTCGTCCCGCGAATGTCCGCGAACAGCTCCGGCGCGACCTCGAGCATCAGCTCACGCCGGAGCTGGTGGAACTCCCGAATCAGCCCGTTGTGCATCCAGAGCCAACGACCGTGCCGGAACGGGTGACAGTTCGTTTGCTGCACGGACGTCCCGCTCGAAGCGCGAATGTGCGCGAACACGAGCCCGGAGCGAATGTGAAGCGCCAGATCCCGCAGATTCTCGTCGTCCCAGGCCGGTTCCACGCTCTTGAACAACGCCGGCGTCTCGTACTCCCCGTACCAGCCGATCCCGAACCCGTCTCCGTTCGTCTCCTCCGCGCCAAGGCGCGAGTGGAGACTCTGGACGATCAGCGAGTGCTCGGTCTTGTACAGCAGCTCGTCGAGCAGCATCGGTGAGCCTGAATATGCAAGCCAACGGCACATTCCACTCGCTCCGAAGCATAGGTCAGTCTCATCAGGTCACCCGATGGAGGTCTCGCTGAACCTCGTGCTCGAGTGCGTGCAGCCCGTGCCGGAGCGGCATCTTCGAGGCTCGGTCGGTGTGCAGCGTGTCCAGCGCGCAGGCGAGGAAGCACGCGGCGCCCAACGCCGTGTTCCAGTTGGCAGCAGCCAGGTCGAGCATCGAGCCGGACGAGGGAACGACATAGCCGGCGACCGCGGAGATGCCGAAGAAGATGCAGCCGGCCAGATTGACGACCGGCTGCCACCAGCCCTCGCCGCCCCGGCGCGGCAGCCAGGGATGCCGTGTCTGGCGCGGCGAAGCACGGTAGGCGATCGCACCCGAGACGAGGAAGCAGATCGACCCGCGCCAGTCGGGACGCCAGACGAGCTTGTCGTAGTCGGCGCTCGTCAGTGCGACATGCATCGCCTGATAGGTCGTGACGTTGAAGAACACCGTCCCCGCGGACTGGACGATCGCCGACCACCACGCCGCCGTGCCACCGGCGTCGCCCGAGCGCCACGCGCCCCACGCCAGCCAACTCTGGAGCGCTCCGCCGGCGGTGAACAGGATCGAGCCGACGAAGAAGGTCAGCGCGTCCGGGGTCGGGCCAACGAGCTCCAGGTAGCCGGGAAACGGGCCGACGAGGAAGCAGGCCGAGCCCAGGGCGAAGAAGCCAGCCATTGCGCGCCGACGAGTCACGCCAAGCGCGATCATGGCAGCCGCAGATGATCGCGCGCCGACGGCGGCTCAGCAGCGTCCTAGCGCCGATCGAGCGCGCCGATCGCCTCGTCGAGCCAGCCGAGCTCGGTGGCGACGCGAAGCGTGTTGTGGCGGAAGCCGATCCGCTGGTCGTCGAGCAGTCGTGAACGATCGTCCGCAGGTCATCGTCTACCCACGCTCGCAGGCAGGCCGGCGGCGGCGAGCGCCCGGTCGATCACGACACGCGCGACTGCGGGCGCGGCCTCAGAGGAGTAGTGAGTGCCGTCGGGGCGGGCGAGCGTCCCGTCAGGGAGCCGGTCGTTGCACGGGCTGGCGTTGTCGTGGCAGACGATGTCCTCGATGTCGATCGAGCGCACCGAGCCGCGCGTATGCGACGCGAGAAACCTGTTCCAGTGGTCCTGAGCGGCGGTCGCCTCGATCAGGCGCCGTAGGAACGGGCCGCACTTCGCGGGCGTGCAACGGGTGTCCATCCCGAGCCCAGACCGTTCGATCTGGACCGCGACGACGATCGCGCCGTCGCGGGTGAGCGCTGCCGTCCGGGCCGCGAAGGCTCGCCGCTGAAGCGCCCAGTAGGCGGGAGATGCGAACCGGACCGGACGGCCTCGTGCGTCGACGCGGTCGGCGAGCTCGTACCGGCTCCACCAGATGACGAGCGCCGGGCGGTACGCGGCGATGGCGGCGTCCTGACGTGCCGGAACGTCGTGTGCGCACACGGTGCCGGCTCCCCAGGGACGGCCGGCGGTGTCGACCACGGCGACGCCGGTCGCCGGGCAGCTGCCTCGCGTGGCCGAGATCACGACATAGCCGTAGCGCGCCGCGGCCTGGGCCAGGTCGGGGGCGAGGCGTTGCGGTACCGAGTCTCCGACCAGCACGATCGTCCGCGTCACTCGGCCGATCGCAGCGCCCGCGCGGGCGACGACCAGGTTGGCGTTGACTGCGAACAGCAGGATCAGCAGGAGCGGGACCGCAATCAGCGTCCGTCGAGGGGCGAGGTTCCGCGAAAGCCGGCCGTAGCGGACGGGCTGCTCGACCAGGTGGTAGGAGAGAGCGGCGAGACCGACCGTCAACCCGGTGAGGATCGCGACTCGCGCAGGCAGCGCGAGCCCGCTCAGGTTCCACCAGCCGCCACGCTCCGTCCACACTTGAAGCGGCCAGTGCCAGAGGTACATCGCGTACGAGAGGCGACCCAGGTAGGCGACGGCGGGCAAGGCCAGGATTCGTGTCGCCCGGCTGTCGCGAGTCGACGTCGCTGCGATGACAGCCGCCGCGGAGAGTGCGACGACGAGTGCGCCGCCGTCCGCGTAGGCCGTCGTCGCCCCAGTGGTGCGTCCAAGCGTTGCGAAGCCCCAGCCGAGACCGACGGCGCCGAGGGCGAGCAAGAGCCAGTGGGACCGCACGAGCGCCGCCCGCGGTCGGGGCGACGTGACGAGCAGCGCCAGAAGCGCACCGGCGAGCGGCTCGAAGATCCGGCTGTCCGTGCCGAAGTACGCACGGTCGGAGCCGGATGCGGACCACAACGTGGCAAGTCGGGCAAGCGACACCGCAAAGCCGGTCCCGGCGAGAACGGCGACGGCGATCCGCCGGCCGCGTGGCTGCCTGGCGGCGACGGCGACGAGGGCGAGCAGAATCGGCCACACCAGGTAGAACTGCTCCTCGACCGCGAGCGACCACATGTGCTCGAGCGGGCTCTGGGTGCCGTCGCTCGCGAAATAGCTGCTCGCCGAGACGAAGTGCCAGTTCGCGACGTAGAAGAGCGTCGCCGTGATGTCACCGCGGAGGTGATCGCGGAGGACGGACGGCGCCGCGAGCGCCCCCCAGGCCACCACCACGACCATCAGCGCGAGCAACCCCGGGATCAAACGCCGCAGGCGGCGCGCCCAGAAGCCGGGCAGGTCGACCCGGCCGTCGACGACCTGACCGAGCAGCAGCGACGTGATCAGGTAGCCGCTCAGCACGAAGAACAGATCGACGCCCAGGAATCCGCCGGCAGCGTGCGGCAGACCGAAGTGGAACGCCATCACCGCAGCGACGGCAACCAGACGCAGCCCGTCGAGTGCGTCGTTCCGACCTCCGCGTCCTGCAGGAGCCACGATCAACCTCCGTCACGCATGAGACCCGGTCGGTATGAGCGCGACATGAGATAGCCGCCTGCCGGCGGGCGCATTCAGGGCTTCACGGTCTTCGCCAGCGGCTCGTCGAGCTCGACGATCTTCAAGTCGACGAGAGCAAGCGGCAGGCGCGCGAGCGGGTGCATCTCGTGGCTGTGGGCCCAGGTGCCGACGAACTGCTCGACAGGAGCCTTCGGATTGATGCGCTTGATCATCCGGTAGAGGCGGCCCGATTCCTGGTCCTGGTTGCGGATGATCTTGTCGTTTCGGCTCCACCAGATGTCGATCGGGACACCGCCGGTCGCCAGTCGGCGGGCGTAGGTGATCGGGCTGCGGGCCGCGTAGGCGTTCGGTGCTGTCACCGGCGTGCCGCCGATCTCGATGCGCGCGAGCTGTTGCAACCGTGCCTCGCCGGGTGTCGTCGCGAAGGCCCGGTAGCGAGCGGCCATGTCGGTCGCCGAGTCGAGCGGCGCGGCGGCGACGAGCAGCTTCGGGTAGAGAGCGGCGAGCAGAAGCGTTTCCTGCCCGCCCATGCTGCTGCCGATCGCGTAGACGCGCGTGTGATCCACATGGAACCAGGGCAACGCCCGCTCGAGGATGCCGGGCATCCGCGCGAGGTCCTGGATCTGCCCGCGCCAGCCCCACGAGTACGCGGTCAGGCGGCGGCCTTGCCCCTCCGGGTTGACGACGGCAAAGGGCCCGAACGCCGGCAGCCCGCCCCAGAGCCGGGCGTTGGCGCGAGCTGTGCCGCCGCGTCCGTGCGGTGAGATCACGAGCGGGATCGCGGGATGCGTCTTCGGTCCGTACCACGCCGGCAATACGAGGAGCGCCTGCCGCCTCTGCCCGTTCCAGGCTCGGTACCCGACTGCGACGGTACGGACGAGAGTGAGGTTCCGCCGCAGCATGTCCTTGTATCGGACCTTGAACCCGATCAACTCGCGCAGCATCGGGTCGGGGCGGGGCAGCTCGCCGGCGCCGCTACCCGGCGGCCGCGGTGGGGACGCGGCCGACACCTGGGTGCCGGCGACACACAGGAGCCCGATCAGCACGAGCAAGAGCACCGAGCGTGGGCGCGGTCGACGCCGACGGCGACGCCCACGCGCGGCGCCGAGCGCAACGAAGAGGGCAATCGCGGCGCCGCCCACGCCGAGCACCCACAGGACGCCGAACATGTTCCACCCGATCTGTCCGACAGCCATCAGAGCCGCGGCGACCAACAGCGCGGCAAGGGCTTGACGAACTCGCAACATATTCGGGCGCGCCGCCCTGCACGGGAACGGGTCATGGCTCCCCGATACCCAAAGCGTGCGGGCCGGACATCGGTAGCGGCTACTGATCCGCGGTCGCCGAGGGGCTCGGCGACTTCTTAGCAGTTCGACAGCCGCCGTTCATCGGCGCTTCATGGCGCATAGCGATGTTGGGTCACGATGCAAGCGGTTCGCGCAACGCTCGACCGGATCGCCCATCGCCTCCCCGGCGGTCCACGCGGCAACCGACACCTGACCGCACTGCTCGGTGCGCTTCTGCTCCTCGGCATCCTCGCCGAGCTCGGAACCCTGGTCCTCGGCCTCGAGCGGACACTTCCGTGGCACATCGCGCTCGGCGTCGCGCTCATTCCCGTCGTCCTGCTGAAGCTCGCCTCGACCGGCTGGCGGATGATCCGCTACTACACGCACGCGGCGGCGTACCGCGCGGACGGTCCGCCCCGACCGTTTCTCCGCGGCATCGCACCGATCGTCGTCGGCGCGACGCTAGCCCTGCTCGGAAGCGGCGTCGGGCTCGTCGTCGCCGGACCAAACGCACAGTTCTTCCGCGCGCTACACGGAGCGAGCTTTGCGATCTTCCTCCTCGTCGTCGGCGTGCATGCGATCGCGCACCTGCCCAAGATCCGCCGCTTCGCGTTCGCAGACAGCGGACAAGGGCACGCGCTCCGTCGCGCGGCGGTCGGATTCGCACTCGTCAGCGGCGGCGCCCTCGCCGTCGCGGCGGCACATTCGGCAGGCCCGTGGGTCGCCGCCATGCAGCACGGCCTCGGCGGCTGAAGTTCGCCGGCCACGGCGGCTCGTCCAAGAACTAGGCTACGTTCAATCGTCTCGCTGACCGGGGAGTGGCGTGAGGACATCGCAGGACGACATCGCCCGCCTGCCGGACCTCGTCCACGTGCATGGACGTACCGGGCCGTACCGCGAACGGCGCCCGCTTTACGTCGATCTGCTTCCGCCGTGCAACGCCGGCTGCCCGGCCGGCGAGAATATCCAGGCGTGGCTGGCGCACGCGAAGGACGGCCGCCACGAGCAGGCGTGGCGGCAGCTGGTCGCCGACAATCCGTTCCCCGCGATCCACGGGCGCGTCTGCTACCACCCGTGCGAGAGCGTCTGCAACCGCGCGTCCCTCGACAGCGCGGTCTCGATCCATTCGGTCGAGCGGTTCCTCGGCGACCTTGGGCTCGAGCAGGGCTGGGCGTTCGATGAGGCGCCCGTCGCGAGCGGCAAGCGCGTGCTCGTCGTCGGCGGCGGGCCGTCCGGCCTGTCGGCCGCCTACCACCTCGCCCGGCTCGGCCACGAGGTCGAGATCCGCGACGCAGGCGAGCTCGGCGGCGGCATGATGCGCTACGGGATCCCGGCCTACCGGCTGCCGCGCGACGTGCTCTCTGCGGAAGTCGACAGAGTGGCGGCGATGAGCCGCGTCACCCTGACGCTCGGCCGCCGCGTCGCCGATCTCGCGGCCGAGCGCGACGAGGGCGGCTTCGATGCGGTCTTCGCCGCGGTCGGCGCGCACCTGTCGAAGCGGGTCGACATACCGGCGCAGGACGCGGGCCCGATCATCGACGCGGTCTCGTTCCTGCGCAGCGTCGCCTCCGGGGAGCAGCCGCTGATCGGGCGGCGGGTCGCGGTCTACGGCGGCGGCAACACCGCCATGGATGCCGCCCGCACCGCCCGCCGGATGGGCGCCGAGCCGATGATCGTGTATCGCCGCACGCGCGAGCAGATGCCGGCACACGAAGAGGAGGCCGAGGACGCCGAGCGCGAGGGCGTCGAGATCCACTGGCTGCGGACGATCTCGACGATCGAGGGCCCCGAGATGCAGGTCGAGGTGATGGAGCTCGACGAGAGCGGCTACCCGCAGCCCACCGGCCGTTACGAGACGCTCGCCGCCGACACGGTGATCCTCGCTCTGGGTCAGGAGTCCGAGACCGAGTTCCTGCGGGCGGTCCCGGGCGTCGAGGTCGCCCGTGACGGCACGGTGCAGGTCTCGCCGACGATGGAGACCGGCTGCCCCGGCCTGTTCGCGGGCGGCGACATGATCCCGAGCGAGATGACGGTGACCGTCGGCGTCGGCCACGGCAAGAAGGCCGCGCGGAACATCGACGCGTGGCTCCGCCGCACCGACGCCGGCGCCGCGGACAAGCACGAGCTCGCGAGCTACGACAAGCTGCACCTCTGGTACTTCGGCGGGCACGCGCAGCGGGCGCAGCCGGAGCTCCAGGTCGAGGAACGCGTCTTCGTCTTCGACGAGGTCGTCGGCGGTCTGGCTCCCGGCGAAGCGGTCTACGAGGCCGGGCGCTGCCTTTCCTGCGGCAACTGCTTCGAGTGCGACGGCTGTCTCGGCGCCTGCCCGGAGGACGCGGTGATCAAGCTCGGCCCCGGCAACCGCTACCGGTTCGACTACGACAGGTGCACGGGCTGCGGCGTCTGCTACGAGCAGTGCCCGGTGCATGCGATCGAGATGATCGCGGAGCCCACCTAGATGCGCACGACGATCGACGGCAACGAGGCGGCCGCATCGGTCGCCTACCGGCTGAGCGAGGTCTGCTGCATCTACCCGATCACGCCGTCGTCCCCCATGGCCGAGCTCGCCGACGAATGGTCGAGCCGGCAACGCGCCAACGTCTGGGGGACCGTGCCTGCGGTCGTGGAGATGCAAAGCGAGGGCGGCGCGGCGGGCGCGTTGCACGGCTCCCTGCAGAGCGGCGCGCTCGCGACGACCTTCACCGCCTCGCAGGGCCTCCTGCTGATGATCCCAAACATGTACAAGATCGCGGGCGAGCTGACCTCGGCCGTGATCCACGTCGCCGCCCGCTCGCTCGCCGCGCAGGGGCTGTCGATCTTCGGCGACCACCAGGACGTGATGGCAGTCAGGCAGACCGGTTTCGCGCTGCTCGCGTCGTCGTCGGTGCAGGAAGCGCACGACCTTGCGCTCGTCGCACACTCGGCGACGCTCACGACGCGGATCCCGTTCGTGCACTTCTTCGACGGGTTCAGGACCTCGCACGAGCTGAACTCGATCGAGCTGCTCTCCGACGACGACCTGCGAGCGCTCGTGCCCGACGCGCTCGTGCACGCTCACCGCGACCGTGCGCTCTCACCTGAGCGGCCGTTCATCCGCGGCACCGCACAGAACCCCGACGTCTACTTCCAGGCGCGCGAGACGGTCAACCCCTTCTACGCCCGCGTGATCGACGCCGTCGAGGAAGCGATGTCCGCCCTGGCGGCGCGGACAGGCCGCCGTTACCAGGCCGTCGACTACGTCGGCGCCCCGGACGCGGAGCGCGTCGTCGTCGTGATGGGCTCGGGCGCAGAGACCGTCGCCGAGACTGTTGCCGCTCTGAACAAACGCGGCGAGCGTGTCGGGGCGGCGATCGTGCGGCTGTACCGGCCATTCCCCGCAGAGGCGCTCGCGGCGGCGCTGCCCGGGACGGTCAAGCGGGTGGCGGTGCTCGACCGGACGAAGGAGCCGGGCTCGTTCGGCGAGCCGTTGTTCCTCGACGTCGTCGCCAGCCTCGCCGAGCAGCGCGCCGACGCGCCCGAGGTCGTCGGCGGGCGCTACGGCCTCTCTTCGAAGGAGTTCACGCCGGGGATGGTGGCCGGCGTCTACGCCGAGCTCGGAAGGCCGGAGCCGCGGCGACGGTTCACGGTCGGGATCACCGACGACGTCTCGCACTCGAGCCTGCCCTATGACGAGCTCGACATCGAGCCGGCGGAGACGGTCCGCGCGATCTTCTTCGGCCTCGGCTCGGACGGCACCGTCGGCGCAAACAAGAACACGATCAAGATCCTCGGCGAGAGCCTGCACGCCCAGGGCTACTTCGTCTACGACTCGAAGAAGTCGGGCTCGCAGACGGTGTCCCATCTGCGCTTCGGGCCGAAGCCGATCCGCGCGCCCTACCTGGTGCAGCGGGCGAGTTTCGTGGGCTGCCACCAGTTCGCGCTGCTCGACCGGGTCGACGTGCTGGCGAACGCCGCGCAGAGTGCGACGCTGCTGCTGAACAGCCCCTACCCGGCCGACGAGGTCTGGGACGCTCTCTCCCGGCCCGTGCAGGAAGCGATCATCGCCAAGCAGATCGCGCTCTACGTGATCGACGCGGGCCGGATCGCACGCGACGTCGGTCTCGCCGGGCGCACGAACGTGATCCTGCAGACCTGCTTCTTCGCCATCTCCGGCGTACTGCCGCGCGAGGAGGCGATCCGGGCGATCAAGGACGCGGTCGAGAAGACCTATCGGCGCCGCGGCGCGGAGGTCGTGGAGCGCAACCAGGCCGGCGTGGACCGTGCGCTCGAAGCGCTCGAGCGCGTCGAGGTGCCGGAAGCTGCGAGCGCGACGAGAGTGATGCCCGACGTCGTGCCCGCGCACGCGCCCGAGTTCGTCCGCACCGTCACCGCCGCGATGCTCGCCGGCCGCGGCGACGATCTGCCGGTCAGCGCCCTCCCGGTCGACGGCACCTATCCGAGCGGCACGACGGCCTACGAGAAGCGGAACATCTCGGAGCTCGTTGCGGAATGGGATGCGGACCTCTGCATCCAGTGCGGCAACTGCAGCTTCGTCTGCCCGCATAGCGTCATCCGTTCCCGCCTCTACGACGCGACGGAGCTCGAGGGCGCGCCGGCGGGTTTCCGCTCGGCGCCGTTGTCGGCGGTCGGCCTGCCCGATGCGCGCTACACGCTGCAGGTGTACGTCGAGGACTGCACCGGCTGCGCGCTCTGCGTCGAGGCGTGCCCGGTGTCGGCGCCGGGAGATCCGGCGCGGAAGGCGATCAACCTGGCGGACCGCGTGCCGCTCGTCGAGGCAGAGCGCGAGAACATCGCCTTCTTCGAGCGCCTGCCGGAAGCCGACCGGTCGCGGGTCGATTTCGGAACCGTCCGCGGGACGCAGTTCCTCGAGCCGCTGTTCGAGTTCTCGGGCGCCTGCGCAGGCTGCGGCGAGACGCCGTACGTGAAGCTGCTCTCACAGCTGTTCGGCGACCGGCTGATGGTCGCGAACGCGACCGGCTGCTCGTCGATCTACGGCGGCAACCTGCCGACGACTCCGTGGACGACCGACTCGGACGGCCGTGGCCCGGCCTGGTCGAACTCGCTGTTCGAGGACAACGCCGAGTTCGGGCTCGGCTTCCGACTGGCCGCCGACCGGCAGGCGGAGCTCGCCCGCCGCCGCCTCGGTGAGCTGCGGGACGAGGTTGGCACGGAGCTCGTCGACGAGATCCTCACGGCATCGCAGGTGCACGAGTCGGAGTTCCGAGCGCAGCGTGAACGCGTCCGCGAGCTCAAGCGGCGGCTTGCCGGGCTCGACGGCCCGGCGGTCGACGACCTGCGAAGCGTCGTCGACCATCTCGTCCGGCGGAGCGTCTGGATCGTCGGCGGCGACGGCTGGGCGTACGACATCGGCTCGGCCGGCCTCGACCACGTGCTCGCGAGCGGCCGCAACATCAACATCCTCGTGCTCGACACGGAGGTCTACTCGAACACCGGCGGGCAGATGTCGAAGTCGACGCCGCTCGGTGCGGTCGCCAAGTTCGCGGCTGCAGGCAAGACGGTGCCGAAGAAGGACATTGCGCTGCAGGCGATCGCCTACGGCAGCGTCTACGTCGCGCGCGTGGCGATGGGCGCCGATCCGCAGCAGACGCTGAGCGCGTTCCGTGAGGCCGAAGCCTACGACGGCCCGTCGCTTGTGCTCGCCTACAGCCACTGCATCGCGCACGGGATCGACATCCGCAAGGGACTCGACCAGCAGTACCGGGCGGCCGCGAGCGGCTACTGGCCGTTGATCCGCTACGACCCGGTCGCCCGCGCGAACGGCGGCAACCCGTTCTTGCTCGACTCGCCGCGGCCGCGGATCCCGCTGACCGACTACACCCAGCGCGAGCTGCGCTACCGCAGCCTGGCGAACGCCGATCCCGCCGAAGCCGAGCGGCTGAACGCGATCGCCGAGGAGGCGGTCGCGCAGCGTTGGAGCGTGTACGAGGAGATGGCGACGAGGAACGCGGCCGAGTTCGCGGTGGACGCGCGGAGGAACGAACGATGAACCTCGAGACCACGTACATGGGTCTGCGTCTCGCGAACCCGCTCGTGGCGTCCGCGTCGCCGCTCTCCCAGACGGTCGACGGTATCTGGCGGCTCGCCGACGCGGGCGTGGGAGCCGTTGTCCTCTACTCCCTGTTCGAGGAGCAGCTGCAACGGGAGGCGACCCTGACGGCACGCCTGGTCGACGAGGGGGCCGAGAGCTTCGGCGAGTCGCTGACGTACTTCCCGGCCACGGTCGAGGAAGCGGACGGCGCGCGTCGCTACCTCAACCTGCTCGAGCGCGCCGCCACCTCCGTCGAGATCCCCGTGATCGGCAGCATCAACGGGGTCACGGCAGGCGGCTGGGTCGAGCACGCACGCGCGATGCAGGACGCGGGCGCCGCTGCTATCGAGCTCAACATCTACTACCTGCCGGGCGACACGACGATCTCGGGCCGCGCCGTCGAGGAACGCCACGTGGACATCCTGACCGCCGTCAAAGGGGCGGTCGACGTGCCGGTCGCCGTGAAGTTGAGCCCGTACTTCAGCTCCACCGGCGAGATGGCCGTGCGCCTGGACGACGCCGGCGCGGATGCGCTCGTGCTCTTCAACCGCTTCCTCCAACCCGACATCGATCCCGAAAGGCTCGTGGTCCGATCGCAGATCGGCCTGTCGACGCCTCTCGAAGGACGGCTGCCGAGGGCATGGATCGCCCTGTTGCGCGGGCGTGTGCGCTGCTCGCTCGCCGCTACGGGCGGTGTGGAGACGGCGGCTGACGTCGCCAGGTTCCTGCTCGCGGGGGCCGACGTCGTGATGACCGCGTCCGCGCTGCTGCGCCACGGAGTCGAATACGGAACCGAGCTCCTTGCTGGGTTGACGGACTGGATGACGCAGAAGGGGTTCACCTCGGTCGACGAGGTGCGCGGACTGCTCGCGGTGCCGCGCGACGGCAACGAGGCTGAGCGCGAGCGCGTCGGCTATGTCTCTGCGATGCGGAACGCGAACACCGGCGTGTACGACCCCTGGTGACCAGTTCCGTACGGCTTCGCGCGTACGACACGTAAGACGACGCCCTCACTACCCCCTCACGCAGCGACCATAGGTTGGCCGGCGTGGCGCGCACCGCGCCGAGGCTCGACAACTCAACGAAGGGAAGCCGCTCGATGAGAAGGTTCTCCACGCCCGTGATCGGGATCGTCGCCGCGCTCTTGCTCGCGCTGCCGGCGGCGGCGTCGGCAGCAGTCACGCGCTCGACCAGCGTCGTTCGTCTCAGCGCCCCGGTCTCCGGGCTGCGCTACGACCAGAAGATCGTCCACGCACACGCCGGGACGATCAAGATCGTCTTCGTGAACCGTTCGATGCTCAAGCACAACGTGAACGTCGAACAGGGCGAAAGAGAGTTCGGCAAGACGGCCACCGTCTCGCACGGCACCACGTCCGTGACCCTCACGCTCAAGGCAGGGAAGTACAACTTCTACTGCTCTGTGCCGGGACACGAAGACGCCGGGATGCGCGGCACGCTGGTCGTCGGCTGACGAGCGCGACGCGCTTACGCGTGTGCGGGCCGCACGCGATCCCGGATGGAGATCGCGTGCGGCCCGCACGGTGTCGAGGGCTACCGGTCGCGCCGGCTGTCCTTCTTGATGTCGCGCTTCTCACTCTCCTTCTTCATCGTTGTCACCTCCTCGGGGGCTGATGTCGGCGGGTTCGGAGTCGGTCA
>Ga0306920_100003105_pt1 | contig 21074 bp, 23 predicted proteins | sample flu12Cox44000170_FD_204666 | JGI IMG/M metagenome (GOLD analysis project Ga0306920, IMG submission 204666) | Lab enrichment of tropical soil microbial communities from Luquillo Experimental Forest, Puerto Rico - flux4day.12C.oxic.44.000.170 (v2)... | ecosystem: Environmental > Terrestrial >... | reverse complement strand
CCGGGACCTTGTACTTGACCGCAAGCGACTTCAGCAGGCCGTTCGTCTCGGACTCCGTGATGAACGCGTTGATCGCCTCCTTGAGCTCGGGCGTGTCCTTCCGAACGAGCATCCCCAGATCGGACTTGTTGATGATGGGCCCGGGCAAGATCTGGATGCCCGCCTTCTTCTCGATCAGCTCGTAGGCGAGCAGCACGTCCGTCACGTTGGCGTCGGCGCGGCCGGCTGCGACCTCTAGCGCCTGCTGGTTCGTGTTGTCGGTCTGGAGGATCTTCACCGCCGCGCGGGGGAAGTTCTTCCGGGCCTCGATCTCGCCGATGTCGGCCAGCTCCGAGAAGGTGATCCCCGCCTTGTTCAGGTCCTCGTAGGCCTTGAAGCGCGTCTCGCCCTGCTTGACGACCACGACGAGGCCGGTGTTGTGGACGTCCTTCGTGTAGTCCACGACCTTCTGACGCTCCTCGGTGTGGAAGAAGCCGCCCCACGCCACATCGCACTTCTTCGCGAGCAGGGCCGGGATCATGTTGCCCCACGACGAGTCCACGAATTCCACCTTGGCGCCGAGGCGGCCGGCCAGAGCCTCCGCGAGGTCGGCGTCGTAGCCGGACCATTTTCCGGTCTTCGGGTCCTTCTGCAGGTACGGCCAGTCGGCCACGCAGAAGCGCATCGTGCCGCGCTGCTTGATCTCGTCCACGAGCCCGGCTGCCCCGCTCGGTCGCGTCGTCCCCAGGAACGTCGCGCTCACCACCAGAGCCGTGAGGATCAGCCGTCGTCCACATCGCCTCATGAGCGATCTCCTTCTCTGTGAAGAGTAGTGCGTTCGCTGCCTCGTGACGCCGCTCCCCGGCGCTCGTCCCTCCCTCCGGCGGCTCGCCGCGATCCCGCATGGTTGCGCATCAATCCCGGCGAGCCTGCACGCGCTCCAGGCGGCGGACGCTGGCGCTGGCGATCAGCGACAGGACCAGGTACAGCCCGGCGACGCCGGAGAAGACCACGACGCTCTGGAACGTCGCCGTGTTGAGCTTGCCCCCGGCATAGGTCAGCTCGTGGACGCCGATGGTCGACGCGATCGACGTGTAGAGGAGCAGGCCGATGAAGTTGTTCAGGAGGGCGGGGAGGACGAAGCGCGTCGCCTGCGGGAGCACCACCGCCCAGAACGTGCTCCAGGCGGACAGGCCGAGTGCCCGCGCCGCCTGGACCTGGCCGAAGTGAACGCTTTGGATGCCCGCCCGGAAGGCCTCGGCGTCGTAGGCCCCGAGATTCAGGCCCAGGGCCACGATCGCCCCCCAGAGCGGCGACCAGTCGAGCCCGGTGAAGATCGGAATGCAGTAGAAGATCCAGAAGAGCTGGGTCAGCGCCGGCGTCCCGCGCACGAACTCGACATAGCCGCCGGCCAGCCGGCGGATGACCGCGCCCCCGCGGAGCCGGGCCACGGCGGTCGGCACGGCCACGACCAGGGCGAGTGCCTGGGCGACGAGTGCCAGCCAGGCCGTGTTCGCCATGCCCTGGAGCAGGAAGACACGATACTCCCAGAGGACGCCGGGTCTAAACTCCACTGCGCCACTCCAGGCGTCGCAATCTCAAGACCAGGGGCAGGCAGATCGCGAAATAGATGAGCGCGGAGACCGTGTAGAACTCCACGAAGCGGAACGTCCGGGAGGTCGCGTTGTACGTCTGGTACATGAGCTCCGGGACCGTGATCGACGACGCGAGGGCCGTGACCTTGAGCACATCGACGGCCTGGCTCATCAAGGGCGGCCACATCCGGCGCACGGCCTGGGGGATGACCACCTCTCGCAAGGCCTGGAGCTTCGAGAGACCGAGCGCCCGGGCGGCCTGCATCTGCCCCTTGTGCACCGACTGGATGCCGCCCCGGACGATCTCCCCGACGTACGCACTGCTGAACAGCCCGAGGCTCAGGACCGCCGTGACCACCGCCGACAGCCGGACGTCGAACAGGATAGGCAGGCAGTAGTAGAACCAGAAGAGCTGGACCAGCGGCGGGGTGCCGCGGAAGACCTCGATCACACAGCTCGTCGGCCACGCGAGCACCTTCCGGCGGCTCAGACGCCCCAGCCCGACGGTCAGTCCACCCACCAGACCCAGCGCCAGGGCCAGGATCCACAGCTCGGCGGTCACGAGGAGCCCGGACAGGAGCATCTCCCGGAGTCCCCAGACGCTCGCGAGGTCGATGGTGTAGCGGCTCATCGGGCTCCCAACGGCACCGCCCTACGTGACCTGCCCGAGGAAGGCCTGGGTCCGGGGGTCGCGAGGCGCATCCAGCAGCTGCGCGGAGGTCCCTTCCTCCACGATGACCCCATGCTCCATGAACGCGATCCGGTCGGCCACGTCGCGGGCGAATCCCATCTCGTGGGTGACCACGATCATCGTGCGGCCCTCCCGGGCCAGCTCGCGCATGAGGTCCAGCACCTCGCCGACCAGGCGCGGATCGAGGGCCGAGGTCACCTCGTCGAACAGCATGACCGCCGGCTTCATGGCGAGCGCCCGCACGATGGCCACCCGCTGCTGCTGCCCCCCGGAGAGCTGCTCGGGAAAGGCGTGCGCCTTGTCGAGGAGGCCGATCCGCCGGAGGAGGGCCTCGGCGCCGGCCTCCGCCTCCGCTCGCGAGAGACCCCGAACCCGCATCGGGGCGAGCACGACGTTCTGGAGGACGGTCCGGTGCGGGAAGAGATAGAACCCCTGGAACACCATGCCGATCTCGGCGCGCATGTCGTTGATGTTGGCCTCGCGGTCCCGAACCAGTCGGCCGTTGATCTCGCGCTTGCCGACGAGCCGACCATTCACGCGGATCCGGCCGGCGTCGTAGTCCTCGAGGAAGTTGATGCAGCGAAGGAGCGTGCTCTTCCCAGAGCCGCTCGGCCCGACGATGACCAGCACCTCGTGAGCCGCGACCTGGAGGTCGATCCCCCGGAGCACGGCCGTCGTCCCGTACGCTTTGTGGAGCCCCTCGACGATCACGACCGGCTCGCCCACGGCGGCGCCTCTCAGCGGACCCCGCCGGGGCCCTCGTTCCGGGCCCGGGGCCGGCGCGGGCCGGAGCGGGACGGACGACACCAGGACGAGTGGTCCGCCCTCGCCAGGTGCGCGCCCGGGCCCCAGGGCCTGTCGATAGCGGGCCCGGGGCCACCCCTCCGCACGCACGACGGCGCGGCGTCGACCAGCGGCGACCGGAGCCTTGGCGCGCGCACCCTCATCGAGTGGTCGCGATCCGGGTGAGCAGACCCCCGTCCACGACGATCCCCGCCCCCGTCACGAACGAGGCCGCGTCACTCGCAAGGAACAGGGCGACGCGGGCGATCTCCTCGGGTCGAGCGACCCGGCCGAGCGGCTGCGCCGCCGAGACCTCGGCCTCCACGGCCGGCCGCGCATCGGGCGCGACGCCCGCCCACATCATCGGGGTGTCCGTGCTGCCCGGCAGGAGGCAGTTCACGCGGATGCGGTGGCGCCCCAGATCGTGCGCCAGCGCCTTCGTGAATCCGAGGATGGCCGCCTTGGAGGTCGTGTAGGCGACGCCCCCCGGCAGCGTTGCCTCGGCCAGGACGGACGCGGTGTTGACGATGGCGCCCCCGCCCGCCCGGATCATGTGCGGGACCACGTACTTGGCGCAGTAGAAGTGACCGTGAAGATTGATGGCGATGACCCGCTCCCACTCGTCCTCCGACAGCTCATGCACGGGCGCGCGGGGGCTCGTCACCCCGGCATTGTTGACGAGGATGTCCACCCGGCCGAACGTGCCGGCGGCCTCGTCCACGAAACGCCGGACGGCGTCCGGATCGGCGACGTCGGCGGGCACGAACAGGGCGCGCCCGCCCTCGTGCTCGATGGTCCTCGAGATCTCGATGCCCGCTCCCTCGACGACGTCGCACAGGCCCACCGCGGCGCCGGCCGCCGCGAACACGCGAGCGGCCGCCCGCCCGATGCCGGCCCCGGCCCCGGTGATCAGCGCGACCTTGCCGTCCAGCTCGGCCACGGGTGTGTCGTCCCAGGGCGCCTGGCCCGGTCCGGGCTCACCGGCGGGCCAGAACCCGTTGCAGGCTTTCCACCACGAGCTGCCGATCGACGTCGAGCACCACGTCGGCGTTAGGCGAGCGCGTGTCGTTCCAGTCGAAGAACGTGACCCCGCGACCCAGCTCGCCGGCCACCTCGATGTCCACGAACATCCGCCGACGCTCCCGGACGAGTCCCGGCACCAGGGGCACCAGCACGGCGAGGGCGTCCGCGTGCACGAGCCCCGGTCGACGCCGGGCGCGCGTGTACTCGCGCATCACGCGCGTCACCTGCATGTAGAACCGGCTCCGGGCGGTCTCGAGCCGCACGATCTCCGCTTCCTCCTCGGACGTCACAAAGGCGCCCCGGGCGGCCGCCTCCCACGGCACCAGGACGAGGTTGGCACCGGCGCGATACACGATCCGGGCGGCCTCCGGGTCAACCCAGGCGTTGTACTCGGCGCCCAGCGTGATGTTGCCCTGGGCGTAGAGGGAGCCGCTCATAGCGTAGATCGCCTTGACCAGGCGGGCCACGTCCGGCCGCCGCAGCAGGGTCACCGCCAGGTTCGTGAGCGGGCCCAGCGACACGATCTCCAGTTCCCCCGGATGGCGCTCGGCCAGATCGACGATGGCGTCGACGGCGGGCTGGCGCTCCGGGCGCTGCCTCGCGGGAGGGAAGCCCGAGTCGCCCATGCCGTCCGCGCCCCACACCTCGGGCACCGAGCGGTACGGACCCAGCAGCGGCTCGCGGCACCCCGGGTAGACGGGGATCTCCCCTCCCCGCCCCGCCACCTCAATCGTGTAGAGGGCGTTCTCCACCTGCTGGTCGAAGTCGGAGTTGCCGCACGTGATCGTCACCCCCACCACGTCGGCGTCCCAAGCATCGAGCGCCAGCAGCAGCGCGATCGCGTCTCCGGCGCTCGTGTCGGTGTTGATCAGGAGGGGGCGCTTCACGGCGGCGCTACGCCCTCACAGGCGGTCCCGCACCCACTCGAGGTGCAACCGCATCGCCGCCCGGGCCGCGCCGGCGTCCCTCGCCCGGACGGCCTCGTAGATCCGCGCGTGATGATCGGTATCGCGCCGGACGGGCACCTGGCCGCTTCGCGCGTAGAAGTCGATCACCCACCGCACGATCGCCAGCAGCAGCGGGTTGTGGGTCGCTCGGCAGAGGTCCACGTGGAAGCCAAGATCCGTCGGCGGGCGCCGGACCACTCCGATCTGCGCCCGGAACTGCTCGATGTCCCGCTTGAGACGGCGCACGTCGTCCGACGTCCGTCGGAGCGCCGCGATGCCAGCGATCTCGGGCTCCACGATGAGGCGGACCTCGATCAGGTCGCGTGGCTCTCGCGTGCGCCTCGACGCCGGGAGGCAGCGGTAGGTCCGTCCGGCACCCACGCCATCGTGGACGTAGACCCCCGAGCCATGCCGGATGGAGACAAGGCCGAGGGCTTCCAAGCCGCGGAGTCCCTCACGGATCGCGGTCCGGCTGACGCCCAGCGCTTCCATGAGATCGCGCTCCGAGGGCAGTCGCTCGCCAGGACGAAAGGCCCCCGAGGCAACCAGCTCTCGGAGCTGCGTCTGGACCTCGGCCGCCACCCGCCGGGTCGGGATCCGGCGGAGCAGTCCCCCGTGGGCTGGGCTGTCGCCCGACCGTCCGCTCACGGGGCGAGGCTCCCGCATGGGGGTTCGACGGCTAGTCCTCCACGACCGGCAGTTCCTCGGGGGCAGGCTCGTGAAGGTACTCGGCACCTCGTTCGGTCACGACATACTGATCTTCCAGGTCGTAGAAGCCGTGCGCGTTGCCGAACATCGGTTCGACCGAGAGGATCATCCCGGGCTCGAGCATCGTGTGGTTGTCGGGATGCACCGAAAGCCCGCCCGTGTTCCGGAGTCCGTGGCCCCGGCGACCGGAGCGCCCGGGCACCAGCCCATATCTTCGCTCGATCTCCACCGACGCGGCGTACACGTCCGAGCACCGCGCGCCGGGTCGGATCCGGGCGGCCATCGCCCGGTTGCACTCCCACGTCAGCCGGTACCATCGGCGCACGATCTCCGGCGGCCGGCCCACATACCAGATCCGGTCGACATCGCCGCCATAGCCTCGATAGTGGGCGCCACTCGTCCCCCGGCAGATCTGGTCGCCCCGCCGGAACACCCGGTCCGTCACTCCGTGATGATAAAGGTGGTAATCGCCGGCCTCGGCATTGCGGATGTCCCAGCTGCCCTCGACCTCGTAGTGGTAGCCGACGTCGAACTGCGCCGAGAAGACCTCCTCGAGCTGCGCGAAGAACTGGCGTTCGGTCAGTCCCGGGCGGAGGATCCTGGGCACCTGCGCGTGGATCCAGACGCCCGCCTCGCAGGCCGCCCTCATGCGCGCGATCTCCAGCGGCGTCTGGATCGCCATGAGTCGCCGGATGGCCGGACTCGCATCGACCAGCTCGGCCCCGGCCATCAGCTCGCGAAGCTGCAGGAAGTCGTTCACGTTGAGGCCGAGGGTCATCGTGTCGCCCAGCTCGAACCCCAGCCGGCTCCGCGCCAGCCCGAGGCCGGCGAAGATTCGCGGCATTTGACCGAGCCCCCAGATCTCGACCCGCGGCCACTCCGTTCGTTCGACGATCTCCTGCACCTCTGAGACCCACGTGCTCCGGCGCGCGGAGGCGAAGTTGTGGTTGTTGGTCGGCGTCATGTAGAGATAGTCCTGGGCCGGCGTGAGGATGTACCAGGTCGATCGCGACGGGACGTCGTCGTGCCAGCTGTGTGGCTCGTCCCGCCCCGTGAACCACCGTCCCACCTGCCCCGACGTGATCACCAGCGCGTCCAGGCCCCCGCGCGCCATCTCGGTCCGCGCCCGGGCGACCCGTAGGCGGTACTCGTCGAGCGGGAAGTCATGCTCGAGCGGATAGTGCACGTAGTCGAGGGTCTCATCGCGGACGATGGCGTGCTCGGCGTAGTTCATCCGGCCTTCTCCCCGAGCGTCACGAGCCGATCCCCAGCCCGCACGCCGGCATGGAGCCGATGCCCTCCCACGACCGCGGCGATCGGTGAGCGCACATCTCGACTCGACCCATCGCCCAGGTCGAGCAGCGTACCGAGTCCCCGGCGGTCACGGCCTGTCGCAGCTCGACCTCTCTCCGGAACAGCCCTCCCGCCACCGCGTCGACCCCGTGGAGGTGCCAGATGCGCGGGCGTGGACGCTCCGACGGAAGCTCGGCCTCTCTGGCGAGCACGCTCAGATGTCGCGCCACCGCTGTGACCCGCGCCGCATAGTACGTCACATTCTCCCGGGTCGTCGTGCCCAGTCCCCCGACCTCCCCCTCGATCACCGGGATGCCGCGCTCGGCCAGAGCGGTCTGCAGCACCCCCGGCAGCCCTGGCAGGGCGACCAGGTCCCGGAATCCTGACGCCACCGCCGCCGCAAACGTCGAGCGTTCCAAGGGGCACTCCGTCTGCCATCGCGCTGCGCAGCGTGAACACGAAGTCGGCGGCGCCGAGAACGGCCGTGGACAGGTGATGGGCGAGCCGCTGCGACAGGGTTCCGCTCGCAGAGCCGGGAGACGCGGTCCAGATCCCGGTCGCCCTCCGGCGTGCGGCGCTGACCCGCGCGGAACGCGAACGGGTAGGCCACCGGAACGACGATCAGCGACCCCTCGAGCGCGCCCGGCTCCGTCGTCCGCAGGGGCGCGGCCAGGGTCACCATTCCCTCGTACTCGTTCCCGTGCACGCCCGCCACCCAGCGCGAGGCCGGGGCGGCGACGGGCGCCGACCCGCACGTGGACCCAGACCCGCTCAGCCTCGGGGCCGACGCTCACCTCGTCGGTGTCTCGGCTCCGGAGCGGCAGGCCATCCACGCAGAGCGGCTCTCGGTCGTCGGCGATGATCATGCGTTCCCAACTGGTCGGACAACTGACGTGTGTTACGCTAGCACCACCGCGCGACCCGGGGCAAGGCCGCGCCGGGGTTCACGGGGAGGACCGCGCATGTCCGAGGGACGCGCCAGGATCGCGAAGGAGCTCCCGTTCTCGATGACCGAGTACCACGAGCGGTGCCGGCGCCTCCGGCAGCTCGTGGCGAACGCGAGTCTCGACGTCATGCTCGTCCACCAGCCGGCCAGTGTCTTCTACTTCTCGGGGAACGAGAATCTCCACGTCTACGACAACGAGTGCGTCGTCGTCCCGGTGGAGGGGCGAATCAGCCTCCTCGTGCCGCAGGCCGATCTGACCCGGGCCCAGCTCACGTCGTGGGTGGACGAGATCTTCACCTTCGCGCCTGACGGGGATCCGGCGCGCGTGCTGGCACGGATCCTCCTGGAGCAGGGACTCGGGCGGGCGCGGATCGGCGTCGAGAAGCGCGTCGCGCGGGCGGCCTGCCTGTCCGTGCACGTGTACGAGAGTCTGCGGGCCGCGCTGCCCGAGGCCACGCTTCGCGATGCCTCGGGTCTCCCGGAGCGTGTCAAGCTCGTGAAGTCCCCTCAGGAGGTGGCGTACCTGCGTCAAGCCGCCAGCTTCACGGACGCCGGCATGCGGGCCGCCCTGGCGGCCGCGGCCGAGGGCCGGTCCGACAACGACGTGGCCGCCGCCGCGTATCAGGGCATGATCGGCGCCGGCAGCGAGTTCCTCTCGATCCCCGCCATCGTGAACTGTGGCCGGTACTCGGGCATCTCCCACTCCACTCACAAGCGGCAGCGTCTTCAGCGGGGTGACGTGGTGTTCCTCGAGCTGGGCGGATGCTATCAGCGCTACACGGCCCCCTGCATGCGGAGCGCGACCATCGGCCCTCCCAGCGATGACGCCAAACGGCTGGCCGAGGGCTGTCTGGCCGCTCTCGAGGAGATGCACGCGATCATGCGACCCGGGACGACGTTCGACGAAGTGTCCCGCGCGGGGGCCAGGGGCGTGGCGCGGGCCGGCTCGCCCGTTGACTGGGGTGGCGACTGCGGCTACCCGGTGGGCGCCGGCTTCCCGCCCCACTGGGGCGAGTATAGCTGCCAGATCCGGCTCGGCGACCGCACGCCGCTTCAGGCCGGCATGGCGTTTCATCAGCCGATCGCACTCCGGGTGCTCGGGGCGATCGGCGTGGCGTTCAGCGAAACGATCCTGATCACTGAAACCGGCTGCGAAGCGCTGACGCGCACCGAGCGCCAGCTCCTCGTCCGGTGAGGACGACCCATGGCCAGCCTTCCCCGTTCGGCCGACATCGTCATCATCGGAGGCGGCGTGCACGGCGCGAGCCTCGCCTACCACTTCGCCCGCAAGCGCGCGGGACGGGTCGTCCTCGTGGAGCGGCGGTTCCTCGCCTCAGGCCCGACCGGCCGCTCCACCGCGATGGTCCGCCGCTTCTACGGCCTCGACTTCTTCACGCGCACGGCGAGCGCGGCGGCCGACATCTTCCAGCGGTGGCGGGACGTCATCGGCGGCGACCCCGGGTTCCAGCAGGTCGGCTACCTCGTGCTCGTCGGGCCCGGCGAAGCCGAACACCTCCGCCGCAACGTCGCGCGGGCGCAAGCGATCGGGGCGCGGGTCACGCTGATCTCGCTGGAGGACGTGGCGGTGCTCGTGCCCGGGATCGCCGTCGACGATCTCGCCCTGGCCTCCTACGAGGCCGAATCTGGCTACGCCGATCCCGCCTCCACGACGAACGCGCTCGCCGAGCGGGCGCGCGACCTCGGGACCACCATCGTGCCTTACGAGCCCGTCGAGGCCATTGTGACGACGGGCCACCGAGTGAGCGGCATCCGGGCCGCCCGCGGCGACGTGAGCGCCCCGGTCGTCGTGACCTGCGCAGGGCTCCGCTCGGCATTGAGGTCGCGATCCGGCCGCAGCGTCACCAGATGTGCTTCTTCCGGCGTCCCGCGGGCTTCGGCCCGCATCCGGGGATCGTCGATCGACCACACGGCACGTACATGCGGCCCGAGCACGGCAATCTCACGATTCACGGGGTGGGGTCCTACGCCGAGGTCGTCGACCCCGATCGGTACAACGAGAGCGCGGATTCCGAGGAGATCCTTCGCAATGCCGAGCTGATGGCCCGTCGCTTCCCGATCATGGAGCACGGGTTGGCGATGGGCGGCTACGCCGGTGTCTACGACACGACGCCGGACGAGCAGCCCGTGCTGGGCGCCATTCCCGAGTGCGAAGGCCTCTACGCCGACTTCGGCTGGAGCGGCCACGGCTTCAAGCACGCGCCGGTGATCGGCGACATCCTCTCCGACCTGGTGCTCACCGGCCGCACCGGCACCTACGATCTCGGGCCCTTCCGCTGGTCTCGCTTCCGCGAAGGCGATCTCGTCCCCCCGGCATCGACGACGGCGCCCCCGCCGGGGTGCCGTCTCGCGCCGATGCCGTCCCCATCCTAGCCCTGCGCGCGCGGCCCTGAGGGGCCGGTCCTCGGGCGCTCAGCGACCTCCGCCGGACGGCCGAGCACCGTGGTCCTGGGCGGCTCCTGCGGGCTCGAGGACCGCCGCGAGCAGCCGGCGGGTATACCCGGCCGCTGGCGCTTCGAAGAGCCGCTCCGTCGCGGCGTGCTCCTGGACGCGCCCGCCCTGCAGCACGTAGACGTACTGCGCGATGGCTCGCACCACCGCCAGGTCATGCGAGATGAACAGGAGGGCCGTCTCGTGCTCGCGCTGCATGGTCCGCACGAGCTCCAGGATCGTGGCCTGGACCGACACGTCCTGGCCCGAGATGATCTCGTCGCAGATGACCAGGCGCGGCCGGGCCACGAACGCCCGGGCCATCGCGACCCGCTGCTTCTGGCCGCCGGAGAGCTGATGCGGGTAGCGCGACATCAGGGCCGGGTCGAGCTGGACCTCCCGCAGCGCCTCGGCGATCAGGTCGGCTTGAGCTGACCGGGGCACGTCCTCACGGAACAGGACGACCGCGCGGCCAATCAGCTGCGCCACCGTGTGACGGGGGTTGAGGGACGAGTCGGGGTTCTGGAAGATGATCTGGATCTCTCGATGCTGGGCGGGCGTCCGACGCCCGCCCGCCGGCAGCACTTCCCCCCGCCATCGGAGCGTCCCGGCCCGCGGGACCAGCAGTCCGGTGATCGCCCGGCCGATCGTCGACTTGCCGCTGCCGCTCTCCCCGACGAGGCCGACCACCTGCCGCTCGCGCACCTCAAGCGAGACGCCGTCGACCGCCACGACGCGGCCGGCCCCTTGGCCGTACTCGCACACGAGGTCGGCCACCTCGAGGACGGGGACGCGGGGTCGGTCCCGCGACGGCTGGAGGATGGGCGCCGCCTCCGAGGGTAACGGGCCGAGCTCCCCCGCGCGCACGCAGCGGACGAAGCGCCCCGGCTGAATCGCTCCCAGTGCCGGATGCTCCTCGCGGCAGCGTGCCTCGGCATGCGGACACCGGGGGGTGAAGCTACACCGCTCGACGACCACGCGGCCGGGTGGGAGCCCTGGGATGCCCCGGGGGCGCAGCGCCCGGCGCGCCGACGGCAGGGCGTCGAGAAGCGCCCGCGTGTAGGGATGCCGCGGCGCCCGCAGCACGTCCGACGTCGGACCGCTCTCGACGACCTCCCCGGCGTAGAAGACGACGAGTTGATCCGAGATCGCCGCCAGCAAGGCGAGGTCGTGGCTGATGTAGATCGCGGCCAGCCCACGCTCCCGGATCAGGCCACCCAGCATCGCGATGACCTCGGCGCTGGTGGTGACATCGAGGCCCGTCGTCGGCTCGTCGAAGATGATCACCCGCGGCTCGGTGGCGAGCGCCATCGCGATTGCGATCCGCTGAAGCTGTCCCCCGGAGAGCTCGTGCGGGTAGCGCCGGCGCGCCCCCGCGGCATCCGGCAGCCGAACGGCCTCGAGCAGCTCCACCGCCCGTCGGCGCGCCGCAGCCCGCGCGAGACCTCGGTTGACGCGGAGGATCTCGTCGAGCTGCGAACCGATTCGCCGGGCCGGATTGAGGGCGGTGCCGGCGTCCTGCGCGACGTAACTGATCTCCGAGGCCCACAGCCGTCGAAGCGCGACGCGCTCGAGGTCCAGGATCGATCGGCCGTTCAGCAGCGCCTCACCACCGAGCCGGCTGGCGCCGGGCGGAAGATAGGCGAGCGCGCTCAGGGCCGCCGTCGTCTTACCGCTCCCCGACTCGCCGGCCAGACCGGTGATCTGCCCCGACCGTGCCCGGAGACTGACGCCGCCGACCACGGGGGTGAGCCCCTCGGCCCCCGCGTAGGCGATCATCAGCTCGCGAATCTCGAACCCAGCCGGCGACTCCCGGCGATCGCCGAGCTGGTGCCGGTCGGCCGGGGAGGCGTCGGCCCGGCCGGGGGGCGGCCGGTGCGCCGGGTTAGAGTCGCGAGGATTGCTGGACATTGCGGGCCAGGTAGACCGCGATCTGGTCGCTCAGGAGGTTCACACCGATCGCCAGCGCGCCGATCATCAGCGCCGGAACGATCGAGATGAGCGGGCGATGTCCCAGGAACGCTCGGCCCTCGCTCACCATCAGTCCCCAGTCCGAGGATGGAGGCTGTACCCCGAGGCCCAGGAAGTTCAGCGTCGTGATGAAGATGATCGCGTAGTTGAGGCGCAAGGCCAGCTCGGCGAGCAAGGTGCCCGTGATGTTCGGGGTCACCTCGTGCCATAGGATGCTGGCGGTGGACTCCCCACGGACCCGGGCCGCCAGCACATAGTCCTTGGTGCACACAGATGCGGTGGCCGCGCGCACGATCCGGACGATCCTTGGCGCGAACCAGATCCCGGTCGTGGCGATGAGGACGACGTCGGACGTCCCGAGGGGAATTACCAGGACCATCACCAGCAGCAGCGGCGGGATGGACATGAGGATGTCGGCGCCCCGGCTCACCAGCTGATCCAGGCGCCCGCCTCGGTAGCCGGCTACCAGGCCCAGAATGCCTCCAAGGCCAAACGCGAGCGCCACCGCGCACGCCGGCAGCAGAAGCACCGACCGGCCCCCGTAGAGGACGCGGGACAGCACGTCGCGACCGAGCTGATCGGTCCCGAGGGCGTGCGTGACCGACGGCCCCTGGAGGATCGGTCCGACCAGGGCGGTGTGTCGGAACGGGGCGACGAAGGGGCCAGTAACCGTCACCACCAGAGCCACGACCACCAGGAGGAGACCGACCCGGCCGGGCATGCCGCCCACGGCGATCGAGGGCCAGCGGGGCATGGCGGGTCCGGAAACCCCTAGCGCCGCGCGCCCGCGCCCTGCGTCCGAAGGCGGGGATCGAGGAGGAGAACCGAACCGTCTGCCAGCAGGTTGACCACCACCAGCAACGTCGTCGTCACGACCGCGACCGCCTCGATCTTCGGAAAGTCGTTGGCGACGAGCGCCTGGACCAGGAGCTGCCCGAGGCCTGGATAGCCAAATACGTTCTCCACCACGATGACCCCGGAGAGAAGGGTGATGGCGTTGAGGGCCACCGCGTTGACCACGACCACGGCCGCGTTCGGCATGACGTGGCACCAGAGAATGCGGGCAGGCGAGAAACCGTTCAGCACGGCGGTGCGGACGTAGGGCGCGCTCATGGTCTCGACGACGCTCACCCTGGCGTGACGGAAGACATAGGCGGCCGCGCCGAGCGTGAGCGTCAGTACCGGGAGCACGAGGGCGTTCAGATCCCCCTCGATGATGCCGTTGCTGCTCACCGGGAACCATCGGAGGTTGGAGACGAACAGGACGATCACCCCGATCGCCACCACGAACTCCGGAACGGCGCTCACCGCGATGGCCGCCGCGGAGACCGTCACGTCGATCAGGCGACCCGCGCGGCGTGCGGATCGCACCGCCAGGGGCAACGCCAGCACGACCGAGAGCAGGAGCGAGCCGACGCCCAGGATGGCGGTGAGCGCGAATCGCTGAGCCAGCTCCGGGCCGATCGGGGTGCGCGAGACCACGGAGATCCCGAAGTCCCCCCGGAGCATCCCCTCGGCCCAGTGGAGGTACCGGGGAATCGGCGGCACGTCGAGATTCATCAAGCGCCGGTACGCCGCGCGCATCTCGGGCGTGGCCTCGGCGCCCAGGGCCGCCGTCGTGGGATCGGCCGGAAGGATGTTGAGGGCGGCGAAGACGACGAGGGAGACGATCGAGACCGTCAGCGCGGCGAGCGCCGTCCGTCGCAGGAGCGTTCCCGTGACTCGGGCCCACGAAAGCTCCATGGCATCAGCCGGGTTGGTCGCGACCGGTTCGACCGGGTGGACCGGGGCCGGGCCCGCGCGGACGGCCCCGCTCCGATCGGTCAGCCGAGGCTCGCGGCGGAGAAGTCGAGGAAGCTCACGAAGTTCGGCCGGACACCCTGGAGCTTCGCCGACTTGGCGTGGAGCCGCGGGGAGTAGGCGGGGACGACGTACCCGTCCTGCTCGGCCGTGATCCGGATGACCTTGGCGTACTGGGTCTTCTGCTCGTTGAAGTTGGTGGTCGCCGCGGCGGCCGCGAGCGCCGCCTCGAGCTCCGGGTTCTTGAACTTGCTCATGTTCTCGGTCGACGTGAGGAGCCCGTAGATCTCGAAGGGGTGGCGTCGGTTCCAGTCCGGGAGAATGAACGGCTCCTTCAGGTATGCCGTGTCCCAGAAGGTCGGGCCGCCCTGCCGAATCTTGAAGCGGACGCCGATCTCGGCCAGTTGTTCCTTGGCGACCTGGGCGATGTTGTTCACTCCCAGGCTCGCCACCGTCACGAGGTCGAACGGGAGATCCACCCCGTTCGGATACCCCGCGCCCTTGAGAAGGCTCTTCGCCGCCGCGGCGTCGCGCGCGAGGGGCTTGAGGTCGGCCGGGAAGTACGGGTCACTGCCCGGGACCGGCCCGTCGAAGCCCATCGTGGCGAGGCCCGCGAATGCCGTGTCGATGAACTGTTGTCGGTCAACGCCAAGCTTCATTGCCTTGATGACCTGCGGCTTGTTGAACGGCTCGACCGTCAGGTTGCAGCAGAGGCCGTTCCACGCAGCTTCCTTGAAGGGGAACGGCTCGTGGGCCGAGTCTCCCTTGAGCTGGGCGGTCAGCGCGAAATCGGTGTAGGCGACGAGATCGGCCTGGTTCGCCTGCAACGCCTGCAGCTTCGAGGCCTCCTCCGGGATGTTGACCATGCGGATCTCGTCGACGTAGGGCTTGCCCTCGTCCCAGTAGCTCGGATTCCGCGTCGCCGCAAACGCCTGGCCGGCCGTGAAGCTCTTGAACACGAAGGGACCCGTCCCCACGGGCTTCTTGGTCAAGAGATCGTTGTCCGCCGTCCCGTCCTTGAAGACGAGGGAGTACCGGAGACCGAGCACGTTCGCCACGAAGACGAACTTCTTCTCGAGCTCGAGACGGAGGGTCGCGTCGTCCACCGCCCGGATCTTGTCCGGGTTGAGGTACGGGCGCAGCAGGCTGCCCGTGTACGTCGCCGCCTCCTTGCGCATCACGAACTTCAGCGAGTAGGCCACATCCTTGGCGGTCAATGGTGTCGCGTCGTGGAACTTGACGCCCTTCCGCAGATGGAAGGTCCACGTCTTGGCGTCGTTGGTGCTCTCCCAGCTCTCCGCGAGCCCCGGCCGGGGCTGGAAGCCGTTGTCCAGCCGCGTGATGGTGTCGTACATCGTCAAGAACATGACCGGGGTCCAGGTGTTGGGCATCTTGGTCGCCAGCAGGCTGTCTCCAGAGTTGCCGTCGGAGAAGACGGCCCGGATGACGCCGCCCTTCTTGGGCTGAGCTTCCACGGTGCCCCGAGCGGCCAGGGTGGCGGCCCCCACCGTGAGGCCGGCGGCCCGCAGGAAGCCACGACGCGTGATGAGCCGTTCGTCGCTCGTGACATCGTGTCGGTCCCTCATGATCTCCTCCTCTGCAGCGAATGTTCGACGGACGCAGTGCACCGCCAGGCGGCGGGTGGGGCTCATGGGCCGATGGTCCGCAACGGCCACGGAGCCAAGGACACGACCTCGGGACTCTCGGGCGTGACGACCACATCCTGCTCCACGTGAAAGATGCCAAAGGCCCTGGCGACACCGGGCTCGATTGTGATGACCATGCCGGCCTCCAGCACCTCGGCGATCCGCCCCTCATGCACCAAGAAGACCGGCGCGCCCCGGCGAGGCACGACCAGGTAGTGGGGCCGGGCCAACGTCCCCTCGACCGCGGGGTACCCCGACAGAAACGAGATTCGTGGAGTTGAGCAGAAGCAATGCATCCAGCCCGGCCTGCTCCATCGCGGCCCGTGCGCGATCGAGCCGAACCCGCCCCTAACGAGGCATGGGGGGGTCCCCTCCGTCGACGGCGCCTCAACCTGCGCCGCCGCGAATAATAACGGCCTCGCCTTCGACAGGCCGCCTCTCTCCCTGGAGCGACCGCAGTCGGTTCCCTCATCGCGTGTCTGCTCACCAGGTCAGACACGCCGCTCTGATCCAGTCGACGGGACCAAAGTGGTACGACAACTGACGTGCTAAGCTACCATCCCCGTCGGACCGGTCGCAAGGGCCGTGCGGGCGCGAACGGCGTGGTGGCCCACAACGGCGACGGCAAGCGAGAGAGGGCGAGGCGCGCTTCGAATCGTCCACGCGACCACCACTCGACGCAGGCGGGCCGGGCCCGCCCGAGACCTCGCCGGGGATGGCTCCGCGCCCCTCGGGCTCGCGCACGGCCTCGGACACCGCGTGTCGATGAGCGGAGCGCTCGGAGTTCTGCAGCCGTGACCGCCCAGCCGCGATTCCGCATCGGTGCGAGTGCGAGCTCCCGTACGTGCGCGAGGCGCAAGCGGACTTCGCCACGAATGGCCATGTCGGCAAGATCATGCCGGGCGCGGAGACGCTCGACCGCTGCCTCCGGCTGATGGAGGAGTGGCGCAAGCTGCTCTGAGCGCTCGGACTTCTCGCCGTCCCCGACAAGGCGCGTGACGTCTGGGAACCCTTGCCCGCCTGTAGGGCCTCCCTTCGTGCCCCGTCCGGGCCGGTTACGACACGGTCGCGAGGAAATCCGCAATGAGGCGGGACGGTTTGGCGGGCGTCCCACGCAGACGGGGGGGGATTGGCCCATGGGCCGCCACAGTCGCCTCGAGCATCGACGCCGCCAGACCGTCGATCCCGTTCGCCGGCCCGTGCTGGGCCACCCGGTGGCCTGAGCACGATGTCGAGGGCGAACAGCACCGAGTTGGCGAACGCGAAGACAGACACCCACGGGTTCGCCTTCGAACCGCACGTCGGTCAGCAGGTAGACCCCCGTCGCCGCCAGGGCCAGCGCCAGTCCGTCAAACGCGATGAGAGCCAGCCGGGAGATTACCTACAGGCGTGTCCTGGTGGACCCGGCCTGTCCCCCCGGCGGACTGTCGAATTCCACCATGCCCGCACGACAACTAGGTGGTTGGAGCTTTTCAGGGTAATCAGCGCAGGTGGCGCGGATCCCCGGAAGGGGCCGCGCAATGGAATCCCTAGCACAGGAGGGCGCTTCAAGATGAAGAGGAAGGCGAAGGCGCTTCCCCGAATCGTTTCGCAGAAGGAGTGGCAGGCCGCTCATGAAAAACTGCTCGTGAAGGAAAAGGCGGCCACGCGTGCCCAAGATGCCCTGGCCGCGACGCGGCGCCGGCAACCGATGGTGGAGATCGAGAAAGACTACGTCTTCGAGGGTCCGGACGGGAAGGCGAGTCTGCTCGACCTGTTCGAGGGACACCGCCAGCTCATCATCTATCACTTCATGTTCGCTCCCGAAGTGGACGGCTGGCCCAAAGCCGGTTGCCCCGGTTGTTCCTTCGTCGCGGACCAGATCGGCCATCTGGCCCATCTGCACGCGCGCGACACTTCATTGGCCCTCGTGTCCCGCGCCCCTGTGGCGAACATCCAGCGTTACAAGACGCGCATGGGCTGGACGGTGCCTTGGTACTCCTCCCATGGCACCGACTTCAACCTCGACTTCGGTCTCACCACTGACGAGGGAGAGACATTCGGCCTCAGCGTCTTCCTGCGCGACGACAGTCGGGTGTTTCGGACCTATTTCACAACCCGACGAGGGGTCGAGACCCTCGGGAATACCTGGACGTTCCTCGACCTGACGCCGTTCGGGCGCCAGGAAGACTGGGAGCACTCCCCGAAGGGCTGGCCGCAGACCGCGCCATACGCGTGGTGGCGGCGCCACGATGAGTACGGCGCGTAGCGCGGTCAACACCGGGGTTGCTGCCGCTACCCTGCTGATCGTCGTCACGCTGTGCTGGTGGTGGATCGTGGGTACGGCCCGGGACATGTACGGACCGATGACGGGGTCCGCCGCCTGGATGATGACGAAGCGCTGGGACGGACCGCACGTGGCGCTCCTGTTCGCCATGTGGTCCGCGATGATGGTGAGCATGATGTTGCCTTCGGCGGTGTCCGCGATTGTGGGCTACGGCCTGGCGCGGCCCGGCACCCCGGCTGCGCCAGTCGCGCCCATGTGCGTCTTCGTCGCCGCCTACGTCTTGGTGTGGATGCTGTTCAGCCTGGCCGCCATGCTGGCCTAACGCTTGATGTACGAGCTCCACCTGCTGTCCCCGATGAGCCGCCACCCCCGCACTCGCGGGCGGTCTCCTGTGGGCGGCTGGCGTCTTCAAGCTCCTTCCGTGGACTCGCTCATGGACGCTCACCAGGTCAGGAGTGCTTCAGCTCCCGGACCGGGCGGACTTCGATGATCCCGATGCGCGCCGCCGGGAACCTCGAGGCGATCGCGCACGCCTCGTCCATGTCCTTCGCCTCGACGAGAAAGAACCCGCCGAGCTGCTCCTTCGTCTCGGCGAAGGGGCCGTCGGTTGTGGAGACCTTACCGCCGCGGACCCGGATGGTCCGGGCGGTCCGAACGGGCTGCAGCGCGTCCGACGCGATGTAGTGGCCGCTGCGCCGGAGCTCGTCGGTGTAGTCGAGGGCCGCGTCGATGAGGGCCTGCCTCTCGCCCTCGGGCAGCGCGTCGAGCTCATGCTCGTCGTGGTGGATCGTGAACAGGAACCTCATGGCGTCCTCCTCACGGACGGAGCTCCCCGGTCGGTCGCACTTCGATGCTGCCGCGGCGGGCCAGTGGGATCCCCGCAGCCACCTGGATGGCTTCGTTCAGGTCCCGAGCCTCGATCAGAAGGAACCCGTCCAGTTGTTCTGTCGTTTCGGCGAAGGGGCCATCGGTGGCGGACAGCTTGCCGTTCCTACGCGAACAGTCGTCGCCGTTTCAACCGGTTGCAGCGCGTGGGCGACGATCAGGTACCCTTTCGAAGGGCCTCATCGTAGGCCAGGCTCTCCTCGGTGCAGGCATCTGCTTCCCTCTTGGTCATCGCACTCATGTCCCTCTCGACAAGATAAACCAGGCAGATGTACTTCATGACGCATCCCGTCGCCTGCACATGGCTGCGGACACCAGATTGTCGTTCCGAGGGGGCCGAAATCGACAGCCGCGATAGCTATCCGCGGAAGTCGGCCTATGGCCCTGACGACGCATCTGGGTTTGGCTCGACTCAAGATCGATTGCACGCTCATGTGGCGAGGCGTGCGCGCTCGAGCGCCGCGATGCGCTGGTAAGGATCGGCGTCCAGCTCGGCCCTGAGGGCGTCCAAGGATTCGAGCGCGCTCTCGATCCCGGTGCGGTCGGGGGCAGGCTCCAAGGCCAGGAGACGAACCCACGCCAGCGCGACGTGGAAGGCGCCAACCCGCCAGCCCCGTCCCTGATCGACGAGCTCAGGCGCCTCGGCAAAGAGCGCGCGGGCTCCCGACCGGTCGCCGGCGGCCAGCCTCGCGTCCGCGAGCGTCGCCAGGATGCGCGCCTCGTACCACAGCGCGGTGCGTCGCTTGGAGCGAGCGCGAGCGCCCGCTTGAGCACACTCGTGGGCGCGGTGAGGTCGGCGGCCGTGAGCCCCGCAGCGCCGAGAAACGCCGCGGCCTCCACCCGAGAGAGACGCGCCTCCGCGCTCTTCCGCGAGCTCGTCCGCACGATGGCCGTGGGCGATGGGCACTGGAATCACTGCCTCCGCCCGTCCTATCGTCCAATCGGATCAAGGATGGCTGATGTCAGGTGTGCCGCAAGCACATGACAATTCAGGTTCAAAGATTCTGACCGGCACCGGGCCCATGAACATGCCCCGGCCGCTGAAGCTGACGCGGCTTCCAGTGTTGCGGCGCATTCCTGCCCATCTCATCGGCTTGAGCCGAATTGGCGCCGGGCCGTTACGTTCGGGCTCGGCGCCTAACCGGCTGGGCTGAGCATTCCACTGGTCGCTCGTCGCCAGCGGCCAGGGTGAGCCCGGGCGAACTCACCGCGCTGGATCGAGATGGACCGCGATGGCCCGCGCGGGCTTCCCGCTCAGGTTCCGGACGTTGTGCTCCTGCCCGGCCGGCCGCCAGTACGCATGCCCCGCGCTAAGCAGGCTGGCCGGTCCGTTCGACACCCATTCGGATAACTCGCCCTCCAGAACCACGATCAGTGTGGGCCCCGGGTGCGTGTGGCGGCCGGATTCGGCACCCGGATCCCAGTGATCGAGGTTCGTGTGGACGCGCATTCTCTTGGGGATCGCATCACTGACCAGATCGAGGAGTACGTCCGCCCACATCCGAGGTGGTCCCTGGCCATGGGCCCGGCCGATCAGAAGCCCGCTGGTGAAGGCGAGGATGAGGAGGACTCCAACACCGCTCCTTCGCATGGGCATCTCCAGGGCCGGATCGGTCGTGTCGCCCAGTGGGTCGGTCCGGGTCCCCAGTGGATCACTTTCGCAGCAGCTTGAACGCGATTTTTGGCCCCTGGCCGCCGTACGCGTAGGCCATCGAGATCCAGAGCATGGCGAGGGGTTCAAGGAGCCGCGCCTGCGTGAGGGGTCCCGTGTCGACGGGCTCGAAGCCGAGATCCGGCGCCAGGGTGCTGACAGCCTGCTTGGCCGCGAGATCGTTACCACAGAGGAACATGGTGGCCCGCTGATCTCCGAAGCGGGGGTCCGTCATGTGCTGCGCCCCGATCGTGTTGAAGGCCCTGACGACCCTCGCGCCGCCCGCCACCCGGCGATCTGCTCGGCCGCCGAGGTTGCGAGTGCCCGGTCGCCAGCCCGGACAAGTCGGGCTTCAGGGGGTTCGTCGCGTCGATGACGATCTTCCCACTCAAGCTCCCGGTGGCGGAGACGGCGTCCTAGTGGCAGACAAAGGGTGGCGAAC
>Ga0306920_100003103_pt1 | contig 21077 bp, 18 predicted proteins | sample flu12Cox44000170_FD_204666 | JGI IMG/M metagenome (GOLD analysis project Ga0306920, IMG submission 204666) | Lab enrichment of tropical soil microbial communities from Luquillo Experimental Forest, Puerto Rico - flux4day.12C.oxic.44.000.170 (v2)... | ecosystem: Environmental > Terrestrial >... | reverse complement strand
CGTATCGGGGGCACGGCATCGCGAGCGAAGCTGTCGCCGCGCTCGTCGAAGAGGGGTTCCGGCGCGCGCAGGTACGACGGATTCGCGCCTTCTGCCTACCCGAGAATCTCGCGTCGCGCGCGGTCCTGCGGCGCAACGGCTTTGAAGACCGCGGGATGCTTCCGCGAGGAGCCACGGTTGCGGGCAAACCCGTCGATGTGATCCTGCACACGCTGGATCGCGAGCACTGGGCAGGCGAAGCTACTCTGAATCGGCAGGCCACTCGATCGTGACGCCGGCTTCGTGAAACCCGGCAAAGCGAAGCCGCACCGCTCCGCGCAGATAGGCGAGCAAGGGCTTCCGCACTACACCGACGACGATTCGCTTAGCGATTTCCGTAACCGGCACCCATGCCACCTCAACTATGTGATCGCGGTCGAAACGCGCAGGCGCCGAGGTGCTCTTTTGAAGGCTGACCAAGAACGTCGCATTGATAAAGTGCTCGGCGCCGTCGTAGCTCTCGCTCATGTAGGCGAGCTCTTTCACGCGCACGCGTAAGCCGGTTTCCTCGAATACCTCGCGCACGACAGTCTCGCTGAGCAGCTCGCCGGGCTTCTGACGCCCACCCGGCAAATTCCACAGCGGCTCCGCATGACTTGCATACCGCGAGGCAACGAGCAGCACGCGGCCCCTGCGCAGCACCAAACCGGTCGCCAACGCGATCACGTCAGCGTCGCTTTGATGACTGCGAGCGTGCGAGACGCGGTTTGCTCCCAAGTAAAGTTAGCGGCGTGAATCGGTCCGCGTCGCCGAAGCTCGCGGGCATACGCGTCGTCATTGAGAACTCGCAAGAGCGCCGCGGCCAATTCATCGGCATCGTCAGGTGCGACGTAGCAGGCTGCATCGCCGCCCGCCTCAGGCAGTGCCGCCGCAGTCGACGCGACGACCGGAGCGCCGTAACTCATCGCCTCAAGCACAGGGAGGCCGAAGCCTTCATAGCGCGACGGGAATGCGAAGACGCTGCAGCCTCGATAGAGCGCCGCTAGAGCATCCTCATCGACATAACCGAGTTCGTGAACGCGCAGGCCCGGCGGCAAAGACCAGCCTGCAAGCCGAGTTGTGACGACAAGTGAGATATCGGACCGCAGCCGTGCGACGTTTGCCATGGCCGCGAGGAGCGTATCGAAGCCCTTGCGCCGTTCCGCCTCGCCAACGTACAAGACGTACGGTCGGAAGACGGAGCTGTCGGGCGCGGTCAGCGCGGCCGGCCGCGGCGCACGCACACCGAGTGGAATCGGCGCCAGACGCTCGATGGGGATCTGCAAAGCGTGCGCGAGCTCGCGCTGCGCAAATCGCGAATCGGTAATCAAGGCGCGGCAACGCTGCGCCGCTGCGCGGAAGATCGCTTGGGTCTGCGGCGCGTAATCCGGGAAGGCGAAGTTAGAAGCATCGTGCAGCGTCGCGATCGCCGGCAGCGTAAAGTTCGTCCAACTGCAGCCGTTGAAAGGAAACCACAGAGCGTCGAGCCGAGCGCGCGCGTGCCATCGTCGTGAGACGACTCGATACTTCCGATGCGCAACCGCGCTCAGATAGCGGCCGCGCACGGTCCAGCTGTGCCACTCCGGAACGATCAGAGTTACCTCGAGCTTGTCGCGTTCGCCGCTCCACCAGACGCGCAGAATCTCACGCAGATAACGCCCGATCCCGCGGCGATCGCCGGGGAGATTCCACGCGTCGACCCCGAGCCGAATCATCCGGCGACGGCGCGAAAGACTCGGAGATGCTGTCTAACGCTCTCGTCCCAGCTGAACGCACCCGCGCGCTGCAAGCCATTGACGGTAAGGCGTTTGCGCAGTGCAGAGTCCTCAACGATGCGTTGTAAGGCGGCGGCCCACGCGTACGCGTCGTGAGGAGGAGCGTAGAGAGCTGCCTTGCCCGCGATTTCAGGTAGTGCGCTGGAGCTCGACGCTACCACCGGCGTTCCGCACGCCATCGCTTCGAGCATCGGCATGCCAAAGGTCTCATGGTAGGATGCCAGCAGCAACGCCACAGCCCCGCGATAGCACGCGCGCAGGACGCTATCGGCATTACCGACGAGGTCGTCACCGAGGACGCCTAGATGGATGACTCCCGGTAGATCCGGTGCTTGCGGGCCGGCCACTGCCAACACCGGGCCGTTGCCGGCCGGCCACGCGCGGCGATACGCGTCGTAGAGCAGCGCAAAGTTCTTGCGCGGCTCGGCAATTGGATCGCCGACGAAGAGGAGGAACTCTCGCCCCCGCAGCTCTTCGGGCAGCGGGTGCGGGGAACCGGGCGTGAACGAGCCGTCGACCCCGTGCGGGATGACCGCAATTTTTTCTAGCGGAATATTGAGAAGCTCGTGCAATTCGCCGCGACCGAACCGCGATACCGTGACGATTTGTCTGGCGCTGCGCGCTGAACGAAGAAAGGGTTTTTGCGCGTGTTCGCGCCGCCTGCGATCGGGATCGGGAAAACGAAACGGAACGGCATCGTGAATCGTCGCGACGGCTGGGAGGTGCGAGGAGAAGAACGTCCCGTTGGCAGGATGCCAGATCAGATCGAGTTCGCCGGATGCGCATGAACGCACCAAGAACCTTTCGCTCTCCAAGGCCTGCGCGTACGCGCGCCGGCGCCGTTGCGGAAAGGGCCCATCGGCAAGGAGCGTGAGCTCGACGTCATCGCGGGTCGTCATGCGCCGAAGTACCGCGCGCGCGTATCGGCCGATTCCGCGAACATCTTCCGCGATGACGCGCGCATCGACGGCGAGGCGCAAAGGCCGCATCACACCGACTTCGAAGCCTTACCCATCGTGCCATCCTCTCGCAGCGTGACCTGCCGGCGTCGTCTCCCGGCGTCAGGCTGAGTCTGCTGCAGCATGACCGAGCCCATTCGTATCGCAGCGCACTTAATCTTGGGGCCTCGTGAAGAACCGTTCTTACCGGCGATGCTCGATTCGATTTCGCAGGCCGCATCGCTACTGATCGTCAACGACAACGCACCCGATCGCTCGCCGCATTCCGAAATCCTGGCGCAGAGTGCATTTGGAAGAGAAGGGCGGCTAGTCGTCGATCGCACTCCGTTTTCGGGGTTCGCTACCGCGCGCAATATCTGTTTACGCTTGCACGCCGAGCACGACGCCGGCGCATGGGTGGCCTTCGTCGACGCGGATGAGGTGCACGGCCACGCGATCGGGCGCATCGCGCGGCGGATCGGTCGCGTTCCTCTCACGTATGACTTCGTCGACGGTTACACGTGGCATTTCTTCGCATCGTTCGTGCACTACACATCGATCGAGCGAAGAATGATGTTCTTTCGGTATCGCCCCGAGGTTCGATGGGAAGGCGACGTGCACGAGCAGTTGCGCGGCTTAGACGGGAAGCGCCTCGCCGTTCCCTACGTCTACGCGCACTACGGTCACACGTTGGAACCGCGTCGCCACGCCGAAAAGGGGCGTCATTATTCGTCGCTCGGAGCGCCCGGTAACGTGCTGCGCGAAGAGCAACTCGCGGCGTTCGACGTCGTGGAGTACTTCCGGCCCGTCTATCCGCGGCTGCTCCGCTTCTCGGGCGCACACCCGGGGGCCGCGCTGGAGACGCTCGAGCGACTGCGTCCGAAGCTTAGAGCTCATCACCAAGTGACTGGGGAGGTCGCGGCAGCGCAACGTAGAGGCGTCAAGGTCCGAAACGTCTTGCGCAAACTGAACTACGAACTGCGCTGGCGGGTACGGGCGTTCGACCCGCTCGCGCGCAGCCTTGTTTTTTGAGGGTAAAGAGTTATCGGGCCTTGTTGGCAGAATATGTCTAAAAAATGTCCACCCGGTCACTAGCTTTAATGGCCGTCCCACCCAGCGATTTATGATTGCACGGATGCCGCGGCTGGGGCCTTCCATCGTTCCGCGTCCGAAACTCGAAGAGTGGTTGGGTCGCCTGCGGGGTGTTCCCGTGCGCTTCTTGGTGGCGCCGCCCGGGTTCGGCAAAACGGTCGGGGTTATAGGGTACCTGCGCCACTCTGCAGGCAACGGTCGCTACTGTGCGATTCCTCCGCAGGCGAACGCAGAGACACTCTGGGGGCAGGTCGGCCGCGCTCTCGGATCGGTTACGGCAATTAGCTCGCACGAAGAACTCGTCTCCGCGCTCGCCGAACGTGCGCCGCTCGAGCTCGCACTCGATTGCGAACGAGTCCCCGATGCGGGCGGCGTTGGCGCGATCCTGCGGCTTATCGAAGAGCTTCCCGATGAGGTCGCGTTGCTGATCGCGTGCCGAACGCGCGTGCCGCTTCAGGTGGCGCGCTTGGTCTCGCAAGGCACCGCTTCGCTCTGCGACGCCGAGCGGTTGGCCTTCGACGCCGCCGAAATTCGTAACATCGCCGAGGCGTGCGAGGTGACGTACACCCACGCCGACGTATTGCGTATGCTCGATGCGACCGATGGTTGGCCGCAAGTCGTGAGCGGCGCATTACGAAAGGCGGCCGAGGATAATTGCACTCTCGCGCAAGCCTTTGAAAACTGGCGTCTGCGCCACGGACATCTTTTCAATGAGTTCGTGGGCGATGCGCTGAGCGGAGTTTCCGAGCACGAAGCCGACCTCGTACTAAAGCTGATGAGCGGCTCGCATCTCGACGATCATCGCGAATTGCAGAGGCTCGAAGAGCAAGGCCTCTTCGTCATTCATACACGGGACGGTTACCGGCCGCTACGAGCGCTTTCTCGCACCCGACTCTACGACCGCTACGGCCGGCGCTCGGGTAGCGTTGCGCCGATGCACGTGCGGCTGTTCGGATGGTTCGCGGCAGAGATCGACCGGCGGCCGATCGAATGGATTCGAAAACGCGACCGTCAGATCTTCAAGTACGTCGCGTTGCAACCGGGCGGCACGATCTCACGGGACGAACTGAGCCGCGCCTTTTGGCCTGGCACGGAACGGCATTTGGCGACGCACAGCCTGCGCACTGCGTGCTCCAACATTCGAAAGGCCATTGCTCAGATCGTAGGGTACAGCGAGGTCGATGCGTATTTTCGAGCGGGTGACGAGATCTCCGTCGATCTTAGCAGCGTCGTCATCGACGTCAATCGCTTCATTTCCCACGCCGACGACGCGGACGAGCAGTACGCGCGCCGCGAACTACGGGCCGCCTACACGCGCTACCGTAACGCGGCACGCGTCTATCGTGGTGATCTGTTGATTGGCGACGCGCACGAGCCATGGGTCGGAGCGCTCGACGCGGCGCTGCGCGAGCGCCGCGCGGTTGTGCTGAAACGGATTGCGGAGATTGCCGCTTCACTCGACGATCCGGCTGCAGCCTCGCCCAGGACGGGCAGGGCCTCGGCGTGCTAAACGTCGAGCGAGGGCCAGGGGGCGCGCGGCATGCCAGGTGTTGCTATGTCGCCAGCGCATGAATGAGTGTGCCCCGCACTCGCCCTGGTCTCGCCATCATGACACGCGCGCTTTTCGACTGCAATGCAGGGATGGAGCGTTAGCCCCGTTTTTAACTCAACGTGGATTTTCGTTGCGCAGCGATGTCAAACGATGCGCTGCGGAAGGTTAGGCCGCGCCGATAGCGATACGCATCAAGCGTGAATTCCCTTGGTTGCTCCCTCTTCGCTCGGAGCCGGAGGACGGGCGCCCGTAACACAATCGGGTAAGATCTCAGCCAAGCCTGCCGTCTATTTGATCGCGGCTGCCTTCGCAATTTTCGGCCTTGTCAACGTTCTTGTATTTCATGCGAATCTTTATCGACGAGTGCTCGATCCATCGTCGAGCACAGGCGTCTTCGAAGCGTCGATTGCGGCATTCAAAGCTTTTTCAAACGACCCGCGACGCGATGTGCTGGTGCTCGGTGATTCACGAATTTATTCGGCGCTCGATCCGCAGGTTGCCGGCCGCGCGAGCCGTACGTTGCGATTTCTCAACGGTGGAGTTCCCGGCACTACGCCGCGCTGCTGGCCTTTTTTCATGCGCGCGATCGATCCTACGAGCAATCGGTTCAGAGCAGTCGTCATTGCCGTAGACACTTACGCGGACGACGATAGCGCAATCGGCAGCCTGGACGGCAACGATCGCGCGATGGATCTGCGCTACGTCGTCTTTCAAACGCGACTGCGCGACATCCCGAAAATTGCCGGCTCCTTTTCAAATCCGCGGGAGCGCATCGAGCACGGGATCGATCTCTTCTTGCGCGGCCCGCAGCTGCGAGACGACTTTCAGGAATTGGCTGTCGATCCGCCCGCGCGAGCCTACCGGCTGCGACAGGCACGCGACGCGACGACGACCTATGCGCCGCTCGCTGCACATCCGCGGAGTGAAACGCTCCAAGGCCTAGGCGTGAACTTCGCAACCGCTGCGATCGCTTATCCGCCCGGTCTCTCGGAAGACCAACGGTCGGCGATTGCTACCCAAGTGCTGCACCAGCCCGCACCGAGCCCCTCGTACGCACGCTATCGGCGGCAGTGGCTGGCAGCGATAGCGGCGCGATACCACGCGGCCGGGATCCCGGTGATACTCGTTCGCATTCCCACCCGGCCGGCGCATCGGGTATCCGATCAAGTACCCTCCGGCTCACTCGTGGAGATTGCGCAACGGCAAGACGCGCGCTTGATTCCCGCCAGAGCGTACATCGCGCTCGAGCGGCCCAAGCTTTTTGCCGACGAGGACCATCTCAATCAACAGGGCAGCCTGCGCTTCAGCCGACTGCTCGGCACGGACGTCGCGCAGGTGCTTGCCGATGCGCTTAAAAGCGCTCCGAACGCTTCCCTGCCGTCCGCATCGGCGGTCGAGGCGCCTGCAGCCGACGGCGTCGCAGGGAGGAAGCACGGGAAGCTTTCGTGGCTTACCACGGCTGCGGGTATCGGAATACCCTTGCGCTTTCAATCCTACGAGTTTTGGTTTTTCTTTGCGGTCGTTGCCGCGCTCTTCTATGCGCTCCCGCGCCGCGCCGGCTGGCTCTTCCTGCTCGTCGTGAGCTACTACTTTTACGCGCGCTGGAATGCATGGTATGTCCTCTTTCTCTGGATTCTGACCGGCAGCGATTTCGTCATCGCAATCGCACTCGAGCGGGTGCGCGCGGCCGATCGACGCAAGGCCCAACCGCTGCTCGCGGTGGGCGTCGCCGCCAACCTCGCGTTTCTAGGCACCTTCAAGTACGCGAACTTCGCCAGCGGCACGGTTGCAGCGCTCATCGGCATGCATCAAAATCCGTGGCTCGTCAATCTCTTGGTGCCGATCGGCATCAGTTTCCACACGTTTCAAAGCATTTCGTATCTTGTCGACGTCTACCGCGGCAAGATGGCCGCAATTCGCAAGCTTTGGGATTATGCGCTCTACTTGGCGTTCTTTCCGCAGCTGCTTGCGGGGCCGATCGTGCGAGCAGAGCTCTTCTTTGGTGAGTTTTTTGCGTGGCGTCCACCCGCGCCGGAAGATATCAGCTACGGGCTCGCACGCGCCGGATTCGGCCTGGTGAAGAAGATGGCGATTGCGGATCAGTTCGCATCGGTCGCCAACAATTATTTTGGTTCGGTCGCACTGCATCCCGGGGCTCCAGCGGCGTGGAGCGCGGTCTTTGCGTTCGGAATGCAGATCTATTTCGACTTTTCCGGATATAGCGATATTGCGATCGGCTGTGCGCGGCTGCTCGGATTCGTCTTTCCCGAGAATTTCGCGATGCCGTATCTCGCGACCAGCGTCACCGATTTTTGGCACCGCTGGCACATCACGCTCTCAACCTGGCTGCGCGACTACCTCTACATTCCGCTAGGAGGCAGCCGCCACGGCCAAGCCGCAACCCTGCGAAATCTCCTGGTGACGATGCTCTTGGGCGGCCTTTGGCACGGCGCGCAATGGACGTTTATCGCATGGGGCGGCTACCACGGAATCATGCTCTGTGTCGAACGCGTTCTGGGTATCGGCCACGAGCGCTCCGCTCCGCGTGGCGCGATGGTTCTTGTGCGCGTAGGGGTTACCTTCACTGTCGTCACGCTAGGCTGGGTGTTGTTTCGTTCGCCGACGTTCGGCATTGCCGCAGCGGTCTACCACCAGCTCTTCGCTGGAGGTCCTGGCGCGGCGATGTTGAGCGGATGGCAAGCGGTCTTGTCAGCCGGTATCGTTGTGTTTGGCGTGTCGCGCCTGGTGCTCGATCGTTTCGCTCTTGAGCTCGCGTGGCTGCGTCTGCGCCCGATCGCACAGGTCGGGACGCTGGCGGGCCTGCTGCTAGCGCTAGAAATGTTAACCTGGCCGGGCATCTCGCCCTCATTCATCTACTTCAAATTCTAGAATTTGCTCCTACGCGTCGCTTGCCGAGCGCGGCGCAGGTTTCCGGAACGCCGCGCGAATCCAGCCGATCGCTTCGAAGATCGCGAGCGCAAGTTTGCCCAGAGCGGGAATGACGCGCGGGCGCAGCAGTCGAGGATCGAACGCGGCCATATAGCGCTCGTTCTCCTCGACACAGGCGCGAAGGAACATCGCCGGCGTCAGACCGCTCAGGATGTCGTCGAACAGATGGAGCGTCTCCTGTTGGCCGGCTCCGCTCTCGCCGCTCTCCATCTGGGCGCCTTCCTTAACGCGGCGCGCAATCGCCGCGCCATAGTTGAACAGCGCCGGCAACGCTTGTGCGAAGGGACCGCGCAATCCGCGCCGATAGCGATCCCACGCAACCCAGTTGACGAAGAAGACGATGTGCCGCGCCTCTTCGACGAGGAGCTGAACGAAGAGCGAGGTTAACGCCTCCGGAAGAATTCGGGCTTCGCGGGCGAGCCGAAAAATGCCGAAACCCGCGAACGAGTCGACACACTCGTTGTAGCCAAAATCGATGAACGCGCTGCGCGTCGGCTTTAGCGCCGGTACCTGCGGCGCGACCTTGATTCCGTAACGATCGATCATGCATTGCAAGATGCGGCCGTGGCGATCTTCTTCGTAGCCCTGCAACTCGAGCGCCTGGCGTACGAGGCGATCGGGTTCGCTCTCTGCAAAACCGGCAAGCATATTTCCCGCACCGATCTCCACTTCTAAGGCCATCGTCCAAATTGGAATTGCGCGCAAGCGCGCGAGCGAAATCGCGTCGAGCTCCGGCCAAGGCCACTCCCGCGGATCGTAGGCTCGATGCGACTCCATGAACGAGCGGCAGAAGAGTTCCTTATGTTCGTTGGACCCGATGTGCACCGTCGATCTACTCCCGTGGTGCGAGCTGCGGCTGGAAGGCAACTCTCCTGCGCGCAGTCGAAAAGCGTTACAATGACGCCGTTGCGGACCTCGATTCCTTTGAGCGGCCATCGGGCTCGCATTGCACAGTACCTCCGCGGAATCGGTTTTTCATTCGGCTCGGTTGCGGGCCGGATCATCCAAGAACGCCTGTCAGAGGACGGCACGCGGGATCCGGTGCGGCCCAGCCTGGTGCTCTGGGCCTGCGCTGCTTGCGGGGGCGACCTAAGCGATGCGCTGCCGGTGGCGGCTGCCTTCGACCTGTTCGATCGGTTCACGCTCTTGCACGACGAACTGATCGGAGGGGCGCCTTCCGCACAGGCGGATTGGGGCGTGGGCCAGAGTCTTAACGCGGGCGATGCGCTCTGCGCGTTGGCCTTCCATACGCTCGCCCGAGATGTGCGCAATCCGACGCGGCGGCTCGAGGCGGCGCGCTTGGTAGGCCGGGCTGTCCTGGTAGCGATCGAGGGGGCCACTGGCGACCGTTCGGGGCCCGCGGCCTTGACCGGAGCGGCGATGCACTCGGGGGCCGTGGTTGCGGGCGCTCCGCAATCGACCGCCGTGGCCTTCGCGGAAGCGGGACGGTTGCTCGCTACCGCGCAGGCCGAGCCCGAGGCTGGGCGCGCTCTGGGCCACGCATGGGAAGCTCTTCTCGCCATAAACAAGCACGTCGCGGGCGGCGATGCCGCGGCCTTTGAGGAAGTCGTTCGTTACGTTGCGCAGCGAGCCGCCTAAAGCCACAACGCCTTCGCGAAAGGCCGAACATCTACGAATCAACCTCGAGCACGACGTCTCCGGTAAAGGCGTCGAGAACGGCTTTGATGCGTTTAAGTTCCACCATCGCGCCCTGCCGGAGATCGATCTGAGTGAAGTCGATCTCGCCGTAGAGTTTCTCGGCCGCCGTTTGAAAGCGCCGCTGCTCGTTTCATGCATGACCGGCGGCACGCCCGAGGCTCGCCGGATCAATTCGGCGCTGGCACGAGTCGCGCAGCTTCATGGATTGGCGATGGGGCTGGGGTCGGGTCGCGCGCTGATCGAATCGCCGGCATCGATCGAGAGTTTTGACGTGCGCGCCGAAGCACCAAACGTCGTTCTCTTGGCGAACGTCGGCGCCGTTCAGCTCAACAAAGGCTATAGCCTTACGGAGTGCCGGCGTCTTGTCGAGGGATTGCGTGCTGACGCGCTCGTGCTTCATCTCAATCCATTGCAAGAGGCGTTGCAGCCGGAGGGCGATACGTGTTTTCGTGGATTGCTCGAAAATATTGCGCGGCTCTGCCGCGAAGCCGACTTTCCGATCATCGTGAAGGAAGTCGGATGGGGCATCGGACCGCAGGAGGTATGCGCGCTTTTCGCATCCGGTGTTGCTGCGGTCGACCTTGCGGGTGCCGGCGGCACATCCTGGAGCGAAGTCGAGCGTTACCGTATCGGCCAGACATGGCGTGCGCACGTTGCGGCGGCATTTGCCGGTTGGGGTATACCGACGGCAAAATGCTTGATCGATGCGCGTCGCTCGGCGCCGGCAGGCTTTCTTATCGCGAGCGGCGGGATTCGTGACGGCCTCGATGCAGCCAAGGCGCTTGCCCTTGGCGCGAATCTGGTTGGGATCGCCGGTCCGTTCCTGCGCGCGGCCGACGCCGGCTTCGATGCGGCATCTGCGCTGGCCTCGGAGTTGATTGAGACGCTTCGGATTGCGATGTTCTGTGTCGGTGCCCGCACGCCGCAGGAGCTTCAGTCTTCGAAGGGTGACTTTCGGTGACGCTCAATTTGGAAGCCGCGGACGCATATTGCCGAATCTTGACTCGACGGCACTACGAAAACTTTAGCGTCGCGTCGCCATTTGTGGGCTCCTCCCGGCGGCGCGATCTCACCCGCATCTATGCGTATTGTCGCACGACCGACGATCTTGGCGACGAAAGTCCGGACGGGACCGCTTTGGTACGCCTCGATGCGTGGCAGAGTGAAGTGCAGGGGCTCTTTCGCGGGACCGTTCCGCCCGTGCACCCCGTTCTCTTCGCACTCGCGCGGACCGTGGAGGATCGCTCGATGTCTGCCGAACCGTTTCTCGATCTGATTTCGGCAAACGTGCAGGATCAATACGTAACGCGGTATCGCACCTGGGACGACCTCATTGGCTATTGCCGCCTCTCGGCCGCGCCGGTCGGGCGAATGGTCCTAAGCGTATTCGGAGTGAACCATCCGGATGCCCAAGCCCTTTCCGACGATGTTTGCATCGGGCTGCAACTCGCCAATCACGCGCAGGACGTCAGCCGCGATGCGGTAATCGGGCGACGCTATTTGGTCGAGAGTGACGTCGCGGCCAAAGGCATCGACGGAGCCGCGCGCGCGATGGTGGAACGCGCGCGCACGCTGCTTGCATCCGGAAAAGAGCTGGAACGGTACGTTCCGCGCGCGTTACGCCTCCAGTTAGCGCTTTACCGGATGGGCGGAACCGCCATCTGTGACGCGATCGAGGCGATCGGGTACAGAACCGATGACGAGCGACCGAGCGTGTCGCCATCCACGAAGGTATCTCTCCTAGTCCGCGCCGCATTAGGAACTCTTGCTCGAAGCCGGCCGGCCCCAGGCAATCTTTAGATGATTAACCTTCAGCGGGCGTTGCGCAGCATGGCCATGCCACGATCCGAACAGCACCGAGCGGAGCGGTTCAATCGCGACATGGCCAAGCGCGAAGCCGGAAACTTCTATTGGGGTTTCATTTCCCTGGGCTATCACGAGCGCATGGCGATCTATGCGCTCTATAACTTCGCCCGTCAGGTTGACGATGAGGCCGACTCCGTGGGGCTCGAGAACCTGCCGGCGCGCCTTGCCGTGCATCGCCAGCGCATCTCGCGCTGCGTTCGTGGCGATTTTGGAGACGACCCGATTCTGCGGGTGCTTTCCGAAGCCGTCGAGCGCTATGCCATCCCGGAAGGCGAACTGCAGTTGCTCGTCGACGGCGTCGAGATGGATTTTACGCGCAGCCGATACGCAACATTTGAAGAGTTGCGAGCGTACTGCAACCTCGTCGCTTCAGTGGTCGGCCGGATGTGCGTGCGGATATTCGGATTCGACAACCCTGTGGCGCTCTACCGCGCCGATGATCTCGGACTTGCGCTGCAGCTGACGAACATCTTGCGTGACGTGCGCGAAGATGCTGTGGATATGGGGCGCATATACCTACCGCAGGATGAGCTTGCACGTTTCAGTATTCCCGAGCAGTCTCTGGCGGAGGGAGAAATTCATCCAGGCTGGCCTGCGTTCGTCGCTCATAGCGTCGCGCGCGCTCGCGAGTATTTCGTGACGGGATACGAAGTGCTGCGCTACATTCCGCGTCGCCCTGCAGCATGCGTTCAGACGATGGCCGGCATCTACGAGGAACTACTGAAGAAAATCGAACGAGACCCCGGCCTTCCACTGCGCGCGCGCGCGGCGCTTTCGAAGACGGAAAAGTTACGAGTGGTCGTGCGGTCGTGGCTCTCGAGCGGGTAGCGGTCGTAGGCGGAGGCCTTGCCGGCCTCTCGGCTGCGATTTGGCTCAAAGATGCCGGCGCAAGTGTCGAACTCTTCGAGCGCGGCCGCCTACTCGGCGGCCGCGCCACGTCGTTCGAACTCGACGGCGTCGAGGTCGACAACGGGCAGCACGTCTTCCTCGCATGTTGCACGGAGTTCATGCGATTCGCGCGTGCGGTTGGGATGGAGTCGCAACTTCGCCTACAGGATCGCTTCGATGCGCGAATCCTCTCGCGGGACCGAAAGACGGGGCGGCTGCGCGCGGGCCGGCTCTCCGCGCCGTTTCACCTTGCCGAGTCTTTCGCGACCTATCCGCATCTCTCGCTCGCGGAAAAACTCCGCATCTCCCGCGTCATCCTGACCCTTCGACAACCTCAGGACAGGCATGACGAGGCGGAAACCTTCGAAGAATGGTTGCGCCGAAACCATCAAGGTGCTGGAGAGCGCCGCGCGTTTTGGGATCCATTCTTCATTCCCGCGCTCAACGCGCCATTCGACCGGGTTGCTGCCTCGGATGCGATGTTCGTGCTGCGCACGGCTTTCTTGCGGGACGCTTCGGCGGCGCGCTTCGGATTTTCAAAAGTGCCGCTGGCGCATCTCGCGGATGCCGCCGCCGCGAGACTCGACGCCATCCATCTTTCCACCGCGGTGCTTGGCATCGAAGTGAACAGTAGTGTCACCCTGAGCCTGTCGAAGGGTAACAGAGCAGAGTTCGAGGCCGCCGTTCTCGCGGTGCCGCCACGTCAGCTCAAGACCATCCTCGGCGATCCCGAGCGCTTCGCCGTCAAGGAGCTCGACTCGTACGACGCCTTTCCGATTATCGACGTGCACCTTTGGCACAACGGTGGAAGCATCGGGCTAGATTTTGCGGCGGCGCTGGACTCGCCGCTGCAATGGATCTTCGAAAAGAGACCTGGTTATCTCTGTTGCAGCTTCAGCGCCGCCGATGAGTACCTACGCATCCCGACCGCGGAGCTGGAAGCTTTTGCGTGGCGCGAGGTCCAAGCTTTCCTGCCGTCGCTCAAAGGCGCAACGCTGATACGTTCGGCGGTGACGCGCAATCCCGAAGCGACGTGGTTGCCGCGACCTGGAACGTCACGCACTAAACAGGAGACGTCCGATCCGCGCATCGCAATCGCAGGGTCGTGGACTGAGACCGGCTGGCCGGACACAATGGAATCCGCCGTCCGCAGTGGCTCAGCCGCCGCGTCGCATCTTATCGCGTCGCAGAGCGGCCGGTCGCATTCGGACTCGGACACATTTGTCGCTCGCCATCCAAGCTCGCTCCTAGCGTCTGCCTCGCCCCTCCCGCCATCCATGGCTCCGGCGCTCGGTCAGACGGTTCTCGTCCCGAACGCGACCGGCATCTCAGCGACCCAGCGATCTGCGTTAAAGCGCGCGGTGGAGTGGCTGCTGCAAAATCAATCGACCGAGGGCTGGTGGTCCGGTGAGCTCGAGACGAACGTGACGATGACGGCGGAGCGCGTCTTACTCTGGCGCTTCTTGGGCCTGCCGATCGACGAATTTCGCGCGGGCGCCATCGCGCATATCTTGCGGAATCAGCGCGCCGACGGATCGTGGGCGCTCTACTACGACGGGCCGGCCGATTTGAGCACGACGATCGAGGCGTACGTTGCCTTGAAGGTGCTTGGTGTAGATGCGCAGAGCGAGCCGATGCGCAAGGCGCTCGCCGTGATTTTGTACGAGGGCGGCGTCGTCAAGGCCCGTGTCTTCACCAAGATTTGGCTCGCGCTCTTTGGCGCCTACCCGTGGAGCGGTGTCCCCTCGCTGCCGCCGGAAATCGTCTTCTTTCCCTTATGGATGCCGTTCAATCTCTACGATTTCTCCTGTTGGGCGCGCGGCACGGTGGCGCCGTTGACGATCGTGATTTCGAAGCGACCGGTGCGCAATCTGGGCGTTGACGTAAGTGAGATCGTCGCGCCGGGCACGGAAAGCGATTGCCGGCGCGTTGCCGGCCGGCGTCATTGGCTCTTGTACGTTGAACGATTGCAGAAGCTCTACGAACGTTTACCCGTTCAGCCATATCGTGACGAAGCGCAACGGCGCATCGCTGCATGGGTGATCGAACGTCAGGAGGCCGACGGCAGCTGGGGCGGGATCCAACCTCCCTGGGTCTATTCACTAATCGCGCTCGATCTAATGGGGTACTCGCTGGATCACCCGGTCATGCGCAGAGGCATCGAAGGGATGCGCCGGTTCACGCTCGATGACGCCGAGGGCTGGCGATTTCAAGCCTGTATGTCGCCGGTTTGGGATACGGCCTGGGCAGTGCGCGCGCTGGCACTGGCCGGGCTCGAGGCGTCGCATCCGGCGATGCACCGTGCCGTCAACTGGCTGCTGCGAGAACAAATTCCCGACGATGCGCCGGGCGACTGGCGAATGAAATGCGATGAAAAGCGCGGGAATGGCTGGGCCTTCGAATTCGACAACGATGCCTATCCCGATATCGACGACACAACGATTGTCGTGCTTGCGCTGCTCGCGGGCGGCAAACGTATCGAAGTCGCCGCGTCGATCGAGCGCGCCCGCCGCTGGACGTTGGCGATGGATTCGCACAACGGTGCCTGGGCGGCATTCGATCGCGACAACACGCGAGAGCTGCTCTACCGGATGCCGTTCTCGGATTTTGGCGCGATGATCGATCCGCCGACGGAAGACGTTACGGCACACGTGCTCGAAATGCTCGCGGCGCTCGGCTATAGTACGGGAAATCGCTGTGTTGCGCGCGGCTTAGCGTATTTACGCGCAAGACAGAAACCATGGGGATCGTGGTACGGCCGCTGGGGCGTCAATCACGTCTACGGCACTTGGTGCGTGATTTCTGCGCTGCAAGCATTGGGAACAGGTAAGGATATGATCGATCGTGCTGCCAAATGGCTGATTTCGGTGCAAAACGCGGACGGCGGCTGGGGAGAGAGCTGCCACTCGTACGTTGACGAGTCGTTCGCCGGAGTTGGAAGGAGCACACCGTCGCAAACGGCCTGGGCCGTGCTTGCGCTTCAACTTGCAGGGCTGGCGCAACACCCGGCGACGCAGCGGGGTCTTAGCTGCCTGTGCGAGTGGCAGCGGCGCGATGGAACCTGGGACGAGCCAGAGTGCACGGGTACGGGGTTCCCGCGCGACTTTTACATCAACTATCATCTCTATCGCCACCTTTTTCCGACGATGGCGCTCGCGATGGCCGATAGGCTCAACCAGTCTAAGCTCGAACCGCCTCCCAGTGTCATCCTGAGCAATCTCCCTGTGTCATCCTGAGCAATCTCCCTGTGTCATCCTGAGCGGAGTCGAAGGGTGACGAGCCCACTCACCCTGAAGGAACCTCCTCGATGAGTATGCCCCTGCAGCAGAAGATCGCCGTGGCGAAGTACGTAGCCGGCAAGAAGCTTAAAGGCGAGACGAAGTATCCGCTCGTGTTAGAGCTGGAGCCGTTGCTTCAGTGCAACTTGGCGTGTGCCGGCTGCGGCAAAATTCAGCATCCGGACGAGGTGCTGCGTCAGCGGCTGAGCGTTGAAGAATGTATCGCTGCCGTCGACGAGTGCGGTGCGCCGATGGTCTCGATCGCCGGAGGAGAGCCGCTCGTGCACGAGCAGATGCCGGAGATCGTCGAGCAGCTCGTCAGGCGCAAGAAGTTCGTATTCCTCTGCACGAACGCGCTTTTGCTCAAGAAGAAGATCCATCTCTTCAAGCCGTCCGTCTATTTCGTGTGGATGATCCATCTCGACGGGATGCGGGAACGTCACGATCAGTCGGTATGCCGTCAGGGTGTCTTCGACAAAGCGATCGAAGCGATCAAAGAGGCCAAAGCGCGAGGCTTCCGGGTCTTCACAAACACGACGTTCTTCACCCAAGATGGTCCGGACTCGATCCGCGAAGTACTCGACTACCTCAACGACGAGTTAAAGGTCGACATGATGCAGATTTCACCCGCCTACGCGTACGAAAAAGCACCGGACCAGGAACACTTTCTCGGCGTCAAGCGCACGCGTGAGATCTTCCAGGCTGCGTTCGCCGGCGGCAAACGTAAGAAATGGCGCCTCAATCACAGTCCGCTCTATCTCGACTTTCTCGAAGGCAAGGTTGACTTCGAGTGCACGCCGTGGGGCATCCCGTGCTACACGGTCTTCGGCTGGCAGCGACCGTGCTATCTGATGAGCAAAGAGGGTTACGCGAGCTCGTACAAGGAGCTGCTCGAAGAGACCGACTGGTCCAAGTACGGTCGCGGCAGGCACGAGTCGTGCGAAAACTGCATGGCCCACTGCGGATACGAACCGACCGCAGTACTCCGAACGACGAGCTCTTTCAAAGAGTCACTGCGCGCCGCCGTCGGCAGCTAACGTTCTGAACGCGGCCTTCTATCTTGGCTGGGCCATCGCCATCGTGCTGGTGGCGGTTGGTCTGGCTGCGCTGCTCGCGCCCCGTTGGCTGGCGCGTCACTATGGCGTTTCGGTCGAAGGCCATCGAGAGTTGGGTTTTGTGCGCGCAACCGGTATCCGTGACATCGCGATCGGCGTCGTGTTGGCAGCCGCAGCGTATTTGCACGCCCTGTCGCTGCTGATCGTGCTGGCCGTCGTCGGAATCGCGGTATCAATCACAGACCTCTTGATCCTCTCGCATCATGGCGGCGTGCGTCGCTTCCACCCGGCCCATGCGGTTCACGCCTCGGGAATCGTCGCGTTCGTTCTCGTGATCGCGATGGCGCTATTCGCTATCGGGCGTTAACTCGGCGGCGTTCGCAGTGACCGTGGACCAAGCCCGTTGGACCGCCTGGTAGAGAGCCGGATTATCCTTCAGGCCGTATTTGGGATTCTCGTTGGGCTGCGCCATGTATTCGTAGATCGTGATCGTTGGCGTCACCGTTGCTAGATTTACGATGGTTTGATAAAGATCCGCTGCTCGCTCCTGACCGATCTCGGTAACATAGATCTCTGCGATGGCTCCACCGCTGCCCGTGCCGGCCACAGCTCGCATCTGGTTTATCGCCTGAGGCATTAACGCTGGAAGCACACCATACGGATGGAAACCGAATCCGCTGACCGGCGGGCTCGGTTCGGCACGCCGCAATATCGAGGCCAGCGTAGCAGTCCAAGGGAGATCGCTTCCGGATGTGCCGCTCGTGATCACCTTGAGCCCGAAGCCGGCGATAATCGGAGCGACCCGCAGGTAGAACGGCGCGTATTGCTTCACATCGGCAAAGCCGCTGACCCGTAGGTCCGCTTCATTTCCGATTTCTGCGTAGCGCAAACAGCCAAACTCTCGCAGCGTGTAGCGCGAAAAAAACGCAGTAACGTCAGCGACGAGGTCGTCCTCGCCTTTCTTATCATCGCGCAAACTCGGGACGATTATCATCATATGCAATCCGGCGCCACAAATCGTATCGAGCTCCTGGTCTTCGGTCCGCCAGAGCTGCTTTTCGAGGACCGTTGCGTCCGGAATCCAGCCGGTGCGCACGTAGGTTGCATGAAGATTGTCGCGGATATCCTGCATGACGGCCGGAGTGAAGTATCGTCCAAGAAACTTCCGACCACGGCGCCCGCCGACCGCGGGCAGCTCGATTCCGATTTCAGCGGTGCGCGTTGCCGCCGTTGCCGGCGGTTCCGCCTGCGAGCCGGCTGCGAGTGCAAGAGTCGCGCCGGCGAATGCGATAGCAAGAAACACTAGGGCTTGTGCACTGGCGGCAAACGTAAACGGCTGTCGAGCGCTAGGATTCCCTCCGGAGCTCCGGCCGCAACGATCTCGTCGTTTTCTGAAAGCGCCGTTTCCAGCGATGGGCGAAAGTGCATGGTGCCGGCGCGTTTGAGCGCAAGCACAATGACTTCACTTCCATCCGGGGCGAGTGCAGAGATCGGCCGGCCGGCCCACGGCGATCCCGCATTGATGGCGAAATCTTCGAGAATCAGCTGGCTGTTCTCGGCGAAGAGGACGGTGTCGACGAACTCGACGGCCGTGGGACGCATCGCCAGACTCGCCATGCGCCGCCCGCCGATCTTGTACGGCGAAATCATGCGAGTAGCACCGGCCAGCCGCAGCTTCGACTCCGCGTCGTCTCGGTTTGCGCGCGCGACGATGAACAGGTTCGGATTGAGAACGCGGGCGGAGAGCGTCACGTAGATATTGATTTCGTCGCTATCGACCGCGGCGACCAAACCGGCCGCCCGCTCGACGCCGGCCGCTCGGAGCGTAGCCGCATCGGCCGCATCACCGGTGATCGTCGTGAAACCTTCGGCGGCCGCGCGTTGGAGTGAATCTGGATTGATGTCGATAACGACGAAAGCGATTCGCTCCCGAGTGAAGATGCGAGCGATCTCGCCGCCGACCCGGCCGAATCCGCAAAGAATGTAATGTTCCTTCACTTTAGCAACCCGCCGGCGCATCCACCGCTCCCCAAAGACCCTTCCCAATCGGCCTTCGAGAGTGTAGCTTAGCAGCCGCAGCAACGTGTAGGTGAGAACGCCGAATCCGATCGCAACGACACCCACGGTCCACGACTTGCCCGCAACGCTCATCGGAGTCGGCTCACCGCCGCCGATCGTCGAAATCGTGGTGATCGTTACGTAAAAAGCGTCAAACCATGGCCAATGCTCGATCGCGACGTATCCCACCGTACCAACTGTGATGACGAGGGCGAGAAGCGCCATCGCAAGGGCCAAACTCTGAGAAAGACGAGTCGCTTCGAGCAAACCAGCGACTTCGGCGTTGCTTCGTAGGCGCCCTCGGCCGTTAGGCCTAACTCGACAGGCCTCGCGTCACCTACGACAAAAGTTCCGCTCGATGATTGCGCGCGCAGGCCTCAACGACGTCATGGCGCTCGTACCGCTCTTCGATGCGTATCGGAAATTTTTCTCCGGTTGTGCGAATTCGGACGAATCTAAGCGCTTTCTCGAGGAACGCTTCGCGCGCGAGGAATCGGTCGTTTTTCTGGCACGGGCCGGCAATGACTTGACGGGTTTCATCCAGCTCTATCCGCTGTGGTCGTCCTGGTACTGCCGGCGGCTTTGGTTCTTGAGCGACTTGTACGTCAAGGAGGCGGCGCGAAAGCGCGGCGTCGGGCGACAACTCGTGGAACGGGCGATTACGCACGCACAGCAAACCGATGCGCTGAACATCTTAGTAGAGCTTCCGCGGCGCGAGCCCCACCTGGAGCAGTTCTATCGAGGACTCGGCTTTAAACGCGACGAGGTGTTCGACATCGCCCGGTACTACGTTGACGCTCCAAGTGCAGGAAAGGTCTGATTCAGATGCACCTCTAGGAGCCGAGGGCCGAAGTTTACTGCGGTAAATGAGGCCCAAGGCGACAACGAGATGCGCTGAATCAGGCCTTTTCCTAGAAAATTGGAACGCTCGGTGCTGCTTCTTTGGAGGTGATCCCTAATACGCGGGGATCGTCGTAGATCTCAACTTCACGCTTGAACGGCACGAACCCGGATCGCCGATAGAAAGTCAAGGCATTGGGATGATCGAGCGTACAGGTGTGCAGCCAGAAACGCTCGATCGGGTGCGACCACGCAATCTCGATGCCTCGGTTCATCAACCAACGTCCCGCGCCCGTATTTACCAGCCGAGCGGCTACACCGAAGAGGCTGAGCTCGCATTCGCGATCGACTCTGAAATCGAGCTCGAGGACGCCTTCGTCTCCATGTTCAGTAGATAGCAAATATGCTTCGACTCGGGGATCGCAAAGAAAACTTTCGAGCTGCGCATCCGCCATCGCAAGCCGAGCCGCCCACAAGTAATCGTCGCCGACTCGGTGGAGCAGCGTCCGATAACGCCGCAGGTCTGGCCGCTGCATTCGTTCGAGCTCCCAGCCCGTCTCGGGAGCCGGTCGCGACGGCGCGCGCTCCGTCATTTGGAGAAACGTTTGAACGTTGGCTAACTTGCCCAGCGGTACCGTGTGGTAGCCATTAGTAAGGATCATTCCGGACCGACTACGTCCTACCCGGATACTTGTACCGCATTACCTTTTCCAAGTTGATCCCGCGGATGATGCCGTCCGCGTGATAGGTGAGTCCCCACGAATCGATGGATGACATATCCGGAAAGATGCACGCTTCAAGCGTCTGATCGATGGCTTTCTTCTCATACCAGCCACCGCCGGCGCCGCTAGTGCCTCCGAATTGATCCGAACCGCCGAGATAAGAGCAGTAGCACGAAGCCGGATTCCCTTGGCACGAACCGACGGGTGGTTTCAAAATGTAGGCAAGCGCCGCCAGCGTGGGTTTGGTGGTATAGAGCGTACTGAGCAGAATGTGGATGCGCGAGCCGTCTTTCTTCCTCGTGTATTGGCAGAAGCTAGCAACTCCGGCAAGGAAGAGCAGCTTGGATCCATTGGTTCCGTAGACTGCGTGCCGGAACTCGACCTCGC
>Ga0306920_100003102_pt1 | contig 21077 bp, 18 predicted proteins | sample flu12Cox44000170_FD_204666 | JGI IMG/M metagenome (GOLD analysis project Ga0306920, IMG submission 204666) | Lab enrichment of tropical soil microbial communities from Luquillo Experimental Forest, Puerto Rico - flux4day.12C.oxic.44.000.170 (v2)... | ecosystem: Environmental > Terrestrial >... | reverse complement strand
GATCGCCTTGCGGGGAAGGACGTGCCGCGCGAGGACCGCGACGCCTTCGAGGGCATGGTCGATCGGCTCGAGACCTTGCGCATTCCGACCATCGCCGCGCTCAACGGCAGCGTCTACGGCGGGGGGACCGATCTGGCACTCGCCTGCGATTTTCGCATCGGCGTCGAGGGGATGCGGCTCCTGATGCCGGCGGCCCGTCTCGGCATCGTCTACTATGCGAGCGGCATCCGGCGCTATGTGACCCGGCTCGGCGTCGCGGCGACAAAGAAGCTGTTTTTGGCCGCGCAGCCGATCGATGCCGCCGAGATGCTGCGGATCGGCTATCTCGACGAGGTTGTCGCGGCGGGTGATTTGATTAGCCGCGCCGAAGCGCTTGCAGCAACCTTGGCGGCCAATGCGCCGCTCGCTGTCGCCGGGCTGAAACGCGCCATCAATGGGACCGCCGTCAGCGCGCTCGACCGCGCCGCGCTCGGCGCTGTCCGTGCGCTTTGCGCCGAGTCGCTGGACCACGCCGAAGGTGTGAAGGCATGGACCGAGAAGCGCGCGCCTGTGTTCACCGGCCGTTGAGAAGAAGGGACGCGACAAATGCTAGGCGATCAGGAGACCTTGTTGATGATCAGTCGTGCGATTTCGGAGGGGCCAGCATGATAGAGAACGAGGTCATCGTCACGACCACCACGGCAACATGCCGACATTTGCGGCATGCCCTGAGGGCCTCGGCCTCTATCCGGGGATCATTTTTTACGTGACGCGCCCGTCATCCGCGAGGAATTGCGAAACATGGCGCGGCGCATCGCGAGGCGGCCCAAGGCCGACAAAATAGCAGCAATTTCCGTCAGCTATCTCGGATCAGATAGCGAGGCCGTCACCATCGATCGAAATGTCCGTAAGCCACGCTGAGCACGTCCTTTTGGTCGCGCAAGGGGATACCTCTGCTAGCGGTGTCGAGGAGGTATCGACCTCCTGGCAGAGATCCGCGAACCAGCACGGCGTCGACCCCGATAGCATGGAGGCGCCCCGCATCCTGACCTCCCATGAGATCAAGCAGCTCCAAGAGCCGCTCGACGCGCTGATCCTCAGCGCACAGGAGGAGATCGATCGGCTCTACAAGCTCGTTCGCGAGGCGGGATACACCCTTCTCTTCTGTGATACGGCAGGCGTCGCGGTCGAACACCGCGGCGATGAAACAGACGCGAGCCGATTCAAATACTGGGGAACCTGGCTCGGCGGCATGTGGTCCGAGGCGATCGAAGGTACGAACGGCATCGGTACCTGCATCGCCGAAGAGCGGCCCGTCACTGTTCACCGAGACCAGCATTTTCGATCGCGTCATACCGGCCTGAGCTGCTCCGCCGCCCCCGTTTTTGGCGTCGACGGCAGCTTGATGGCGGTGTTGGACGTCTCCGCGATCGATCCCGAACGGTCGGAACGTGCGCATGCGCTGACCGGCGCGCTCACCGCAAATTCGGCGCGCGCCATAGAAGAGCAATTTTTCCGAGAGCGATTTCGCCAAGGATGGATCGTCGCGGTGGCACCGCCGGAAGATGACGCTGCGGGAATGCTGCTGGCTCTGGATAACAACCAGCGCATCATCGGCGCAAACCGGACCGCGCGCGCCTCCTTGCTGCTTGATGATTACCGGCTCCGAACCGGCGTCGGCCTGTGGACCATATTCGAACGAGACCCCGGCCTCTTTCGGCGCAAGGACCTCGCGGATATTCCGACGCAGCTCGTCGTCGCCGGCAGCGACGAGACATGGCCTGCGCTGGTGACCCCGCCCGAGAGCGGCCGGGCGGCTTGGCAGCAAGCACGGAGCGACGCTCTGCACACGCGGCCGCGCCTAGATTCGCTTGCTACCCTGAGGCAGCGAGCGCAAACCGTGCCGACGCGCGGCGGTTTGCCGCCCGGTGCCATGCGTCGGGTGCGCGAGCACGTGGAAGTGCATTTGAGCGAGAGCATAGATCTCGCAGAGCTCGCCGCCATCGCCGGACTATCGGTGTATCATTTCGCCCGGGCCTTCAAACAATCGGCAGGTGTAACGCCGCACCACTATCTCGTGCATCGGCGTATCGAACGGGCACAGGAGATGTTGGCTCGCTCCGAGCTCCCGCTGTCGGGGATCGCATTGGCCACAGGCTTTTCTGACCAAAGTCACTTGGCGCGTCATTTCCGGCAGATGCTCGGCATGACCCCCGGACAGTTCCGCTGGTCGCAACGCTAGCGCTTCCTGCTCAGCATGCCAGGTCGAATGATTTCTCGCGCAGTGTAGTCCCCGGCGAAGGGGAACCAATGGGCCGGCGTTCGCGCGCGCTGCGCCTGGAATGACCCACACCATACCGGCGCCGCCGCGATCGGCTGTTGCTAGGATCCGTTCCGACCAGGTTCAGCGCCTCGGCCAAGCGGACTTCGATACGCGTTAATCGCGACGCGATCACCGAGAGGTCCGCGGGCAAAACGGCGTTCCGACCATTCTGTGGCTTTGCCGCGCGACGCGTTGACAAACATTCCCAACCGGCGGCGGTCACGCGGACCGGGGCGGTGAAGCGGTAGCCGCGGCCGTTCTCGGTCCGAATGAGCTCGCGGTCCTCGCCGAGAGCCTTGCGCAACGCGGAGATCTGGACCTTCAAATTGTCGCGCGCGACAACGATGCCGGGCCAGACACGGCTTTGCATCTCGTTATGGGTGACGAGCGCGCCATCGGCCTCGAGCAGGACAATCAGGATATCGAAAGCGCGTGTACCGAGTTCGACCGGCACGCCATCGGCGAGCAGCAGCCGCTGCCGCCGCAGCACGCGGAAGCGGCCGAACGCAACTATTGTATCGGTTGCCGTCGGACCCGTCCGATGCTCGACTGTAGGCGAACCATCGTGGTCCATCGGCTGACGCCGAAGTTTTGGCATAGCGAGCGATAGTTGCATGACGTTGCCCTCCTTGGTCGCTCGAACTGAGCAATCATCGTGATACTCAGGAGCGACAAGCCGTTCTTGAACGGCTTTGCTGCGAAGGGAACGCGCTTGCGGTATTGCGGCGTCTTACGATCGGGAGCCCGCCGGCGAGGTCAGCCCTCCGCCGCGACATCGGCGCGGCACGCCGATTTCACTGCTTCCCGGGAAGATACTGCGAAGTCGGTGCCACCGCGCCGAATCGGGGCCCAATCCGCCCGCCAAGCCATTGATTTACCGACTCCGCACCGGCGAGTTCCCTAAGCGGGCGAACACGGAATTAATTCAGCCGAACAGCGAACCAAATCCGGTCCAACAGGGAAGCACCAGGGAACGCTCGCCGGCGGGGTCCGGGAGGTCCTGGCTGCAGAGCCGTCGGCAGGGACCCACGCGCGGATTCGGCGGTCGGGTTCATTAACGTGACAGAGATTCACATCTCTTAACTACCGCGACGGCGCCAGCCCGCCCCATGATACCGGGATAGGAGGCGAGGGAGAATACTGTTGGCGCTCGACGACTATACCGCGAACCGGACCGGCTTGTTGCTCGTCGATCCGTATAACGATTTCCTGAGCGATGGGGGCAAACTCTGGCCGGAGGTCAGAGCGGTCGCCGAGTCGGTTGACCTGCTGCCGCATCTGCGCGCACTCCTCGAGGCCGCGCGCCGCACCGGCATTGCAGTATTCTACGTCCCGCACCGACGTTGGTGCGAGGGCAACTATGACGGATGGCGTCATCCCGGCCCCTGGCAGGTTCTGGCCGACCGAGGCGCCGTCTTCGCGGAGGGCACCTGGGGCAGCGAGTGGCATCCGGAACTCGCACCGCAACCGGGCGACGTGGTGATCGAGCAGCATTGGGGTCAAAACGGCTTTGCCAACACCGACCTCGACTTCCATCTCAAGCAACGCCGCATCGAGAAAATCATCGTCGTCGGCATGGCGGCGAACACCTGTATCGAGGCGACCGCGCGCGGGGGTGCCGAGCTCGGCTATCACGTGACCTTGGTCCGGGACGCCACGGCAGCGGTTAGCCCCGAGGCGATGCAAGCAGCCCACGACTTAAATGGGCCGACTTTCGCCCATGCCATTCTGACGACCGATGCGCTTATCGCAGTGCTTAGCAAGGCGTAGTGGCGCGCCAGATCGACGCCAACGCCGAGCCCGACAGAACGGCGCGCCTCGACAGCGTTAAGGCAGAGGACTACGATACAATCTTCTACCCCGGCTGCCACGGCCCGATGTGGGATCTCGCCCAGGACGAGAACTCGATCAAGCTGCTGGAATCCTTTCTGGCGGCTAGCAAGACCTTCGCACTGGTCTGTCACGCTGCCGTGCTTCGTCACGTCAAAACCCCGGACGGCAAGCTGCTCGTAGAAGGTAAGACCGTGACGGGCTTCGCCATTGGCGAGGAAGAAGTAGGATTGACGAACGTGATACCCTTCCTTGTCGAGGACGAACTGATGAGCCTCGGTGCTATCTTTCCAAGGTCAAGAACCGGGCGTTTCACACCGTCGCCGACCGCCAGCCGATCACCGGGCAGAAATCGGCCTCGTCGGGACCGGCTGCCAAGCTTCTGATCGATACGCTGAAAAAGCAGGCCAGGTAGCTCGGACAAGTGAAATTCAACCCGCGTTAAACCAAAGGAGGATCAAATGCAGCATGTACTAAGCACCGGTGGCGGCAAGGCATTAATGGATCCTGCCGACACTCTGATGTTGTTGCTGGACCACCAGACCGGCCTTTTTCAGGTAGTGAAAGACATCCCCGTGGCGCAGCTTCGAGCTAACGTTACGGCCCTGGCGAAATTGGCGACGTTGCTGAAGCTCCCGGTAATAACGAACCGCATCGGTCCCCGACGGACCAAACGGTCCGCTGATGCCGGAGCACCAAGAGGCTGCACCGCACGCGCAGTACATTCCGCGTCATGGCGAGGTCAACGCCTGGGATAATGAGGCTTTTGTCAAGGCCGTTCGCGACACCGGCAAGAAGACGTTGATCATGGCGGGTGTGTGGACCAGCGTTTGCGTCATGTTCCCGGCACTGGATGCAACCGCTGCCGGCTTCAAGGTCTACGCTGTGATGGATGCGTCGGGCGACCCGAGCGAAATGGCTTCGAGAACGACACTCGCCCGCTTTGTGCAAGGCGGCGTCGTGCCGACAACGGCGAATGCCGTGATCTGCGAAATCCATCGCACTTGGAACCGTCCCGAAGCCGCAGAACTCGCACAGCTATACACGATGGTCGCACCGAACTACCGGGCGGTGATGGAGAGCTATCAAATGGCGCAGCAGGCGGCAAAGACCCCTGCACGATAGGCGTCTACGTCGCCTATCCGGAGGTAACGCCCAGGCCGGCCTAAGCCATTTGCGTTGGGCGGCCTGGGGGCGCCTTCCGGCTGACATCTGGATGGTATGGAGGCTTCCGTGACTGCAAACCCAGAACTTATCCTTCATCGCGGCCTGTTCACGACACTCGACCGCGCCAATCCGACCGCCACTGCGGTCGCGATCACGGACGGCAAATTCTCCGCGGTAGGCCGCGACAATGACGTGATGCCGCTCGCCGGCGAAAAGACCAAGGTTATCGACCTCAAAGGCCGCCGCGTATTGCCGGGCCTGATCGACAATCACCTGCACATCATCCGCGGTGGGCTCAATTTCAATATGGAGCTGCGTTGGGACGGGGTGCGCTCGCTGGCCGATGCGATGGCGATGCTCAAACGCCAAGTGGCGATCACCCCGCCGCCGCAATGGGTGCGGGTAGTTGGCGGCTTCACCGAGCACCAGTTCGACGAGAAGCGGCTGCCCACCATCGAAGAGCTGAACGCCGTTGCGCCTGATACGCCCGTCTTCCTGCTTCACCTCTACGATCGCGCGCTGCTCAATGGAGCGGCACTTCGAGCGGTCGGCTACACCAAAGACACGCCGGATCCGCCGGCCGGCGAGATCGTTCGCGATGGCAGAGGCAATCCGACCGGCTTACTGCTGGCCAAGCCCAATGCCGGTATTCTGTACGCGACGCTGGCGAAGGGACCGAAGCTGCCGCCCGACTACCAGCTCAACTCCACACGCCACTTCATGCGCGAGCTCAATCGGCTCGGCGTGACTGGTGCCATCGACGCTGGGGGCGGCTTCCAGAATTATCCGGAAGATTATGCCGTCATCCAGAAGCTCGCCGATGAAGGCCAGCTCACAGTGCGCATCGCCTACAACCTGTTCACGCAGAAACCCAAGGGCGAGAAGGACGATTTCCTCAACTGGACAAAGACCTCGAAATATCAGCAGGGCACAGATTATTTCCGCCACAATGGCGGCGGCGAGATGCTTGTTTTCTCCGCCGCGGATTTCGAGGATTTTCGCCAGCCTCGGCCCGACATGCCGGCGGAGATGGAAAGCGAGCTCGGAGAGGTGGTGCGCATTCTGGCCGTGAATAAATGGCCCTGGCGGCTGCACGCAACCTACGACGAAACGATCTCGCGCGCGCTCGACGCCTTCGAGCGGGTCAACCAGGTAATCCCGATCAGCGGCCTGCACTGGTTCTTCGATCATGCCGAGACGATTTCCGATCAGTCGATCGACCGCATCGCGGCGCTCGGCGGCGGCATCGCCGTGCAGCATCGCATGGCCTATCAGGGCGAATATTTTGTCGAGCGCTACGGTCTCGGCGCGGCGGAAGCGACGCCCCCAATTGCGCGCATGCTGCAGGCTGGTATTCCGGTTTCCGCCGGCACCGACGCCACCCGCGTCGCCTCCTACAATCCATGGGTCTCGCTGTCATGGCTGGTGACCGGCAAGACGGTTGGTGGCCTGCGTATCTACCCGACCCGCAATCGGCTCGACCGCGAGACGGCGCTGAGGATGTGGACCGAGAACGTGACCTGGTTCTCGAGCGAGGAAGGCAAGAAGGGCCGGATTGAGGTCGGCCAGTTCGCCGACCTCGTTGTCCCCGACCGCGACTACTTCGCCTGCTCCGAGGATGAGATCGCCGACATTGCGGCCGCGCTGACGATCGTCGGCGGCAAGGTGGTCTACGGCGCCGGCGACTTCGCCGCTTTCGACGAAACGGCTCCGCCGCCGGCGATGCCCGATTGGTCACCAGTTCGGCGCTTTGGCGGCTATGCCGCCTGGGGCGACTCCAGCGGCTCCGGACAAGCCGTGGCGCGGCGGTCGCTGGCCGCCGCCTGCGGCCATGCGAACCATTGTGGCATCCACGGCCACGATCATGCGGCCGTCTGGTCGGCACGTCTTCCAGTCGGCGATTTGCGATCCTTCTGGGGCGCGCTCGGCTGCTCTTGCTGGGCATTCTAACGTTGCGGCGCACTGCCAGAAAGACGCGGTTCGTCGGGTTGACGCCATACACGATCAGCAATGGACTTGGTTCGCGGCCCGGATCGGACTGACCAGCGCCTGTCGGTGTGAGTTATTGATATCACTACTCAAACAGGCTCTTTCATCAACGACCAACTCAGGAGACGACAATGGCCAATCCCAAGCTCGAAGTCCTCACGCCCCAGAACTGCCAACTCATCTTCATCGACCAAGAACCCCAGATGGCATTTGGCGTGCAATCGATCGATCGGCAAGTGCTCAAGAACAACGTGGTGGCACTGGCCAAGGCGGCGAAGGTCTTCAACATTCCGACGACGATCACCACCGTCGAGTCACAGAGCTTCTCCGGCTATACCTATCCTGAGCTGCTCGACGTATTCCCGGACCATAAGTTGCTCGAGCGGACCTCCATGAACTCATGGGACGATAAAAAGGTGCGCGACGCCCTCAAGGCGAACGGCCGGAACAAGGTGGTCGTTTCAGGTCTCTGGACCGAGGTCTGTAACAACAGCTTTGCACTGTGCGCTATGCTCGAAGGTGGATATGAGATCTACATGGTGGCCGACGCCTCCGGCGGGACTTCGAAGGAGGCGCACGACTATGCCATGCAGCGGATGATCCAGGCCGGGGTCGTTCCGGTGACCTGGCAACAGGTTATGCTGGAATGGCAGCGCGACTGGGCCCGCAAGGAGACCTATGACGCGGTGATGACGATCGTGCGCGAGCATTCCGGAGCTTACGGTATGGGCGTGGATTACGCCTACACGATGGTGCACAAGACGCCGCAACGTACATCAAAGCTGCATGAGGTACTGGCGCCCGTGCCGGCGTAAGGCGCGGCGCCAGAGGCCGCACATGTTCACGTATCTCATCTCCCTCGGCGCTGGCGTGTTGGTTGGCATCATCTATGGCCTGATCAACGTCCGCTCGCCTGCGCCGCCGCTGGTCGCGCTAGTGGGTCTGCTCGGCATTCTTGTTGGCGAGCAGATCATCCCTGTAGGCAAGCAGCTTCTGGCAGGTTCGGGCTTCTCGGTCGCCTGGCGGGAAGCGAAGTGCACGTCGCATATGTTTGGCATGCTGCCGGGCCGTAATACCGACGAGGCAAAGATTGCCACGACCGATTTCTCGGAGAAGCGCCCATGACCGATATGCTCCCGACTTTATTGTGATCAATGCCCGCGCGTATGTCCGCCGTCTCTGAGTCACTGCTCTTAACCTTAGTTTGGGAGCCAGCCATGCGCATAATCAGGACATTCGCTCTAACGACCGTCCTTTGCGGGAGTCTGGTGAGCGTGCCGGTGTCGCAGGGAGTTGCCGCAACCCAGACACCCGCCCTCGCGGTCGGTCCGCAATACGATACAACCCATGTCTACGTCGCGCCGGACGATTTCGACCGGTTCGTTGCCAGCCTCGTCACGACGTTTGGCGGGACAACATCCAAGGCGGGCGTCTTCACCGTCACACCGACACCCAGCCTTACCATGTCGCAGCTTGTCCTCACCCCGGTAGGGACTTTGTCAGTCTTTGGTTTCAAGACCCCGATACCCTATCCATTCGGCGCGGAACGGACCGGCTATCTCGTCACCGACATAGACGCGGCCGTTCAGGCCGCACGTGCCGACGGCGCCGCTGTGACGGTGGCGACATTTCCCGACCCGATCGGCCGCGATGTCATCATCCAATGGCCCGGCGGCGTCAACATGCAGCTCTATTGGCACACGACTGCGCCAAATTATCCGCCGCTGCAAACCGTGCCTGAGAACCGCGTGTACATCTCGCCGGATTCGGCCAATGCTTTCATCCGCGATTTTGTCGCTTTCGCGCATGGCAAGATTGTTTCTGACGACCGCAACGCCCCCGGCGTGGAGATTGGCCGACCAGCCGATACCTACCGGCGCGTCCGCATCGAATCCCCTTTCGGCCGCGTGGCCGTACTGGTGACCGATGGCCATCTTCCCTATCCTTATGGACGGGAGGTGACGGGCTACGAGGTCTCCGATCTCTCTGTGACGGTCGCGAAGGCTGAGAACGCGGGCGCGGCTGTGCTGGTTAAACCCTATATGACCAGCGACCGCGAGGCCGCGATCGTGCAGTTCCCAGGCGGCTATGTTGCCGAGATTCATGCAGTCTCGCGCAAGTGAACCCTTACCGTGCGGCTCGCGGCTTTGGCGCTGTTGGGGTCGATCGCAGTTTCGATCGCTGTGCCGGCGTTTGCCCAAGACGCGGGATCGCTCGCGATGGGTCTGCCCGCCCGTCCGACGATCGGCATGAACCGGTGGCAGGAAGACTGGTCGGTATTGGCTGATCCGAGCCTGCGAGCCGAGCCCTTCGACGATTTGAAATACATTCCGCTGTCTGCGGATGATCCGAAGAGCTATGTGTCGTTCGGTCTCGATCTGCGCGAGCGCTTCGAAACACTCAAGGCGGCTACTTTCGGCGTCGACGGGATCCCCGCTCAGAACTATGTACTGGATCGTCAGTACATTCACGCCGATGTCCGGCCTAACCAGAACTGGCAGATCTTCATACGACGGCCTTCAATGCGGGACTGATCGATCAAGCGTCAGAACCGCGCGTTGAAGGAAGGCTTTGCCGTGGTCGATGCGCGAGGCAACGTCACCCGCATTGACCAGCGCGCGACCGGCGACCTATGGGCCGAGATCGAAAAGCGGTTAGGTGCCGTCAATCGGGACGAGCTTTTGAGCGTGGCCCAGGCCCGCGAGGTGCAAGCCGAGGCGCGCAAGATCGAATTCGCGGAGAGGAAGCAGGCCGAGCGTGATGCGGCCCGCCCCGTCACCGACACCTCCAGAACGACTACGCGCCGGGGAAATTTATAATCACTCCGGCCGACCGGGATCCGCTCGACCTTGCACAAGGCTTCGTTACCTATACGGGGGACCTGGCGGACGGCGAAGTGAAGGCGCGCGTGGGGCGGCAGGAGATGGCCTTCGACCTGCAGCGTTTTGTCTCTATCCGGGATGGTCCCAATGTGCGCCAGGCTTACGATGCGGCTTGGCTCGATTGGGAGAAGGACCCGTGGCGCATCATCAGCTTCTGGAGTGAACCCGTCGTATATGTCCCCCAGGGCGTCTTCAACGACTACTCCAATGGGCATTTCCAATTTGGCGGGTTCAGAATAGAGCGGCGAGACGTCGGACCGGGACACCTCAGTGCCTATTATTCGCGTTACGATCTGGACAATCCGCATTATCTCTTTGCCAGCGGCCCCGAACGGCGCAACATCTTCGATGTGCATTATGCCGGCGACTACGCCGGGTGGGATTGGGACCTCGAGTCGATGGTCCAGACCGGAAGCGTCGGCGCCAAAACGGCCCGTGCCTGGGCGCTGGGAACGATAGGCGGCTTCACATTCGCCAATGCGAACTGGCGCCCACGTCTGGGGCTCCAGGTCGACGCGGCGTCGGGTGACCGGAACCCCAACTCCAATACGCTCGGAACGTTCAATCCGCTTTTTCCGAACGGCTATTACTTCACCTTGGCTGGACTCACCACCTATGCAAATCTGATCCACGTCAAACCCTCGGTGACCGTCAAGCCAACGAGCAACCTGATGTTCATCGCTGCCGTCGCTCCACAGTGGCGCGAGACGACGGCGGATGCAGTCTATGTCATACCCAATATTCCCGTTCCCCACACAGCGGGTTCCGCGGGACTCTGGACTGGCGCTTATGGACAAATTCGCGCCGAATATGCATTCAACAGCCATCTATCGGGCGCCATCGAAGCCGTGTATTTTGGGGTCGGCGGCACCATCCGCCGCGCCGGCGGGCATGACAGCGATTATGTCGGTGTCGAGCTCGATTTCGGATGGTGAGATGAAGACCGACGAGCGCTCGCCCGGCACGCCCGATGTGGAGGGTTCGGCGTGGAGCCCGTTCCGCCACATAGTTTTTACCGTGCTATGGCTGGCGACGGTGCTTTCCAACACCGGCAGCTGGATGCAGAACGCGGCGGCAGGGTGGCTGATGACCAGCCTCCGCCCGGATCCGTTCGAAGTGGCCCTCGTTCAAGCGGCGACGACCTTGCCGATGTTCCTGTTCAGCCTCCGTGCCGGAGCGTTGGCCGACATCATCGACCGCCGCCGCCTTTTAATCGTGGTGCAGATCGCGGCGGTGGCAATCGCAGCCCTGTTCGCGATCTTCGTATGGCTGAACTGGGTGACGCCGAACTGGCTGCTGACGTTCATGTCCCTATCGGGGATCGCGACGGTTCTGGCGATGCCGGCGTGGCAGTCTATTGTGCCGCAGCTTGTACCAAGGGAAGAGCTCCGTTCTGCAGTCGCCCTCAACGGCGTGGGCTTGAATATCAGCCGCGCCATTGGTCCCGCGTTGGCCGGCGTGGCGATTGGCGTACTCGGCATGGCGGCGCCCTATTGGATCAATGCCTTGAGCACGTTCGCCGTCATCGCCGCGCTGATCTGGTGGCGCCCTCCCAAGCCGATCGCACAATCCCTGCCCGCGGAGCGCTTCGTCAACGCCATTCGCAGCGGTTTGCGCTATGCTCGCTATAATCCGGATCTGCGCGCAACCTTGATTCGGTCCGCCGGGTTCTTTCCGCTTGCGAGCGTCTATTGGGCGCTTTTGCCGCTTCTGGTGCGAGCACAAATGGGGGGCGGCCCGGAGACCTACGGCATACTCCTCGGCGCAATCGGCGCCGGTGCGGTTATCGGCGCATTCGTATTGCCGGTAGCGGCAAAGCTGGGTGCCGATTGGGTCATGACAGGGGCGACGGTCGGGACGGCACTTGCGCTCGTCTTGTTCGCCATCGCTCGTGAGCCGGCAACCGGCTTGATCGGCTGTGTGTTTGCCGGAATTTCTTGGGTTGCCGCGATCGCCACCTTGAACGTATCGGCCCAATTTGCACTGCCGGGCTGGGTCCGCGGGCGGGGGATGGCGATGTTCGCAACCGTGCAGTTCGCGGGCTTGGCCGTCGGCAGCATCGTCTGGGGACAGGCGGCGCAAGGGATTGGGCTTCCGGCCGTTCACATCATCGCGGCGATCGCGCTGGTCGCCTCGGTCCCGCTGCTGCGGCGCTGGAGGCTTCAGACCGCCGCCGGTCTGGATCTCGCGCCGTCGATGCATTGGCCCGCTCCGTTGCCCTTACACGATATCGAGCCCGACCGAGGTCCGGTTCTCGTCACCGTTGAATACACCGTCGCGGCGGCTAATCGCGCGGCGTTTCTTGCGGCGATCATAAAGCTGGCGAGCGAGCGCCGGCGCGACGGCGCTTTTGATTGGGGCATCTATGAGGACGCCGCGCAGCAGGGAGCCTTCGTCGAGACATTCTGCGTCGATTCCTGGCTCGACCACATGCGACAGCATCAGCGCGTGACCAACGCAGATCGCGTCCTGCAGGATGCAGTGCACCGCTTTGATGCCGAAGGCGACCCCGCCGTCAGGCACCTGATCGCGGCACGACCGAGCGAAGAGGCATGATCGCTTATACGCTTCCGATCGCACGGCTGTGCCTCGCGATCGTGTTTCTGTACAGTGGTGTCGACAAGCTGTGGCATTGGCGTTCGAGCATCGAGGAGATTCGGAGCGACGGACTGCCGTGGCCGGCGACTTTCGCGGCCGCCACCGTCTTTACTGAGCTCGTCGGCGGATTTCTCGCCACGAGGCGATGCAAGCAGCCCACGACTTAAATGGGCCGACTTTCGCCCATGCCATTCTGATGAGCGATGCGCTTATCGCAGCGCTGAGCAAGGCGTAGTGGCGCGCCAGATCGACCGGTCTACTCTAATCTAATTCTTCCAACAGGCTCCCCGCCTCTCGCAGGTCCGCCGTGTTGAAACCTTCGGTGAAGCGGCCGTAAACGGACCCCAGAAGCTCACGCGCCTCCGCCGCTCGATGTTGATCTCTCCACCACCGCGCGAGGCTGGCGGCGGCTCGCAACTCCCAGGACAAGGCTCCTTGCGACCGCGCACAGTCGAGAGCCTCCAGGAAGTGGCGTTCGGCTGCGGCGTCGGTCCCGCCTTCCAATAGCGTCAGTTCGCCTTTGATGCGCAGCAGTTCGGCAACGTACCAGCGTTCGTCGCGGGCTTCGCAACGCGCGAGCGTCTGCTCCACGGTTTCAAGCCCCAGCGTGATCTCACCGGCCTCGCCGAGGCAAGCCGCCAATTCACCGAGCAGAAGCAGGAAAGCGCGGCAGAAATCTCGCCTCCCCGGCCTGGTCGAGCCCGTCGCGCAGCGCCTGTATTCCGGCGCTGAGGTCGCCACGCCTGGCAATCACCAAGCCGTTGAAACATCGGGCCCAAACCTGCCACAGACGTATCGGGTGGCGCTCGGTATGGTCGAGCAGCATCGCGCCGTATCGCTCGGCGACATCGAGAGCGCCGGCCAAGAGCGCGATCGGGCAGGCCCCCTGACCCAGCACACTGCAAAAGGTCAAGGCCTGCCCGATCGCGCGCCCTTCGGCGACATTGTGCTCGACCACGCGCAGCGCCTGATCGGCAAATCCTTGCAGCCACAAGATGCGGGCCTGGAAATAATGCGTCGATACCCGCATATCGAACCGCAAGCGGACGATCTGGGGTTGTTGCGCCAGGGCCGCAAGGTGCGCGAGCGCGCGGTCGATATGCTGGCGAGCGTCATTCTGGTCGCCGAGGTAATGCAGCGTGGTGGCGAGGATCCGATCGGCCATCATCAAATCGATCGCGTCGGTGGAATTAGCCACCAGGCGGGCGAAGCGGCGGGCGAATTCGAGCGCGGCGCGAAACTCCCCGTTATTGAATTGATCGATGCACAAACCCCAGAGCGCGCGCTGCTGGTACCCCCTGTCGCCTAGGCTTTCCGCGAGCTCCAGTGTGGTCGCCCAGGCAGGGCCGGCCTCTCGGGCGCGACCCACGCCGTACATCAGCGACCAGCCAAGCGCCGCGGAGAGCTGCATGCGTGGGCGCGCGGTCAATGCCGCGTCACCATCGCGAACCGCCAACGCCCGCTCAACCCGCTCGCGGCACTCTTCAAATAGCGACAGCTGGATCCATAGCGGCACTACAGCGATGGTCAACGCCACGCCGATCTGCGGGTCGCCATCCGGAGAAAATGCCCAATCGAGACCGGCACGCACATTGTCGAGATGCCGGCTGTAGATGGCCAGCCACTCGGCTTGCGGCCGCGACTCGCTTTCGGCTTCAGCGTGCGCGAACGCAGCACAATAATACTCCGCGTGACGGCGAGCAGCCTCGAGCAGCTCGCCGGCGCTGCGTAGCTTGTCGAAGGCGTAGAGGCGGGTCGTATCCAATAAGCGATATTGCACGGTCTCGTCGCGCAGGTTGGCGGCGACCAGTGATTTGGCGACAAGGCTCGCGATGTGGTCGACGACCAGCGGTTCGGGCAAATATCCGGCCACGGTTGCGGCTGCGTCGAGCGAGAAATCGCCGGCAAACACGGCAAGACGACGCAGCACCGTTTGCTCAGCTTCCGAAAGAAGCTGATAGCTCCAGTCTAGTGTCGCGCCGAGCGTTTGATGCCGCGGCAGGGCCGTCCGTCGGCCGCTCGTCAGAACCCGAAACCGGTCGTCGAGGTGGACCGCCAGTTCCCGCACGCCGAAGACATCGATACGCGCCGCCGCCAGCTCGAGCGCCAGCGGGACGCCGTCAAGCCTGCGGCAAATCTCCAAAATTGCCGCCACTTTGGCGTCATCGAAGATGAAGCCGTCCGCGGCCGCCATGGCGCGCTCGTTGAACAGCCGGACGGCCGAATACCGTAACGCCTCGGCGGCCGATAGACCGACCGAATCCGACGGGAGCTCCAGCGAGGCCAGACGGTGCAACCATTCGCCTTCGGCCCGCAACGGCTCGCGGCTGGTGGCGAGAATGCGTAGTTGTGGTGCCGCCCTCAGAACCGCCTCGGCCAGCGGCGCTACCGCGCCGATGACGTGCTCGCAGCTGTCGAGCACGATCAAGACATGTTTGTCACGCAGCCACGCGGCCAACCCGGATATCGGGTTGGCGCCTGACTGAGAGATCCCCAGCACGGTGCTGACGGTGCTTGGCACCAGGTCGGGATCGGTTAGTGAGGCGAGCCCGACGAACCATACGCCATCTGCATAGTCCGGCGTCACGGCCTCGGCGACCGCCACGGCCACCGTGGTCTTGCCGATCCCGCCCGGACCCACGATGGTCAGAAGACGGCGCTGGGCCAGCTGCGTGGCCAGAGCGGCGACGACGTCGTGCCGGCCGACGATGCGAGTGAGCGGCACGGGCAGATTGCTGGCTGCCGTCCCGCCATCTGGGATGGCAGGCGCGGAGTGCTGATGCTCGCGGGTCACCGGTGCCACAAAGGTGTAACCTCGGCCGGGATTGTTGGCGATGTACCGCCTGCCCGCGCGGCCGTCGCCAAGCGCTTTGCGCAGCGCCGCGATATGGACCCGGAGTGCACCGTCGTCGACGATCGTATCGGGCCACGCGCGGGCGATGAGCCGATCCTTGTGGATCGTCTCGCCGGCGCCTTCGACCAGCGTGATCAAAACATCGAGAGCGCGGCTACCGAGGCGCAGCGGTTTGTCGTCATCGAGCAGCAGTCGCTGCGCGGGGATCAGCCGGAACGCTCCGAAGGCGAAGGTCTCTTCATCCATCGGGAAAATCGCTCCGGGAACGTCTATTGATACAGAACACCCGTGCCTTGGCAACGCGATCGGGATCTATCGGCTCTCGCTCACGAAATCGTGCAGCGCGCGAGACAGGAAGGCTGAAGCCCGCGCAGGCCGGCTAATCGGCCAACGCTAATTGTTCGAGCAGATTCTTCGCATGTTCCAGGTCTGCTGTCGCAAAACCTTCGGTGAAGCGGTCGTAAACCGGCTGGAGAAGTGCCATCGCGTCGGCGGAACGGCCCTGACCGCGCAAAAGCCGGGCGAGGCTCAAGGTGACCCGCAGCTCCCAGGAGAGGGCACCTTGTCGGCGGGCCCAGTCGAGCGCCTGCTGGAAACAAGCCTCGGCTGCGGCGGCCGGTCCGTCTGCGGCTTGTAAGAGGAGAAGCTCGCCTTTGATGCGCAGCGACTCGGGCAACAGCCAGCGCGCTTCTGTCAGCTCCGCTCGCTCGATCGCCTGTTCGGCGGCGATAAGCCCGTCGGCGATCTGGCCGGTGCCGCCCAACCCCGCTGCTAGTTCACTCAGGAACATCACGGAAAGCCAATCAGCCATCGCGCCGCCGAATTCGCCAAACCCGGCTCGCAACAGCCTCAATCCGGGATCGACGTCGCCGCGCCTGATGGCGAGCACCCCCTGAAAGGCGCGGCCCAAGGAGCCCCAGGACGGCAGCGCATGCCTCGTCGAAAGGTCGAGGAGCATTGCGATGTCAACTTCAGGAGCCGCGAGATCCTCAACCCATAGCATGATCGGGCATGCGGCATGGGCCAGCGCGTAACACAGCGAAAGCGCGTGATTGGTTTCGCGAGCCTCCTCGACAGCGCTTTTTGCGGTGCGGATCGCCTGATCCGGAAATCCCTGTAACCAAAGAACCCGTGCAAGTACGGTGCGCGCCGCCACGAGCTGGTCGTACTGAAAGCGAATGAGGTCATGGGATCTTTTCTCGGGCGGGATAAAATTGGCTAGTATGTGCTCGGTGCGTCTGCGCGCGCCGGCTTGATCACCCAATAAATGTTGCAGGCAGCCGATCATCCGGTCACCGACCAGCCGATCGTTTTGCTGGCGCTGCTTGGCCGCCAGCGTGCGAAAACTTTGCGCGCTCTCGAGCGCGACGCGAAACCGGCCGATCCCGAGGTGAAAGGAATATAGGCCCCAGAGCGAGCGCAACTGGTACTCGGCATCACCGAGGCTCTCGGCGATTTCGAGTGCCTTTGTCCAGATCATGCCCAGGTCAGGACCAGCGCCCTGAGCATAAATGCCGGCAGCGCGCCACCAAGACGATGAGGCGAGCGCGGCGTGGAGCTTCATTTCGCGGCGGGGGTCCCGGTCCTCCCGGGCGCTAAGAACGGCAAGCGCCTGCTCGGCGCGGCTGCGGCACTCGTCGAGCAACGACAAGTGCATCCATAGCGGCACCGCGGCGGCCGTCAACGCCACGCCGATCGATGCATCACCACTCGGAGAAAAGGCCCAGTCGAGCGCGGCGCGCAGATTGTCGATGCGCCAAGCGTAGTCGTTCAGCCATTCGACCGTAGGCCGCGTTTCCCCGTCGACTTCGGCCCGCTCGAATAGGTGCCGATAGTATTCAGCATGGTGACGCGAAAGCTCTCCGCGCTCGCCGCTTTCGTCGAGTTTTTCCAGCGCATAGGCCCGCGTTGTGTCGAGCAGCCGATACCGCGCGACGGCACCCTCGACTTCGGCCACGACGAGCGATTTGGCGACCAGGCTTGCAAGCCCCTGGATCATGTCCGATACCGCAAGTTCCGGACTCGCCGCTACTGCGGTGGCCGTGTCCAGGCTGAAAGGGCCGGCGAAAATCGCGAGACGGCACAGCAGGACGCCTTCGGATTCGGTGAGCAGCCCGTAGCTCCAATCGAGCGTCGCCCGTAGCGTCTGGTGCCGCGGCAGCGCGGTCCGTCTGCCGCCGGTCAGCAGACGGAAGCGGTCGTCGAGACGGGTGGCGAGCGCCTCGATGCCGAGCGTGGCGGCGCGCGCGGCCGCCAGCTCGATCGCCAGCGGGATGCCGTCGAGCCGCCGGCAGATCGCCGCCATCACAGGCACGTTGCGCCGGTCCGGGGCGAAGTGCGGCTCCGTCGCCTGCGCCCTCTCGATGAACAATTGGACAGCACCATATCTTAGAGGGTCGTCCTTATCCTGCGCATCCGCCCCCGGCACGGCGAGCGGCGGCACCGCGTAGACCCATTCCCCCTCGGCCCGGAGAGGCTCGCGGCTGGTGGCGATGATGCGCACCGCCCGGTTCGCGCGCAGCAACGCCTCTGCGATCAGGGCCGCTGCATCGATCACATGCTCGCAATTGTCGAGCACGACAAGCAGCTGTTTCCCGCTCAGCGCATTGGCAACACGCTCGGCTGTGACGGCGCCGGCGGCCAGTTCGAGCCCGAGTGCCGCGGCGACGGTAACCGGGACAAGCTGGGGATCGGACAGTGGCGCGAGCTCGGCGATCCAAACCCCATCGGCAAACTGGGGCAGCAGGTGCCGCGCAACTTCGAGGCCGAGTCGCGTTTTGCCGATGCCTCCCGTGCCGATCAAGGTGACGAACGGATGGTCGGCAACAAGGTCGGTGACCTCCCTGATCTCGACGTCCCGGCCGATCAGATCGGATGTCGGTGCCGGAAGGTTCGTGGAGGCGTGCGGCGGACCAGGCACGGCCCGCGCAATCGCCAACTCTGCCCGCTCGCTCTGGTCTGCAGGGCGCGCACGGATCTCATCCGTGCCATCGGCGAAATACTCCCGCTCTGGGTCGCCGCTCAGATTGCCCAGCGGCGGCATTGCGACGGACGACTTGTCGGCGAACGGGAGCGACAACCTTGGGACCGCGTCGGGCGTTTCGGTCGATAGGGCTTTGCCCCCCTCATCAAGCTGGAGACGATAGACGCGGATCGGCCGCTTAATGTTCTTTACGCTCTGCTCCCCCATGTCCTCGAACGCGTAGGGCATCTTGTCACGGATCTGGTCGCGCACAACCCGCGAGATGCAAATGCCACCTGGTGCTGCAATTGCCTCCAACCTCGCCGCGATATTGACGCCGTCGCCAAAGATATCATCGGGTTCGACGATCACGTCGCCAAGGTTGATGCCAATTCGGATGCTGATGCGCTGATCCTCGGGGGTATCGACATTGCGGTCGATCATCCCGCGCTGGATCTCAACGGCACATCGCACAGCGTCCACAATGCTCTGAAATTCCGCCAGCATGCCGTCGCCGGTGTTCTTTACGGTATGCCCGCGATGCTCTTTGATCTTCGGATCGACGAACTCGCGAAGGTGCGCCTTGACCCGCTGATGCGTGCCTTCCTCGTCGGCCTCCATCAAACGCGAGTAGCCCGCCACATCAGCAGCGAGAATGGCGGCCAGCCTACGTTCGATACGTTGCGTGGCCAAAGCGGTGCTCCCCAATCCGCATAGGCCGAAATAAATCCGCGGCTGTTCGGCGCATTCTACCCCCGAAGAGCGAAGGCTCGGTATCCCCTTTTGGTGAAGCGAGTGCCTCCCTCGATTCGGCTGACGCTTCGTCTCACAGCGGCACCACCCGGGGCGCGCAACAATCCGTAGTGGCGGTGCCGTACGAACCCTTGGACAGCACCTGCAGGAATCTTTTCAAGCCCTCAGCAACCTTGCCCGGTGCGTCCCAAACGCATGGGCCGAAGAGATTATCGGCTCATCAGGTACATCTTAACCGTAAGGACCAGGGCTGGCACTTCCTTTCGGACGACCGACCCCGATGCGCTGCTCGCCGCGTTGGCGGGTGTTGCGGACATGACGTTAGCGGCTCGGCCGGAGGGCCTGCCTCGGGTCCCCTCGTCGATCGTGCAGCTTGCCGTAGCGCGTGTCGTGATCCGACTTTGCCCCCCGAACGCGAGGGGCTAAGCGCTCACGCTTCGAAGCACCAGCCGTTGTAGATGCTGTGGTCATGATGGTCAGCCCTTGACGTGAGGCAGCCAGCAGGTGGGTAGCGGGCGTGATAAATGATCGGCCGTGCCCCGTCCTCCCAGTTTGCGGTCGACTTCCCATACCAGTGCCTGCGTTTGTCCCGCTCGCCGCGTCCATCGTGAAATCGCACTGGAAGACGGCTAGGCGCCGCAGGATGGTCTGCTCGGCTTCCGGTAGCAGATCATAGCTCCAATCCATGGCCGCGCGCAGGGTCTGGTGACGCGGCAATGCGGTGCGACGGCCCTTGGTCAGAACGGCGAAGCTATCGTCGAGTCGCGCAGCGAGATCCAGGCGCCCCAAAGACAACTAACTGAGCCGCCGCCAACTCGAGCGCCGGCGGCACGCCGTCGAGCCTGCGGCAAATTTCCAAACGGCCAGCGCATCGGCACCGGCGAGGGAGAAAGCCGTCCCGGTTACCGGTCTTGTCCGTCAGCGTTCACGGGCGTTCTGCTCGTCCCACACGGAGTAGTAGAGATCGACAACGCATTGGCCAAAGGCAGCACTGCTGGGGTCGATGCCCACATCTGCGCAGGCCAGCCGTGCTCGCTGCCAATCGCTCTGGTTAGCGTTCACCGTGCCGCTCACCAAGAGCGCTGCGACAAACGAGCATATTAAGATGATGATTGACATTGCTGTCTCCAATAGAAGGAGTGTCTCGGGAAGGTTGTGCTCTCTACAAGCTATACCGACCATTTCTTTCGCTAGTTATTATTCTGCGTTACGACGCAGACGTCGAAAGCGCGCGTCCCGGGCGTAAGCCCGTTTTCGGTGCACGCGCTTCGCTGGTTCTTCGCCAATCGCGCCTGGTCTAATCCCGAGAGGCTCTTGCTCAGGCTCCTGATGCATGTGTCGTAAAGGTCTCCCGGTTGATGGAGTCCCATGACAACTGCGCAGGCGTGCTGCTCGCGCGCCATGCCCGACGAATCTTCTGCAGCACCTGCAGCGACGGAAGCGAAAGCAAGTCCAGCAACAACCGCAACGGTGGTGATTACCGGAGCGGCCTTGACCCGACGGCTCGGCCGAGCGGTCGTGTCACACCCTTGCGACCGGCCGATGTCGTGTGCGATCGAATGGAACATGGGTGATCTCCTCAACTGGCGGCGGGCCACTGGCCGCTCTATTCGATTTAGGCGCTTCAGGGCGAAGCCCGACAAAAAGATTGTCGATGGTCAAGCGGCCAGCCCGAGCTCGTGGAAGACGCCTTTCATTGCAACTTGTATGGTTTGGTAGTGCGTATCGATCGGTGTTGGG
>Ga0306920_100003101_pt1 | contig 21078 bp, 25 predicted proteins | sample flu12Cox44000170_FD_204666 | JGI IMG/M metagenome (GOLD analysis project Ga0306920, IMG submission 204666) | Lab enrichment of tropical soil microbial communities from Luquillo Experimental Forest, Puerto Rico - flux4day.12C.oxic.44.000.170 (v2)... | ecosystem: Environmental > Terrestrial >... | reverse complement strand
AGGACGATAGCGTTTGCCGTCAAGGAGCCTACGGGTGCGCCGATCGTTTCGGCACGGTGGTCTTCCGGCCATATGCGGCGGTTCGCCCACGCGAGCGCCAGGCTCAGGGCCGCGAGCGCGACGAAGTTGCTCGACCAACCGAAGGACGCACTCGCTAACGTGGCAATCGGTGCACCCAGAGGGAGAGACACCAGCAATCCCGACGTGACCAGCGCCAGCCAAGTGGCACGTCGATCCAATGGAGCGGCGACACCCACCAGAGCATAGATCGCTGGTGACACGCCCGCTGCCGCTGCCCCCGAAATCAGTCTCGCCGCGAGGAGCCAGACGAAGCTCCCGACCGAGGCAGTCGCCAGGTTGGCTGAGGCAAATACCAAAAGGCAGCAAGTCAGCGTCCGGCGACGCCCGATGCGATCCGCGACATGACCGAGAAGCGGAGCGCTGACCATATATGTGAGTGAAAATACGGTCACGCTCAATCCCGCCAGTGCGGGCGAAATCTGATAATCGATGGCAATGAGAGGCAGCAGGGGAGAGACGACGAACAGGTCCGTCCCGATTACAAACATCGTAAGCCAGCCGATTGCCAGTGCAGCGGGAGGGCCAATCGCGATTATTCTCATTCGATCACGAGCCTCCACTCGCGCTGACCGGAAAGGCCGAACTACCGGCTGCCCTCTGTGGTGATCTTCCAATCTCGGAAAATGACTGTTCCAGGGTGCTTCGGCTTGGTTGCCGGGAATCGACAGGCGGAGCAGTCATCTCCGTGACTTAGTGCTTCCGGTCAGAGGCGGAAGATCAATCACCTGGTCTAAGTCGGTAAAGAGAGACATGATCTGGGCCCTTCCCGGAGAGTGACTCTTTATCATCGAGACAGGCGTTCAACTGACGCATATATGTTTGATCGCAGGTCTTCCTCAGTTTTTTCATTTCGAAACAGAGAATAAGAATGACGAAATGCTTCACAAACCTCGACATCAATTACATAGATTTGCAAGATTTAAACTTTTGCAGGTTTATGGTTGAGGCCAGTGCATCTCTGGCCTGGTTGAGCGTTGTGATCAACGACGCTCACATGGGCGACACAACTGTATCGAACAAACGAACGCGCACAATGTCGTAGTAGACAAACTCGAAACTTAATAGCCGAAACCTTTTTGCCAAGAAGCTGATACCACTTTTTTATAAAACTTCCATGTTGTAGATTCTGTTCTTCAAATAGTAAGCGTCTCTATGGCATGGAATCTGCTGTGTCCACAAGCAATCTCGTTGACTTTCACGTGTACACATACCAGGCTATCTTATTCCAGACGAGCACTAAGCCGCCTAAAGCGCTTATTTCACGAAGTTGTGATTTCGCCTGAGAGCGCTCGTTAATCGCGAATTAATCGGCTTGGGTATTAGCTCCGCCTCAGGATTTGAAGCGAAGGACGGATATGGGCCAGTTTGGATCTTGGAACGAGGCCAAAGGCTCGACCAGCATCCCTATCTTCGATCGGCATCCGCTATTTTTTCGCTACGCCCGCGAGGTATTCACCGACACCGGCTTCTTGGTCGGCAGGATAGCAGCCTCACAGGCGACAGGACACCGCGCCAAAATGGCGGTGCTTCCGCCGATGAGCCTCTCCCCGCGATATGAAGGGGGTGACTGGTTGCCCAGTCTTCTCGTAAGCGACGCCAGTGCGGCTCATCTTCACCTTCGACTACTGGAATTTTTACGATCCAGATGCAACCGAAAAGACGGCGCAGCGGAAGAGGACAACGAAGGTCTCAAGAGAATCCTAATCGTAGAGGACAACGAACTACACTTGCGGCTGCTGAATGACCTTCTCAGAGTCCATGGCTACGAGATCTTGAAGACGGAATATGGTCAGGAAGCCATCAAGCTCGCGAGGGATAACAGCCCCGACTTAATCCTTATGGATATAAAATTACCCGATCTCTCCGGCCTTGAGGTGACCCGCCTGCTTAAACAGGATGATCAAACCAAGTGCATTCCGATCATCGCCGTTACTGCTTTTGCAATGAGCGGAGACGAAGGAAAGGCTTTGGAGAGCGGGTGCGATGGCTACATCTCGAAACCGATAATGATCCACAGCTTCCTGCACACGGTCCAAAGGTTTTTGTCGGCCTAGTAATCAACGCAGCAGCGAAATACTATCAGCACATTGGAAATCTGGCCGTACGCACCTCTGCAAAAGCCTGAGAAATTCAATAAGGTGATGCTGGCTTTCCTGGGCAAGCTCCTTTTCTGGAGGAGCAGCCTTGGGCACGCCTCGGCCGTTGCCCCGCGTCCCCGCGAAGGTCCCTTGACTGAACCAATAGCGGGCACTCAGCCTTGGCCGCGGGAACGCGTCCTCATAAAAGGCTAGGACCTCAAACCCCGGTTAAATCGGGGCGGTTGAGGGAGGATAGGGCTCGCGGCGCGTCGGCGAGGGCTCGTGTGATCTCTTTGGTGCAGCGCAGGAGGGTCTCGCGGGCGTGGCGAACGACCTTGCCGACAGTGTTGAGCAGCAAAAAGCGCAGCCGTTTGGGCCTGGCGGTGTGAAATTCCTCGGGTAGACCAACACGCTTGTAGGCCGAGAGCAGGTTATAGAGGATCACATTGAGGCGCAGCCAAGCGGCATTGGCGCCAAATTTCTGACTGGGCAAGGCGGCGCCGGCGAGTTCGTTCATCAGCACGTCATGGGCGTGCTCAATGGTTCCGGCCTTGCCCCGGTGCCAGCGGATCAGGTCGAGACCACCGCCGCCGTCGGGATCGGAGCGGTTGGTGACGATGCAGAAGTGGCGCACCCGGTTGCCGTCACGCAGCAGCTCACCCTGGCGTGGGCGGACACGGATGGCGAGATAGCGGCGTGGTGAGACTGCGTCCTTTTTCCAGATGCCGTCGCTGGGCAGATAGTTGACCTCGGCCCATTCGCGGATCGCGTCGGTCTCTTCCCCGACATGCATGTTCCGTCGAGCGACACGCTTGCCCCCAGGCGGAGACCTTCATGCAAATCCGGTGGAAACGTAAGAAGATATCTTTCGCTAACCGGGCTGGTCTTCGAGCGACACGATCGGAGACACAGCCTGGATAATTCCTGTATACATCGCTATTCCTCGACTTCAGTGGGGCTATCGCTAATGTTGAACAAAACAAGCATTTGATGAACGGCATCGACCGCTGCTCTGGCATCGCTCCCCAGGCGCGACGGTATCTGCGTAGGATTAATTTCCGGCCCGAGAATGCCAAAGCCGATAGGCTTCATTAGCTCCAGCTGAAGCCGGAGGAGGGCCGTCGCGACGGCTTGGCCCATCACTAGGCCATGTGCCGTCTCACCGCGCTCGATAATCCCGAGAACTACCGCCCCATGAATGTCGTCACGGAGAAGCAATCGCTTCACCGCCAGGGGCTTTTCGTACGACCCGGGAACCCATACTTCCGTCACGATCAGCAAACCCAGACTTTCCGCCGCCCGTCTTGCCGCGGCGACCATCACCTCACAATCGTGCTTGTGAAACGACCCCACAACCAATGCGATACGGTGCTCTCGGGACATGTTCAGCCTTTCGTGGAGGGGCGGACGTTTGACGATCTCGGCCACTGTATTCCTTGCTCAACCCTAGATCGTGGTCCGATCAGGCGATAGCTGCGACCATCAGCAACCGGCGTACGCTCGGCAAGATGTGGCCGTTGACTGTTCCCTCGACGACCCCGCGTCGTTTGGCGACCGTTCAGGAGCGTGCCTCCGAAGCAGCTGTAAGTGCCGCGATGAAGGGCTCTCGCACAGTGGGGTCACAGTAGCGTGCCTCAAGCGCTCGCTTGTCCGAATCGGGGTCCTCGCCTGCAGCGACATCCTCTCCTGCCCCGCAGGCCAACGGAAGGGACGACTTGCCGTCCCAGGGCTCGCCACCCGGAAATGTCACGTCGAGCGTGATCTCGCGTCCGCCGATTTGGATCCGCAAGTATCGGTGGACGTCAACCAGACCGTCCTCCGGGACGGCGGCTGCGACTTCGTTACCGTAGCGCTCGCGGATCTGTTCGCGCTCGGCACGGTAGACGCGGTGCACGATCTGCGGCCGCGTATGCGGGAAGCGCTCACGGAGTGCCTGTGCAAGGAATAGGTGCTTGGTCGAGCACGTGCCCCGGCGTTCTCGGAGCAGGCCAGCGACGGAGCGGTCGCTCGGGCGGCCGTATGGTAAAGCTCGAACGGCCTCGACGAGGTCGACCAATGACGCGTTTGTCGCTAGCAGCGGATCTTGCGGATTCGCGACGGCGCTGATGTCGGCACTCACGAGCCGCCCCGATTCTTCACCGCCTGCGCGACATAGCGCATCATGATATCGGACTCCAGGTTGACCGGGTCGCCCACCGCCCGCTCGAAAATGTTCGTATGATCGCCGGTGAATCTGACGATCGAGACGGAGAACGTTTGGTTGTCCTTTGCGATCACCGTCAGGCTGACGCCATCGACACTGATCGGACCCGTTCGATGATGTAGTCCACGATGTGCTCCGGGGCCGAGTAAGTGATCACGGTCGCGCCGCCGTCACTGCGACGCTCGCAGACCCGGCCTGTGCCCTCGACGACGCCGCGCACGACATGACCGCTGAGCCGGTCAGCCGCTCGGACCGCCCGTTCTAGGTTGACCCGCCGGCCCCTCGACAGGAGTCCAAGGGTCGTCTTCCTGTACGTCTCAGGCATCACGTCGAACCGCAAGGTGCGGTCGGCGATGGCGGTCACAGTGAGGTCGACTCCGTCGATGGCGATGCTGTCTCCCGGCTTCGTGTCGCGCACGACCTTTTCGGCGCGAACCGTGATCTCGCCTGCGTGCGCGTCCACGACCTCCCCGACTTCCTCAATGATCCCAGTGAACATGCGCTTCCTCCGAGGACGACGATGCAACCGATGAATACACCGGCAAAATCGTTGAGAAGTCCGACCACGATTTTGCCCGCGCCAGCGGCCCCGCTGCGGAAAGCGTCAGCTGGCGACTACAAACGGCTTATGGTAACGGCCCGCGCATGAAGCTGTCGAACTCGGGGGTTGCCATCGTCGCCTCGACATAGCCAAACGTGCCCTGTTCTTTGACCTCGCGCGCAGCATTCACGAGGCCGCTCATTGCTGCGCGATAAAGCGATGTGGCAAGACTGATCCGCTTGACGCCGGCGTGAGCGAGCTCGGCCGTAGAAAACGATCGGCCCTTGATGCCGGCCATGAAACTGAATGGCCGGGACAATGCGGCGCAGACCGTTCGCACCGTGGCGAGATCCGGCAGCCCCGGCGCCATTAGCACATCGGCGCCTGCGGCTTCGAATGCTTGCAGCCGCTTGATCGTGTCATCGAGGTCCGGATTGCCGCGCAAGAAACCCTCGGCCCGTGCAGTCAGGGTAAACGGGAAAGGCAGCCGGCGCGCCGCGCCGACTGCCGCTTCTATCCGCACCTTCGCATGGTTGAAGTCAAAAAGCGGCTTTTGCGGGTCGCCGCTGAAATCCTCGATAGTGCAGCCGACCAGCCCGGTCGCCGCGGCAAGGCGTATCGTCTCAGCCACCCCGTCCGGGGCATCGCTGAAACCCTTCTCCAGATCGGCTGAAACCGGCAAATTCGTGGCCTCAACGATCGCGCGGGCATGGTCAAGCACCTCCGGTCGCGTCACCATGCCGTCGCGGCGGCCGAGGACGCCGGCGCAGGCCCAGCTCGACGTCGCCAGCGCCACAAAACCGAGCCCCGCGAGGATACGCGCCACACCCGCATCCCAGACATTGCCAATCACGAAACATCCAGGCTCCTGATGTAGCGTGCGGAAGCGGTTGGCCTTGTCGATCTGGCTGGCGATCATTTTCGAACCCTGCTGAAGGTGATCAAGGATTTGGAATGGTCCGAGCGATGGCGTCGGGCACCTCATGCGCCTGGAAGTGAACACCCAGCATCGCGAGCGTCACCGTGAAGGCCACGGCACCGCCAAAGATGATGACCGCCGCGGCCGTTCTTGTCGCGGTGGTCACAGCAATGCGGCGCCCCAGCAGCACGTTGCGGAGCCCGCAGGCGAGATGGGTGAAGAGAAGCAGGACGGCGAGCGAATAGTGCGGAACCAGCCGCACGTTCCATGGGTCGCCCACCAACCCGGCCGGTGCGCCGATCGCGAAGTCCCAGTTGGTGTCGACCTGCATCGCCTGGCGGCCGAGAATGAAGACGGCGGTCAAATGCGAGATTACGAAGATTCCCAAATACGCTCCCGATGCGGTTTGCAGCGATCCAAAGAAGTCGGTTTTGCCAACCAGCCTAGTTCGCAGCAGCGCCCCGCCGGTCACGAGCTGAAACGACACGAGCCCGACCAAGGCCGGCTGGATGAGTGTGCTGCGATAGACGACCCGCAATCCATTCATTACCGCCTTGTGGAGATCGGCGCTCCAGATCGCCGTCAGATGATTTGCGATGTGAGGGCCGAGAAAGACGAGCAGCATTGTCAGTGCAGAAACACCGTGGGCTGATCTAACCCACTCTGCGGCTCGGCTTTCTTTCCGTGCAGCCGCGGCCGGCATGTCATGACGCGCAAACAGAGTCGCGAATAGGATCGCCAGCCAGAGAGCCGACCAGACGAGATAGTCGCTGCTGGAATGCAGCAGATAGAACAGCACCCCGATCGCCGTGAACAGGGGCGGGCTTGCGAAGGCGAGATGGGCCGAGGCTCGGGCACGTAGTTGCGCTCGGCACGGCTGCTGCAGTTGTCCCAGTCGATAGATGATCCAAAAGCTGGCCACGGGAACGCTATAGACAAGGACTGCCGCTCCCAGGGTTACGCTCCAAGCCGATAGTCGGGTCTCCCAACTGCCCGCGGCGCGCAGCATCTGCCCGCCGTCGTAAAGCGCAGTCAAAGCGAGCGGATAGACCAGCGCAGCGATTGCATCAGCCGCGCCCAGATATCGCGACGCGACCTCAAACCAGGACCGGGCGCCGACGAGCGGCGCGTCGGCGTGGGTCATCGAGGCGGTTCCACGGGATGCTGATAGCGAAAACCGATGGCCAGCCGGTTCCACAAATTAATTAGACCGATGAGGGTCGAGAGATCGACGAGCTCCTTGTCGCCGAACTGCCGGCGGACGGCGTCGTAGGCGGGGTCGGGAGCATGCGTTTCGGCTATCTTGGTCAGTGCGTCGGTCCACTGCAGAGCTGCCCGCTCGCGCTCAGAGTAGAGCGGCGATTCGTGCCAGGCGCTGAGCAGATAGAGCCGTTGCTCGGTTTCTCCCGCTCGGCGCGCGTCCTTGCTGTGCTTGTCGAGGCAATAGGCGCAGCCGTTGATCTGCGAGGCGCGCATCTTGACGAGTTCGATCAGCCTCTTTTCCAGACCGCATTGCTGGATATAGGACTCGGCCTGCTGGAGGGCGCGCATTGCGGCGGGCGCGGCGTTGTACGCATTCACGCGTTCGGACTGCATCGGGATCTCCCCTGCCGGTTCCGGTCACCGCTTGAAGCTAGGTAGGATACGGTCTACTCAAAGGGCCAAGAACCGAGTTTTCTCCTGGTCCATGGCTATGAATCAGGCGCCGTCTGCCGCGATATTCGCCCTCGACCGCCACAGTCCCTTGCCGGTTTACCGCCAGCTCTACGGCCGGGCGCTGGCGGCGATCGCTTCCGGGCAGCTGCCGCCCGGCGGGCGGCTGCCTTCGGCGCGCAGCCTCGCAGCGCAGCTCGGGACCGCGCGCGGCACTGTCGATGCGGCTTACGCGATGCTGGCCGGTGAGGGATGGATCGTTGCCCGCGGCCCAGCAGGCACCATCGTGGCACCGCAGCTCTCCGAGAAGCCGGGTGCCCTGCCACCTACCCGACCCCTGATGCGCCCGGGCTGGTCAAGCACCTATGCTACGGAGATTTCGCCGCGCCCCTTCAGCCTGGGGCTCCCGGCGCTCGATGCGTTCCCGCGGAAGCTGTGGGCGCGGCTCGTTGCCGGCGAGGCGCGCGCGTTGTCGCCGGCCGGCATGGCCCATCCGGACCCGGCCGGATATGAAAAGCTGCGGGAGGCGATCGTGGCCTATCTCGCCATTGCCCGCGGTATATTTTGTGAGCCGCGGCAAGTGTTCGTGACCGCCGGCTACCAGGGTGCGCTCGGTCTGGCTGCCCGGGCGGTGATCGCGGCCGGCGACGAGGTGTGGTTCGAAGATCCCGGCTACCACTTGGCACGGCAGGGGTTGACAGCCGCGGGCGCCCGCCTGATCCCCGTGCCGGTCGACGCGGAGGGAATGCGCGTCGCCGACGGGATGGCGCAGGCGCCGAGGGCGCGCTTTGTCGTCGTGACCCCGTCGCATCAATGCCCCCTGGGCGTGACGTTGTCCCTACCGCGGCGCCTGGCGCTGCTGTCCTGGGCTGCCGCTGCCGGCGCCTGGGTGATCGAAGACGATTACGATGGGGAATTTCACTACGCCGGCCGGCCGCTGCCGGCGCTGAAAAGCCTCGATCGTGCGGACGTCGTGCTTTATGCCGGCAGCTTCAGCAAAGTTCTGTTCCCGGCTTTGCGGCTGGGCTACATGGTCGTTCCCGACCAGCTCGTGGAAATCTTCTCGCGAGCTTCGTGCTCCTTTAACGGAGGAGCTGCGAGGCTCGAGCAGGCCGTCGTCGCGCGGTTTATGAGCGAGGGCCACTTCGCGCGACACCTGAAGCGGATGCGCGGTCTCTATGGGGCCCGCAGGACGGCATTAGCAGACGCGCTCGCTGCCGCGTTCGGCGAAGGCCTGCGCGTCGACCGGCAGCCGGGCGGCATGCATCTGCTGGCGCGCCCGATCGGCAATGCGCGGGACACCGATTTGGTGCACCGTGCCGAGTGTCACGGTTTGGCGCCGGCCGCATTGTCGCCCTTATCGATAAACAATGATTGCGGTCAGGGATTGCTGCTAGGCTTTACCAATATTCCCGAGGAACGCGCCCCGGAAGTCGCAGACGCGTTGCGGCGCGCAATCGAAATCCCTAGAGATCGCAGCCGAGCCGACTGAAGAGCAACGATGACCGACACCAAGGCTGAGACGGCCGCCACATTCCACGCGACCGCGCTGTCCCTTGCCGGTGCTGAAGGTGAGGCGGGCGCCGAAGCCGCTTGTTGCCGGTGCGGTGCTCAAGATCCCCGCGACCAACAGGAGCGCTACAAAGAATTTCGAACTTTTCTGCCACATCACGGGGAGCGAGGAAAAGCATTACTGCGGGCTTTTCGCTGCTCAATCCGGGGGCGGCGAGACCGGGAACAGCATCATGCAGTCGAGGAAACTGTGCTGCGCGGTGCCGAAACGACATTCTGCCTGCCCTCAACATAGAGCGCCGCAGCCAACTGCTCCTTGCTCCTGAAATGATAGTAGATGCTGCCAATGCCGGCCTGCGTGGCCCGGATATCCCCTAGTTGTGTCGCGCTGGCAAGGCCGATCGGCGTGAAGCAGTCCCAAGCCGTCCTCAGGATCCCTTTCTTGCGGGAGACCGATCGCGACTGCCGCCGACGCGGCGCGACGGCCTGGCCTGATCCGCCAACGCCGGCTCCTCGCGCGCCCTCGAAAGAGAGCGGCAGTCGTGATTTGCACTCCGGCGGGTCCCAGGGAACGCACCCAGTCCGATCCGCTTGAGTTCGGCCACAATCCGATCGAGTCGCTCGCCGGTGAGCCGACTGCGGCTCAATGCGGCACCGAGGTAGGTCCAATACAGGAGGCGCGTACGCGTTGCCGCCAAAGGTGGCGCGATGCCCGCTCCTACGAGCAACCGCTCTATGTACTCTTGCCGCCGTCTGCGATCTATGTCGCTCACGGCTCCCGCTGCCTCGGCATTGTTGTCGGCCTAGGCGCGCATGCGGATTTCCAGTGCGGCGCCGTGCCCGAACGCATGGCGCAAGAGCCATCGAGATGCTCTTCGCCTGACTGATACCGCTCGACGTCAGCGATGATCGCTTCCGTGACCTTGGCGCCCGAGCGCTCGATCGCGGCCTTGAAGGTGTCGAGCTGGCGATTGATGGCTTCGGGCCCCTTCGATTTGACTGGGCCGCGGGCGACGACGCGCACGGTGACGGGTGGCATTGGCTTCTCACCGGGGACCAGGAACAGACAATCTAATTGTCGCGATCGGGTCTAGGCGCGGTATTAGTAGCGATGATCCCGATGGACGGCTCCGCCACAGAGAATTGCGTTGTCAGCCGGGGGAACGTCCTTTATCGGCGCAGCCAGGGCCGTTGCGACAGAACTGCCTGACAAGTAAGTGCTACGCGTCTAGGTGGCGGCAAATGATCGGAAACGCGATTCGAGTGTGGCGGTGGGCGGCGCTCCTGCAATTGCTCTCCGCGACCACGGTGACTTGCGCTCAGGCGCAACCAACTGCCGCTGGTACTGGTGCGCAGGAATCGGCTTCGCCTCCTTCGCACGGAAGCTATCTCGGGTCGCGGCTCATGCCCCCCAAATCAGAAGGTTCGTGCCCGCCGAACATGGCACCAATGTACGAGGCCGATGCGATCGTTACCGGCACAGACATGCGCCAGCGCCCTTGGGGTTTTGCCCAAACTCTGCGCGACGTCCTCGTCAGGTCGTCGGGCGACCCGCGGCTCAAGGATGACCCGCGCACCGCGGAGCTCGCCGTCCATGCGGATCGTTTCGTCGCCTGCTTCAACTATGTCGACATGATGGCCGGCGTCCCGCTCCACGACGACCAGGGAACCTATGACCGGCCGCACAAGCTCACCGTCTATTTCGATCCTGCCAAGATCGATGCCATATTGGCGCAATTCGGCGATAAGCCGTGGCGCGGCGAACGCCCGGTCGTCGTGCCGGTACTGCTAGTGCATGGTAGAAAGCCACCGGCTTATGTGCTTAGTGCCGAAATCCCGGCGGGCGAGGAACAGCGGAGCTCGTTCGCCACCGCCGCTGATCAGTTCGGCATGGAAGTGCGCATCCCGAACGATGCGGAGCTTGTCGCTTGGGGTGCCGGTGTTGGTCATTTCCCGAGCGATCCGCCACCGTCAAGCGCCGCCCAGGCGATCGTCGCCGGCACGCTCGACTGGAGTGAGATGTTGCCGGGATGGATCGGGAAATGGCGGATGCGCTGGCAAGGCGCCGATTACGCATGGGGCATCAGTGGTGTCAATTACGACGCGGCATTTCGCAATATCATTCGCGGAGTGGTGCTCGTTGCGTCGGGGGTCGGCTCGCCCGACAAAGGCGATTAAGTCGCCGTCAGCTTCGCCAGGTAGTATCGCTAGGTTATCGCCGGTAGCTCGAATTTCCTGGAATTAAAGACGACGACCGGTAACCGCGGGACGCTCATGTGCCTCTGACCAGAAGCGACTCTTCGCCCGACCATGGCGAGCGGTCGGGCTGGCTGAGAACCTGCAATTCGTTTGCGCGACACCAAATGCCTGAGCGACGTCCCGATGCGGACGTGCAGTTCGTCTTCTCAGAACGTCCCGCCCGGTCAAGGATTTACGCGAAGAACGATCTTCCCGCGCTCGTGAGGGCGTTCACCCGCGAGCATCTCATGTGCAGCGCGTGCCTCGGCGAGGGGTAGAACAGTTCCCACAGATGTGACCAGTTCCTCCGTGTCGACCATCTCACCCAGCCGCGTCAGCTGTGCCGAACTCACGTCAACGATGAAGTAATCTGACCTCACACGATATTCCTCAGCCCGCCGGTCATTGGGCGGCGAGACCACCGACACGACGATGCCGCCCGGCTTCGCTAACGCGAACAATTGGTCTTGCGTCGGTCCGCCGACGGTATCGATCACCGCGTCGGCGCACTGGGCGAATTCCGCGAGGCGCAAGGATGGAGTTCGGATTACCTGGTGCGTGCCCAAAGCGCGGACATAATCGGCGTCATCGCCACGAACGCTTGCGATCACGCGCTCCACAGTGCGAGCTGGACGGCATAGGCGCCAACATTGCCCGCTGCGCCACAAAGATCGTCTGGCCCTCGGCCGCGCGGGCGTGGTCGAACAGCATCTGCCATGCGGTTACGGCGACGACCGGCACCGACGCGGCCTCGATATCGGAAAGCTTGCTGGGCTTGCGTGCGATCATCTTTGCCGAAGCGGCGGCGTATTCCGCATACCCGCCGACAAAGGAGGCGTTGGTGACGCCAAAGACCTCATCTCCTTGATGAAAATCGGTGACATTGGTGCCAACCTTTGCAACAACGCCGGAAACCTCGGCACCCAGCGTCAACGGCAGCGACCGCGGCAATCCGCTCGTGCCCATTCTAACCAGCGCATCCCAGTGTCCTACCCCCGCGGCGTGCACGCGAACGAGTACTTCCTCCTTCTGCGGCTGCGGCACGTCGATCTGCTCTAGAGTGATGACGTTCGGCGAACCAAACCGCTGGACCCGCGCCGCCGTCATCGTCTGCGCGTGACTTGGCGTTGGCTCCGGCGGTGACAGTGTAGCAGCGCTCACAGGCTACCTCCGTGAGGCGAGGATGACCCCCTCAGCGGGCGTGCTCGCGGATGAAAGCGCCGATATGTTCAATGGCTTGCTGCGCCTCCGGCAGAATTGCCGCGAACAGCTGCCACACGTGAACCATCTCCGGCCAGACTTCCAAGCTCACCTGTACCCCGCAACGCTTTGCCCGCCCGGCCAACCGCTTGGAGTCGTCGAGCAATACCTCGGACTCGGCAACTTGAATGAGAAGCGGGGGCAGCCCTGCGAGATCGGCGTAGAGAGGTGAAACGAGTGGCGCTCTCCGGTGACCGTTGCCGAGATAGAGTTTTGCGTTGTTCAGAAGCCCCTCGCGTTGAACCACCGGATCGATTGCCGCTTTTGTTGTCATCGAATCCCCGCTGGCCTCCATATCGACCCAAGGGGAGAGACACACCGCTGCTGCCGGCATTGGGCCGGCTGCTTTCCGCAACGCAACCAGCGTACTCAGGGCAAGTCCTCCGCCGGCCGAGTCTCCGGCAATGACGACATCCGACGCCGTCGCACCGTTTGCTATCAGCCAGTTGTACGTCGCAGTCGCGTCTTCGAGGGCTGCGGGGTACGGGAATTCCGGCGCTAAACGATAATTGACCCCAAGCACCCGCGCTTCGGCGCTCCGTGATATTCGGCCCATAAGACCGCGATGGGTGTCGAAGGAAGCCATTACGAAACCGCCACCGTGCAAATAGACGACGAACCGGTCGGCGCTAGCATTGGAGGCCGCGATCCATTCTGCGCTGACGCCGCCGGCGTCTACCGGCTGCGATTCAATGTCCGGCTCAGCTGGATAAGGAGTCATCAGCGCTTCATGCGCTGCGCGCAATTCACGCGGCGTTACCGCGCCATCAAATACCTTCCAGGCGTCGATTACTCGGTGAAGATTTGAGCTCGCCATCGATGCTCTCCGTCAGGATGGGACGGTCACCGGCTTTGTAGTTGTCTTACAGACGGTTGAACAATTTCAGTCTGTTGGTCACCACGTCCTGTATCGCCTGGCTCGATTTCCGAAAGAGTTGATAAAGGACGAGATCGTCCGGCTCCGCTGCAAGCGCCGCCTCCAATCCTTGGCGCCACGCCAGGCGCAACTCGGTGCTGATATGAACGATGGTCATACCGGCCTCGATTGCACGTCGGAAATCATCGTCGTCGGTTGCCGACCCGCCATGCAAGGTCAGCGGCATGCCTATCGCTGCTTTGATCTGCGCGATCCGCCCAATATCCAGGTGCTTCTTCGCCTCGCCGCGCACCATGGTGGCGAGAAGCCCGTGCATGTTCCCGACCGCGGGTGCGAGGACATCGACCTCAGTAGCCTCGGCAAACTGCCGTGCCTCGTCGGGTCTGGTGAAGATCAGCGAGCTTTCCGGAACCGTGCCATGAATTTCCGAGCCACTCCCGATATAGCCGAGCTCGCCCTCGACAACGATATCGGCATTGATCGATTTGATGGCGGCGACGGCCGCCTTTGTTTGGCGCACGTTCTCCGCAAAAGAGAGCGTCGACCCGTCGAAGCCGATCATGTCGTAGCCGGCTTTTGCGGCTTCCTCGGCCTTGGCCAGCGAATGCGTATGGTCGGCGTTCAGGAAGATCGGGAAATCGTATTCATCGCGGATGCTTCTGACGACGGCGGCGGCTTGTCGAACGCCAATGAAAGCCCGCTCCCCCTCGGAGGTTCCGTCAGCACCGGCACTCCAGTCGGCGCGCGGCTGCCGTCACGGCGTTCAACCCGACGAGATCGGAGACGTTGAAATGACCGATAGCGGTGCCTCTTTTGGTGGCTTCAGCCAAGCTATCGCGAAGGCTCTTCATCGGAGCGTTCCTCCCGCCAGGGTTGGAGATCAACGAGTCGCATCAAAAGTAGTTCCGAAACGGTCGGATGGACCGGCATCGTTCGCGGCAACGGTGCAAGCGGCTTGGCGAACGCTACGCCGCTATCTTATGGACGTACGCGTGTCGACTTTCGACGCATCGCCGAACTTCCGCCAAATCGGTCGCGATAATGCGATCGACCAGTTCGCTAAAACCTAACCCGGCGGTTAAGGGACAATCGCCACATGACGGATGCAGCTCATAACCAGCATTTGGAAACCCGCCGCCCGAGCGATCGCGACCGCATCGTAACAACCGGGCCCAGCCGTTTCCAGCCCGCCCGTCCAGAAGTGTTGCGCTGAGATGATGTCGGTGTCGGTTGCGGAGATCCAGAAAAATCGTTGTCGGACAACCGTAGCTGAGCCGATGGGGGAAACACGAGCGAAACTGCCCTTTACCGGGGACCAGGTCGGCCTGTTTAGGGCGCAACCAGGCCGCCCGAAGGGCATCCTGTTGGTTCACCATGATTAAATGCTCAACTATAGCGCATCCGTGTGTCGTATGCTCTGAGGTGGTGACCCGCGACAGCTCTGTGTCGGCTCCCTCGTAAGCCCAGTTGAGCCTGTGCGAGCTGGCAACTCAGAACTCGACGACCATTCCGTCAGTGACGACAGTCAGCCCTCGCGATACGTCAGCGCCGGTCCGGGCGCTCCCGTCAATAAGCCACAGCTCGATACGGCTGCCCGAAACGGTTAGACGCAGGCCGCATCCTGTCGAGTGAGGGCAGCGCTCCGTCGCATTTTGCAAGCATCTGTCGTCAACAGGTGGCTCGCTCGATCGCACTTCATTGGGCACCGGGAATCAATCGCCAGTTGCCCGATTTGTCTCGCTCGAGGGTTGTCGTATCCAATCCGAACGGCTCCGGCGTGACGCCGCGAATCCAAAGCTCCATGCGCTCGGTCTCGATCTCAACGAAGGCGGCGTTCGCTCGGTCCTGCTCGCTAGGAAAATACACATTATAGGCGGCCTTCCAGCGCCGACGTACCTCCGACGCGCTTTCGCGCAGCGTAGCCGCCCCGATCAATGTAACGTAGGCATCGTCGGCGTCATGCTGAAAGATGACCGTCACCTTGCCAGCGCGCCGGATGTCGGACGCCTTTCGCGATCGGCCATCGGTGAGGAATGTAAGGAATCGGATCGTCCAGTCGTTCTCGTTGGGACGCCCCATTGGCCGCGCCCGGGCGCCGCCGTTCTCGGCCGTGGTCGCCAGCCAGCAATAGCGGGCGCTTGCGACAGCCTTGGCCGCGGCGGCGAGCAGCCGGCTCACTTCGACCTCATCGCACTCGTCTTCCAGTCGGGACATAGGAGGGCCTCCATCAACAACACCGCGATCGCGGTTCATAGCGTATCTTGACTTTAAAGTCTAGACCATATAGTCTAAAAAAATGGGACGACCGCGCTTCGACAATGCAGGCTTTCTCGCTGCGGCCCGCACGCTGGCTTGCGAACGGGGTCCCGCCGCCGTTACGATCGATTCCGTCACGCAACGCCTGAAAGCTCCAAAGGGCTCGTTCTACTACCGCTTCGCTTCGCGCGACGCGTTGCTTGGCGAGTTATGGTTGGCGACCGTCCTCGCCTATCAAGAGGGGTTCGTTGCGGCCATCGAAGCTGCCGACGGGCTCGCTGCCGCGCTTCATACGCCTGCCTGGGCACGCCAACATTTGGATGATGCATGCCTGCTACTGCTTTACAGCCGCCACGATTTCGTGCAGGGGGATTGGCCCGCACCACTCAAACGCGGGGTACGCGATCAAGCGAGCCGCTTCGAGGCATGCCTGAAGAGCTTTGCACGACATGCCTTCGGTCGGGTCGGTCCCACGCAAATCCGGTGCGCCACCTTCGTGCTTGCCGAAGTTCCAATTGCTGCTGTTAAGACTCACCTCCAGCAACGCAAGCCGCCGCCGCCGCTGGTCGATGAACTAATAACCAAGACTTATCATGCGATTGTTGATGGCGGGGTTATCGGCAGTAACGCCGCCGATAGCAGGCTCAATACACTGATCGGACGGAAGCGATAGAAGTTGGCTTCGCTGCTGCGATGTCTTCGCAGGTTGGTTGAGGGAGCGATGATGAAACCTCGCGCGGTACCTACTTGAGTAGGCTGTGATGGGTCGTGCACCATTCTTGTGGATGTTCTTTCTGGTCCTCAGCTCCGGTTGCGGTCGCCAACCACCAGTTTCCCAAGCCTGCTCCAGATGAACAACCTATGTAGCAATCACACCCAGCTAGCTGTGACTTCCAGCTCCAAAGCGCGGGCCCGGCTGGTGGTCACTGCACCATCCGCCGCATGTAGCCGGCGGGGGTCCATCGACGCCGCGGGAGACAGCGAAGATGTGTCTTAGTCCCTCTCGACCGTTATTCAAATAAACCCTCTCCCGCACTGCGCGGGAGAGGGAGACGCGGCCCGAAGGCTGGGTGGGTCGGGACCTAATGCGGCTGCGGCACGATGCGCAGATAGGGTTTCGGGGCCTTCCAGCCGCCGGGGTACCTTTCGCGGGCTTGCTCATCCGAGACCGAGCCGGCGATGATCACATCCTCGCCCAACTTCCAATTGACCGGAGTGGCGACCTCATGTTTGGCGGTTAGCTGGCAGGAGTCGAGGAGCCGGAGCACCTCGTCGAAGTTGCGACCACTCGTCATCGGGTAGGTCAGCATCGCTTTGACTTTTTTGTCGGGTCCGATCACGAACACCGAGCGCACCGTGGCGTTGTCTGCCGGCGTACGGCCCTCGGATGTGTCGCCGACTCCCTCCGGCAGCATGTCATAGAGCTTTGCGATCTTAAGCTGCGGGTCCCCGATCAGGGGGTAGGTGACGGAGTGGCCTTGGGTCTCCTCGATGTCCTTCGCCCAGCGCGAGTGGTTGTCGACCGGGTCGACGCTGAGCCCGATGATCTTGCAATTGCGCCTTTCGAACTCCGGCATCAGCCCTGCCATATAGCCGAGCTCGGTTGTGCAGACCGGCGTGAAATCCTTCGGATGGGAGAACAGGATCGCCCATCCGTCGCCGATCCAGTCGTGGAAACTGACATTCCCTTGGGTCGTTTCGGCGGTGAAGTCCGGGACTTCTGAATTGATTCTCAACGACATGATGCCTCTCCCTCGTTTGACTGCTGCACCCTGTGAAAGCTGGTCCGAAACTTGGCCCACTGGCGACATTCCGAACCATGTCGGCCGGCACTGTGCTGCCGTTCCGGCTTCGCTTGTGTGAGATGTCTCACATATCTTTCGATCGATGCGTGCCTGCGGGACCGCCAAAGATATAGGCGCGCCGTGCCGACGATTCACGCCCTCGACGGCCGCCCGGCGCTGTGCAGATCTTACTCAGGTCGGAAGAGCACCCTTCTTGCCCGTACATGTCATCACACCAGAGGGCCGGCTTTCCGTCCCGAAGGTCCGTGCCTTTGTGGACTTCGCCATGCCGCGCTTGAGGAGAGACTTCGCGGACCTTGCTGGGGACGCGAAGTGCCTCCACATAGCGGCGCATTCGATCATTACTGACGCTCTTGACTGCAAAGCGCACCCATGAATCCGCAAATTCGACGAATCCGTCCCAATGAGTGGCATCTGCTGCGCGAGTTGCGTCTTCAAGCGCTTGCTGATGCGCCTCTTGCCTTTGCGGCCACACTCGCCCAAGAGGAAGCGTTCCCCGAGAAACTCTGGCGCGAAAGAGCCGTTAGCGGGGCCGCTGGTGCAGACCGCATAACGTTCATCGCCGAGGACGAGGGACAATGGATCGGCTTGGCGACCGGTATTGCGGGCTCGGAACCTTCACCGATGCTTGTGGGCATGTTTGTCACCGAGCCGGCGAGACGGCGGGGCATAGGGATCGCGCTAGTCGAGAGCATTGTCGGCTGGGCGCAAAGCCGTGGAGCAGCCCAACTAGTTCTTTGGGTCACCGCCAGCAATGAGGTTGCTATTGCGCTCTATCGTGGCTGTGGGTTTCGACCTATGGGCATTACGCGCCCGCTCGCGCACACCCCAACGATGATCGAATGCGAGATGGTGCGCGCTCTCAATCTTTAGCTGCGGGTCTGCCTACTGCAACGGTTTGGCCCGTGCGCTCACTCGCCGCACCCTCTTTGTTGCTTCAGAAGAAGAACCCGACGACACTATCGCTGGCCCGGCGCACTACCTAGCCCTTATCCGCGCGGATCGTAACGAGGCAGAGATGATCCGCGCGGGTGCGCGGCTGGGCAGGGTCGGCGAGCTCCGCCTCCAGCCTGAGGAGCCCTGCCTTGTACTCCGCATCCGGGATCGCTTGCAATTGCGAGCAGATGTCACGGCGACGAAGGCTCGGGAGCCAATGAGACAGATCCCGCTCGGACCGGACGTGTTCGTACTGGACCTGCACCGCCACGAAACCGACCTGCGTCATTGCCGTTGTGACCTTTGCGACCGGCCAGAAATCCCGCGCGTCCGCACCACGCGCCGCCGGGAAATACCGGTAGTATATCCAATCCGGACATTCTTCGGGGCCCATATTGTGCAGCACCAGCCGGCCACCTGGCCGCAACAGCCGAAACCCTTCGGCGAGCATGCGGCGCTTATCCTGGAAATGATGGAAGGCGAATTGGCAGCCGACGAAATCGAAGGTCCGGCTCGAGAGCGGCAGCGCCGTCGCATCGGCTCGTATCCAGGCGATATCCGGTGCTTTTGCGCAGCCTTGGCGGAGCATGCCGAACGAAGCGTCTGCCCCAACGAGCCACGCTTCGGGTGCCACAGCACGATTGGCGATCAGCTGGTTGCCCGTGCCGCAAGCGATATCGAGCACAGAGATCGGTCCTCGCGCCGGGTGCTCTCGAATGAATGCCGACAGCTCCGGATCGGGCGATTTCGCGCGGTAGGGCTGCGAATCGTAGAGGTGGGCGATCTTGTCGTAATCTAGCCGAATTGATCGACTCATTGCAGTCGCTCCCTGCTGATCCGCCTCTGCCCGATCGTACGGCGTGCGGCTGCGCCTTCAGCAGTTGTTCAAAAAACGCCGGTGATTTCGTCGCGCACCCGCTGTTCAGTCCGAGCCCGGATTGCTGCCAGATCCCGCACGCAATTCGCGTGCTCAGCGCTGCCCGCCGGCAGTTCCCATTTGCCGGAATTCTCCGTGTTTTCCGCCGCGACCGCCAGGTCCATTCTGATCTCCGCCTCCTGACGGGTGGCTTGCATGGAGGCGGTGCTGAGAAACTCGCAGAAGATGAGGGCGGGGGCGAGCGCCCAAAGCACTCGCTCGATCGCGTTATAGACCAGCCCATGCCAGTGGATAGACGCTAACGAATGATGCCCGCAGGCTCGCAGATGTGCGAGTTTGTTCGGATGAGGAAAGGCATCGAAGTCCGGCTTGGTCCGGGCGACCGCGAACGGCTGGAAGCCGTGATCGGATCGGGGAACAGCCCGCAGAAGCATGTGTGGCGGGCTCGGATTGTGCTGCTGAGCGCCGAAGGGGTCGGCACAATGGCGATCCAGCGCCAGACCGGCAAGGGCAAGCCGACGATCTGGCGTTGGCAGGCGCGGTTCACGGCCGAGGGGGTCGATGGGCTGCTGCACGACGCAACACGGCCGGGCCGGAAGAAACCACTGCCGGCGGCGACGATCGAGCAGGTGGTCGCGATGACGCTGGCCGGACCGGCGAGCGAGGCGACACACTGGACCGGTCGGGCGATGGCCAAAGCCGCCGGCATCAGTCTTTGCAGCGTGCAGCGGATCTGGGCGGCGCACGGTTTGCAGCCACATCGGGTGCGCACCTTCAAGCTGTCGAGCGACCCGAAATTTGCCGCCAAGGTCCAAGATGTCATCGGCCTCTATATCAATCCGCCGGAGCATGCACTGGTGCTGTTGGTCGATGAGAAGAGCCAAATCCAGGCGCTCGACCGCACCCAGCCGGGGCTGCCGATGAAGCGCGGCCGCTGTGGCACGATGACCCATGATTATAAGCGCCACGGCACCACGACCCTGTTCGCCGCGCTTAACCTGCTCGACGGCCAGATCATCGGCCAGTGCATGAGTCGCCACCGGCATCAGGAGTTCATCCGCTTTCTCAATACGATCAACCGCCAAACCCCGGCTGAGCAGGACGTGCATCTGATCGTTGAAAATTACGCCACCCACACGCATCCCAAAGTCCGCGCCTGGCTGACGCGGCATGAGCGCTTCCATTTCCATTTCACCCCGACCTCGGCCTCCTGGCTCAACGCGGTTCTTCGCTAAGCTGACCCGGCGGCGGCTCAAACGCGGCATCTTCACAGGCATCGCCGACCTCCAAGCCGCCATCAACCGCTTCCTGCGAGAGACCAATGCCAATCCCAAACCCTTCGTCTGGACCGCCGACCCCGATGCCATCATCGAAAAGGTTCGCCGCGGGAAACAAGTGTTAGAGTCGCTCCACTAGCCGATATCTTCGTCGAGCAAATGCATTGTCTCTCTCCGCAAGCGGCACAAAAGTGGATTGCCGGACGCGGCGATTTCCGCCTTGACAGAATATTTAGATTCTAGTATCTATATCGACATGCCCCGACCTTCAAGGTTCTCCGAGGGAACGATTCTCGAAGCGGCGGCCGGCCTCGTGGCTGCGGGTGGACCGCGCGCGGCGACGATCGGGGCAATCGGGGCGGTGCTCGATGCGCCCTGGGGGTCGATTTATCACCGGTTCTCATCTCGACACGTGCTGCTGGGCCGGCTGTGGCTGAGCAAGGCAACCATGTTTCAGAACCGGTTCGTTGAGGCGATGGCGCAGGCGGATCCGCTGAAGGCCGGGCTTCAAGCCGCGTTGTCGCTGCCGCGAACGGCGCGTGCGGATTTCGCCGGCGCACGAATC
>Ga0306920_100003100_pt1 | contig 21079 bp, 16 predicted proteins | sample flu12Cox44000170_FD_204666 | JGI IMG/M metagenome (GOLD analysis project Ga0306920, IMG submission 204666) | Lab enrichment of tropical soil microbial communities from Luquillo Experimental Forest, Puerto Rico - flux4day.12C.oxic.44.000.170 (v2)... | ecosystem: Environmental > Terrestrial >... | reverse complement strand
CTGGCGGACGAAAGTCCGCGTACCCGTCTACTCGGAAGACAGGCCATTCAGCGGGTTGACAACTCGAACCGAACCATACCTCTGTCGGTGTGCCAAATCCTCTGAATAGACAACCGTCGCACCAGAACTGCCAGCAGCCTGAACTATGAGTGCATCCCAGAATGAAATGTTGTAACGGGATTCGATATCCAGCGCCTCAATGACCGATTCTGCGGTGTTGATCACGATGGTCCAGCTCGAATAGTCCTGAATCAGCCTGCGCGTTTGTCGACTGACAACGGATGACGCTTTTGCGTCGAACATTTACGCAGAGCTCCTGAAGAACCTGAGTGCTCAAGACTCCGCCGCCGCTATTCCAGAGCTTTTCGATTAATGTTCGTGCCCGATGGTGCTTGTCTCTTGCCGCGTGATCGTGCGCATACACCAAAATGTTGGTGTCGACGAAGCATTTATCGTTCATGCAGTTCGGCCCGCGAAGCTGGAGGGGTCCAGCCCAGATCAAAACCCTCTCGGAGCCGGGTTAAGGCACGCCTGCGCGCTCGATCATATCGCTGGCGCTCGTGCACGATTTCTTCGAGCCTCGCAGCGAGCAGCGCGCTGACCGAGCTACCCTGTTCAGCAGCCAATATTCGCATCTCCCGTAGGAGAGCAGTATCCAGTTTGAGTGTTATGTTCGTTTTCATGTTGAGCACGCATCTACGTACAGCACTATTCTACGTGCTTGCAGCCCCACATTGGCAAGCCACCAAGTTCGATGACTCGATGGGCTCGACGGGCTCTCCAACGGCTGCGAGGTTGGAAACGAGGAGTTGGAGGTGCTTCGGTGGGTTTCTTCGGGCCGTCGAAACAGGATGACCGAGGGCTTGCCCAGCCAAGATGGTGCCGAAATCGGTGTCGGCGGAGATCAGGGCGCGGCCTTCGCTTGCCGCGTGAACGAAAATCTCCGGGTCCGGGCGCCGCCTGCTTGCCATAATCGCGCACGGTGAACCGCATCATGTCCGGCGATTATCCGAAGACCTTCGGCGACCGCGGGCGACAAAGCATTGTCCACAAGAAATCTCAAGAACCACGGCAAACCGGAGAATCAGGATATGCCTTCAGGATCTCGCTCTCTGCCATCCGTTCGCTCACCATTCCGACGACAGTACGATTGCCCAGAACGGCGTTGCAGTCTCGAGTTAGGAGGAAGGAAAAACAACGTGATGAACAACGTGCTTTGAGAAGTGCATTAGCATGCGGGTGTAAGGAAATTTGCCTCTAGTGAATGCCTAAGACAGGAGCTGCCGTGCAAACGGCAGACTGAGGAGCTCGGGAAAAGTTTCCGTGATGCGTAGCTTTCTCTTGGTAATCGCCACCACGCACAGCGAAACCACTGCCGCTAAGGGCAATGCCAAGTACAGATTCATGGAAGTGAAGTTCTGCACCACGAGGAGCCCCAAAGCGCTCAACCCGACGGTCAAATAGATGGAAAGATAGCGGCGATCAAAGGGGTTCAATTGGGAAGTGAGAAACAGTCCCAGTTGCAACAGCGAGTTGTAGATGATCGAGGCAGCGGCGGTGGCCATAGCCGCTCCTAGTGCTCCAAGGTGCGGAATCAATAGCATATTCAGCGCGATGTGGATCACCACTCCGAGAACACTGACAAGGGTGATGAAGCGCAGCTGCCCGAGCACCTTTAAGGTCTGCAGATTGAAACCCAATGATGTGTTGAAATAACTTGCCAGGGATAACAGCGCGAGAACCGAAACGGACGGCTGGTAACGGATTCCGTACATAAAAACCGTTAGAGGTTTCGCGAAGGAAAACGTCACTGCAAATATCGGGAACGACAGCACAGACATCCATGCAGCCGTTTTCCAGTAGAGCGTGTTGATGGCGCTGAAGTGCGCTGCGGCAAGAAGCTTCGCTGCGGCGGGAGTATAAAGCAACGTAAAACTCGCCATGACAACACCGTTCAATTCGGCTAGCGGGAGAACAACACGGTAGTAAGCCACGTCTGTCATTGTCCGCATCTGGCCGAGCAAGAAAATACTGAGCATAGGAATTGCTGCGGTCGCCAAGAGCGAGGTTAGCCCTGGGACGACAAAGGAGAGAACTTCCTTCGCGGGAAGCTCGATTTTCTTCAGCTTCAGGCGCACGAGAATTTGCTGATTCTCGAGAAGGCGTTTCAGCATCCAACAGTAAATCGACACTCCCAAGAAGCTTGCGATTACGTACCCGTAAGCGAGGAATATCACTGAACCGTGCCGCAGAATCAACAGCACGGCTCCGAGCTTGAGTCCGGGCCCGAGCAGATACTTGCGAACGAAAATGTCTCTTGCGCCACTTGTGAAACTCGCGAGAAACCCGTCCAAAAGCGCATCAGCTGCGTCGACTGGAACCAAGAGTATCAGGATCGACAGAACATGTAGCGCCAGGGCATCGTGCACCGAGAAGTGCGATATCCACACCCGTACGGCGACAATAATAAATAGGCCCATCGTGGCGACAGACCCGGTGACCAGCACGATCGTGCCTAACAATTTCTCGTATTCCTGATTCTCATGGTAGATAGGCACAAATCGCGATATCGCCTCTTGTAGGCCCAACGCAGCGACGAATTTAAGAAACTCTACGATGGCCAATCCGTAGGCAAACGCCCCGTATTCACTTGTTGCTAAATAGCGAACCATGAGGACCTGTGCGCCTAAATTGATTGCCAATGACGCGAATCTTCCGAGAAGAAACAAGCTGGAGTTCCTGATCTGCGAATGCAGTCCTTGCGGTTCAGCAGGTGTCTCGATCGGGGTAATTTCTGTCTCCATGTCCTCGCCAATGAGAATGACTTTCACGGGCAAAGCGCCGCGATTTCTGCTCCCCTTGCCCTCGATTCGAAGTTTGGCGAAATCCTTTTGTATAAATCGGCAAAGCGAATGGGACCGGGGTGTCGAACAACGTGGGTGCCGAGGCCGCGTCCAAAAAGGATATCTCGGTGCCGTGTAAACCCTGGGCGTGCTAGGCACCCGCTCGAGGTTCCCAAGTGGCCATCGTCTCGCCTTGAAGAAACTTGATAGCGGCGAGCGCAAAGGCCATATTGGTCATGAGGAGATAGGCGGGTATCAAGGTCAACTTGCGGAAGAGCATGCCTTTTCGCAAACCTATGAGTGCGAGGAGGTAAGTCAGTGTCTGCGCAATGAATAACCTTGCGTAACCCGGACTCGCCACCAGCATTAGATTGGTCAGGAAAGCTATGAATAGGAAGAGAAAACAGAAATAGCGGCTCAACTTATGTGAAATCAAGCTGAAAGCGGCCCACGGGTAGTTGACCGGATTGCAAAGCCGACGCATATAGGTGATGCCCTGAAGCGCTCGAAGACCGACGCGGATGCGCATACGGAACTCCGAACCGAGCTCAGTGTTCGCGACCTCAGAGGCATGCACGCGCTCGTCGTACACGACACGATGTTTCGTGCCGATGACATACAATGGCAATACAAAATCGGTGATGAGGTGCCGCGGAACATTGCTGTATAGTTCCCGACGGATAGCATCCACGCCGCCATTAACTCCGATAATCGAGCCAACCTGCGTCTCCAGGGTGCGCAAAGCGTTTTCGTATTTCATGTACGCACTACACCCTTTCCCAGCGATCCCGGCACTTCGTACTTCATAGGCTAGATTCCCTGTCACATAGCCGACTTCTGGATCGCCAAAGTTTTCCATCATGCGACGTATGGCGTCCGGAGCAAAGAGAGAGTTGGCGTCGCTGAAGACGAGAATTTCACCACGCGCGCACCGCACTGCCTCATTCAAGGCCGCCGCCTTGCCCTCGCGCCGTTCGCGCCGGATGAGCCGCACATTCTGGGAGGAAAATTCACGAACAATGTCGTCAGTGCCGTCCGTGGAGCCGTCCGAGATCACGATGATTTCCAGCCGGTCGCGGGGATAGTCCTGGTTCAACTTGTCTTGGATGGTCGCGGCAATGTGCTGTGCCTCGTTGTATGCGGGGATCAATACCGTCACGAATGGAAGCCACGAACAACGCTTGACGGTACGTGGCCGGACTAACCCGAGAAGAAAAACCAAAGACGGGTAGATGATGCTGGGATAGATAATTACAAAGATAGAGAGCCAGAAACAAATTCTTGCCGCTTCCATCTTTTCATTGCTCCTTCTGAAATTACAGACCTAGTCTGGCCATCCCTTTAACATCCGGTGTGGGTCAGGAGCGCCGAGTTGGGTGGGGCAGTACGGAGGCGCTGGCCGAACGGTAAGGCAATGTGAGAACCGCGGGTTGAGCGCTACGGCGTTTTTGGCCTCACCCCTGCCACAACTCTGCTGGTCGCAGATGCGCTATCGGAACGGAATCGGGCAAATGGTTACTAATTGTCTCTTTCAAATTTTCGCCGTTCAGCCTAAAAACCCGATGGATTGCAGGGAGCAGACTACGGAGCGGTACCCGCATGTAATCATCGCTCGGAGTTTTGGTCTTTCGTAGGAGTTGTTTGCCTATCTCATAGGCCAAGGTATCCGCGACTTGAAGCCAACTATTCGTTCGGTTGTCATCGTATTGCGGAGGCGACAAAGCTTCAGCAGACCGTGGATTTCTGGTTGCAAAACTATCGAACGCAGTTTTACCTATGTCGGCACACTCTTCAGCTGCGCCAAATATGGGTCGTACTTCAATCTTATCATTCCCTGAGCGGCGCGTATTGACATCGCGCACCAGCATCGCAGCGGCAACAAGGCACAACTGAGCCCCAAGATAATAGGGTTGGTCCAAGAAGATGGGGGAAGCTCCAGGGTCTTCGGCAATCATTCTCTCAAAATCTTCTGTGACGATCGCAGCGCCGTATGCCTGGAGGACATGATGGCGCGCGCAGATAGCATCAATGAAGTCGATTTTTGCTTTCCTCAATCGCTCGCGCTCATGCGGCTTGAGTCGGGATTTTGGGCCCGTCGGGTCGTCTCGATATTGCGCGAACTCCGCGAGCCCGTTCTCACATTCAGAAGCGTTAAAATACTTTAAGTTCCACCGTTTGAGCAGTTCTTGCCAGTGACAATCGAGATGGCACCACGTATCCATCGCAGCGGAGTATCCCGCGATGGCGAAACCGGGCTTCTCGTGGCTTCCATCGAGATAGACGCTGCAAAGCACAAGTGGCCACTCATTCTCACGTTTCGTCTGAAACGGAGACCCGGAACGAAACAACTCTTCCGCATTTGCAATAGGCACGTTGCCACTCCCTCCCCTATTGCTATGGGAAATCCCGGCGATTTGAATAAGTTTTTGGCATTCGAGAGGCCCTTGGGCTGCGCCGCTCGCCCACTAATCAGAAAAGCCCGGCCGCAGACCGTCCCGCAGAGTTCTCCACTCTTGGCTCTTTCAGCTTCGCGCAATCGCGATTGGCCCATTGATTGGCGGGCGAGGAAGGTTTGAAATCCCAGTTGTGTCTCGGAGGGTCCAAAAATGACGGATCGGTAATGAGGTTGTCTTTCAAGCAGCAACCTTTATTTACAAACCAGCCGGACCTTTTGCTATTGGGGTCGGACGTGCTCCAGGTCAAGTTCCTGTCGATCAGATTCTCCTTTCCCGAATAAAGACCACCTTGGGCGCTCTGTGTCGCATCGCCGTTCCCATAGAGAACATTATTGGCGAACACGTTGTGATCTCCCCAGATGACGGCCCCGTATGCGCCGTTGCTTACGGAAATGTTGCCACAGACGGTGACGTAGGCCGGTTCGGTAGCGGACCCCCCGTCATAGACCTGAATACCCTTGGAGTAGTTGTGCTCGACTAGGTTGTTGGCGATCAGCCCGCCGTTGGTGCACCCGGAAGGGGTCACCGACCAATAGATGCCGTTGTCCTCGTTTCTGTCCTGGAGGCCATTGTCATGGACGTAGCTGCCCAAGATGGCGTTGTTGCAGCCTTCCTCGTAGAAGCCGGCATGGAAGGTGCCTTTGCGAATCTCCACGTGATCGAAGGTGACGAAGTTAGGGTTGGTTCCGGCGGCGCAGCAGACGACGACGCCACCGAGAACATAGCCGGTTGAGCCCTCGAAGATGAGGCTGCAGGGATTGGTGGCGCTGCAATTGGGGGCGTGGTTGGGGGTGCCCCGGACGGTGATGTAGGAGCCATAGATTTCAGTGGAGCCCTGGAGGAGAGCGATTTCGCCTGGGTAGTTGGTGAAAACAATGGGATTACCGGGAGTGCCGGAATGGCTTTCCACTTGGTTGTAACCAGCAGTGGAGGCGATGTATTGGGGATAGGTGCCGCCCCGGAAGCAGACGGTTTGTCCGGCGGAGGCGGAATTGAACGCCTTCTGCGCGGTCTGCCAGGGGCTCGAGAGCGTGCCCGGATTGGAGTCCGACCCTGAAGGCGACACATAGAGTGTGCACGCGTCGGGCGCCAGACTTGCCACCGTCAACGTGAGACCGCGGGTGGCCGACTGAGAACTGGCATCGCTGACCATTGCCGTGAACGTGGAAGACCCGGCTGTGGTGGGAGTTCCGCTGATCTTTCCTGCACCGGACAGGCTCACTAAGGCAGCGGCACCCAAGATGAGGATGAATGCGAAGGACTGCGAGCCAGAAACCACGTCCCTTTCCAAGGTTCGAGTGCCTCTTCTTCAGCTCAAACGGTCAAAGAACCCGCCCAATGGTCTTGGACTGCCAGTAGCGCGCGAACCGCTGCGGCTGGAAAAAGAACGGTTTAATGTCTTGCAACGGCTTTCTTCGCGGCGCGTGTTCGAGTCGAAAAAAATTCAAGAACTGCAAAATGGATTGCATTCTATCGGGGAATCGGACCAGGGGGCAACACATTACCGGCCAACACTTTACAAAGTCTGGCGAAATCTCCCATCAGCCAGCGGGATTTGAGTCCGATGGCGTATCCATAGCCACAGGCCCGCCTGTAGCCAGTTGGTGGAGCAGCCGAGGGAAGTCCACTCCGCATCAATGGCAAGTTGCAGTGATCCCCAGAACCGTCCGTTGATCTCCATCGGGCAGGGCCTTCCGTCAGCGAACTTTGAGCTCGACCATGGCCACGCCGTGCCAGGCCATACCGTCCGGAAGAGTTCTTGCCATCCCCCAAACTTCGGAGGTCTTCTCGACGCTCGGGCAGAGGGGTATCTGGCATCGCGGCTAGAGTGGAATGACCGTGCGAAAGGACTGTCATTTAAGAAGCTTCCAGCAGAGGAACCTTTTCTTCAACCTGCCGTTCAGTCTGCACAAGACTCGACGCCAGAGTAACGAATTGTAGATTCCGTGAGAATACGTATTGATTGTTGCCCCGCTTCCCCCCTGAGGTGGTCAAACCAACAAGAACGAAGCCTCTCTTCCGATACAAGTCGAAGATCTCTTCTGGTTTTGCATATTCGAAGGGGTAGCCACCCAGCCAATCTAAGACGTCGGGCCAGTAAGACATACCCCTTCTCTTCTTGTAGTCCGTGTACCGATGAATGGGGTTTTTCGCTTGCCGCAAATCAGAATAAAGGCCTCGGACCATACTTATTGCTAGGAACGGCGGTGTGATGATCATACGCCAGGCAACTGACTTGAGGTAGCGAACTTTTACTGCCTTCCAAATGCGCGACAGGTCCCCTTGGTCGTTGTAAATGGCGATAAATAACGTTCCGCCAGGCCGGACTGTCTGGACAACGTTTTCCAACGCTTGCCACATGTTGCCTGTGTGGTGTAGAACGCCCCAGGAGTAAACGATATCGAACTGACCAAGGCTGGCAAGATAAGAGCTGTCCAAGACGCTGCCCTCTTCGAGGGTCCAGGCTTTCGCATCGGGGAAGTACCTGCGCTTCAGCTCCATGCCGCAGGCAACGCTCTGTGGGTCGTAATCGAAGGAGTGAACCCTGCTGGCCAGTAACCGCATAGCAGCCAAGGAAAACAGGCCACTGCCCGAACCGATGTCCAGGAAAGATTTGCCCTCGAAGCTTTCCACTTGAAGCATGGTTCGGAGGGACTTCGCCGCCTCCGCAATCCGCTCCTCGCCGAGAACTTCTAAAAAGCGCTGCCAGTTCTTGCCGAATCCGAACCTCTTCTTTTGAGTTACCTCATCGGTGCACACAATCACTTGTCATTCCTCCTGGGAGTAGGTTTTCGTCCGTGAATCGATATTAGAAAACGTCCTACGCTGGAAAAGAGAAAGGCCATTCCCGTTCTGCCTGTAGGCTTATGCATTGATGGTCGGCTGCACTGGCGGCGCAACTTTCGGAGTTGACCTTCTTGCGGACTCCTGCCCCACTCGATTAAGCCAGGCCTGGAACATGAGCAGAGCCCAAATGTGGTGGCGAAAGTCTCTTTGCCCCAAGAGGTGGTCTTCCCAGATCTTTCGGACAATTCTTGGTTCAAAATAACCGTCATGTCTCAGGCGGCTTTCGCCGAGCAGCTCTTCTGCCCACTCGCGCAATGAACCCCGAAGCCATTCCGCAATGGGCAGAGAGAACCCTTTCTTGGGACGATCAATTAACTCCCGAGGGACATATCGATAGAGTACCTGGCGGAGTATCCATTTACCCTTGCCATTGCGAAGCTTCATGGACAGCGGTAGACGGGCCGCAAACTCAACCACGCGGTGATCGAGATATGGCACCCGGCCTTCGAGGCTTACGGACATCGCCGCGCGGTCCAGCTTAACCAGAATATCGTCCGGAAGATAAGTCACCGCATCGAGAAACATCATTTGCACGCGGAAGTCGCGGAACTCGGGCCCTACACAGCGCTGATGGAGCATCGATGAAGGCGCCAATCCTCCCCGAACAGCGGAGTTGGACGATTCCCAATCTGAGATGATGACTTGATATCGCGAGAAAGAATCTTTGGCCGATAGGATCTGCGCCAACTTCTCTATCTTCTCCCCGGGCCATGCAATGTCTGAGTGAAAATGGGATAAAGTGTAGCCTAAGACTTGGTTCCATCGTTGACATCCCACGCGCCGTAAAGATCGAGCCGTAGCCTCACGGATGAAACCTGGCGTCCATTGAACCGCCTTCCAAACCCTTCCCCAGAGGAAATACCTTTTGTAGCCACCAAATAGTTCGTCCCCGCCGTCACCGGACAAACTCACTGTTACGTACCGGCGAGCCAGAGCCGAGACGAGATACGTCGGAATCTGCGAAGAGTCCGAAAAGGGTTCATCGTAGAATGTCGGCAAATGAGGAATAACCTTCATCGCGTCTTCCGCGGAGACGTAGAACTCCGTGTGATCTGTTCCCAGGTGACGGGCAACGGCGGCGGCATATTTGGCTTCGTTATACGCTTCATCGTGAAAACCAATGGAGAATGTCTTCACCGGTCTTTGGCTCTGCTGGTGCATCAGGGCAACAACGGCCGAGGAATCGACGCCGCCGGAAAGAAAGGCCCCAAGAGGGACGTCGGCTATCATGCGCATCTTGACCGCATCACGCAGCAACGCATCAAGGCAACTGATGGCCTCCTTTTCGGAACCCTCGAATGGTTTCTCTAAGCCGCGCCGGACCGCTTCTTCAGCCGACCAATAGGAACACGGCGCGGGCATGCACTGCAGATTCGAGAGGGTGAGCGTCAGCTTTGTTGCTGGGGGCAGCTTTTTGATCCCGCGATAAATACTGTAAGGCGCTGGAATGCAGTTGTACCGGAGATAGAGGGCAAGAGCGTCGCGGTCCACCTCGTCTCTGAATTCAGGATGGGCAGCAAGCGCTTTTAATTCCGAACCAAACAGGAAGGTTTGTCCCATCCAGCCGTAATACAAGGGCTTCTCACCTAAGCGATCCCGAACCAAATGCAGCTGCCGATCCTTGCGATCCCAAACCGCAAAAGCAAACATGCCATTGAAAAGAGGCACAGCTTCTTCGACACGCCATTGCTCCATGGCGGCCAGCATTACCTCCGTGTCTGAATGGCCGCGGAATTTATGGCCCATGCGTTCAAGAGTCGCGCGCAATTGATCGAAGTTATAAACTTCCCCGTTAAAGACCATTACGTACCGGCCACTCTCGGAGTGCATGGGCTGACGACCGTCCGGTGAGAGATCGAGAATCGAAAGGCGCCGGTGCCCCAGGGCAACACCAGTCTCACGGTCAACCCACACTCCCGAATCGTCGGGGCCGCGGTGGATAAGTTGATCGGTCATCCGCGCGAGCTCAAGCTTCATCTCGACTTCGGTTTCCGCGGAGGATGTAATGAATCCGGTTATTCCGCACATCGTTGGACTTCCTGATTCACCTTAGGTGGAGCGTCGTGTGACAAGAGCAGATTCCGTTCATCTCGCCCCGGCGCAACCTGACGCCACCGGCAGCCATTCGCGCTGCGAAGAAATAATTCCACGCGCATCACCGTACTCAGACCGAGATTGAACTCCCGCACAATCTTCTCGCGGCCGGCTCTTCCCATATCGTGGCGAAGGAGGGGCTGATCGTAAAAGCGCTGGAGGGCACCGGCAATAGCAGCAGCGTCTCTGGGGCGCACAAGAATCCCACAGCTTTCATCTACGAGCTCGGGAATCCCTCCGCTCGGAGAGGCAACCACCGGCACACCACACGCCATGGCCTCCTTCAACACGTTAGGAATACCTTCACGCTTACCGCTGGCGGTCGGAGTCGTCGCCAGCACCACCACGTCGGCTCGCGAGAAGTCTTCGATGACTTCATCGTAGGGCTGGGAGCCTAGAAGTAGAACTTCTTCGGATAGACCCGACTGTTCGATTTGCCTTTCGATTTGCGGCACTAAGGGCCCATCACCAATCAAGCGGCACTGAAACGGGATGCCTCGATCTTTAAGGAGTCGGCATGCTCCGACAAGGTATGTGTGGCCTTTCACTTCCTCAAATCGGGCAACGCATAAAATTCGCAACGGTCCCTTCCCGGACAGCTCGGGATGAGGAGTCAAGCGATCCACATCCACGCCGCCGTGAATGACGTGGATCTTCTTGCCGACGCTGGGACCGCACTTGCGAAGGATGATTTGCTTGTTGTGTTCGGACACCGAAATGACAAAGTCGGCGGCTCCGACTTTCTCCTTCATCATGTGTCCGTCTACCTGAACATCATATCCGCGGGCGGTGAAACTAAAAGGAATGCCGGTCAGGCGGTGAACAACCAATGCAGCAACGGCCTCGTGGTACCCGAACTGACCGTGGACGTGGTGGATCCGTTGTACCTTCATTTCGTATGCGAATCGGACTACCTTCGGGAAGAAGGCGAGAGCCCCGCAAAGGCAGCGAAAGCATCCCCAGCTCCCTCGCAATACTTCGGCTAAGGTCCGGAAGTAGCGCCTTGGATCGTGGCAAATAAAGTGCCAGTGAGCGCGAAGGATTGCCGGAGATAAGAAAGGAAGATAGTGAGCACGCCTAACCCACCTCTCCGCTTCCGGATGAGTGACCTGGGGATGCTCGCGAAGGAGAGAATAGAGTTCGACCGTCACACCAAGCTTCTCCATAGCCTCCAGTTCGTATAAGACAAACGTTTCTGTGATCATAGGGAACCGCGAAACGAGCTGCGCAAGCCGCAGCGGCCCACAGGTATCGAGAAAACACGGCGATGACATGCTGGAGTCTCTGTTCAGGCCTGATCGGTGCGGTATCCGGAAGCCCCACGCGCCGTGACTGCCCTTTGCTTTCGGTCCCGCCAAGCGTCGAAGTGCATGCCCCATCGCAAGAGGCGCAAGCAAAAAATCGCAGGCGTGGTCCTAGGCATGATGACTACGCGATGCAAACAGAGGGGATCGACGGAGCCCCATTTGTTGGGCCCGCTCAACGTCGTAAAAGCAAGGCGAATTCCTTGATCTCGAAGCACAGAGACAACCGTGTCATTGTAGTTGCCATTCGGATAGCAGAAGATTGGCAGGCAGGCGCCGATTTCTCTTTTAAGGTCTTCCAGAGACCCCTGCACCTCCTCGCGCATTTGTGCGCGCGTAACTTGAGTCATGACCGGGTGCGTTCGGGTGTGAGATCCGAGTGTTAGCCCGTCCCGTGCGAGTTCGCGAAGCTGCTTCCACGTTAAGACGCTTCCTCCTTGCACGCGGCTCAGCCCGAGTTCGGCACAGAGCGAATCCGCCAACCGCATGGCCTCGCAGTGAGGAACGGTGGTCAAGTGATTCTGGATCGTGCGCAGGCTCCTGCGCTTCTGGTTTAGGGGAACAAGCGGAAGGTGGCCGAGCGGCGAGATGTTTATCTCTGTCCTGGAGGTTGCGGCGAATGCCTGGTAGAGACGATCCGACCAAAAGGCGCATGCGGGTTGATCCGGGTAAGCCGTAGGAACGAAAATGGTCGCGGGCAGTTGGAATTGCCTGAGGATGGGCCAGGCGATTTCGGCGAAGTCCGCATACGCGTCATCAAACGTGATCAGCGTCGCGCGCTTCGGAAGCGGCCGCCCTTTTTCAACAGCCTGCAATACCTCGGGCATCGAAACGACCCGATAGGAGCGCACCAAGTGCTCCATCTGCTGGGCAAACCCTTCCGGGGTCGCGCTCACGCTGCGCGGGTCCACGGCGGGTGTGTCCCACAGTTCAGCGACTCGATGGTAGGCTAGGACTCGAAGCAACGAACTTTCTCCACGCACTGATGGGCCAGTTTATTCGTCGCACGAATAAGTTGTGCTTTAGAAAACAGCGGGCCAGATTAAGCGGCCAAAGGGAGCGGCAAGCCGCGCATAAACTCCGCACGCGGAACCGATAACAGGTCGAGAATCGTCGGGGCGATGGAAGTGAGAGAAACTTTTGCGTCGTAAACCCGGTGACTACGATCTGCCTTCCGGATCCAGAGCATCCCATCCGGGTGATGCATGCCGCTTTTCGGGGTGTCGTAAAGGCGATAAAAGATGTCGAAAAATGGCACCGCCCGATCCGACCCTTTCAAGCAAAGAGTCGCTTCTTGAGGAAGCTGTGTTTTGAAAGCACAGCCGGCAAATATGCCTGCATCACGGACCTCTACCCGAAGTGCTGAGTGCTGTCCAACAGACAAGGCTCTCAGTCGCTCTGCGGCATCCGCAGCGTCAGCTTCTTTTTCAAACCGAACATGAAATTCCTCAGCCATCACAGGCGCAACCGAGTGAGGACGAGTAACCCCGGCGAGGTTTAGGAGGGCTTCAAAATCGTTGGGCCGATAGACCACCTTCCCACCTTGATCCTCATAGATCAAACAAGGTTGCTGACTCAAGGCAGTGCAGAAGACCATAGTAGCGTGGTCGCCCGCGAGTTCAAGGAATGCTCCAAGCAATTTATCCATCTCTTGGTATCCGACAAGGATCGCCGTTTTGTACTCCTCTAATTCCTGGCTCGTGGGTTTGATCGCAAAGGCCTGGGGGTTCATATGTCTCCAGTAATAATGCTGGAAATGGGCGGTACTGTTTGAAAAGAAAGTCGAAAGGCGCGGCTTGATTTTGCGGTACACGCTGCGAAACATGTCGAATTGCAATTTGTCTAAGATTACGGCGCGTTTCCAACGATTCCGCCCGTTTCGCTCAGATAAAACCTGACGCATGCCGGCGCGAACTGTAGAGCCGGAGAGGCCATGAGTTGTCATAAAGCCGAAAAACTTCGCGTAGTCCCGCCAGACAAGGGGAACGTGGTCGTTTGAGTGCTCGAGCACATTCATCCGTACGAACCTGAAATACGGATCAAGACTCTCTGGCTGCGGCACAATTTCCGTAGCCCAGGGGTCGGGCAAGAAATAACCGTTGAGCTTCGAAACGTGGTAGGAGTTCATGGTCCCACAAACCCAGACGGGCATTCCCGCATCCGAGACCACGTCCCAGGTTCGTTTTACCTTTAGCTTGTGTGCCTCTCCGAGGTGAAAGATCTGATGTTCAGCGTAGGTCAAGCCGGTATGCACGGTGACCCACTGTATCCATGGGTTCAAATACGGTGCCTGTTCGCCAGCGTCGGTAGTATAGACATGGGACTCCTCGTAAAGGCGGCGAAAATTCGGTAGTTGGCCCTCACGAATGTATTGTTCTACCAAAACCGGGGAGAGTTCGTTGAATTCGACGAAAATAACCGACTCTTGGCTCATCATAAGTTCACCTCACGTCGCATCCGTCGGTTTCGCATAAAGGGCGAGAGTTACTTCACAAACCCTTTGACAACGGGCTTTAGCATGTAAAGAGGCCCTGTCTTAGCGATCGCGGCGAGAAATCGGATAGTCGCTCAACCACAACCTTTGGGCTGAGTTGGAGATCCCTCCCGCGCCGAAGAGCTCCCGCTCTAGCCATGATCCAGGTCAAGCGGGCGTCAGTTCATTGGCGGTATCCCGCTTGGCCCTGTCAAGAATGCGTATGGTGGCGCTCGAGAGGGCCATCAACAACCAAAAGTATCTTTGATAAGACATGTGCGCGAAAATTGCCGAAATCAAATAAGCGACCAGGCACAGGAAAAAGGCCATTGCCGTATCGGCAAATTCGGAACCTTCTTGCTGCCACCTTTTCCAGATTCTCCATAGGCCAGCCATGATCGCCAGGATGATTGCCAAGAAAGAAGCAAGCCCCAGAATCCCCGTTTCCGCCAATGTCTCAAAATAAAGGTTGTGTCCGCGGTACTTCTTTAATTGTTCGATAAGGCCCACGCGATTGCTGTAAGGCACCGAATAGTACTGGGCGAAATGTCCCGGACCTACGCCAAGAATTGGATGATCGAGGAAAACGTGCCATGTCGCCACGTTAAGGACGTAGCGGCGCACGACCGAAGTGTCCGGAATGCCCTTCTGGCTCTCCGTGGGTTCCTTATAACTCGAAGTTCGCTTGGACAGTAGGGTCTTGACCCCTCCTAGGCTCACAAAACGCAGCGCGGCTTGAGGATCGATGGCCAAGACGAGCACACTGAGGCTAAGCGCGGCCACGACTACGTGAAGAGGTTTAATGAAACGAAAATAGGCCAACAACCCGAAGATGACGAGGGCAGTGAGCATGGCGCCTCTCGAAAACGTAAGCGCGATGGCGCCGAAAATAAGAGCGGCGGACGCTAGAGCGAGCCAGCGCAAGGCACGCGAGCGCTCTCGTCGGAACCGGAGAGCAGCAAGGGGAAGGAGCACAACCAGCACTTGCGCATAGCGATTGGGCTCCCCAATCGGGCCCGCGGAGCGAAACTGAGCGCCAAGGGTCAAACTGGTAGCACCCTCCGGATGAAAGTTGGATTCATCGGAGAACGAGTGCGCAGACTCCCTGCCGGTAGGGTTGAAATCGAGTTCCGCTCCCAGCATGGCCAGGCCGCCATAATTGCTGTTTTGCGTGTGGGTGACATGCTGAAAGACAGAGAGCCCCCCCATGAGGCTTCCAGCAAGCAGCAAGGCCCAAGTAGCCCGCCGCAAGGTCGTATAGTTCCTAACTAGGTTAACCACGAGCAAATAAATCGCAACGCCTTCCAGGAGAAAGTCGATAATTTCGGAGGTGACGATTTTCTTGTCTCTGGCAAAAAAGGAAGACGTTAGGAATACAGTGAAGTATCCCAGCATCAGGTAGAAACCGCGGTCAAAAATCAGTTTCTCCTTGCAAACCAGGAGGTGGTATGCAAGTGGCACGCAGATGACCAAACCGAGCGCAGCCATCACAACCGCAATTCGCGCGTTTTGGCCTGCTGTATCGATCGTCATTTGGCTGGTTTGTACGGTTGTCCGCAGAATCGCCTGCGTTTTCATGCCGAGGACGGCGATGTTGGAGTAGATCGCGAACAGCGCGGTCAGCGTCCCCAGCTCCGGCCAGCGCACGACAAGAGCGAAAAGGCTCAGCACGAAGACCATAGCTAAACCCAGTACGATGCTCCTTTCCAGGAGAAAGAAGATCGCAAACCCCAACGCGGCGCAGGGCCAGAGTATGCGTGTGTCGTGCATTGTGGCAGCATGAGAGGACACAGTTTTTCTCCCAACTCCTTCCGCGAAGTGCTTCTCCAGGCGCCCCTCAAGTGCTTGCGAGGTTTTCACTGCGCGGGCCCACAAGGTGCCCAGCCGACAGCAGGATCAGGGCTTTAGGCCAAAAAATCCGCAGGAACGGCAGACGAAGCAGTTCGGAAAACATTTGCTGCAACCGCTCTGTGGCTTCGGAGCTCGACTCTTTCCCGCTGGCGAGATCTAATACGACACTCGCGCGCCCATGTCTCGTGCACCATATTCAGGCACCACTCACAATCCACGCGACGCTGTACCTACGTCCGATCCTTTGCCCCCTTCGGTCTGTCCAGGAGGGAATACTGCGCGAGCCGCACGATAGCCGCGGTATTCCGCGCTGATCACTCTGAGCTTCGCTTTCTCGGCGCACAATTCCCCCGCTTGGAGGGCCATCGCAATGGGTTGAAACAAATGTCTTTGCAACAATAGACCGAGGCGTTTCTCGGCAACTCCAAGGTTCGTGTAGTGGCGAAACCTGGATTTGAGCCCAGCAGGAATTCGAGGTTGGCTCGGATCAAGCTCCCACGGATGGAAATACGTGACAACCGGCTTCCGGTAATGTTCTTCAAAAGTCCGAAAGATCCATTCCGTGTATAAAAAAGGGAAAATGCGAAAATATCCGCCGCCTGCCCCCGGAAGGTTGACTCCCACGATCGAAACCGTGGGGGGAGGGACTTCCGTCAACTCGGTCCCGTTTCGGCATTGGTAGTCGTAAGCAAATCTCGGCGCATCCGGGATACCGTATAGGTCGTGGCGAATCGGATAAATACTGGAATCGTACAGAAAACCTTCTTCCCCAAGTATGTCCAGTGCCCACAAGGAGTCTCTTTGGATTGACCAGGAAGGGGCTCTGTACCCGTAGATCGGAGCCCCCGCCGCCTGCTCAATTGCGGCTTTGCTTATCCGCACGTCCTCCCGGAATTCCGCCGGTGCCAAGCAGCAGACGCGGCGGTGCCAGTAGCTGTGACAGGCTAATTCGTGTCCTTGCGCTTGCACCTCCCGAACGAGGGTTGGAAAGCGGTTGGCTACCCATCCCAGGAAGAAAAAAGTTCCTTTCGCGCCGTGCCGTTCGAAGAGATTCAGAATTTTGCGAGTATTCTCAACCACCCTCGAGGGCCAATTCTCCCACGTGCGTCGCGGAACCTCCTTAGCGAATGCTTCTACCTGGAAGTAATCCTCGACATCAACACTCAATATATGTTTTATCGGCACGCTTTTTCTTGGCGCGCTTGCGGTATGCGAACTGTTCAAAGGGCTTCCGGCAGGCGCAAATCTAAGGGGTTGTTCGAGTCCCGAGCTGGAGTGAAAACCTTGAAAGCGAATTGTCCCCAGGTCTTTGAAATCGGTATCGCGGGCTCTGCTAACCACTTGCCTTCCACGGGCGCCGTTTCGCTCCTGCGCCCGACCTCTGCCTTCGAGAATCCGGTAGCCCTGTCTACTTTGCGCCGCGGCCGAAAAGAATCACGTTGAAAGTTGCCAGGATGATTGCCAAGTCCAGCCTGAGGGACAGGTTTTTTATATAGTAAAGCTCGTACTCGAGCTTGCGTTTTGCGTCTTCGATGGTAGATCCATACTGATACTTTACTTGCGCCCAACCGGTGATTCCTGGTCTGACGCTGTGCCTGCGCCAGTACATGGGAATCATTTGATCCAGCATCTTGCAGAGTTTTGTCTGTTCTGGGCGCGGACCCACCAAACTCATCTCGCCGCGCAAGACATTAAAAAGTTGCGGCAGTTCATCCAGACGAAACCTTCGCAATAGGCGCCCGACGCCGGTGATGCGCGGATCGTTGTTCTGCGCCCAACTCGGACCACCCGCCTCAGCGTCCTGAAACATCGAACGGAACTTCAAAATGGTGAACGGGCGTTGACCCAGCCCGACGCGTTCCTGCCGGAATAAGATGGGAAATCCCGTCTCCAGCCAAATGGCGAACGCGATCACTCCCATTAACGGCAGACCGAGGATTATTCCAAGCAGCGATATCACAATGTCTGTGCACCTCTTCGCGGCCAGGAGAAACCGAGACTTTCGAAATCCGGTGGAAAGAAATAGCCAGCTCGGTTCCAGGTTCGTCAACAGGATTTTTCCGGTTACTTTCTCGTACACGCTGTGCACGTCCGCGACCTGCACTCCAGAGAATTTCAAATGCAGAAGCTGTTCGACCGGTGTGCAACCCCGCCGTTCGTTGAGGGACAGGATGACCTGGCTCACCGCGTTTTCTTTCACGATGTCGCTCACGTGATTGACCGAGCCAATGATGGAAGGGTTTACAAGCGATTTACCGATGTTCTCTCCCTTTTCGTCGAGAAACCCGACCACTTTGACGTTGAGTTCTGGGCGGACAAGGAGTTCTCGTACCAGAGTAATCCCCGCCTCTGCGGTGCCAAGAACGAGCACTCGTTTCTGATCTTTTTTCATACTTTTTTCTTTAGGTCCGTGTAATGAGGGAATGACCGTCAAAAATAGTCAACCAGTTAAAGTTCTTTCAACATCTACTCGATAGCTGTTGCGGTGGGAGTGCGATATCGTCCGCAAGAAAGAGTTTTACTGCCTCCGACTCGTCGCTTGCGTTTCTCCGTTCTTCTCCCGGAGTCATGCTGGACTGAGAACGAAACTATGGAAGTGAGTAACGGTGTAACACTACTGACTCGTCACGTGGGACCCGTGGGCGCCATTCCGCGGCACCGTAGCAAGCAGGGGAATTTCCAAATATTCTTTGACATCCTCGGGCGTCCGGAATGACGGGTCAAGGTATTCCATTAAGAAGGCGAGTCCCACGCTGACTAGGGTGGCGATCACCACGGCCAGAAGCAGTTTGACCCCAGTCGGCAGACTCGTAGGCACCAGCGGCGGCATCGGTGCCTCCGCGACAGCGGCATTAATGATCTTCCGCCGGTCAAGAGCGTCCGCGATGCTGGCTTCTTCGCCCTTTCGCCGATATAGGAGATAGTTTTCTTCGTTGGCTTTGGCCGTCCTCAGTAAATCCTGTTGGACGACCGACTCGTCCTGCAACTTCAGCGCTCTGCTCTCAAGCGTCTTCAGTGCGCCGGACATGGCCGAGGCCCGGGCTCCGAGACCCATTAAGTCCGCCTTGGCTTTAGCCATCTCTGTTTTGAGCCAAGCATGCGCTGGGTCTTGGTCGGTTGTCTCTTCTCGAATGCCTCGTTTCTCGCCCTCTGCGATGGTGGTCAGAGTCTCGGAGATCTTTGTTTCGACTTCCTTAACCAGCGGATACGATGGATCAAATCGCTCGAGCAGTTCTGTCCTTTTCAGCTCCAAGTCGAGTAAGGTGGTTTTCAGATTGGCGAGGAGCAGAGGATTGTCCGCCACCTTAATCTGGGTGGTCACGCGCGCGGGCGCGGCCCGATCCTCTGCCTCGAGCGTGCGAAGCCGCGTCGCCGTTTCCGCAATCGACGCACGCGTCTGCTGAAGCGTGAAATCGAAGTCGCTTATCTTCTGAAGCGCCACCTGCTTCTCGAACTCGGCCGTAACAACCCCGGTGGTTTTCGTGAAATTCACCAACTGCCCTTCTGAGCCCTCCAATTCTTTCCTGTATTGCTGTGCTTGCAGTTGGAAGAAGTCTGCTGTCCCTGGTGGCCGGCGGATTGTGGTGTGCTTAGCGAGATACAGGTCTCCCAACTCCTTGAGCACCTGCGCAGCGAGCTGGGGCGATTGAGATTTATAGGTCACTTTAATGACATCGGAGGAGTTGAGCGGGTTCACTTGTAGGTCATTCGTTTCCATTTGGAGAACGGCCTTGTAGACTCTTGTCTGTCTGTCGGGCGCCATTCTCAGGGCTCCCAACACCCGTAGCTCGATGGCCCCGACCGACCGCGGGTTTCTGGGCTCATACAAACCGGAATCCACTACCGTTTTTTCCAGAGAGTCACGACTTTGGAACAGCTCGACCTCCGACGCAATTTCGTCTAAGGTCAAATTACGATCGGGCGCGTAGACATTCGGTTCGGTGGATACCACCGGGTCTACGCGCTCCCGTTGTACCAGGATCTTCATTTCAGCCTCGTAAGTAGGAGGCAAAATGAAAATGGCCAAGAGGGATCCCGCCATCAGTCCTACGAATGCCAGGACGATCATGCGGCGTCGCCGGAACGCCATACCTACCAGGTCGCGCAGCGTAAAAGAATGTGTCGGCTTTCCGCTGCCCTTGCCGTTTCCGTTTCCATTGCCGTTTCCGTTTCCATTGTGTCCATTTGAATTCACGTTTTCCACGACAGTTCCCTCCTTGCACGTTCTGTGTCCTCAGCCGCCAGATCCCACGACGCGTCGGGATTCAGATGCGCTCCACCGTGGCCACTGAGATGAACCAGTGGATTGTTTGCAACTGCATTCTTCGTGACATGCCGTATGGCTGGGCTGGCAAATGAATTGCGAGCGAATCGTCGCCCGTCGGCCTGCTTCATTAGCCCACCGCTCAAAATGTTTCCGATGAGATGAGTGATCACTTCCGCGTCAGTTTCTGTTTTGAGCTGGTCTCTTCCCAGCTTTAAGCCGAATACCGGTCGGTCGCATTCTCTTTGACCGCCGCACTACGAACTTGTCATCATCAGAAGCCCATTTAGAGCCTTCTGTAGAGTGTTTCAGGGATTGAAAACGCGTGGTTGTTAAGCACTGCGCCCAATATCTTCACATTTGCACTGGCTAGATTTTCTTTGGCCGTTCGCGCCGCCTCACGACGTGTAACCATTGACTCCAGGATCAGAATACTTCCATCGGCGACCTGGCCGAAGAGCACGGCATCAACCTGTTTTTGACTCACCGATGGGCCGGAAATTAAGACATAGGAAAACTCTCGGCGGAGCTCTGCAACGGAGTAGCGCAACCGCTCGGATTTCCACAGTGCTTGTGCCTCCCGGCAACGAGAGCCACCGCAGAGCACCGAGAGGTTAGCTCCGGGGAGGGAGTGAACGAAGTCTCGGATGGGCCTTGATTCGAGGATCGCGTCCGTAAATCCGCGCGAATTATCCACCGCGAAATATTGATGCAACGACGGGGAATGGAAGTCTCCCTCGACGACGCACACCGACGACCTTGTCTGGTTCGCCAGGTTTTGCCCGGCGCGAACACAAACCCCGACCGCGCTGTTGACCTGCCCAACTCCGTAGAAGACCACCACACGCGGCACCTGATCAGTGGGTAGCATGAATATTCGTTGGACCATCTCGGCCTCTTCCGCGCAGCCTATCGGAGCCACACGGGCAGGGTGCCGAACATCCGAA
>Ga0306920_100003099_pt1 | contig 21079 bp, 12 predicted proteins | sample flu12Cox44000170_FD_204666 | JGI IMG/M metagenome (GOLD analysis project Ga0306920, IMG submission 204666) | Lab enrichment of tropical soil microbial communities from Luquillo Experimental Forest, Puerto Rico - flux4day.12C.oxic.44.000.170 (v2)... | ecosystem: Environmental > Terrestrial >... | reverse complement strand
GGCGGATCCTGGACTCGTGGAAGATCGGGCAGACGCTGTTGCACTCGCCGCAGTTGACGCAGTGGAGCGCGCGGTCCTCATCCGCGATCGGCGCCGGGGTCCCGGCCGCGGCGGCCGGCAGCGGCGCCCCGCGGCCGCGCGCCGGGCCGGCGAGCGGGGCGAGCAGCGCACGCGCCGGGCGCACCAGCAACGGGGCGCGCTCGAACAGCGTGCGGGCCGCCGCGATGCCGGGCTCGAACACCGCAGCCAGCAGGCGGCCGAGCGAACCGTGGAGCCCCATGCCGAGCAGCACGCCGCGGTTGAGGAACGCGGCCGGGTCGAGCCCGGTCTTGAGCCGGCGCAGCCGCGCCAGGCCGTTGGCGCCCAGCTTGTGGGCCGCGTAGGCCGCCTGCCAGCGCCCCAGCACGTAGGGCTGGCCGCGGTGCTCGCGGATCGCGAGGTCGAGCAGCGCCGGCGCGATCACCAGATCGAGCGCGAAGTCGCCGCGGCGATGGTCGGCGAGGTAGCCGCCGATCACCAGGGCGGTGCCGTCGGCGAGGAAATAGACCTCGGCGTCGAGATGGTTGCCGGCGCGCTCGGCGAGCCGCGTGGCGCGCGTCAGGAACCGCGGCACCTCGGCGGCCGGCATCAGGATCTCGGCGGCCAGCAGCCCGGGCCCGAGGCGTTTGGTCTGCTGCGGGCGGAAGCGCTCGCGCGCGAAGCGGATGCTCTCCGCTCCCAGCACCGCCGCACCGCCCGGCAGGCTGGCGAGCGCCGCGGCGAAGCGCCGCGCTTCGTCGAGATCGAGGAAGTCCACGAACAGGTACGCGCCGCCCTGCGGGTCGGGCAGGGCGCGCACGCCGAGCTCGGTGGGACCGACGATCCGGCTCCACGGCATGTGGGCCGACGCCGAGAGCTCGCCGGGCAGCGCGCGCCACGGCCGTGCGTCCTCGTCCTGCCATACGCGGCGGGTGTGGTCGAGATGGGTGCCGGAGAGCAGCTTGAGGTTGGCGGGATGCGGGAAGCGCTGTCCGGCCTCGGTCGCGATCCAGGCGGCCGCCCCGAGCGCCGCGGCGCTGCGCGGGAAGCAGAGCAGGAACGCGCCGATCTCGGGGCGCCGCTCGACCGCGACCGTGAGCTGGAGGATCGCGCCCAGCACGCCTTCGCTGCCCGCCAGGTCGGCGAGCGTGATGGACTCGAGCCCCTGGGCCGCGAACCAGTCGCGGCTGGCGGTCAGGGAGAGCGTGCGGCGATGCCTGCCCTCGGGAACGTCGAGCCGGCCGTCGGCGTGGAAGCGCAGGTGGTCGCCCGAGGGCAGCAGCACGTCGGCGGCCAGCACGCTGTCGAGCGCGCGTCCGCGCCCGAAGGCGTTCATGCCGATGCCGCCGGTCGCGAACCAGCCCGCCAGCGTGCCGCCCAGGTTCGAGGGATAGACGCGCAGCGCGAGCCCGCGCTCGGCGAGGCGCTGGTGGACGGCGCGCAGCCGCGCCCCGGCGCCCACCACGCACACCCCGTGCGCGGCGTCGATTTCGATCGCATCCAGGCGCGAGAGATCGAGCGCCAGCCCGCCGTCGCTGGGCACCGCGCCCCCCATCGCGGTCGAGGCCGCGCCGCGCAGCGTCACCGGCACGCCCTGCTCGCGCGCCCAGGCGAGCGCGGCCGCGGTCTCCGCGACCGTCGCGGGCAGGAAGATCAGATCGGGCACGGCGCGGGTGAGGGTGCGCGTGAACAGCGACCCGAGATAGACGTTCTGGTCGCGGTCGGCCTCGGAGCGCAGCAGCTCGTCGGTGACGATGCGCTCGCCGAGACCGGCCACCGCGCCTTCGTCCGCGGCCCCGCTCAGGCGCTCGAACAGCGCGCGCGCCAGCGCCAGCGTGCGCGCCGGGGCACGGCGGCGCTCGAGCGGCGCTCCGGCGTCGAAGAACCAGTGCAGGTCGGTGAGGGGCGGGCGGGCGCCCGCGGTGCGCGCTTCGGCGTACGGCGTCCCGTGCTCGGCCGGGGGTCCCGGAATCGTCTCGCGGAGGGGTCTTTCGGTCATTCCGGCGGGTTCTAGGGAAGGCGCGTGAATCCCTCGAAGCCACGGAATATAACAGAGCCCCCGGGCCACGGTCACGGCGGCGCGACCGGCCAGGAGCCCGCGCGGCGCGCGTTCGAGGCGCTCCGGCTTGACCGCTCGTCGCCGCGGCTTTCATAGTCGCGCGCGTGATCCGGCATCAACGCGCCCGCCTCCCGCCGCCCCACGCGTACGCGCTCGTCGGCCTGCTGCTCGGCCTCGGCGTGGGCCTGCGCGTCGTCGACTTCCCGGTCGTGGTCTACACCCCGGACGAGGACGCGTACGCCAACTTCTACGCCACGCCGCTCTACGCCGACGGGCTCGGCGGTCTGCCGAAGCTGGTGCGCGACTACGAGACGCGGCCCGACATGCGCGAGTTCCCCTCCCCCACCCGCGTCGGGCACCTGTGGGCGATGGTGCTCGCCATGCACCTCGCCGGGCACGCCTCGATCCAGGCCGCGGCCGCGGTCTCCGCGGTCGCGAGCGGCCTCATCCTGATGCTGATCGCGGCGCTCGGGCTGCCGCTGCTCGGCCCCTGGCCCACCGCCGCCGCCCTGCTGCTCGCCGTCGTCTCGCCGCTCGATCGCGCGATGGCGCGGCGAGCGTGGGGCGACGAGCTGCTCGCGCTGTGCGCGCTGGTCTCGATCGCGGCGCTGGCGCGGTACAGCGCGCGGCCGCGCGCGCCCTGGATGGCGCTGGCGCTCGCCGCCGCGGGCTACGCGATCCTGGTCAAGGAGACCGGGCTGGCGCTGCTGCTGCTGGTCACGCTCTGGCTCACGGTCGGCGGCGCGCGGGCCGCCGGGGCGCGCGGCGCGCTGCGCGCCCTGTTCGCCGGCGCGTTCACGCTGATCGCGGCACTCGGCGTGCTGGCGATCGCGTGCGGCGGCCTGGCCCCGCTGCGCGCCACCTTCGCCGGCCTGGTCGCGTCCGGCCCGCTCAACGCCTACATGCGCGAGTACCAGAGCGGGGGACCGGGTTACTACGCGCGCGGACTGTTGCGCGTCGAGCCGGTCACCATCGCGCTCGGAGCGCTGGGCGCGGTGATGGCGGCCGGACGGCGGCTCATGCCGCGGGCCGCCACGGCCGCGGCCCCCGACGGTGGCGCACCGGAGGTCGCCCGCCCCGGGCCGATCTGCGCCGCGATCGCCTGGCTCGCGCTCGGCTTCGTGGCCATGGCACTGGCCTGGCCGCAGAAGAACCTGCGCTTCCTGAGCCCCATCTACGCGCCGCTCGACCTGCTGGCGGGCGCCGGGGTGGGCTGGTTGCTGGCCGCTGCGCGGCAGCGGCTGCCGGCGGCGGCGTTTCGGGTGCTGGCGGGCCTGGTGGTGGCGGGCCTGATCGCGGCCGCGCTCGCCGATCAGCGGCGCTTCGTCGCGCTGTTCATCCGCCGCGGCATCCCCGACCTCGCCACGCCCTGGTTCACCCGCTGAGCAGCAGGGTCGTGACGCGCACGAACGACAGCACGACGCCCGCGCCGGTGAGCGCGAGCAGCGCGATCGCCAGCAGCTGAACCAGCGGGCTCTCCCGTTTCTCCTCGAGCCCGCGCATCGCCTCGGCGCTGACCCAGCCGCCGGCGAAACCGCCGGCGTGGGCCCAGTTGTTGACCCCGCGCATGACGAAGCCCATGACGAAGATGATGATCGCCCACTGCCACAGCTGGCGCGTCAGCATCGAGTGGCCGTGGCGCCGCCCGTAGACGATCAGCGCCGCGAGCAGGCCGAAGATGCTGCCCGAGGCGCCGATGGTCTCGGCCCCGGTGGCGAGGTTCGAGACCAGGAAGCCGGCCGCGCCGGCGATCGAGAAGATGACGAAGGCGCGCGCCGGCCCGTAGACCTGGGTGACGGTCGGACCGAGGTTCCGGATCCACAGCACGTTGAAGAAGATGTGGAGCAGGCCGCCGTGCAGGTAGATGGCGGTGAGGAGCGTCCACCACCAGTGGTTCTGCCACGCCAGGCCGCCGGTCATGCCCAGCTGGTAGAGCGCGCGCCGGCCGGGCGACAGGATGCCGAACAGGCCCTGGACCTGGAGGATCGCGCCGGGCTGGAGCGCCAGCGACACGACGTAGAGCACGACGCAGCTTCCGACGATGAGCGAGATGAGATCGATGCCGCGTCCGAAGAAGCGCTGGAGCGTGGGCGCCCAGCCGTAGAGCCCGGGGCGCCACGCGCCGCAGAACGGGCACTGGGGCTCGCCCACGCCGATCAGCCGGCCGCAGCGCGGGCAGATCATCGACCCCTGCGTCTGGCGCATGGGGGCGAGAATAGCGGAGCGCGCCGGGGGCCGCGAGTCGCGGGCGCGGCGAGCGCGGCGGCTCAGGCCACGCGGCGGGCGCGCTGAGCGCTGGTGATGTCGGTGGCGACCCCGATCATGCCGGTGATGGCGCCGCCCGGATCGCGCAGCGGCGCGTAGTGGGTCTCGTAGCACAGCTGGCCGAGCTCGACCAGCGCGGTGAACTCCTCGCCACGCAGCGCGCGGCGCAGGTTCTCGACCACCTCCGGGTGGGCGCGGTAGATCTCGAACGCCGACTGCCCCACCACCTGCCCGGGACGGAGTCCCAGCGCCCCGAGCCCGTGGCCCTCGGAAAGCGTGAAGACGCCCTCGCGATCGGTGGAGAACAGCACGATCGGCAGGCTCGCCACCACCGCCTGCAGCCGGGTTTCGAGCCGGCGCACGGTCTCGACCTCGGTCAGGTCCTGGAGCATGACCAGCACCTCGTGCACGCGCCCCTCGGGGCCCTTGATCGGCAGTCCGGTGGCGTAGAGCACGCGGTCGCCGTCGGGACCCCGCTGCCGGTACTCGCCGTGGGCGACGCGGTTGTCGGCCAGCGCGATCTCGACCGGGCAGCCATTCCCCGAGACATGGCCCAGGCGCGTGCACAGCTCGTGACAATCGCGGCCGACCCAGGTCCCCCCCGGGACCTCGGCCGGATAACGGGCGGCGAGCGCGCGGTTGACCCAGCGCACGGTGCGGCCGGGGTCGGCGACGAACACGAACACGTCGCTCTGGTTCACCACCGCCGCGAACTTCTGGCGCTCGCGATCGAGGGTGCGGATGTGCTCGTCGAGCTGGGCGAACCAGCGCTCGTTCTGGGCCCGCGTCACGCGCCACGACGACAGCTCGAGCAGCGCCGCGACCCGCTCGGCCAGCACGCGCGCCAGCGCCTCCATGAGCGCATCGCGCTGCTTCCCGTCATGCCCGGCGTCGCTCGCGAAGGCGCAGCACACCGCGCCCAGCAGGCGGCCGCGCGCGCGCATCAGGAACAGCCGGGGCGTGAGCCCGGTCGCCGCGCCGGCCGGGAATGGCAGCGTGGTCGGAGTTCCGGATTTTACCGACTGATAGGTGAGGGCGAGGAAGTGCGGGCGCAGGCGGGCGCGCCGCGCCTCGTCCTCGGGCTGCCAGGCCTCGTGCACGACGCTGGCGCCGTCGGTGATGAAGATCGCACTCGCGAAACTCCCGCCCAGCGCGCCGAGCAGCTGACGGGCGCCATCGAGCAGGGCATCGACCGACTCGGCGGCCATCAACGGCTCGAGCAGCTCGAGCAGGCGCTCGGGCTCCGGCGGCGGCGCCGCGTCGGGGGACATCGTCAGGGCTGGCCGGGCGAGCCGCCGCGCGCGGCGTAGTAGCGCGCCAGCCAGTCCGCGACGCGCTCGACCTGGTCGACCGCCGGGGCGTCGAAGGCCGCCAGCTCGTGGCTGTCGATGTCGATCTGGGCGAAGATGGTCTCGCCGCGCCGGATCAGCACCACCAGCTCGGAGCGCGTATCGCTGCTGCAGGCGAGGTAGTTCGGGGTGCGGCTCACGTCGGGGATGTTCATGTTACGCTTCTCGGCCACCGCGGTGCCGCACACCCCGCGCCCCACGCCGATGAACACGTGCTCGGTCGGCGCGCCGATGAACGGCCCGAGGCGCAGCACGTTGTCCGGGAACAGCTCGTAGATCCCGGTCCAGTGGAAGCGCGGGTCGAGCTGGTGGACGCCGTGCACGGCCGCCTCGAGCACCGTCTGAAAGGTGGCGCCCGAGCCCGCCAGGGTCTCGAGGTGCGGAATGAGCTGTTCGACCGTCATGCCTTCGCTCCCAGGGATCCGCACACGGCAACGCCCGAGGTCACGACGGCGCCCAGGCACCGTGCGGTTCCGCAATGGCATCGGCCTTAGGGGAACACCCCTTGAGCGATTCGTGCGGGAAAGTTGTATGGCGGCCGCCGGCCCACTTGACCTCGGCCCGGGCGCGGCCCATTGTGTCCCCGCCCGTGAGAACGGGCCCGTCGTTAGGGGTGGTCGGGCGAAAACACCCGGCCTGAGAGCACACCCTCCGAACCTGAACTGGGTCATGCCAGCGTAGGGAAACGGCGAAGACAAGCGAGCTCTCCGGTTGCCTTCACACGCCGTCCCTTCGCGGACGGCGTTTGCGTTGGGGCGCGCCGCGGCCCCGATGCCCGCCGCCGCAGGGATCGCACATGTTCAGCACGAGCCCCCTCGACTGGGGGCTGGTTCTCGCCTATTTCGGCTTTCTGGCCGCGGTGTGGCTGCGGGTGCTCAAGCGCCGCAGCTCGACCCTCGACTACCTGGTCGCGGGCCGGCGCGTGACCCTGCCCGCCCTCGTCGCCACGCTGGTCGCGACCTGGTACGGCGGCATCCTCGGCGTGGGCGAGTACTCCTACCGCTACGGGCTCGCGAACTGGCTGGTGTTCGGCGTGCCCTACTACATCGGAGCCCTGCTGTTCGCGCTGCTGTTCGCGAAGCGCGCGCGCGCGGCCGCGCTCTTCACCGTGCCCGATCTGCTCGAGCGCCACTACGGCCGCGCCCCCGCGCTGGCCGGCGCGTTCGCGGTGGTCGTGATCTCGGCGCCCGCCGCCTACGTCCTGATGCTGGGCTCGCTGTTCGCCGCCATGACCGGCGCCGCCCTGCTGCCCTGCGTGCTGGCGGCGGCGGTGTTCTCGCTGTTCTACATCGACCGCGGCGGGCTGCGCACCGTGGTGTTCACCGACCAGGTCCAGTTCGCCCTCATGTACGCGGGCTTCATCCTGATCGTCGTGGTGCTGGTGGCGCGCCACGGCGGCCTGCCGTTCCTCCACCGCTCCCTGCCCGCCACCCACTTCGTGTGGAACGGCGGCAACCGGCCGCAGGACATCCTGGTGTGGTACTTCATCGCGCTCTCGGCGCTGGTCGATCCCGGCTTCTGGCAGCGCGCCTACGCGGCGCGCGATCCGGCGATCGCGAAGCGCAGCGTGCTGTGGTCGATCGCCTGCTGGGCGGTGTTCGATTTCCTCACCACCGCGACCGGCATGTACGCGCGCGCGCTGCTGCCCCACCTCGAGCGCCCGGTGTTCGCGTTCCCCGAGGTGGCGCGCATGACGCTCGGCCCCGGAGCGCTGGGGCTCTTCTACCTGGCGATGATCGCCACCGTCATGAGCACCATCGACTCCTACGGCTTCATCGCCGCCACCACCCTGGGGCGCGACTTCATCTGGCGGCTGCGGGGCGATGGCGAGGAGCGCGTGCCCTTCTACACCCGGCTCGGCCTCGCGATCACCGCGACCTTCGCGGCGCTGCTGGCGATGGCGCGGCCCAGCGTCATCGACCTGTGGCACGACCTCGGCTCGATCACCACGCCCGCGCTGCTGCTCCCGGTCGGCACGGCGCTGCTGCAGCGCGGACGGATCGGCCCGCGCACGACGCTGGTCGCCATGATCCTGCCGTTCCTCGGCGCACTCGGCTGGGTGCTGGCGAAGGCATTTCCCGCGCCCGGGCACCCGGCCGCCTATCCCCTGTCCATCGAGCCGATCTACGTCGGCCTCGCCCTCTCGCTCGCCGTGTACACGGCGGGCTGGATCACCCAGGAGAAACGACCGTGAAGATCCGCCTCGCGGCCCTGGTTCTCGCCGCTTCCGTTGCCACCGTCACCGCGCCAGCCGCCGCGCCGGCGCCTGCCGCCCCGGACTCGACCACCGCCGACACGCTGTCGCGCGTCGTGCCGATCGCCGGCGTCGAGGTGAGCACCACCCGCCCCGGCGACCGCGCGCCGCTCGCCCGCACCACGCTCGAGCGCGACGAGATCGCGAAGCTCAACTGGGGGCAGGACACCCCCATGGCGCTCGCCGGCCTGCCGGGCGCGTTCGCCTACTCCGACGCCGGCAACGGCATCGGCTACTCCTACCTCTCGATCCGCGGCTTTCCCCAGCGGCGCATCAGCGTGCTGGTGAACGGCGTGCCGCTCAACGACCCGGAATCGCACGAGGTCTACTGGATCGACCATCCCGACCTGCTGGCCTCGACCGCCGAGGCGCAGGTCCAGCGCGGCGTGGGCTCGGCGCTGTACGGCGCCGCCTCCCTGGGCGGCAGCGTCGATCTCGAGACCGCCCCGTTCAGCGAGGTCCCGCGCGCGGCCGCGAGCCTGAGCTACGGCTCCTACGAGACCAAGCGCCTGATGGCCGAGATGAACAGCGGACACCTGTCCGGCAACTGGGGCTTCTACGGGCGCTACTCGCGCATCGAGACCCAGGGCTATCGCGATCAGTCGTGGTCGCGGCTGTGGTCGTACGCGGTTTCGGCCCGCAAGGTCGCGGGCCGGCAGTCGCTGCGCATCAACCTCTATGGCGGCCCCGAGGAGACCCATCTCGCCTACCTCGGCACCGACGCCGCGCACATGGACGGCCTGATCACCGGCGACCGCGACCGGGACCGCCGCGACAATCCGCTCACCTATGCCGGCGAGCGCGATCACTTCTTCGAGCCCCACTACGAGCTGATCCACACCTGGTCGCCGCACGACGGCCTGTCGTTCACCCACACCCTGTTCTACTTCGACGGCAAGGGCTACTACGACGAGCACCGGGTGCAGGACGCGCTCACCGCCTACCGGCTGTCGCCCTGGCCGACCTACGACCCCACCCTGTTCGGCGCCGATTCGCTGCTCTACTACCTGGACGCGAACCACGACGGCGTGCTCGACCGCGATGCCCAGGGCCGGGTGACGGTGGTCAACTTCAACCTGGTGCGGCGGCGCATCATCGCCGATCGCCAGTACGGCTGGGTGCCGCGGATGCAGCTGGAGCACGGGCGCGGCACGCTGACGATCGGTGGCGAGATCCGCGCCCACGACGGCCGCCACTACGGCGATGTGGCCTACGGCGAGGGGCTCCCGCCCGGGACGCCGCCCGATTTCCGCTACTACGACTACCACCCGCGCACGCTGGCGGCCGGCCTGTTCGCGCGCGAGCAGACGCGGCTCTCGCCGGCGCTCCTGCTGACCGCCGATCTGGGCTGGCGGCATCAGAGCTACTTCATGGAGGGCGACCAGTTCGACAACGTCCAGTTCACCCAGGGCTACGACTTCGCCGAGCCGCGCCTCGGGCTGAGCTATGCGCCGCGGCCGTCGTGGAGCGCGTTCGCCTCCTGGTCGTACGCCGCGCGCGAGCCGGCGCTGCGCGACCTCTACGACGGCGAGAGCGTGGGGAACGTCCCGAACTACGCGCTGGTGAACGGCGCGCCCGATTACAGCCAGCCGCTGGTGCGGCCCGAGGACGTCAACGACTTCGAGCTCGGCGCGACGTGGCACGGTCCGTCGCTGGGGATCACCACCAACCTGTTCCGCATGAACTTCCGCGACGAGCAGGTGTACGCGGGCCAGTTCAACACCGACCTCGGCTACCCGGTGACCGGCAACGCGGCGCAGAGCATCCACCAGGGGATCGAGCTGTCGGCGAACGCGAGCACGCGGCCGGGGTCGGGCCCCCGGCTCACCCTCGACGCCAACGCCACGCTGAGCGACAACCACTTCATCCACTACACCGAGTTCGATCCCACCGCCGACCCGGCGGTGTACGAGAAGGTGGTGCTGGACGGCAAGACGATCGGGTTCTTCCCCGGGATGCTCGCGAATGCCGGGGTGCACGCGGACTGGAAGGTGGGGAGGCTGGGCGCCCAGGTGCACTACGCCGGCCGCCAGTACCTGGACAACAGCGAGAGCACGGACGCGAGCCTCGGACCTCATGCGACCGTCGACCTCGACGGCAGCCTGCACCACACGCTGGCGGGGATCCCCACCACGCTCACGGTGCGGGTGATGAACGTGCTCGACGACCACTACGCGAACGGCGGTTACGCCTACCGCTTCGACCACGTCACCTACTCGTCGTACATCCCGGCCGCGACTCGGAACGCGCTGGCCGAGCTGAGGATCGACTTCTAGGCTCTGCCAGAGAATGCCGCGCGACCGCGTTGTGGGCACCGGCGGGCGGCCTCCGCCGTCGCCACGACGCCGGGGCTGAGGTAGGATGCGCGGCTCATGCGTCGTGCATTGAATCTCGCGCTCACGCTCGTCCTCGGGGCCGCGCCGCCGGCCTCCGGCGCCACCGCCCGGTCGCCCGTCCCGGCCGCCGCGCCGGCCGCCCCCGCGGCGGCGAGCCTCGATGGCTACCCGCGCCCGCGCGAGACGCGCAACGCGGCCGAGATCCGGCTCGCCCTGCGCAAGCTCCAGGTCATGGGGAGCGCGCTCTACGTGGGCGCGCATCCCGACGACGAGAACACCGCGTTCCTGAGCTGGCTCTCGAGCGGGCGCCTGGTGCGCACCGCGTACCTGTCGCTCACCCGCGGCGACGGCGGGCAGAACCTGATCGGCAGCGAGACCGGCGAGCAGCTGGGCGTGATCCGCACCCAGGAGCTGCTGGCGGCGCGCCGCATCGACGGCGCCGAGCAGTACTTCACGCGCGCGCTCGACTTCGGGTTCTCGAAGAACCCCGACGAGACGCTCGACATCTGGGGCCACGATCGCATCCTCGCCGACGTGGTGTGGGTGATCCGGCGCTTCCGCCCCGACGTGATCATCACCCGCTTCGCCACCGACGGGAGCGGCGGACACGGGCACCACACCGCCTCGGCGATCCTGGCCGAGGAGGCGTTCAGCGCCGCGGCCGACCCGGCGCGCTACCCGGAGCAGCTCGGGAGCGTCAAGACCTGGCAGGCGAAGCGGCTGCTGTGGAACGCGTACCGCTTCGGCAACGCCCCTCCCGACACCTCGCGCACCCGGCTGCGCGCCGACCTCGGCGCCTTCAACCCGCTGCTGGGGCGCTCCTACACCGAGATCGCGGGGCAGAGCCGCAGCATGCACAAGAGCCAGGGCTTCGGCGCCGCCGAGCGGCGCGGCACGTTCGAGAACACGTTCGAGCACCGGCTCGGCGAGCGGGCCACAAGGGACCTGTTCGAGGGCGTCGATCTCACCTGGGGGCGGGTCAAGGGCGGCGACGTGGTCCAGGGACTGCTCGCCAAGGCCGAGCGCGCCTTCGACCCCGATCATCCCGCCGCGATCCTCCCTGCGCTGTTCGCCGCGCACGCCGCGATGGGCGCGATCGGGCCCGATCCGCTGGTGGCGGCGAAGCGCGCCGAGCTGCTGAGCGTGATCCGCTCGTGTGCCGGGCTGTGGATCGAGGCCACCGCCGCGAGCCCTTCGGCGACGCCCGGGTCGCGCCTGCGCGTCACCATCTCGGCGCTCAATCGCTGCGACGCGCCGCTCACCCTCGAGGGGATCGTGCTGCCCTACGGCGCGAGCGCCCGGCTCACCGGCGATCCGAAGACCAACCCCGCCGCCGGCCGCGAGCTGGCGCACACGCCGCTTCCCGCCAACCGGCCGGTGGCGGCCGAGGCCGAGATCGCGCTGCCGGCCGACCTGCCGCTCACCCAGCCTTACTGGCTGCGCGTGCCGGCGCTCAAAGGGTCGTTTCAGGTCGCGGACCAGGCGCTGATCGGCACCCCCGAGAACCCGCCCGCGCTCGACGCGCGGGTCAGCGTGCGCGGATTCGGCGAGACCATCGTCCTCGACGCACCGGTGGTATACCGCTGGGTCGATCCGGTGCAGGGTGAGCGCTACCGTCCGCTCGAGATCGCGCCGCGCGCCACCTGCCGCCTCGATCAGGGCGTGTACCTGTTCCCCGACCTCAAGCCGCGCGAGGTGCGCCTCACGGTCGAGAGCGCCGACACCTCGCTCGACGCGGTGGCGCGCCTCGTGTTTCCCAACGGCTGGAAGGCGGCGCCCGCCGAGGCGCCGGTCAAGCTCGCGGGGCGCGGAGCCGAGCGCGAGATCCGCTTCGTCGTGACGCCGGCCTCGGGCCCGGCTGACGCCACGGTCGGCGCCGACCTCGAGGTGGGCGGCCAGCACCTGTCGTACCGGCTGGTGCGGATCGATCACCCTCACATCCCGGTCCAGACGCTGTTCCCGCCCGCCGAGGCGCACCTGGTGCGCGCCGACGTGCGCCACGCCGGCGCCGAGGTCGGCTACCTCATGGGCTCGGGCGACGCGGTGCCCGACGCGCTGCGCCAGATGGGATTCCACGTCACGCTGCTCGGCGACGAGGACGTGGAGCGCGCCGATCTCTCGCGCTTCGACGCGCTGGTGGTGGGCGTGCGCGCCTACAACACGCGCCCGCGCCTGCTGGCGCTCGAGCCGCGGCTGCTCGACTACGTCACGAACGGCGGCCGCCTGGTGGTCCAGTACCAGACCCCCGACGAGGCGCTGAGCGGCAAGCTCGGGCCCTTCCCCTTCACGATCTCGCGCGACCGCGTCACCGTCGAGGAGGCGCCGATGCGGCTGCTCAAGCCCCAGCACCCGCTGCTCACCGCGCCGAACAAGATCGGGAACGACGATTGGGACGGCTGGGTGCAGGAGCGCGGGCTCTCCTACGCCAACCCGTGGGACCCGAAGTACGAGACCGTGCTGTCGGCCAACGATCCGGGCGAGACGCCGAAGGACGGCGGCCTGCTGTACGCGAAAGTCGGCAAGGGGGTTTACATCTATACGGGGCTCGCCTGGTTCCGCCAGCTTCCCGCCGGCGTGCCGGGCGCCTACCGGCTGTTCGCGAACCTGGTGAGCCCGGCCCGCTGAGGTGAGCGCCCTCGACTGGGCGGTGCTGTTCGGCACGCTGGCGTGCTTCGTGGCGTACGGCGTGTGGCGCGGGCGCGGCAGCCGGAACCTCGACGGCTACCTGCTCGCCGACCGCCGCCTGCGCTGGCCCACCGTGGCGTTGTCGGTGATGGCGACCCAGGCGAGCGCGGTGACGTTCCTCTCGACGCCGGGTCAGGGCGCGGCCGATGGCCTGCGCTTCGTCCAGTTCTACTTCGGCCTCCCGCTCGCGATGGTGGTGCTGTGCGTGACCGCGGTACCGATCTACCACCGGCTCAAGGTATTCACGGCCTACGAGTATCTCGAGCAGCGCTTCGACGGCAAGACCCGGACGCTGGCCGCCGCGCTGTTCCTGGTGCAGCGCGGGCTGTCGGCGGGGATCACGATCTACGCGCCGGCACTGGTGCTGTCGGTGGTGCTGGGCTGGGACGTGCGCTGGACCGCGGCGCTGCTCGGGGCGCTGGCGGTGATCTACACCACCACCGGCGGCAACAAGGCAGTGAGCCACGCCCACGTGCTCCAGTTCCTGATCATCCTCGCCGCCATGGGGCTGGCGTTCGCGATGATCGTGGCCGCGCTACCGCCCGGCATGGGCCTCGCCGGCGCCGCCGACCTCGCCGGGCACCTGGGCCGGCTGAACGCGGTCAACTTCACCTTCGACCCCAACGACCGCTACAACGTGTGGTCGGGGCTGATCGGCGGCTTCTTCCTCCAGCTCTCGTACTTCGGCACCGACCAGTCACAGGTGGGCCGCTACCTCACCGGCCAGTCGGTGGCGCAGAGCCGGCTCGCGCTGCTGTTCAACGGCCTGTTCAAGATCCCGATGCAGCTCGGCATCCTGTTCCTCGGTGTCATGGTGTTCGTGCTGTTCCACTTCCTGCCCGCGCCGCTGTTCTACAACCCGGTGGAATCGCACAAGCTCGCGAGCGGCGCCTACGCCGCCGCCTGGCGCACGCTCGAGGCCCGCCATGCCGCGGTGCTGGAGCGCCGCGCCGACGCGGCGCGCGCGTTCGTGGCCGCGCGCCGCGGGCACGACGCGGCGGGCGAGCAGGTCGCGGTGCAGGCGCTCGACGCCGCCGAGCGCGACGCGGGCGCGCTGCGCGGCGCGGCGGTCAGCGTGATCCAGGCCGCCGATCCCCGCGCCCAGACCAGCGACACCAACTACATCTTCCTTCACTTCGTGCTCCACGTCCTGCCGGCCGGGATCATCGGCCTGGTGCTGGCCGCGATCTTCGCCGCCTCGATGAACTCGAGCTCCTCGGAGCTCAACTCGCTGGCCTCGACCACGGTGGTGGACGTGTACAAGCGCCTCCATCACGGCGACACCGCCGGGCACGAGGTATGGGTGTCGCGCATCGCCACCCTGGCCTGGGCGGCGTTCGCGGTGGGATTCGCCGAGTACGCGAGCCGGCTGGGCTCGCTGATCGAGGCGGTCAACATCCTGGGCTCGCTGTTCTACGGCACCATCCTCGGCATCTTCCTCACCGCGTTCTACCTGAAGCGCGCCGGCGGCACCGCGACCTTCATCGGCGCGATCGTCGCCGAGGCGGTGGTGATCGGGTGCTTCCGCGCCACCAGGATTTCGTTCCTCTGGTACAACGTGATCGGCTGCGCCGTGGTGATGCTGGTGGCGCTGGTGGGGAGCGTGGGGCGGTCGGCGAGGTCGCCCTTAGGTCCACCGCCTTAGGTGGCAAGTCTCGATATTCCTTCCGATCGAAGCGCCGACGGCGTAGCCTCATATCTATCGGGCTCGATTGGAGGCGCTCATGTTCGAACGCCATGCGTGCTTCATCGCGCTCGGCCGGTCGTCGAAGCGACTGCTTCGCCCGGGCGCCACGCTCGGGGTCGTGCTTGCCCTTTCGGTCGCGATCGTCCGTGCCGACCCGATCTCATTCGGCAAGCTCGAGTTCCCATCGATCGCCTACGTGCAGGGCTCCGCCCACATCTCGACCATCGATCCCGACGATCACCCGTTCCTGTTCGGCCCCTCGCCGTCGTGCCTCACCACGATCGTGGGTCCGCCGCCCGCCGCGGTGTGGTACACCCCTTTCGACATCGGCGAGAGCGCGGCCCGCAGCGTCATTCTCACCGGCGTTTCCGAGCACATTGTCGCGCCCGATGCAGGCGATCCGACGTGCGCGCCGGTGTTTCAATACCAGTGGACGCTCTCGGTGCCGCTCGGCGGCGGAATCCGGGATCTTCGCTACGCGACTGTTGCCGATCACGGCACGCACGAAGACGCTCACGTGGTGGCGCTGGCCGCGTTCAGCTTCGGGCTCCCCGGTGGGGCCGAGCTGCGCGGCTACCTTCACGGCTCCATGGGCACCCACGGTGAGAAGTCGTGTGCGCAGGGTCGCGTCGCGATCCTGAGCGGCGCGGAATCGGTGCCCGCCACCGGGAGCACCGCCGTTGGCTGCATAGTGATGGAGGTGGACACCTGCTCGAGCAGCGTGAGCTTCGAGTGGATCAACACGCAGATCTACCCGCTGTCGATCACCTCCGCCGGAATTCACGCCGGGGCCCCGGGCGTCAACGGGCCCGTGGTCCTCGATCTCTCGGCGGGCCCCTGGCAGCCCCTGGGACCGGGAAGCAGCCTGGCCCAGATGAACGTGCCGTTCCCGTCCGGCTTTATGGACCAGCTGCTCACGGGTCAGTGTTACGTCAACGTCCGTACCAGGGCTTTCCCGGGCGATGAGATCCGCGGACAGATCGCCATGCCCGTGGCCGCGGCGGTCGATCCGGGCGGGAGGGTCGCCCCGCTCGAATCGTTCAGCGCACCGAATCCGTTCACGAAGAGCACCGTGATCCACTTCACGCTCGCCGAGCCGGAGGCGGTGACGCTGCGCGTTTTCGACACCGCCGGGCGGGTGGTCCGGACGCTGCTCGACAACGTCCGCCTCGAGGCGGGCGCTCACCAGGCGGTCTGGGATGGCGCCGGAGCGCGCGGGCACGTCCTGCCTGCGGGGATCTACCTCTACCGGATCGAGCGCGGCTCGCGTGTCGAGACCGGCCGGGTGGTCGTGATGAGGTGACGATGGAGCGACCCATGAGCTATTGCGACAAGTTGTCGCGTTTCGCCGCCGTCGCCGCCGCACTCGCGCTCGCGACCACCAGGGCCTTCGCTGCCTGGGGGCCGGACGGCGCCACGATCAAGTCCACCACCGCCTCGATCCCGCTGGTCACGGCCTGCTCGGACGGCTCCGACGGCACGTTCGTCGCCTGGCAGGAGCTGACCGGCTCCGGAGTCGGGGTGCTGCTCGTTCAGCACGTTCTTGCCTCCGCGGACGTCGATCCTTCCTGGCCGAGTGCCGGCGCGACCGCCTGCGGCACCGCGGCGGCGCGGGCCGACCTCGGCCTTGCCCCCGACCACCTGGGCGGCGCCTACCTGTGGTGGAGAGAGGGCGCCGCGCTGCTCACGAATCACATCAGCTCGAGCGGCCAGGTGGCCGGAGGGTGGTCGGGATGCGGGGAGACAGTGGGCAGCGTGCGCGCGTATACGCCGGCGTCAGCAATCGAGGATGGTGCGCACGGGTTGTACATCGGCTGGGCGGATCTGCGGCCAGGGGGTGCCCCCGCTGTGGCCATGCTCATTCACTTCGCGCCCGACGGCACCAACCTCGCGGACGTGTATGTCGCGCCTCCAAGCGCCGTGGGCGATATCTACTATGTGGAGTTGGCGCTCGCTCCCGACGGCGGCGTGTTCGCTGAGTGGAGCACCTCGAGCAGCGATACGACTCTGGCGCCCAACGATCACAGGATCCGTCGGATGAATCCCGACGGATCGAACGTTCCTGGCTGGCCGCAAAAAGGGATCTCGCTGGGGCCTTTCTCCTCTTGCGCCCCCGCGGTATCTCCAGATGGGCGAGGCGGCGTGTTCGCCCTGTTGTTTCCTTCGACCGGGGCTTCGCCGCAACTGCAGCGGCTGACGGCCCAGGGCCAACGAGCCGCTGATTGGCCCCCCGTGGTCTCGATACCCGCTTCTGTTCTTTTCGGCGGTGTATGCCTCGATTCGCGGGGAGGGGCTCTGCGTGTGGCTCCCGATGGGCAGGATGGAGCCTTCGCAGGATATGGAGACTTTCAGTACACGGACAGTCCCCCCTATTACGACATGACGCGCGTCCTGGCCTCCGGAACCATTGACGGGAGCAGCAGCACCGAAGGGTTGCTCGTCGCGCAACCCGAGACCGTGGTCAAGGGCGACGGTGGAGCATTCCTCGCAACAATCTCACCGGACGGGCCATACCAGCCTGCCGATCCCGACGCCTTCCTGTCCCTGAGGCAGAGCCGTCCAGGACCCGGCTGGACCGACTTCTACGAATACCATCCGCAAATCGCCTGGGCGTGGTACGGCGACATCGGGCTCGCGCCCGCGTCCGACGGGGGATGCGTCTTCTTCTGGTCGCAGGTCACGGAGCGATTCGGACTTTTTGCCCGCAGGTTCAGCGGTACCGGGGAGGTGACGGCGGTCGAGCCGGGGCGGAGCCCGGCCCCAAGTCTCCGGATCCGCGCGCTTCGTTTCGCTCCCGGGAACGGCGTCTGGGCCTCGCTCGACCTGCCGGATGCTACGGCGCGGCTCGAGCTCTACGACGCGGCGGGCCGGCGGATGGCTGCGTCGGACTTGAGCCGTGCGGGCGCCGCGGCGGATGTTCTCATCCCCGGCACGGCATGGCTCCCGTCCGGCATGTACTTCGTGCGACTCAGTGCCGGCGCCCGCACGGTGGCTGGCCGCGTGGTCGTGTTGAAGTAGCGCCGCCGGAGCCTCACCGGAGGACGCAGGCACGTTCGACGAGTGAACGCGATTCCTGCGTCAGGCGAATCAGGTAGATCCCTGGTCGCCAGCCCGCGGCCTCGGAGAACGTGACCTTGTGCGGGCCAGGCCCGAGTGGGCCGACTTCGCGCCGCGCTACAACGCGCCCCGCCACATCGACGACCTCGAGCTGTGCGGGTGCGGCGTCAGGCAAGGTGAGGGCGACGGCAAGGCGATCGGTGGAGGGATTTGGTGCGGGGGGCGCCAGTGCGAGCGACCAGACACCAGGCATTTTGACCCAGGCCTCGCCGTAGAACTTCTCCGACCCCCGTTCGCGAACGCCAAGCCGATAGTCATATCGCTCATCGGGCTGCACCGTGAGGTCGGCGAAGCTGAACTCTCCTCTTCCATCGCCGACGATGCTTCCGACCGCCGTCCAGGGAGCCTGCACGGTCCGGCGGTACACCGTCGCCGTCACGCCCGCCATGGCGGTGCCGAACCACCGGAGGTCCACGCGGTAGGGTGCGGTCCGGGCGCCGAGGAAGGCGAGGGCGGTCGGCGTCGCGCTGTCTCCGATATTGAACAGCACCGAGACGGTGTTCGAGCGGTTGTTCGTCACCGCCAGGTCGGGCTTGCCATCGCCATTCAGGTCGCCAATTGCGACGTAGTCGGGCGAATCACCCGTGCCATAGTCGGTCCTCGCCCCAAAGGTTCCGTCGCCATGGCCAAGCCACACCGAGACCGTGTTGCAAAGGTAGTTCGCCGCCGCCAGATCGAGCCTGCCGTCGCCGTCGAGGTCGCCGACCGCAATGGATTGGATGCCCTCCCCAGCCGGATAGTCTGTCCTTGTACTGAAGCTCCCGTCGCCGTTCCCAAACAGCACCGAGATAGAGCACGGGTAGTAGTCATCGAAGTTCGCCACCGCCAAATCGGGCTTCCCGTCGCCGTTCAGGTCGCCGATCGACACCGAAATGCGATAGCGCCCCTTGGTAAGGAAGTCGGTCCGTCTCGCGAAGCTCCCATCCCCCTTGCCCAGCAGTACGGAAACGGTGCCGGAATCTTCGTTGGCGACCACCAAGTCGAGCTTGCCGTCGCCGTTCAGGTCGCCAATGGCTACGGAAATTGGTCCGACCCCGGTGCCGAAATCGGTCCTCGCCCCGAAACTTCCGTCGCCACTACCGAGCAACACCGAGACCACGTTCAGCCCAAAGCTGGTTACCACGAGGTCCGGCTTGCCGTCGCCGTTCAGGTCGCCGATCGCCAGGGAATAAGGATTGACGCCGGTCGCAAAGTCCGTCCGCGTGCCGAAGGTCCCGTCGCCGCGACCGAGCAGCACCGAAGCTGAGTTGCCGAAGTAATTCGCCGTTACCAGGTCCGGCTTGTCATCGCCGTTGAGATCTCCGATCGCCACCAGGGCGGGGCTGTCTCCTGTGCCGTAATCGCTCCTGGTCGAGAAATCGCCGGAGCCCTTGTCGAGCAAGACCGAGACCTTGCTGGGGCTGTAGTCGTCGAAGTTCGCGATCGCCAAGTCTGGTTTGCCATCGCCGTTCAAGTCGCCGATCGCAACGTAGTTCGGAAAACCCCCGGTATCGAAGAACGCTTCCCTTCCACCGAACCTGCCGTCGCCGTTCCCGAGCAGAACGGATAGGGTGCTCGAATCGAAGTTCACCACTGCGAGGTCGGGCCTTCCATCGCCATTCATGTCGCTGATTACCACCCCGGCGGGGCTCGGGCCGGTGCCGAAATCTCTTTTTGCCCCGAAGCTCCCGTCGCCGTTTCCGAGCAGAACCGAGACCGTTGTCGAATGCCAATTGGACACCGCCAGATCGGGTTTGCCGTCGCTGTTCAGGTCGCCGACCACCACAGAGTGGGAGGGGTTGCCGGTGTCGTAGCTGGTCGTTGGTCCAAAGCTCCCATCGCCATGACCCATCAGCACAAGAACACCAGCCCCCCGCCCCACCACCAGGTCCGGCCTGCCGTCGCCGTTCAAGTCTCCGATTGCCAGCGAGAATGGCTCGTCCGAAGTGCCGTAGTCGGACACGCTGCGGAAGCTGCCATCACCGCGGCCCAGCAACACCGAAACGGCGTTGAAGCTCAGGCTTCCGCATGCCACCGCAAGGTCGAGCGTCCCGTCGCCGTTCAAATCGCCAACGGCAACGGAGTGGGGTGTGCCGGCGACCCTGTAATCGGTCTCGGCCCCGAAGGTTCCGTCGCCGTTGCCGAGCAGGACCGAAACGGTGCTCGAGTCGTAGTTCGCCGTGACCAGGTCGGCCTTGCCATCGCCGTTGAAGTCGCCCATCGCGACGGAAACCGACTGGCCGCCTGTCCGATAGTCGGCGTTCGTCTCGAAGCTTCCGTCGCCGCGACCGAGCAGGATGGAAACGACATTCAAGCAGGCCACGACGAGATCGGGCTTCCCGTCACCATTGAGGTCGCCGATCACCGCGGAGTTCGGATAAGCCGCGGTCCCGAAGTCGGCGTAGGCTCCGAACCTCCCGTCGCGCTGGTTGAGCAACACTGATACGGAGGAGTAGAGGTCCGTTGTCACGAGATCGGGTTTGCCGTCGCCGTTCAGATCGCCAACCGTTACGGAGGTAGGGTTGCGCCCCGTATCCCACGAGATGAAGGAGGCGCCGAAGAGCGGCCCTCCAGAGGCCCGGGTCGTCGCCGCGGCGATACCCGCCGAAAGGAGCACCGAAGTGATGAGGGAATAACGAGGGCATCGAAGCGTCGGCATGATCGGCCACCTGGAGGGTCGCGGCACGAAGGGCGCGCCTTGTCTGGCCCTCAAGCCTAAGCCCGCGCCGGCCGTGACTCCATGTCAAAGCTCCGGCGCGATGGCCGCCGCGGCCTGCTCCGAGGTTCGGACCGGCACGATCTCAAAGTCGATCAGGTCCTCCCAGTGCTTCGTCCACTGCCTGAGCAGGGTCTCGTCGGCGGCTTCCATGACCTGAAAACAGCGGCGGAACTCGAGGTCGACCCAGCTCGAGACATACTTCACGCCCTCGGGGGCCATGCGTCCCCGGTCGCGGAAGCGGCGGTAGACTGCCGGCGTCTGCCCTTCACGGTAGCGTTCGATGACCATGAAGAGCATGACGAGGTCGCCGCTCCCTACTTCCCCGCCTTCCAGTCGGCGAGCAACTTTTCGGTGGGCCCGGTCTCGACCTTGTCCTTGCTCGCCTTGGCGACGGATGGGCGCAGGTGAATCCTCCGAGCGACAGGTGCGAATGGAGTCCTGACGTGAGCTGCGGCCCGCGCATTCTATACCGGAGCGCCCGGGCTCGCGCGGCGCCGGAGCGGGCTACACCTGGGACGCGGCCCGCGCCCAGGCGGCGAGCTGGGCGGGATCCTCGATGATGTCGATGGGCACCTCGTAGTAGCTGCCCAGCTCCTGTCCCGCCCGCGGGC
>Ga0306920_100003097_pt1 | contig 21081 bp, 13 predicted proteins | sample flu12Cox44000170_FD_204666 | JGI IMG/M metagenome (GOLD analysis project Ga0306920, IMG submission 204666) | Lab enrichment of tropical soil microbial communities from Luquillo Experimental Forest, Puerto Rico - flux4day.12C.oxic.44.000.170 (v2)... | ecosystem: Environmental > Terrestrial >... | reverse complement strand
TCGCGCTTTTTGTAAAATCGCTTGCGGATCAACGCGTTCCGAGCGCCCATCTTGAATCGTTCTGAATCTAGTGGGCGCTGGCTGCTGCACTGCGGGATCTCCGCCCGGTCTATGTCTGCTTTGGGTCATAAGCGGACCTCACGCCGTCATCTAAGCGATGTCCGCTTTACTCCCGAAAGCGGACATTGAGCTACACGTCTGGCATGTCTGCTTTGTGCCAATTGCGTCCTACCGGGCCGCAGCACAAACCCGCTATTAGATCACTTAATCGGCCATCACTCACGCCTGCAGCTGATCGAGCAAGCTTTTTGCCTCCTTTAGATCGCGTGTGCCGGATCCTTCGGTAAACCAGGCATGGATGGGGGCGAGAAAAGCGAGCGCTTCGTCGCGCCGGCCCTGACTTATCCAAAGCGCGGCAAGATCATGCGCGGCGCGCAATTCAAGAGATCGGGCGTTTTGATTTCTTGCTGTCTTAAGGGCGCGGTCGAGTGATGATTGCGGATCGGTCGCATCACCCGCTGCGCTGCAGACCATCAACGCGCGTGCTTTTAGTCGATGCAGTTCGGCCTCGAATATCCGCTCGCTATTGTGGTCCGCTAACGAGAGTCCCTGCTCTATTATCTCTAACGCGGCCTCTGGCTCGCGTCGGTGCAATAAGATCGGGCACAACAGCACGTAGAGCGCCGTGATACCGAGTTGATAGCCCGCAGTCCGATATTGATCGAGCACGCTTTTGACTTCCTCGAGACCAATCGCCGAGGGATCGGCAGCTGTGATGCAGATGCCCCGAATGGCGCGCGACAGGCCATGCCAGTGCCGGAACCCATGTTCATCAGATAAGGCGAGGCAGCGCTCGGCATGACGTTGCGCAATCGACGGCTCGCCGCGCAAAGCGTGAAGGATCGATGCATAGTAACAGACATAAGCTTGGGTGTGCGGATGTCCGACCGCATCGGCACGTTGAAGCGCGGCGGCCACTTGCGCGGCTGCCACGTCGACGTGGCCAAGGACCCAAAGGGCCCACGACATCAGAGCTAGACTCGCCGCGCCAGCGTCCTGACCAGCTGCCCGCGCCGCGAGTTTCTCGGTCTCATTGCTAGTTCTGAATTCCTCAAGAGCCCGTTCCGTCAGTTCGCGTGCCTCAATGGCATGTCCCATGAACAGGAGTATCATGCCCAGCCCGCGGATCGCGTTGATCAGCATTGGCCGATCGTTGCGTGCTTCAGCGAGACCGAGCAAGGTTGCAGTTGCTTCGCGTGCTTGTGGCAGCTCCCCGCGGATCACGCTCCCGGTGGCGAGCCAAAACATTACCTGCAGATATTCGGGCGGATCGCTGAGACGAGAGCAGAGCTCACGACCTCGAGCAAAGATTGCAATAGCCGTGTTCGACGCTGGACCTTGAGTGGCGATTAGGCACGGCCCCAAGGCGAATTGGAGATCAAGCTCAAGTCTGTCCCTCCCCGAGCTCTCCGGCAAACGGCCTATGGTCTCTATGCCTCTCTGCAAATGGGCGATTGCTTCGAGGTTAGCGAAGCGCTGGACAGCGTTCTTGCCGGCCTTCAACCAATAACTTACCGCCTTTTCAAGCATCCCGGCTTCGGTGAGATGCTGCGCCAGCGTTTCAGGCTCGGCTTCCACGATTTCCGGGAATCGCTGCTCCAGTGCGCTAGCTATTGCTGCATGCACGATCGCGCGCCGGGATTTCAGCAGGCTGGAATAGGCCGCGTCTCTCACCAGCACATGCTTAAAGGTATAAACCGCATGCGGTATCTCGCCGCGGCAGAACACCAGCTCCGACCGAACCAGTTGGCCGAGCGCCTCCTCCAGCTTTTGCGGCGAAAGTCCGGCCACGGCGTTCAGCAGTTCGTAGGAGAACGAGCGGCCAACCACGGCGCCGATCTGTGCCACCTCGCGTACCGGAGCGAACCGGTCGAGACGCGCTATTAGCGAATCATGCAACGTGGTCGGGATCGCCAGCGGCGGCAACGGGCGCTCGAGCACATAATGACCGTCGCGCTCCCGCAGAACCCCGCTTTCGAGCACCGTTTTGGTCAATTCCTCTACAAACAGAGGCACGCCATCCGTGCGAACTACGATTTGATTCATCACCTCCTCGGGCAGCGTTTTCCCGCCGGCGATTCGCTTGATTATGGCCGTCGCGTCTGGTCGACCAAGGCGCGTGAGAGCAACTGTCGTCACATGCGCGTATCGCGGCCAGGGTGGTGCGAACTCCGGCCGTGCATTGATGAGCAGCAGTACTCGAAGCTGTGCCGCCCGCTCCACCATGGCCGTCAGCAGCTCGAGCGAGGTTGGATCGATCCAGTGAACGTCTTCGAAGATCACCAGCACCGGCCGTCTCGCCGCCAAGGCCTCGAGCCGCGCCGACAGCGCGGCGAGTGTCTTCTCCTTCCGGCTCTGGGGAGTGAGTTCCGGCAGACGATAGCGGTTGCTCGGTGGCAGAGATAGCAGATTGGCCAGCACTGCTACCGTTTGATCGCTGTCAGCGGCCGATCGCACGAGCAGCGTTTCGAGCTTGGCGAGCTTCTGAGCTGGCGAATCGCCGCGCTTGAAGCGGGCTGCCCGTTCGAGTTGGCCGATGAACGGGAATAGCGCACTATTGGTATGATGCGCCGAGCAGAAGTAGCGCAAGCTCGTGTGGAGCTCTCCCTGCAACCGCTCTTCAAGCGCAAGCGCGATGTGCGATTTGCCGATACCGGGGTCACCGCTGAGCACCACGACGCGGCCCTCGCCCTGGGTAGCGCTCCGCCAGCGGCGTAACAGCAGTTCGATCTCCTCCTCACGCCCGAATAGCGGTGTCGGCTTGCTCTCGTGCTGCGCCTCAAAGCGGCTCTCCACCCCGCTTGTGCCCAGGACCTGCCACGCCGGTACTGGTTGCGTCCAACCTTTGAGCGCAACAGGACCACGATCGCGGTACGTGAATTGTCCCGCGGTCAGCCGCCGGGTGGCGGCAGAAATCATCACTGTACCCGGCTCGGCTAGCGCCTGCAGCCGGGCGGCCAGATTGGGCGTGTCGCCGACCACCGCCTCCTCCTGCGCGCCACCCTCGCCGATGAGGTCTCCCACGACCGTGAGCCCGGTTGCAATTCCGACGCGGATCTGCAGCGGAGAACTCCGCCCGGTTTGCAGATTAGCCACGGAGTCGACGAGCGCGAGACCAGCACGCACCGCTTGCACCGCATCGTCCTCGTGCGCTTGCGGATAGCCGAAATAGGCGAGGACACCGTCGCCCATATATCGTGCGATTATTCCTTCGTATCCACCGATGACCTCGCCGATGCGGCCATGAAAGCGCGCCATGACTTGCCGCATGTCTTCCGGATCAAGTTGCGCCGCGAGCGCACTTGAGCCGACCAAATCGCAAAACATGACGGTCAGTTGGCGTCGCTCGGCACGTTCCCGTCCCAACTCGATCGCCATTTGCGGCATGCTGCCGCCAGCCCGCTGCAGCTCGGCGATCGCGCGCAGCATCTTGCGGCGGTGCCCTAGCAGCACGCCAAGCTCTTTGAGATCGTTCTCTGTCAGATCACAGATAACCGATAGATCGATCGCATTCTCGGCGAAGCGCTGCGCGTATTCTCCGAGGTCAAGCGATGCTAGCCACTCTGCGATGTCTTTCATCCAAGGCTCGCGACACTTGGCTAGAGGCTCCTGCACTCGCCTCACGCTAGCATTTTAACACGGATGCGGCGATCGTGAGGGCAAGCGGGCGGGGCTGAGACCAAGTCGCCCCACGCGCATTGAGTCTTATATGGAACGGGGAAGGGCGAGGGGGAGCCCACGCGATCGCCGTCTATCGGCGGATCGTCAAACAGGCCGGCATTCCGCTGCAGTAAAGTTGATGCGAGTCACAAGGCGCGCGGCGCCCGGTTCCAAACCGGACGCCGCAGTCGCACGTTCAGATCGCGGTTAGTTCGCCGCCAGCGCGGGCTCAATCTCCGCCTGCTTGGCGGTGGTGCCGTGGCCGCCCGCGATCGTCGCTCCCGTGATGCCGGCCTTGCGCAAGGCATCGCCCACCGCGACCGTAGCTGGCGAGCGGCCGATCGGACCGCGCGGCGAGATCAGGTCGGTGACGTAGAGCACGTTCGGACCGACCACATGCGCGACAATCATCCCATCGGAATGCGGGTTTGGGATGTTGTAGAGATTGATCGTGACCGTCTCGTCCTTGAGCGACATCGCATCCTTGACGTCGACGATCTTCGCTGGCTTCGGCTGCTTCGCCAGCGCATCCGGCTGCAGCTTATGCTCAGCCTGGAACATTTTTTCGAAAAACGGCCGTGTCTGCCCAGGGATCACGATTTCGGCGCCTTCCGCCACGTAGGCGCGGGTGCCGCCACTGTGGTCCATGTGATGATGCGTGAGTACCAGCTGTTTGATCGGCTTGCCCGGATATTTTTGCTTAGCCAGGTCGATCACTGCACGCGATTGCCCTTCGTCGACCGGCGCGTCGAAGATGACAAGCCCGTCCTTCATCGCGACGATCAGGTTGTTGGCAGAGCCGCCGACCACGTGCTGCACGTTGGGTGCGAGCTCGACGAGTTTGAAGCCGCCGCCTTCGGGGAAATAGACCTTGTCGCTGTCGACGAAACGGCCGAGGAACAGGCGCCGCAGCACCCACTGATAGGGCGCGTCGGTTGCCGGCGGCTTCGCCTTGGCTTTGGCCTCGTCGCTGACCGCAAAGGTGTCAGCCGGGATCGGCGCATTGTAGGTGACCTGCTTCACCGCCAGCCGCTGCACCTCCATGCCGTTGAGCTGATACGAGAGCATGTGCGGCCGCTTGATGCCGCCCGCATCCCTCCAATCCGAGAGAATCAGATCATAGTTCGAATCGCCGTACACGTTATCGGGATCGCGGGAGCGGATTGCCGCCGGCAGATGCGTCGCTGGATCGAACAGGACGATAAACGTGTTGGCGCCCCTCTTGACCGAGACCGCCGGCAGCGAACGGTCCCCGAGCTTCTGATCCGGTAGTGCCGAGATGCTGCCCGGCTCGTTCAGTGCCCGCAGAAGGAGCCGCGGCGAAGCGCGGTCGCGCTCGCGCAGCAGTGTGGCGAGGCGAATTCCCGACATCGGCTGCTGGGCGCCCTTCTCATCGACCACTACGCCCCATGTCGGCGCGGTGATTTCGCTGTACTTGAGGCGCTCGACAGCCGGATATTTCATATCGCGGTCCCAATCGATGCGGGACAGTCGCTTGGCGTTGTCGATCGTGTGCGTGTAGGTCGTGTCGCCGAGGAAGCGCGCTTCGCCGGTCGCGGAGTACGCCTGGCCGGGCTCCCAATGCTTGGCTTCGCCTTTGAGGACGGTGGTCGTGGTGGCACCGAGTGCGGCTGCGCCGCCCTGCGCGTCCACCGCCGCTTTGACGAGATCGACGCCCGATTGTGCAGCCGCGGGCTGCGCCAGCGCCGCGCCGAACGCAAGCGCGAGGCTGGGCACGAGAATACGCAACATGATTTCCTCCCTATTGTGTGTGATTGCAAACGTCGTTTGGCTTGCAGTCGCCCCTGTCCCATAGGCGTCAGCGATACTAACACCCAATCGGCTTGGCTATTTCTGAATCGAGCCGGATGCCGCCGGCGCCTCCGGTACCTCCGACCGAAAGGATAGCACACCTGGTACGGCCAGGAGACCGCTGCACTGCGGAATTTCAGTCCCCTCTATGTCCGCTTTGGGTCATTCGCGACTGAGGCAGTCGAAGCCACATCAGGGTCCATGTCCGCTTCGCCCGGAAAGCGGACAAACGGCAGCGTTCCCCTACAGGTCCGCTTAGTGCCAAGCGGACTCATGCACCGCAGCAAACGACGTACATGGGTTGCGAGGGCCGGCGAAAGGGGCACAATCATCTGCTTGGACACTAGCTCGTAACGTCAAGCATGACGAAGAAGAGGGAGGATGCGCAGATGCTGTCACGTCGCGGTTTCCTTAATAGCGCGTTCGGCGCCGGTCTGGCGCTCACAACCGCGCAACAAGCGCCGGCGCAGACGCCCGCCGTTCAACCCGCGCGCAAGCGCCTGATCGTCGACGCGCAGGTGCATTTGTGGAAGGCGGAATCGCCGGACTGGCCATGGGTTCCCGGCAGAACGCCGCAAATGCCGGAGCCGTTCACCATCGAGAAGCTGGTGCCGTTGATGGACGAGGCCGGCGTCGATCGCGCCGTGATCGTGCCGCCGTCCTGGCCCGGCGACCGCAACGATTATGGAATCGAAGCGGCGAAACGATACCCTGATCGCTTCGCGGTCATGGGCCGCATCCCGCTGGAGAAGCCGGAATCGGCGGCGCTGCTGCCGAAATGGAAGGAGCAACCCGGGATGCTGGGCGTGCGTGTGACGTTCCTCGGCCCCGCCGCGGCCTGGCTCACCGACGGCACCGCCGACTGGTTCTGGCCGGCGGCCGAGAAGGCTCGGCTTCCGGTCATGTTTCTAAGCCCTGGGCGCGCGAGCGAATTTGCTCGTATCGCCGAACACCATCCCCAACTCACGCTGATTGTCGATCATATGGGTGTGAATTTGGACCTCGTGAAAGCCGGCAAGTTGGGGAACGCGATCGAGCAGACGACGTCGCTCGCCAAGTATCCGAATGTGTCGGTCAAGCTGTCAGCAGCTCCCAACTATTCAACCGAAACTTATCCGTTTCGTGATTTCACCCCCCACATCCGCCGGCTGTTTGACGCATACGGTCCGCAGCGTTGCTATTGGGGGACCGATATCACCAATGGCTTCGTCAAGGCCACCTACAAGCAGCGCATTACCCATTTCACCGAGGAGCTGACGTTCCTGTCTGAGCAGGACAAAGATTGGATCATGGGCCGCGCCATTCTCGCGCGCCTCGGCTGGACCTAGGGGGCAATCGGGGGGTCTGGCTTCCGCTTCGATCCGAAGCGACGGTCGGCCGTCAAGGGGCGCTGGTGGCAAGAACCAATGTCGCTCCGCACGCCGAAGGACCAGGAACCGATGGCAGTCAGCCCGCTCCCTCTCGGGTCTGGGTCGTAAGGGGACGCGGGCGTCATCGCTTGGTTTAGGTCCGCTTTGCCCCTCAAAGCGGACATGCGCGAGTTGCTTCGTTATGTCTGTTTTGTGCCATAACAGACGTCTCGGTTATGTCCGCTCCGTGCCAGGAGCCGACATGCCACTTTTCGGTCGATGCGAGACTAAGGTAGTCTTGATACCAAGCTGCCGCACCATCAGCGTCGACCTTTGCGGTAGGCAAATGATGAAACTTCCCCGCCGCAAATTTCTGCATCTGGCCGCGGGCGCGGCCGCGCTGCCGAGCGTGTCGCGCGGAGCATGGGCGCAAGCCTATCCGACCCGGCCGGTGCGCGCGGTCGTGGCCTTTGCGCCTGGTGGGACGACTGACACCTTCGCGCGGCTTATGGCGCAGAAGCTCACCGAGCAGTTCGGCAAGCAGGTCTATGTCGAGAACATCGCCGGCGCCACCGGCAATATCGGCACCGGCCAGGTGGCGAAAGCGCCGCCCGACGGCTACACGATCTTATTCGCGTTCAGCTCGCATGTGGTCAATCCGACGCTGTTCGCGCGCCTGCCCTACGACCCGATTAACGACTTCAAACCCGTCACGCTCGCGGTCGCGTCCACCACCGTGCTCACCGTCAACCCCGCCGTGCCGGCGAAGACGGTCAAGGAGCTTGTCGAACTCATCAAAGCCAATCCCGGCAAATACAGCTTCAGTTCGGCGGGGGCGGGCACGCAGGCGCATCTCGCCGGCGAACAGTTCCGGCTATCGCTTGGCCTCGACCTCGTTCACGTGCCCTTCGGCGGCGGCGGGCCTGCGGTCGCGGCGGTGGTCGCCGGGCACACGCCGATGAGCTTCGGCTCGCCGCAGGCTGCCATGCAGCACGTCAAGGAAGGAACCGTGCGCGCCCTTGCCGTCACCAGCAAGACGCGCTCGCAAATCTTTCCCGACGTGCCGACCATGACCGAGGCGGGCTACCCGGACATCGAAGGCGACGGCTGGGTGGGCATCCTTGTTCCCGCCGGCACGCCGGCGGACATCATCACGGCGTTGCACCGCGAGAGTGCGAAAATCCTCGCGCAGCCGGACATGCAGGAACGGCTCGCCGTGCTCGGCTACGACGTGGTCGCGAGCACGCCGGAGGAGTTCGCCATTCGCATCAAGACCGAGATCGACATGTGGGCCAAGGTGATCCGCGCGGCCAATATCAAGGCTGAATAGGGCACACCTGACCTCGTGTTCGGCCTCAGGCTTGTGCTCTACGCCCTTCGCGACAACGCGCATCTCGCCCGCCGACAATTGGACCGCGCCATCGCAAAAATCGATCCTCGGAACGCCCTTTTCGGGCGAAACTGGCCAACCTTGATGTGCTATTCTTTATCCTCAGCGGGCCGTACAGGTACGTTCATGGCTAGAAAGCTCGGGGTTCTTTTGACCATCTGCTCGCTATGCGTCGCATCGGCGGCGAATGCCGCATGCATCGACTTGAAACAGAAAGATCCCCTCTCCTTTCAAGGCATATTGAACTATCGCATCTTTCCGGGACCGCCCAACTACGAGGACGTTCGGAAGGGCGACACGCCTGAACCCACCTACATCCTCAAGCTCGACGAACCAATTTGCGCCACCGGGGATGAGTCTGTCGACTCGAACACCAAGTTCGATCGAATTCAAATATTTCCCGAGTCGGACAAAGCCGCTCAGGCGTTATGGCGAGATCTTCGCGGGTTCATCGGGCAACGCGTCCTCGTTGCGGGCACTGGAGCATTCGGACGCCAAACGGGACATCACCATGCTCATCTGATGCTGCCCATCGTCAGCATTTCAGCCGCTTTCGACCCGACGAAATCTCACGGCACATCCATGACCACGGTTCAAGGTTATTACTTGGCGCTGAGCGCCGGCAACGGTGAGGAAGCTGCAAAATTCGTGGTTCCCGAAAAGCGATCATCGGGGCCGCTGTCCGCAATCGCGATCAGCAATTTCTACAGCAACTTGGTTGAACCGCTTACGCTCATCGATGTGGTTCCCACGCGTGCGGACGAGTATCGCGTACGCTATACATATGTGGCACCTGCTCGCGGACGCTGCGATGGCGAGGCTCTTGTTCGGACGACCAAAGTCGGCGGGCTCAACTTGATCGAGTCGATCAAGGCTATCGGCGGATGCTAAAAAGATTGCTTCGACGAGGGCCGTTACCACGCCAGCACAAGGGGGTTTGCGATGCTTGTCGCCTTGATCGGAATCCTGATTATTTGCGTCATCGGTGCGATTTGCTTTTGGGCCATCGATAAGTTCGTCAAGGATGGCCGTTTGGCAAGCCTTCTCAAATTGCTCGTGGTGCTGATCTGCTTGGCGGCGATCCTCCAACGGGTCCTGCCATTGGCGGGAATTGGTTGGCTCTAGCCGTGGCGCGGCGCGACTGAGGCGCGTTTCGGGCAGCGCGACGCCTTCCACATTAACGAGCAGCGCGTTTTAGCTGCCGGGGATCGCCGGGCGACCGACGCTGCCCGTCCGCGCGGACATGTGCGGTTTTGTCACCTCCGAGACGTTAACCGATGTCCGACCTACGGACGCTTTCGAGCGCAACTCGGACATCGGCGATAACGCGAACAACCTCCTAGCACCTCAGTGTGTGCTCATGCGGACCGAAGCGGGATGGCCGAGCAATTTGAACCGCTTCCCGGTGTCGCTGATCTCGGTGCCATTGACCTTTAGGATGGAGATATCCTGGTCGAGGTAATTGCCGACAAACAGATACCTTCCGTCGGGCGTGAATGCCGCTCCTTCCGGTAAACCGCCCAATTCGACATCGCCTACCTTGGTGACCTTCTTGCCATCGATGCGTAGCACCGCGATGCTGCCATTGCGCTTGTAAAAATAGGCGCTTTTGTTGTTGGAACCGGCGAGGATCACCGCGACCGCCACGTCGCCCTTCGGCGAGATCGCAAGCCCTTCCGGCCCATCGCCGACCACAACACGGTCGATAATGCGGATGGGATTGAGCTCGAGGTCGACCACGCTCACCGTATCGACGCTGCCGTCCGAGGAGCCGGCGCCCCCGTTGTCCGCCGTGAGGGCAATCTTGCCGCTTGGCGCCACTGCGACATTGTAGGGCCACTGCCCGGTCGGCAGGTCAAGCTTGGTATAGGTCACCTTATCGCCGTTGATGTCGAGCAGCGAAACCTTGTGAGCGTTGAATTTGGTGGCGAGCGCGCGCTTGCCGTCGGGTGTAAACTCGACGTGCGAAACGATGTCGCCCATATCGACCGTGTCGATGACCTTCACGTCGGTGCCCTTGACCGACAAGACGCTGATCGACTTGTCGGCACGATTGGTGACGAGCGCGAGGTTGCCTGCCGGATTGAAGCTGAGGCCCGATGGCTGCTTGCCGACCGTCACCGTATCGGCGAGCTTGGGCGGGTTGGCTTTTAGATCGATGACGTAGACTTTGTTGTCGGGGCTCTGCTTGAACGCGTCACCGTCTTTGCTGACGTCGATCGAATCGGCAACCAGTGCGATCGAGTTGGTGGGATCGATAGCGAGGTTGACCGGCGGACCGACGACCGAGTTCTTCAGCGGCAGGTTGACGACGATCTTCGGGCTTTCCGGATCGGCGACATCGAGGATCACCACCGAATCTTTTCCGGCCGGCGACACGATCGGCTTGCCTTGGTCATCCCATAAGAGCTTCTCGTCGTTGCCGACGATCAGCAATGGTGCGGCCTGGACAGAACTCAAACTGGCGATAGCCAGAAACGTCGCGCCGCCGAACGACGAAAGCAACGCATGTTTTGGTTGCATGTGTTTTCCTCCCTCTTTGCAGCGACATTTCCTCCCAGCCTCGACATATGATCATCGGCCTTTCTGCACGCGCGGGCAATCCAGGTTTTGACGCGATGAGCTTTGTCGTCCGAAGCTCCCGGAGGCGCGACTTGCGATCCGTTCGCCTTTGCCGAATTGCAGCCATTCAGCAGCGACTTGTGCGCAACCCTTCGCGCCGCTCACGCGCATCGCATGCGCCTGCGTCCCTGACGCTGGGGCCGACACCCACCCGCGCCCGTTCGCGGCTCAGCGCGCTCTCGCCAGTTCCCGCCGGTTGCGGCCCATCAGGCGCGCGCCGATCGGAACGCGGCAGATGGCGGCGCTCATCGCCCAGCTCAAGGTGAGCGCGCCGGTGAATACGATCGCCGCCTTTGCGACCGCGAACAACGGCGCGTGGAGCAATATGTATTGCAGCCAGACGACGAAGACGTAGTGGACGAGATAAATGCCGTAGGCATTGTCCGCCAAGCTCGCGAATACCGGCCGATGCCGTCCGGAAAAGCGCAAGAACGCCGCCGCCAGCGCGAGGCACGCGCTTGCCGCGCACAGCACCAAGCCGAGGTCGGCGACAAGCGACAGACCCGGCACGGTTGTTCCCTGCACGATCAGCGCCGTGGGGCCGACCCACAGCAGGAATGCCGCGGCGGCGCCCACGAGCCAGCGCGCCCATTGCCGCGCCAGCATTCCGTCGCCCTCGAGCAGACCTCGTTCGAACCCGTACGCTCCGACGCCGAGACCGGCGAAGAAATAGATGGCGTATTGCGGCGCAAGGCTCGGTTGAAACGCGAACGGACCGAATTGCACCCATTGCCAAGGCTCGAACACGGCGGCGAGCGGGAGATAGGCCAGCGCCGCGACGCTCACCAGCGCGATGAAAAACCGGCCGGGACGGCTGCCGGCCTTGGCCGACAGGCCGCCTAAGGATTCGCCCGCGCACGGGGCAACCCAATAGAGCGCGGCGGCCGCGACGTTGAATAGGAGCAGCAGCCACAAGAACCACATCGGCCCGCTCGGCCAGAACGGCAGCGCCATCCAGTGCGACCAGAACGCCGACCAGCTCGGATCAACCGCGGTGACGCGATAGACCGAATAGTAAGCCACCGGCATCAGCAGGTATAAGCCGATTGCGAACGGCACGCCGAGGCGCAGGACACGGTCGTACAGGAATTTCCCGCCGCCCTTGCGCGAGAGTGACGGCCACACGAACAGGCCGGACAAAAAGAACATCAGCTGCATCAGATACGAATACTGAAACGCACAGAACAGGTCGAAGCCGAGCCAGCGCGCGCTATCGACGATCGGGTTCGCCCGCCAGCCATAAGGGGGAACGTCGAAGGCGAGCGCAGCATCGGGTTGTGAGATCAGATAGGCGATGCACGAATGGAACGCGACCACCATGACGATGGCAAAGCCGCGCAGGTTGCTCAGGGCGAGGCTCGATTTGGTCATGCTGCCGACCGCTATCGCATTTCCTCAAACCGGCAAAGTGGACCGCGATATCGCGCCGCGTGGCGAGCAAGCGAAGGTCCGGCGGCATTCTCCCATCCGGGCCATTATGCTTTAATTCGCCGTCCGTACAACGCGTGCGTGCCGGGCGCCGGGCGGAAACTCGCCTTCAATCGCAGCAAATCCGGGGCTGATCACGGCGTGCACGGGTCTCGCTTACGGGGTGGCGACGCATGGGCGGCCATTGACATAACCGATGAGTGTCCGGGCCGAGATTCTGCGGTTGGGCCTGCGCCTTGCGAAAAACTGGCACATTCGCGAGCGGGTGCCGCTGGCGACGGCTCGCCGCCGGCTCAAGCGCATCGAATCCTTTGTCCCGCGCCCGCCGGCGGGCACGCGAACGACCGCGATCGACGCCGGCGGGGTCAACGCCGTTCGCGTTGCCGTGCGCCAGGCGCGCAGCGACCGCTGCGTTCTCTATTTCCACGGCGGCGCCTACGCGCTCGGCACCGCGAAGCTGGTGCGGGATTTCACCTGGCGCATCAGCGCCGCCGCGCGCGCCCACGTGCTCTACTTCGATTATCGGCTCGCCCCCGAGCATCCGTTCCCGGCGGCGCTCGAGGACGCGGTCGCCGCCTATCGCTGGCTCGCCGGCCGGTTCGATCCCCGGCGGATCGCCTTCATGGGCGATTCGGCGGGCGGCGGGCTCGCGCTCGCGACGCTCTACAAGCTGCGCGATGAAGGCTTGGCGTTGCCCGCCGCCACGGTCGCGGTTTCGCCCTGGACGGATCTCGCGCTGACCGGGCCGTCGTTGCAGGCGAACGCCGCGGCCGACCCGATGCTCGACGTCGCCAACCTGCCGGCGCTCGCGAACGGCTACCTCGCCGGCGCCGATCCGCGCAATCATTACGCCTCTCCGCTCTACGGCGATGCGACCGGACTGCCGCCGACGCTGATCCACGTGGGCAGCGACGAGATCCTGCACGACGATGCGATCCGCATGGCCGAGAAATTGAAAGCGGCGGGATGCGACGTCGAAATCGAAGTGTGGCCGCGCATGCCGCACGCGTGGCACCTCTATGCACGCATCATACCGGAGGGCCGGCGCGCGCTCGCGCGGATCGGCACGTTCCTGCAGCAACGGCTCTGACGCCTGCCGAGGGCCATCGGGTTTGACGCGCCGCCGAAGCGTTCGTCACCCACCTGCATCCAGGCGCCCTTTCCGCTTTTGACCCAAAGTGGACATTGCGCGAGGTCGCATTCCCCAATGCGTCACGCTACCACGCTATTCTGACCCCGCCTTTGCCGGCATAGCTTTGGCCGCGGCCGGAGAACTCGCCGTCGAAGCTGGCAAATAGCCAGGAGTTTGGGCCGATGGCGAGCTTGGCGCCGGCGTCGATGCGCGCCGCGTCGTTCGTGGCGCGCGGACCATCGACCGTGAACGCGGCACCCGGCAGCGCGATGAAGGTCGGGTTGATCGAACGAGTGGGAAAGAACTCGTGCACCCACGACAACCGCGCGTACGGCGACAGCGCCATTCCATTGCTAAAGGCGAAACGGGTGTCGAATTGCGCGCCCAGGAACGTCGGCAGCGAGGACACGCTGATCGAGCCGTAGCTCAGCCCGAGCGGGCCCGCGGCGCCGGCCGGCACCGGGTTCGTCTCGGTGAAGGCGTTTTGCCAAAGCTCGGCGAACTGCGCGGCCGCAAACGGCGTGACCGCGAACCGGCCGAACACCTCCTTGGCGCCCACTTCCACGCGTCCGCTCAAGAGATTGCTGCCGAAGCTGCCCGTCGCGGTCTCGGTCGGGCCGATGCCGGCAATGCTGCGCGTCTCGCTGTTGCGGAACGTGCCGAAGCTCAGCGCTCCCGCCGTATAGAGCGCACCCCACGTCTTCACCGCGTAACCGCCGAAGTGCGCCCCCTCGAGATGGCCGCTGGTGATGCGGTCGCGGACCGAAAAATTCGAGCTGCTGCCACCGACGGCGAAGCCGAGGAGCAGATCGGGACCGAATTGATAATCGAGCCCGCCCGCGAGCCCGCCGGTGTTGTGGGAGAGGTCGGCGCTCCCGATCCCTGCTTCGCCCGCCAGCTTGAAGACGCCGTCAAAGCCGGTCAGCCACGCCCGCCAGCGGGGCTGGTAGAGCGCGGGCCACGCCATCTCCTTGAAGGCGGGATGCTCCGCCGTCTTGGACTTTTTGGCTGGGGCATATGCCAGCGGCTCGCCGGCAAAGGCGACGCCGTTGACGTCGATGGTCTCTCCGCTACGCCAGAACGCGCCCTGGTCCATCATGATCGACGTGAACATGTCCGCCGCGCCGAACGCAGTTTCCTGCGTTCCGCTCACCCCTTCGCCGGAGAGCGCGTCCAGGGCTGCCGGAAGCTGGGCGAGACTGAGGCCGAGCAAACCGGGCAAGGTCCCACCGCCAGTGTTGAACGAGGTGTCGAGCGCCGCGGCGACCGCCGATTGGTTCAGCGTGAGGCCCGTGATCTGCCCGATGCCCGACGTCAGGTTCAGTTGCACGTCGGTCGGCGTATAGGCGAGGCTTGCGGTGAGGAAAGCCGGCAGGTTGAGCGCGGTCACGGAATCGAACGTGCCGATGCGCCCTGCGGCCGCCGACAGGATGGTGTAGCTATGCACCGGGATGCCGCCCAGGTTCACCGCTCCGACGGTCCCGGCGAGCGTTGCGGTCCCGCTGGCATTGGTGCGGTCGGCGGTGTTGCCCTGCACCTCCACCATGTACAAGCTCGCCGCCGCGAAGACGAGGTTGCCGTTGACCGTCAGCGTGCCGACCGAATTGCCGGGCGAGAGCGTGCCACCGGCGAGAATGGTGGTCGGGCCCACGACGCCATTGCCACCGAGCGTACCGCCCGCATTGACGAACACGCTGGAGGTGATCGATCCGTTCACGGTGAGAAGCCCGGCAAGGACCGTGGTAGGCCCGGTGTAGCTGCTAGCGCCGGTCAGGATGGTCTGCCCGCTGCCGGCCTGCACCACCTGGCCCGGTCCCGAGATGGCGCCACCGAATGTGTAGCTGTCGGACCGATTGAACGCGAGGAACTTGTTGTTGGTGGCGTTGCATAACGGATCGCCCGCGTCGGCGCAGAACGTCACGTCGCCCAGGATGCTGCCGCCCGCCCCGCCGGCGCCAAGTGCCAACACCCCGTCTTTGATTGTGGTGCCCCCCGTGTAGGTTGCCGCCCCCGCAATCGTCAGCGTGCCGGTACCGTATTTAATCAGTGGGCGCGAAAACGTCGTCCCGTTAAGCGCCGTCCCGTCTGTCAGGAAGGACGCATCCGGCAGCGAATCGTTGTTGGCAAGCCCAAACTGCAGGACCATCGCCTGCGGGAAGTAGCTGGTGACGTCGTAAAGGGTGAAGACGCCGCGGCCAAAGGTGCCAACCGCAAGCACGTCAACTGCTGGATTATAGAAGAGTGCATTGACCTGCGAGTTTGGCAATCCCGTTCCGAATGGCCTCCAGTTCGAGAGAACGCCGACTGTGTCGCTGTCGGCGACGGCGATCGTGCTCTGCGCATTGGCGACATTGTTGAGGCCGCCGACGAGGAGAGCATCGACGCCATTGTTGGAAATGAACTCGAGTGCTGTCGGCCGGATGATGCCGGCAGGCAAGTTGCCGGTGAGGTTTGTGAAGGCCGCGCCCTGCGTGGTTGTACCGAACAGATTCGTGTTATCCGCTACGAAGTACCGAAACTGCGATCGCGGATCGAGCACGACCCCTGTCGGGGTAAGCCCTCCCACCGCTGTGTAGGTGGGCACTGGAACAAGCGAACCGGCCGTGGCGGTCGTGCTTTGCCAGAGCCCTCCTATGGCGCCCGCGACCAACATATTCGGATTATCGCGAGTACCGTAGGCAATCTTTGTGACTACATTTCCACCACTACTCCCGAGGTCGGTCAGTGTGAGATCGACTGTAGTCGCGGCCGGGCCTTGAGCCCCGGTCAGCGTGTCCCGAGTGACGAAGACGCCATCCCCGCCAAATGCCATCCGGGTCGGGTCGACACGATTGTTCACCCACGGACTGCTGAACCAACTGCCAATTACGGACGCGCTGCAAGGCATGCCATTGCAAGTGACCGTGGCCCCGAATCGCCAGAATGAGGTATTCGGGCTGACGAAGTTGCCCTGCGCGTCGACTATGATCCGAGCCGTAAAACCAAGACCTTGGGTATTGGCGTAGAACACGCTCCGGCCTGTAGCTGCGAGGGTCACGTCATTAACAAAAGCATTGATGCCGTCGGCTCCCTGGACCGCGTTCCAAAGCGGGGCGTTGCGGCTGGACTGAATGGTGACCCCGTTATCCTGTGCAGCCGTGATCAGACGCTTGCCCACAGCGTCATAGGCAACCCTGGAGACTTCAAATGCGGAGATGTTGCCGCTGAGCCGCGTCCAGACGCCGGTGTCGCTTTGGGGGTTCGTTCTTGTATAGATCGTGCCGTCGGACGTCACGATCATTCGTCCATTCGCGTCGAACGTGATGGCGCGCGAGTCGGAGTGAATGGTCGAGCCATTGCCGGTACCCGCATCGGTGATGCTGCTGAGCGTCAACGTCGAGGCGTCGATCCGAAATGCCGGCAAGGTGAACGGGATGGTCGGTATTCCGTCGCCCGTCACGTAGACCAGATTCTTGTTGGTCGGATCGATCGCGATGGCGAAATTGAGCGGCGCCTGCATGACGCCGGCGTTGAGGGCAGGCGTCGGAAGCTGGGTCCACGTCGCACCGGAATTTCCCGACCAGAACAGTCCGGTCACCTGGCGGGTATTCAGATTGACGACGCCGGCGGCGATGGCTCCGCCCGGGCCGGTGGCAATCTTTATGACCGTCTGCGTGGCCGCCTGGATCGTTCCCCCGCTTTGCGCTGCCCCAAACGTCTGGGCCCAGGTCGCGCCGTTGTCGTTGCTCACGTAAATCGCAGTCGACAAATTGCCGGCAGCGGAAGCGTTGGGCGCGGTTACGGCCGCATACAGCCGATTCGGGTTATTGGGATCACTCCCGAGCGAGCTGACTGGTCCATTCGGGAGGCCGGTCCCCGCCGCCCCTGAGATCTGGGTGAAGCCGGCGCCGCCGTCGGTGCTGCGATACAATGCCCCCACATGCCTGTCGAAAGGAAATCCGGAAATTTCGTATGTGGCTGCCAACATCACGCTGCCGCGCGCAGCAACCCCGACTACGCTCTGACCGCCGAGCGTCGCCGCGCCCAACGAGGTCCAGGTATTGCCGCCATCCTGGGTGTAAAGAAGTCCATTTCGCAGTCCGCCGGAGCCCGTGGAGAAGCACGGCCCGGCGGCACAAACCGTGCCGTTGGCGGTGAGGCCGGTGCCCGCGATCAAAGTATTGCGTGTGGGATCGGTGGGATCGTAGGCAAGACTCGCAATCGAGAGCGTCGCCTGCTTGTCGGTCAGCGGCGTCCAGCTCGTGCCGCCGTTGGTCGTCTTCCAGATGCCGCCCCACGGCGTACCCACAAATAACGTGTTGGCATTCAGGGGATCGGCAACGACCGGCCCGACCGCGCCCGCAACGTTCCCATTCGGGGGCGCATCCCCGCTCTGTACCGTGAACGTGGGCCCGAAACTCGGGGCCGGGCCCTGCGTCACAAAATTCTGGTTGATTTGGAGCTGCGCAGTTGCGGCAGTTGGCAACGCGAACGCCGCCGCGATGACGAACCCGCGCAATGGTCCGAACATGGCCCGCCCCCGAGCCCATACGAACTGACAATCGGCCCGCTGCAGGGTGCCAACAGAAATATGGCAACGCGTCGTTGAATTGAGATTTCGCCTCCCTTTTTCTTCGAGTGTGGCGTTGGAGACACATGCCGCGTCGCGATTCTCCTTCGGTGAGAGCGCTGATTATTCCAATGTCGGTTTCTGGCGCGAAGCGGACCTGCCGAGACGTCTGCTATTTGTCCGACCATCGCGATTTACGAGGCACGCCCTAAACCCCGCTCGGCCGGGGGTTTGGTTCGGGAGGGAGCACGCATCATACCGGAGGGCCGCCGCGCGCTCGCGCGGATCGGCACGTTCCTAGAGCAACGGCTCTAACGCTCGCGGCTGGGATGGCGGCCTAACATTTGCGCGCGCGAATGTCGTGTTTTCGCTTTACGCAGCGCGACGAGGCAAGAAGCCAAACCACCTTCGCATGCACGCATAGTCCTTCGCCGTTTTCGCAAGGAAGTTGTCCTTGCAGGCTTTGCGGCAGAAGCGCAGGCCCCAATGATAGTGACAAACAAGGCCGAACTTTCCGCCACAGTATGAACAGCGGTTCTCCGACTTGGTCATGACGCTCTCCTCCCGTTGCGGGCGTCGCACGGCGGCGAATTTGGTTGCGTCGTCTAACTTCAACTCCGTCAGCGCTGCGCGCTTGCCGGCAACGCAGCGCTGCGCTGGCGGTCAGGTAAGCACGCTGCATTGCCGCGAGATGTCCGCCGAATTAATGTTTGGCAATCAAGTCAGCGGACGGATCGTCCGCATCCCTCCAAGCCCTTGCGGGTTGCCGGTCGTTGAGCCGCCTCAGATGTGGGCGGAACCGGCGGCGTGGGTGGCGACCGCGGCGGCGCGGCGCTTTCGAAACTGCGCCTCCTCGGCGTCGTCGGCGCAAAACTCCGAGCAGAAGTGCTGCCCGGCGGAGGTGCGCCAGACATCTGCTCGGCTGGTCGGCGGTCGTCGTAATTTGCGTCAGGTTTTAAGTCGTCTGGGTCTCGTGGGGTCGCCCCGTTTGCGCGAGCGTTGAAAAAAGTTTGCGCGCGCATCGCCGGCTATTGGGAAAATTGCGCGTAATGCGTTTTTCAATTCCGCGGGGCTTCTTGGGCAGCTGCGGCACTCTGTTTACCAAGTGACTTTGCGGCACTGGCCGCCTGGGCCGTAATAGGTGCACACCACACGACACTGGCCCCAATGGGCAAACTGACCAGTATTTTTATTGTAGCAGAAGGTCCGAACGTTTTCGAAGTTGCGGATGTCATTTAATCCAGCAGCAATCGATGAGCCACTCGCCGGGGCGGCAAGGGATTGATCAGCGCCGAACACCGCTAAGGTCGCGACGCCAAGAAGCGCGAGCAGCATCTTTCTCATATCTGTTCTCCGTAGTTGCTACCATACCGATAATCCGAGCCTAGCAGATCGGCGCGCCGCGCGATGTGAGCTAGCTCACAGCTCAACCCAAGCGTTCGGCAAATCGTGCGCATGCGCACGGTTCGATTATCCTCTTCCCGTTCGCCCTCTTTTCCTGCGGCCGAGGGCTGGGTCCCCGCAACGGGGTGCCCGCGACGGGTGCCCCTCGCGGGGACGAGCGGAAGAAATGCGTCGATTCGAACGGGATTGCGCTAGAGCTGCGCGGCGGCCGCGACCGCGGCGGCGCGGCGCTTTCGAAACTGCGCCTCCTCGGCGTCGTCGGCGCAAAACTCCGAGCAGAAGTGCTGCCCGGCGGACGTGCGCCAGACTTCAACGTAGCCATCGCGGGGACGGAACGGCTCGCCGCAGAACATGCAGCAGCGCGGGCCGCCGTTCATGAGATACCTGCTGCTCGTGAGCATCGGAATCCCCCAGCCATTTGGCGTATCTCGATCGTGCGTCCCGATTCGTTAATGCGCGATTAACTTGGCCGCGCATCGGCCCTCCGGCATCCGCTGGGAGCGGTTCCTGCGCACGCTGGCGATACTGCATCGCCTATTCCGGTGCGACGCCCGCCGCGGCGTATGTGGCAAATTAACCACACCCCGACGAAATCTCGTCATCCCCACGAATTTGGCCGTCATCGGGCCATGGTTTCCGCCCCCAGTACGGGTCGGACATCGGGGTGGGGGGAGTGCGAATGTCTTCCATCGACAGCTCTTGGCGCGCGGGTGGCGCGCATCGTATCGGTTGCGGCCCGCGCAAGGTCTCGTCTTCCGGCCCGCGCTTGGCGCTGCGGTTGCTCGCCGCGGGGCTGACCGCGGCGGCGCTCGCGGCCTGCGCGCAGCAGCCGCCGCCCATGGTGACCAACGTCAACCGCCCGGCCGCGCAGGACGGCGCCCGCAAGGCGGTCGCCCGGCATCGTGCGCCGGCGGCGAGCGAGAGACAGACCGCCAGCGCCGCGGCGATGACGAAAGGCGGCGGCAGCTATGGGCTGGCGAGCTTCTACAGCTACGACCCGCACACCGCGAGCGGCGAGAAATTCAACAAGAACGAATTGACCGCCGCCCACCGCACGTTGCCGTTCGGCACGCGGCTGCGCGTGACCGACGTCGATACGGGGCGCTCGGTAACGGTGCGCGTCAACGACCGCGGCCCGTTCGTTCGCGGCCGCGTGGTCGACGTCTCGGCGTCCGCCGCCGAAACGCTGGGCATCACCGGCAAGGGCGTCGCGAAGGTCAAGGTCGACGTCGTCGAGGCTGGCGCAAAATAGCCTTACTGCGTCGCGAACCGGCCGGCCACGCGCAATCGGCAGGCCGGCGGCGTAGGCCGTCGCGCGGCGGCCCGCTCCCCCGTCACAGCGGGGCGGAGACGTCGCACGATGCGACAAAATCTGCGATCCGCCGCATCAGCTTGGGCTCGGTCAGCAACGGCGCGTGACCCTGATCCGCCACCACGGCGATGTCGATCTCGCTGCGCCGCTTGAGCATCGCCTGAAGCGTGGTCGAGGCCAGCATATCCGACCTGGCGCCGCGAATAACCATCAGTGGCACCCGCGCCAACGCGTCGAAGTGACTCCACAGCGTCGGGAGATGCTGCAGATCGGCCGCTTGCAGCGTGCGGGCCACCTTGAGATCGTAGTCGAGCACCAGTCGGCCGCGGTGCTCGCGCCAGGTGCGCTGGGCAAACGCGATCC
>Ga0306920_100003096_pt1 | contig 21084 bp, 23 predicted proteins | sample flu12Cox44000170_FD_204666 | JGI IMG/M metagenome (GOLD analysis project Ga0306920, IMG submission 204666) | Lab enrichment of tropical soil microbial communities from Luquillo Experimental Forest, Puerto Rico - flux4day.12C.oxic.44.000.170 (v2)... | ecosystem: Environmental > Terrestrial >... | reverse complement strand
TCGCTTCCAAGCTTGCCGCGCCGAGCTGGGTCCTGTTGCATTTCGGCAAGTCAGCCGACCCCATCCCCAAAAGTTTGTCTTTGCGCGTGGGGCAAAGGGTCCCCGCAAATTTTGTGAAAAATTTCGAAGGTATGGCTTTGCTTCTTCGCCATCCGAAAGCTGTGGTAGAGCATGGGGTGCTGCGCTTTCCAATTCATTTGGGAGGCTGACTTGACCAACGAGGAATTTGAGCAAGCGATTGAGGCCATTCGTCAAGGCCACATCAGCCGACAACCATCGAGGGCTGCAGAGGTCGAAGAGGCTCAACGTGCCGGTCGGGTCCTCGCAGCTATATGTTTAGTGCTGCGCAGCCTTCGCATGACCCCTGAGGAGAAAATGTGGGAACCAACGCAAGCGCTGATACTCGCATTTATTGACAGCCTAAACGAGCATCGGCGGCGGATGCTGAAGCGGATCGCAGAGGAGGAGGAGGAGATTGAGGAGGACAAGTAGCCACTCCACTAGTCCGCAAGGCCACATCCACTCAACGTTCGGCTAATGGTGGGTCCCATCTTCGCTGCCTTCACCGAAGGTCCTAATAGGGTCCCATCCAAGCGAAGCTGCACCTCTGCTAAGGTTGAATGAGCAGGCAGGGCTGAGCAATGCAACGATTAGCAACGGCGTTGTTGAGCCTTCTGTTGGCCACCGGTGCTCAAGCTCAATCGCCCAAAGAGAAGGAGCTAAGCGAACGGTGTGGGAAGCAGGCGGCAGAACGCTTTGCGAAGGAATGGGGAACCGGGGTTTTCACTCATGCTGACGGGCGACAGACAACGAGCAATTATGAACATCACTATAACTCTCACTTGAGCAAATGCCTCTACTTGGAAATTCGCGACACTCAAAAAAGTGACAGACCAGCACTTAGAATGTTGAGCCTGCTCGATCTCCACGAGAAAAGAACAATCGCCAAGTACAGCAAATTAGAAGGGGACAGGTTCGCGGTTTGTTGGGTGCAAGACAAGCGATGCCACAGCGAAGAGGAATTTCGAACTTTGATTAAGCCGTTCATGGAGGACTAACCGCAAGCCTAGGGCGTGCCGAGCCCTTTTCATTTTTTGGACTACCAAGAGTTCATTGGAGCAAAGAAGCATCTAGTCTTAGGTTTGTCTTCCCATATTGGTCCACCCCAGCGATCAAACTTTGCTATTCGATAATAGAAACAATGGTGGAAACGATCATCAGGTGATGGTGATGCCATGTCGGCGGGTATAGTTTCATCATTCTCCGGTAGATAGTAACTACCATCCGGCAGCGTTATAGCCTCGACTGGCTTACAATCTTGTCCTCCACAACATAGATGTCCGTCCCGATCACGGAGATCACTGTATATGTCATGAGCTAGGACCGCATTCGACACGCAAAGTAGGGCAATAGTTGCGGCCAACTGTTTCGTTCCGTAGTAGTTCCTGTGTTCGGGTCGGTCGAAGATTTTCCACGTTGGGCGGTCCGGAAACTTGTTGTTCTCCGCCAAACATTTGCTCTCCCAAGTCAGGCATCGCGTCATTCGCGGCAACGCAATGCCTAGGTGGGGAGATACCTGCTTCCGCTTGGCCCTTCATCTTTTGGAAAGCATCACTTACAGGTTCCATCGAAGCGATGTTGCGCCTGTGCTAGAGTTTGGACGGGGACGCAACTGATGATGAAGGCGCTAGCCGCTTCGTTAAGCGTTGTGCTCTTGGCAAGCGGCGCTCAAGCGCAATCGGCCAGGGAAACGTACGAGTTTAGCGCACAATGTGCGAAGCAGGCGGCAGACACATTTCGGAAGGAATGGGACAGTCCTCGTGGTTTTGCAGCGAATTATGAGAATCACTACAACTTGCGCTTCAGCAAATGCTTCTACATAGAAATCACTAACGCCCAGGAGGGATCATTCAGATCGATGAGGCTCTACGATCTTCACCGGAACAAAGAAATGGCGGGCTACGATAAATGGGCGGATACTGTCGTGTATTGTTTGGTGAAAGGGAAGCAATGCAAAAGCGAAGAGGAATGGCGAACTTTGATTAAGCCGTTTATGGAGGACTGACCCATCCAGGAGGAGAGAGCTGCTGTTCTCCATAATGGTGAGGATTTTTCAGCTCGGCTTGAACGGGCGCGAAGCGGGAAGGTGATCAACGTAACGAAAGCCCTACCGAAACGTCCCCCACAAGGCGATAGACAGGGTGACTAACGACAGCACAAACGTCACCAAGGGAACGATCACCATCCAGTCGAGTTCAAGCATGGCAGGCAAACCAAAGCGGCGTAGCCTAACTCCTACGTGCCGTTTGGGTTTCGGCAGGGCTAGGATTGTTACTTAATTGTTACTAGGTCCCTGCCGCGCGGATGGCGGATCTAGGAGAAAACGAATGCGTTGTCTGCCGCGAAACGTCTGGATCGCGATCCCCTTCTGTTTGTTGCTTCTTGGTACGTAATGGAAAGTTCGTACGTAATAGAACTTAGAGACCTTTTAGCGCCCTCTTGATTAGGCGGCTGTCAGCGGCCGGTGCCCGCAGTATCTCCTAGGGCCTGCATGGAGGCATTGCCGCCTACTGAGGCGACCTCACCTGATGGCGGAAGTGCTGCTCCAATTCTCCGGGGTACTGCATTTCTTCACGCGCATGGTGCTTTCAATCACTTTGAGTTCTTCTCTCGCAGCGACGTAGTCGCCCTTATAGGCGATCACGTTGACAAAAGCGCCGCCAGTGCCCTGGTCGGCCTTATTCATCAACTGTGTCAGCTCCTGCTCGCGGTTTTTCCAATTCCGTTGCACCTGGGCAAGGTTCTCGCAGTTTTGGAACTCATATCGGCCAGGATCGGCGAACAGGGTCACTGAGTTTTCGACTGTCGATGTGCAGGCAATCACCGTGAGGGAGGTTATTGCGACAAGCGGCGTCGTGCGCATGGGAGCCCCCATTACTCTGGGCCAAGCCAGTTATTGCTGCGCCAACGAAAGGCAGCTTCACGGCGAATAGGTGGTTTGAATTGGGCGATTGAAATTAGTTTGCTGCCTGGAACTCTTGGGCCGTCAACGCTGCAATGCATCCTGAACGAAAAGGGCCGCTCGTAACTGAGCGGCCCTCGTCGGCAGGCAGGATAGTGCCAAACCGTGTCCGCAGCGCACTCCCTATCCGAGGTCGTATCTGCGGACGTGGCGCAGGGTATCAGCGCTAAAGATTGTTAGCTGTGGCGGTGGCGACACACAGAAGAAAATTGCGCAGGCGATGCTGCAGTGCAGCGATGTAAAGATTTGCTAGTGAAAATAAATGCACATCGTTTGCTCAGGGCCAACGATGCTGCTGAGCGAGGAAGGCTCCTTCATCCCAACCAAGGCAGAGGAACCTCCCGCGTACCTCATGGGCAACGGCACACTGCAAACGTAACACGCGTGTTACTTTTTACTCAAAGGTGCGCGAGAATGGCGGTATGAATTGGCGACGAGGCTTACTGAGACTGTGGCTGGTTGTTAGTTCGTCTCGAAGGAGATGACAATGACCCCGACTGACTGGCTAATCTTGACCACAACGACTTTAGTCATTGTGATTGCGCTTGGCGTATGGTTTTACCGGCTAACTCATTGAAAATTGCCACTGCTGCTTCAGCGGCTTGCTCAAAACTGCCAAGTGCTAGGCGTCGTGGCCGCATGGGTGGGGGCTGGCTTCAGACGTGATCCAAAACGGTCTTAAAGACCGGAACCTTCCTGCGTACCTCGTGGGCCACAACACAACCGCAACCGCGATGAACAGTTACACCCAACGCTTAATGGGAAGCACTTCCTTTTGACCTTAGTCCTGAGCTTGCATGGCACTCAGGAACAAATTAACGGCAGCTAATAACAAAAATGGTTTTTTTGCGCAGCGTACAATGGATCACGACGGGGCCAAGGCTGGGGTCTGGATCGAACCAACCCTGAGACTTGGAGGCGTTCTATGAAAGGTACATCGCCAACTGCACTCTCCTTTCTGTTGACATTAAGACAGCTGGCCGCTTGGTTAGTTGTATCGGATTCTCACCAAGAACCGACGTTGCACGTGTTATTCCTTTCTATGGCTCCCGCTCAAAGAACCGAAGTTATTGGCCTGACGAATGTAGTGAGTCAAAAGCTTGGGCATTTGTCACGAGAGTTCTCAGCTCTCCAATCCCGAAGCTCTTCCAAAACAGGCTCTGCGACATTCTCCACCTGAAATCCGGACTTTGCGCGGGGCGGATAGGGCCATGTTCACTATATTGGCTTTCACGGTCGTAGCAGTCGCACTCGCCATACCCGTCCTAACTCTCCTGATGTGGCGTCAGATAGAAAAAGGCTGACGACATTTCCTGCCTAACGATGCTGTGGCAACGGCAGGGATCAACCGAGACGACCGCAAGAAAAAGGGCAACGAAATCAACCGCAGCGTCACGAGCCGTCACTAGCTGGGATGGCTGCAACGGACAATGGTCCCGGTGGCTACAAGCCGGCAGCAACAACGCTGCGCACCACCGCACCGCCCTTACCGGTCACGACACGGCCGGCGGCTCAGACGCGTACCGCGACGCCAGCGCCTCAGGCGACCCGGACCACGACGAACACACCGCCGCCGACGCCGCCACGGCCAAGTACCAACTATGCGGCGCCGAGATCGACCACCACCTATCGGCCTGCGAGCACGAGCACGTCGAGCTCAAGCAGTCGGGCCGCGAGCAGCAGTTCAAGCTCTTCTTCGAGCTCTTCGAGCTCCAAGAAATAGCGCCCATACTCGCAGCAGGTATGGCTTCGGCGTGGTCATCCTCGGCACGCCCGAGGACGACCAATGCACGTCCGATAGCTTGTATAACGATTGTTGCTCCCCATATGGCGTGATGCGGCGCAGAAGCTTCGGCGCGCGCACCGCCCCGAGGAAGGCGTGATGAGCGTTGCGGCGACGCGCCAGCCTGCAGCCCCTGATGCTCCCGCGCCGGACCTGGCGCAGCTCTCCACTGCCGACCTCAACCCGCGAACGCGCATGCTGTTGCATGCGCCTGTCTTGAGCACGCTGTTGCGGATGGCCTGGCCTAACGTGCTGGTCATGTTTGCCCAGGCAGCGACCGGACTGATCGAGACCTGGTTCGTTGCCATGCTCGGGACTGATGCCCTGGCCGGCATGGCGCTCGTGTTTCCCGGCGTGATGCTGATGCAGATGATCTCTGCGGGTGCGATGGGCGGCGGGATTTCGTCGGCGATCGCGCGGGCGCTCGGTGCCGGCCGACGCGAGGAGGCGGACGCGCTGGTGCTGCACGCGCTGGTCATCATTGTCGCGCTCGGCGCCTCGTTTTCTTTGATCATGCTTGCCTATGGGCGTCCCATCTACCGGCTGCTCGGCGGCACCGGTGGCGAGCTCGAGGCCGCGGTGACCTATTCCAATGTCGTGTTCGCCGGCAGCGTGCTGCTCTGGCTGATGAACGGTCTCGCCAATGTCATCCGCGGCACCGGCAACATGCTGGTGCCGGCGCTGGTCATTTGTGTCGGCGCGCTGATCCTGGTGCCACTCTCGCCGGTCCTGATCTTCGGGCTCGGTCCGATCCCCGCGCTGGGAATTGCCGGCGGCGGCACGGCGCTGGTCGCCTACTACACGGCTGGCGCCACAGTGCTTGGCTGGTACGTGCTTTCCGGACGCAACATCGCCCGGCTGCGTCTCGTCCAGCTGCGCTGGCCGCTATTTCGCGAGATTCTCGGCGTCGGCGCCGTGGCCTCGCTCACGTCGCTGCAGACCAATGTGACCATCGCACTCGCGACCGGATTGGCGGCGACGACGGCCGGGGCGGCCGCCGCTGCGGGATATGGCACGGCTGCGCGGCTGGAATACCTGCTGATCCCGATCGTGTTCGGGCTCGGCGCGCCGCTCGTCGCGCTGGTAGGCACGAATGTCGGCGCCGGGCAGCGGCAGCGGGCGCTGCGCATCGCTTTTGTCGGCGGCGGCATCGCCTTTGCGATCACGGAGGCGATCGGCGTCGCCGCCGCGATATGGCCGCGGCTCTGGATGGCGCAGTTCACTGCCGATCCGCAGGTGCTCGAGACTGGAGTGAGCTATCTGCGCCTGGTCGGTCCGGCGTACGGATGCTTCGGCCTCGGTCTTGCGCTTTACTTCGCATCGCAAGGTGCCGGCCGGCTGTTGTGGCCATTGTCGGCGGGCTTCCTGCGCATGCTGGTGGCGATTGGTGGCGGATGGTTAGCGCTGCGCCTGACCGGCTCGCTCGCCTGGCTGTTCGCGGCACTCGCCTTCGGCTTGCTCATTTATGGCGGGACGATCCTCCTCGCCGTCCTGTCCGGCGCTTGGTTTCGCAGAGCACCTTCGCAGCCGGCGGCGGCAGTGACCGGATCGACGGTCTAATCCGGATTGCGCCCCGCCGCGCTCAAGCATGCTCGATTTTCGCCGCTATCAAACAGATATGCGCCATGCCTCGCTTGTGAGCGAGGCAGGCCGATGCGGTTTCTGCATCTCCCCATGCTCCGGGCGGTGTTACTTGCCGCGCACCGCGTCCTTCAGGCCGCCGACGGTATTTTGCACTTTTCCCTTCAGCTGGTCGCCCCTGCCTTCGGCTTCGGTTTTCTTATCGCCCGTCGCCTTGCCGCCTCATTCCTTCACTTTCCCCTTGGCCTGTTCGGCGGAACCTTTGATGCGATCCTTGTCGACCATTGCGTCGCTCCTCAAACCAGATTGATCTGATACAGAAACTGCCGCCGGTCGATCAAGTTCCGCGATCGACACTGATCTATTCGACGACGGCGAGCTCCTCGAGCCATCGCAGAAACAGATGCGCCGCAGCATGGGCCTGTTCTTGGTTCTGGGCGCGTTCCAGGGCATGGAGCACTTCATCCCGCTGGTCGACGCCGGGACGAGATTTCGTGCTCACGGGCAAACGCTATCGCGTCGTTGAGATTCCGGATAATGCGGCCGTCGGTGAGCCGCAGCTCGGGCGTAAAATTAAACGCGATCGTCATAGCCGACTTAACAGCATCTGATTTGAAAGGTTCCACGAAGGACTGGAAAAGACGCGCCGGCAACGGAGTGACCGTGGCGGCACCCTCACCGGCCGATTGGACGTTGGAGGTGCGGTGGGATTGGCAATTCTATCAGTGCTGCTTGGGCTTTGATATGTTTGGCCCTTGGCCACTCGTACTCGCTGCCAACAAGTAGGCGGGGGAGGGACCGAATGACCGGTCGGGGCGGGCCCAGCTAAGGGCGTCGCAATTAGCTCAGCATTTTGTTTGCCATTCGAACCCGTGGGGCGCGGTACGATTGCCCATAAAGAGACCCCGGTTGCGACGACGGGGTCCCGGACTAGAGCAGTACGCGGTCGCACGCGGACGGGTTGCTCTGGTCGTGCCAGAAAAACGCGATCGTGGGGCTTACGGTTCCTCGGCGATGTTGGCGATTTGCTGAATTAGCTGGGGAACCCAAAATGCGCTATGATATTGTGGAATGAAGGCACCGAAGCCGGAAGCTCGCGCGTGACAACGCAGCAAAAAGTGTCAGAGTGAGATAGTCCCACCCGAGGCCACTCTAATGCCGGGCAAGCGCGTGCAGTTCGATGACCAGACTTGGCAGGCGCTTGATCTGCTTGCCCGCGACCGCACGATGGATTTCCAGGAACTGGCCGACGAAGCATTTAGAGATTTGTTGCGCAAGCATGGAAGACCCGTCGACCTGGAAACAGCATTACGCCAGAGCGCAGGAAAAAGCGCGAGCATCCACAAGTTTCCGGGTAAGAAACGAAGGGGAGGCCGGCGTCCGGCGGACTGATTGCCCCGCGTGATGCGCTGTGGGGGTGGCTTACCAGACCTGCGCTGCTTTGCTGGCCGTCTCGCGCCGCGTGCGGTCAGGCTGTTAGCACCTCCAGGACGTGGCCGTTCGGATCGCGGAAATAAAAACCGCGGCCACCACGGCGATGATTGATTTTCATATCTTCCAGCGAATACGGCCCGCTGCCATAGGCAATTCCCTCCGCTTGCACTCTGCCAAAGATTTCGTCGAACGCGGCCTCGTCCACCTTAAAGGCATAGTGGTGGCTTTCGAACTCGGTCTCATCGTCGAAGTCGAGAGTGAGGGTGTCGTTCACGCGCACAGGTGCGAAGTGGGACACGGAACCATCGTAGCGGAGGCCCAAAATCCGTGCCAGAAAGCGGGCTGACGCTTCCTTGTCGCGCGCCGGCACGATCGTATGGTCGAGTACAATTGCCATGGCCATCCCCCTCCAGTCGGAGGCCTATAAAATATAGGATGATATGTGGCCGATATTAACCCCCAGCTCACCGAACCGGCTTGAACACCGTCACTCAGCGAACGTAAGAGGCGTCTGCGTTGAGCGACAGGCAATTACGTTCGCTCGCGTAACCGAATAGATCAACCGCGCTGATATGATTGCTGCCGCAGATCGCTCGCTTCAGTCCGCTCTCGATGGCCTCTGCTTTCCAGGGATCAACATCGGCCATCGCGTAATCTCGGTCGGTGACGAAGATGCTCTGATGCCGGAGGAAGCTCCCGCGTTTGCCGCAAGCGTCGTCAAGGTACGGCGCGCCAGCGGCGCCGCGCGCATCGTCGCGCGCGAGCTTTTGGCACGCGTTGGACATGCCGGATGCGCATTGCCGAAAACACCTTCCGGTGCGCCGATCTGGCCGGCAGGGGTCGTCGGCTCGCTCGCCCATGATTCCCGCATAGCCGTTGCGGCCGTCGGACTTCAGGATGAGGTTCGTGGCCTCGGGATAGACATCGAGCCCAATGAACCGCTACCCGCCGGCTTGCTGGATTTGGTAGCAACGCCGCGAGAGCGACCGATCCTTGCCAATGATCCGTGTGCAGGCCGGCTGCTCTTCGTCGCCAAGGAAGCGGTATATAAAGCGCTCCACCCTCTCGACCATACATTCCTTGATCATCAGGATGTCGAGATCGATTTTACCCGCGGCAAGGGCACCGTGCGCACCGGCCGGATCGTCGAGATCCGATTTGCCGTTGCCGCGCATCTGGTCGCGCTGGCGTTTCTGCTTTGAATTAAACTTCACGACGCAAACTGCGGTGCGCCAGCTGTGCCCCGGACAGCAAGGCTGGCGGTTACGAAGACAGCGGGACAAGCCTTAATTATACTGAGTTGCAGGACCGAGCAGCGCTAAGCAGGTGCGGTCCAACGCGAAAGGGAGGGATCAAGTATGTCGCGAGTTAATCTCGTAACGGCGAGTGCCGTATTGATTGTCAGCGCTTTGGCCACAAGCGCGCAGGCCCAGAGGCCGCAGATCGAAACGACCAAAGTCCAAGGTACCGAGAACGTCTACATCTTCCGCAACGGTAATCATCAGTCGATGTTCATCGTTACCAAAGATGGCGTGATCGCAACCGATCCGATTGCATACGGTCGACCGACCGGTGGCCAAGACTACATCGCCGAGATCAGAAAGATTACCGACAAGCCGATCAAGTACCTGATCTACAGCCATCATCACTACGATCACGTCGCCGGAGGCAAGCCATTCAAGGACGTGGGCGCAACCATCATCGCGCACAAGCGAGCCAAGGAGCGCCTCGCGGCGCTCAAGGATCCCAACACGCCGCTTCCGGACCAGGTCGTTGGCGACAGCCGAACGATTAATCTCGGCGGCACCAGGCTTGAGCTCAAATATTTGGGTCTTAATCACTCCGACTCCAATCTGGTGATGTTGTTGCCGAAGGAGAAGCTCGTATTCGTCGTCGACACAATACCGGTCGGATCGTTTCCCGGGCGCGGGTTCATCGATATCTATCCCTTAGAGACTGAAGACTTCATCAAGAAGGTGCTTGCGCTCGACTGGGACAGACTGATCCCCGGTCACCCGGGGCAGCCGAATGGGCGGCTCGGTAACAAGAAGGATGCGCAGGACATCCTCGTGCTGATGCAGGAGGCCTCGGCCGAGATGAAGAAGATGGGACAGGAGGGGAAGTGCTGGGAGCCGGCGGAGAAAGAGTTCAAGCTGCCGAAATATGCAAGCTGGCCTGGCTATGAGAACGGACTGCAGTTCGTCGCGAGGCGTTATTGCGGCCTGTGGGGTCGGGGCACCTGAATCGGTGCGATCCACTCTAACCGGCCCCCAAAGTCGGGGTGTTCACAAAGGGTGTCGCACGTCAACGGGCGCGCGGCACGCGAGCTCCTGATTTTACGCGCGCCAGTCATTCTCAGCGCCAAGGGCAGCCCGCGATCGCTATCTTGCTGATTGAGCGGCCGGCCGTTCCGCGGGCTGCTTGGCCGCGGGTTCGATGTTCGACTCCGTCGGCCGCAGAAGCCGGGCAAAAAAGCGTTCGATGTCCTGTCGGCTGATCGGCCATAGCCAGCGCGACTCGCCCGGAGCGGCCGCAGGCGCTTCGCTCGCAGCCGTTTGCTTTTCGATCGGTGTCGGCAACGCGGCGGCAGACGTTTTGTCCAATGGTGCGGCGGGAGGAGGATTTGTCGTCTTTTCCTGAGGGGTCGTCGCGCCGTCCGTGGGTGACGCCCCGCCGGACTGAGGTGGAGGGGACACGTCGGCATTCCCGAGAATGATCGGCAAGCCGTCTTTGCCGGTGCCTATGACGACGACCTTGGCATTTGAAGACTGTGAAAGCTGCAGCGTTGCTTCGATGCCGCGCCACCGCAGGTAGGAATCCGAAATTCCCTGACTCACGATCGTTTGGAATTCGCGGATACCTTCTGCTTCGATCTTTTTCCGTTCCGACTCTCTTTTTTCGCGCTCGACTCGGAACTTGTATTCCTCCGAAATGTAGTACTGCTCGGTTTTTCGGTTGATGGCGTTGACCACGAGCGCCGGCAACTCGATCCCATAGAGAAGAGTATCGTAAAGGATGAACGTGTCGCGCATCGCAACGTTATAGGATACCTCGTCTTCGCCGCCTTCGCCCTCGCGCTGCATCATTTTGCTGCCCAGCCGTTCGAGCGCCAGCTCGCGGATCTTGTCCTGAATTTCTTGGCGACCGGTCGAGTAAACTTGTTCGGCGGTGTATTGAGCGATCACCTCGCGCATTTGGCTGGCGATCGATGGGCCGATTAGCTTGATGTAATTCGGTCCGATGACCTGGTGAAGCGTGGGGATTGCGTCACGCTTCAATCGAAATCGGATGTTCATCGTCGCGGTCAGATTGACGCCGTCACTAGAGATGGCGTTGTAGGTCTCGGTAAGGGACTGCACGCGCAAGTCGTAGAGAAACATCTCGTCCCACGGCAAAAGCAGGTGCAGACCCTCATCCTTCAGCTTGCGCGGATCGAGCACGGTGCCGCCGCCGAATCGTTTCCACACTACGCCGACTTCACCGCTCGGTACCGTCACGACGACATGGGGCCACAACACGACGCTCACCAGCGTCACCACCATCAGGTAGATAACGATCGTCGGCAAATAGTACTCGACGAACCGCCGCCACCTCGGATGCCGCGTCGGCGGCGGGTCGCCATCGATTGACCACAGATACGCCTTCATCAACCGCTCTCCAGAGATTGTTCCATCACGAATCGTCCCTCGTCCATGCGCAGCCTGCGCGCAGGCAATCTCAGTTCGTCGAGGTAACGCTCGTCGTGCGTTATCACCACCACTGTCGCCCCGGCTCGCTTCAAATCCGGCAGCAGGCCGTCATAGAACTTGCGCCGAAATTCTGGATCTTGATCGGCGGTCCATTCGTCGAGCAGCAGGATCGGACGCTTCTCCAGCAGACTGACGATAAGCGCCAGGCGCTTGCGTTGGCCCCCGGAGAGGTCAAGCGTCTCAAACTCGCCGTCGGTCAGGCGCGTCTTGTCATGCAGCTGGAATTGTCTCAGCAGCCGATCGACCTCGGCGTCGTCCGGATCGACGATCCCATAGAGCCGCTGAAACAAGTGATAGTCAACGAAAATCGCGGCAATCAACCCGCGGTAAGCATCTCGATTTCGTTCATCGATGGGTGTGCCGTCGAGCAGGATCTCGCCTGAATCTGGCTCATAGAGGCCGGCGAGCAGCTTCAGGAAGGTCGACTTACCGGACCCGTTTCCGCCCGTGATGAAGACCAGGTCACCGGAGTGCAGGGTAAAATTGAATGGACCCACCTGGAACACCGCCTCGGACGATTTGTGCATGTAACGGAATACGACATCGCGCATCTCAACTTTCTCGAAGCGTTTGCGCGGCTCTGGCGCGCTGATCCGTCCGGCCGCGGCGATCGCCTGCAACCTTGCCTCGAGGCGGTCGATGTTGTCCGCCGCGGAATTCGCCGCCATCAGGATGGGAACGGTTTGTACGATACCCATGCACACCCCGACCACGAACATCAGCGCCGTTGTGACCTGCACGATGGAGCCGCCTTTTGTGTCGCTGAAGCTGGGGACCACGAACACAACGGTGGCGAGCAAGAGGTACATCGAGCTTTGCGAGAACACCAATTGCTTGTAGGATTCACTTTGCGTGCGGATTTTGATGTTGGCTGCGGTTCGCGAGACTTCCTGTACATCGTCGAACAGATGGTCGCTGCGCGACTTGTTTAGCCGCACCTCCTTGAAGCCATCCAGCAGATCCATCAGACGATCGTAAAGCCGATTGTCCCAGGTCGTGGCCTCGCGAGTTTCCACGGCCAGCTGCCGGTTCTTTACATGAAAAATCGCTCCTGCGGCGCAAAGAATGATGACGCTCAGCGCAAAAGCGAGGAGCGAGAGATAGGCGATGTAGATTGCCACGAAAAAGACGAGAACGACGCCCTGACCGGCAAAGGCCACCATGTTGGTTGCTTGGATGAGCGTGCTGGTCTCCTTTGTGATAGCGGCCACGATTTCGGCACGTCCAATCGCATCGAGTGGAAGAAGTTCGGAGTGGCGCACCTGGTCCATCAGGCGCACCCGCAATTTGTGGATGATTGCTTCGATTTCGACGGTAGCCGCGATCAGGATGTAATGCTGGGTCTTGATGAACAGAAGCAGCGCTATGATGAAAAGCGCCGCCGCGGATATGCTGACCTGCCCATTGCCCGCGGCCTGCGCACCGGCATTGATGGCGGCCAGAATTGCCGCGTTGCTGGCGCCGCCGAGGCCGGACATGATGACCAGCCGATTGAGCGAGCCTTGCATCTCGCGGCGAACAAGTTTGAAGAAAGACATAAGTGCGATGTGGCCCGTTTAGCTATCGCGGAGCGCCACCCGTCGCACGCGCGAAAATACCGTTAGGCGTGTAAAGCTCAATGTTTTACGCGCGGCGGTCCCGTTCATCGCGATGTGACGGCGCCGTCAATATCAACACCAGCAGCACCACCACTGGGGTGACGACAAGTGATATCAAAAACGTGCCAAAAAACCCCATGCGACGTTGACTGCCGCAGAGTCCGGCGAGCAGACAGAACACCAGGTACAGGATAACGGCGACCACGGGGGTCATTAGGCCAACTCTCCGTTCCCCAGCGCCGCTCGCAAATGCTGGATGGCCGCCACCACGGGCACGGGGCTAATCCGACGGGCTCAAGTGCTTGTAGCCGCCGCGCTTTTGCTCGAGGTACTTCGCGAAGCCGAGGCGGATTTATCGGCGGAAGATGTTGCTGCCCTTCGTGCGTTCCATTTCTCTTTTTGCGCTTTGATGAACTCACGATAGTCCGGCGGGTTGAAATCGAGCAGGGTGCCGCCCGAAGCGAAATGCTGGATGAAAACCTTGCCGATGACCCAGGTGGCACCAGCCGAGAACACCGCCATGCTGCACGTACCAACTGCCGTTCCAACGACGGGAACAAACTTGAACGCACTCGAAATTCCGGCCGCGCTCAGTTCAGGAACCACCGCCCCCGCCACGCTGGCAATAATCGACTTGCCTTGGTTGTCCGAAAACGGAACGCCGTAAATTTCTGAGAGCCGGCGCAACATTTGCAACTGGACGCCACCCACCGTAGCAATGTCGACGATCGGTATCGGAATCAGTCCGGCGGCGCCAGACCATAAGCAGAACCGATCGACCAACTTCGCTGCGGCTTGGTCGCGTTCCTCGTCTGTCATTTTGGTGCTGGTTGAGCCCGCGGCGCCCTCCTTCGGCTCCCTGTTTGCGGCCACTCCAGATCCGGTCGTTTCCTGTGCCATTTGTGGACCCTTTCCCATCACGCAGTGAAGCTTGTCACCGTATCCCGCATGCACCTTTCTCTTGCTTTGGCATAACACACGCATATCCCGCGTGCTAGGTTTTTATGCTGCATTCCCAGAGGTTTCCGGCGTTTCATGCCACTTGACAAAGCGCGCAACCGCCACGACCATTTACTTGAGCGGTCTTGTGAAACAAATGTCTGATACGCGCCTGCCGCGATCGTCGCGTAAGCTGAACATCGTACGCAAGGCCTGAGAGCAACGGCAAACCGGCGCGGAAATCACAAGAGGGGAACGCAATGACCAATCCATTTGAGGATGAAAACGGCGTCTACCACGTTCTCGTCAATGACGAGGGACAGCATTCGCTTTGGCCGAGCTTCATCGCGGTCCCTAATGGCTGGACGATCGTTCATGAATCGGACAGCCGTGCGGCCTGCCTCGAGTATATAAACCGGCATTGGACAGACCTGCGACCCAAAAGTCTTATAGAGACCATGAAACAGATGTCCGCGACCGAGCCGCAGGATCGCAACGTGACCGGTGCGTCTGCCGAGCAACAGGATGACACAGCCGTTTGGCATGGCGAGACAAAACACTAGCGGAGTGCGGGCATAGGTGCGGAGCCGAGGCTGTTTCGGCATACATCGTTGATCTTAAAGAGAGGGAAGAGATCTCTGTCGATCGTTCATGTTTTATTCAGCCGAACGAGACGTTTGGCGAATCGTATGGTCGCTTGCCGTAAGCGCGGTCAAAACTTCATTGTCCTAAACGAGAGTTCATTCAACATTTTCGTGGTGTCATACGCAGAAGCAGCTCGAGCGTTTCCGGATCAGTGGCGCTCGCGCCTTCCATCTTTTGCAGGCTGATCGAAAAGTGAGCGGCGAGATGCCTACCCGTAATGGCAGTCGCGCGCGGAAATTACAGCAGAGCGCCAGAGGCAGTCCGCTTTTGTTCGACGCCTCCATTCCGCTGCCGGTCCAAAACTGTCGGAGGTCCTCGTGAGCGGCTTTACCTCGTCTCTATCGACCATTCTCCGGCTTTCTCTCCCATATTTTCGATCGGAGGACCGGTGGGCGGGCCGGGTTCTACTCATTGCCGTGATCGCGATGCAGCTTAGTTTGGTCGGTATCGCAGTGCTGCTCAACGCGTGGTACAATCGATTTTACAACGCGTTGCAAGAAAGGGATTGGGACGCGTTTGTTACTCAGCTCCTTTATTTTTGCGTTCTTGCTGGCACAGCGGTGGTGCTTGAGGCCTATCAGCTCTATCTAAATCAATGGCTGCAGATCCGGTGGCGGCGGTGGATGACGAAGCGTTATCTTGCCCACTGGCTGGAAACCGCAACGCATTATCGCATGCAGTTGCTCGGCGACGCGGCTGACAATCCCGACCAGCGCATTGCCGAGGATATCAGACTTTTCATTGAACGCACGCTGACGATCGGTGTCGGGTTGCTCGGTGCGGTGGTAACGCTTCTTTCCTTCCTCGCGATCCTCTGGACTCTGTCGGCTGCGGCGCCTGCCCAGCTCTTCGGACTCGCAATCACGATACCCGGCTATTTGGTATGGGCAGCGCTGATTTACGCGATTTTAGGCACGCTCTGTACCCACCTGATCGGTTGGCCACTGGTCGTACTTAATTTCAACCAGCAGCGGTTCGAGGCGGATTTCCGTTTCAACTTGGTGCGGGTACGAGAAAACTCGGAACAGATTGCGTTGCTTGGCGGCGAACCGGCGGAAACCGACCGCCTGCTCACGCGCTTCGCAAAAGTCGTGGCCAATTGGCATCGGATTATGCTGAGACAGAAGCGGCTTACGTTTTTTACAACAGGTTACACGCGGTTCGCTCTTGTATTTCCGTTCATCGTGGTTAGTCCGGCTTATTTCGCCGGGCTTATGCAACTGGGCGGATTAGTTCAAACGGCCGGCGCCTTCAACAGTGTGGAAACGGCGTTGTCATTCTTTATCACGGTGTATCGAGATCTCGCCGAGTGGCGCGCGGTGATTGCGCGTCTGGACGGCTTCGACCACTCGATCGAGGCGGCGCGCGCCGCGGCTGTTACGGCGCCGCAAGTTGATAACGCCGGGCCCTCGGCAAAAGGCGGCGTCGCTATCGAGGCGTTGTCAGTTCGGCTGCCGGATGGGACGCCGCTCGTGGCAACCGAGGATCTTTTCATCAGGGCGGGCGAACGCACGCTCGTCACGGGTCCGTCCGGCTGCGGAAAGTCCACGCTTTTTCGCGCCATTGCCGGCGTCTGGCCGTTCGGAACGGGTACGATCGTCGTGCCGCGCGGCGCGAAACTGATGATGCTGCCACAGCGGCCATATTTTCCGATCGCCACTCTCGAAGCGGCGGTAAGCTATCCATCCGAGCCCGGCGCATTTCCACCTGGCCGGATTGCCGAAGTGCTCGATGCGGTTGGGCTCTCCGCGCTGGCGCAGCGGGTTGGCGATGAGGCGCACTGGAATCGCATTCTTTCACTCGGAGAGCAGCAGCGCCTCGGCATCGCCCGCGCTATCCTGCACGAGCCGGATTATCTTTTCCTTGATGAGGCTACCGCCTCGCTTGATGAGCCGTCCGAAGCTAGGCTGTACCGGCTGCTTCAGGAACGGCTTCCGCGCGCGACCATGGTTTCCATTGGACATCGCTCGACACTGTTGGTGTTCCACGATCGGCATTTGACACTTGTTCCTGATGGGGCTCGGCATCGCGTTCGAGAAGCTGTGCTCGCGGGCAGTAGCAGCCTCTGATTATGTCCGGCCGCTTCTTCAGCGAATGATCATGCCTGCGGCTTCGAAGGACAGAGCCGTTTACCATATCGCTGCGTCGCACGGCGACGCATTGTCTAAGGCACCGCCGTGATCACCCTTGGATAAAATGAGGCGCGATGCCAGACGAATGGATCACGCGAAATGATAAGGAAAACCCTTCACGCCGCCTGCATGTGGGGGAAATCAATAAGCAGTGCGCCGCTCTCGAAGTGCTCGACGAATACGCGCCCGATGCTACGGGTACATGCAACCGCCGTTATTGATGAGATAGCGAGACCTATGAGGTTGCTTCCCGGAACGACATAGATGAGGGTCGATGCTGTAGCCGCACCTAGTCCGGTCGGCATCGAGCCTCCCATGAGCCCCACCACGATGGCGCGCGCGCGGTCGCGTTCGAACGGCACCCCGTAGAGATCGCTGAGCATTTTCACCATGCGCACGATAACAGCCGTGACGCTGGCAATATTTACGATCGGCAGCGGAATGATTCCGCCGACCGCAGAATAGGTGGCATGGCGCTCGACGATTGTGCGGGCGACTGACTTTCGCCGCTCGTGATCAACGTTTCTACCGCGGGATGGCGCTGTAAGGGGCATCTTGTTCAGGTGGACGGATTCGCCCACACCCGTCGCGTCGGGTTTTGGCTCTTGAGCCTCAAACACGCGCGCAGGCGCCTTGTGCAGGTCGTTCGTTTCAGAGAACGAGCTTGTTTGATACGCGTCGTCGGCCGTGGGCCTGATTGCCTTGGGCAGCTTTTTCTTATTCATGTTTAGGCCGCACGTTTGATGCCGGTGAGTAAACTGTCGACTTCAGCCGCTATCGCCGAAATGTCGCGCGCGGCAGGTCCTGAACGATCGACGAGACTCGGGGTCGCTCCCCACAAAGCCGCTTCCGCATAGATGACGCGGTTGGTCATCTCGCTTTCCAGCAGCGGAAACCCCGACTCTATGAGCTCGGAACGGATGTGCTTGGCAATGATGGAATCCCGCGTCGTCTGGGTAAGCAGACAGCGGAAAGTAGGGCGCCGCCCGCTGACCGAATTTATCAGAATATTGAGCGTATCCAGCATCCGATCGATATCGAATGGGGAAGGTTTGACCGGGACCAACAAAAAATCCGTCGCCGCGAGGCAACGCAACGTCGCCTCCGAGCGGAAACCTGGCGTGTCGATAATAACTGGACCTGCGTTGGCGAGCCGTTCCGCTGTCCTCCACGCGTCCTCGGTCGCGTCCTCCACAACGCTAACGCCGCCCAGCGCCCGCTCGCGCGCCGCCAATCGCGCGATCGACCGTTGTGGATCGGCGTCGATGACGGTTGGATGTTGACCAGCAAGATGCCAATGCACTGCGAGGCAACTCGCAACGGTACTCTTGCCGCTGCCGCCTTTCATGCTGGCTATGGTTATGATCGAACTCGCCACTTGGCTGCCTCCAGAATACAAAGCGACGAATCGATAAGATCGAATCATATCGTTTTCTTGACCAAATGCCTACCTCCGCAAGTCGTACGTGCGATGCCGTTTTCCCTCGTCAACTCGCTTCCGCCGTAGCCCCGTTTCCGGCCGCCCGAGACCCGGCTTCAATCGGTCGATCGCAGCCCGCGCCCGCCACTCCACGTGACGCGTTCTCGCTTGACGAGATGATTGCGCATCCGCGATAAATCCTGTTGGTTCAACGAGAACCGCTCGACCCGCAGCTTAGGACGTTCCTGCGTATGGCACGTACCAATGGGTATTCGTGGTCGCCCGCCTCGGGGGGAGGAGCCCAATCAGGCGGCGCAGCGCAGGACGATAATTTACTTCCGCTCTGTGATGCCCAGCTTGGAATTTGGTTCGCTCAGACAATCGAACCTTCAAGCCCCGCATTCAATCTGGCGGAATATCTGGAAATCGCAGGATCTATCGACGCGTCGCTATTTGAAAGAGCATTGCGGCACGTTGTGAGTGAGACGGAAGCGCTGTGTGTTCGCTTTGTCAACACACGCGACGGCCCGCGCCAAATCATCGGCCTTGCTCCCGAGTTCTCCTTATCATTCGTCGATGTCAGCGCCGAGATCGCTCCGCGGGAGGCCGCGGAGCAATGGATGAAAGCGGATCTCGCGAAGCCGAGTGATCTCGAACATGGTCCGCTGCTGACATATGCGCTGTTCAAGGCCGCGCCTGACCGTTTCTTCTGGTATTCGCGTTATCACCACGTTGTCATGGATGGGTTTAGTTTTGCGCTGGTTGCTCGACGGGTGGCAGACGTTTATTCCGCCCTTGCGGCCGGATCGGTCCCGGAACCTGCCCCCTTCGGCTCTCTTCGCCGATTGCTCGATGAGGAAGCGGGTTATCGCGCCTCCAAACGATACCAGCAGGATCGTCAGTATTGGGCCGAGTATTTGGCGGGATTGCCCGAGCCACTACGCCTTAGCAATCGGCCATTCCTGAAATCCCGCGACTTCATTCGTTATACCGGCGCGTTGCCATTTTCGACGATCGAGCGTCTGAACTCAATTAAAGACCGCACCGGCGCAAGTCTGCCTCAATTGATCACAACGGCAGCGGCGATCTTCGTGCGTCGTCTGACCGGCGTCGATGACGTTGTGCTTGAGGTACCTGTTACGGCTCGCATGACGCCGCTTGCGCGATGCACCCCCGGGATGCTGGCAAACGCTTTGCCTCTGCGCCTGGCTGTACATCCGAGTATGACGGCGGACGCACTCATAGGCGAAACTGCGCGGCGAATGCGCCATGTCTTTCGACATCAATGTTACAACGTCGCAAACGTCCGACGTGAGGTCGGACGAACACATGCACGAGAAAGAGTGTTTGGTCCCACGGTCAATTTCATGCCGTTCGATTACGATTTACGTTTCGCGGGACATCCGGCAATCGCTCATAATCTGACAAATGGCCCGGTCGAAGATTTATCTATCGTCGTATATGACCGACTCGACAGTCGTGAACTTCGGATCGATTTCAACGGAAATCCGGAGCTGTACAGTGTTGACGACCTTGCCGAGCTTCAAACGCGCTTTCTCGGACTTTTGGGTGATCTTGACCGGATCGACGAACCGATTGGCTCGCTCCACATTTTGGCGGCTGACGAACGTCATAAGATCCTGCACGACTGGAATACGACTGAGCGGGCGCTGCCCCATGCGACGTTGCCGGAACTGTTTGGAGCGCAGGTTTTAAAGACACCGGACGCGGTGGCGGTCGTATTCGAGGACCAACAGCTCAGTTATCGCGAGCTTGATGAGCGCTCGAGCCAACTCGCGCGCTATCTGCGCGGGCGTGGGGTCGGGCCCGAGGTGGTGGTGGGCCTGTGCCTGGAGCGCTCGCTGGAGGTCATCGTTGGGCTTCTCGGCATCCTCAAGGCGGGTGGGGCGTATCTGCCGCTTGATCCGGACTACCCGCGCGAGCGGCTCGGCTTCATGGTCGCGGATGCGGATGCCGGGTTGATCGTGACGCAGTCGGCTCTGCGCGAGCAACTGCGGGAGATCGGCGTCGGGATCGTGTGCTTCGATGCCGAGTGGCCGGCGATTGCGCGCGAGCCAAACACCGCGCCGGCCAGCGGGCTCACGCCGCGCAACCTCGCTTATGTCATCTACACCTCCGGCTCCACGGGAAAACCAAAGGGCATCGCCGTCACCCATGACAATGTGCCGAGGCTTGTAAAAAGAACGAATTACATCGAGCTGACGCCCGACGATGTTTTCTTGCACTTGGCACCGCTTTCGTTTGACGCATCGACGTTCGAGATTTGGGGCGCGCTGCTTAACGGAGCGAAGCTGGTCATCTATCCCGATGAGTTTCTGGACACACTCAGATTAAAGAGCCTTGTCGCGGAGACCGGTGTCACCGTGCTCTGGCTGACAGCAGCGCTGTTTCAGCGGGTTGTCGACGAGGACCTCACAGCCATTTCGGATGTGAGCAAGATTTTGGCGGGCGGCGATGTTCTTTCTGTTTCACACGTGTGCCGGCTTATCAGGCAAACCGGCGGTCACGTAATAAATGGCTACGGTCCCACCGAGTGCACGACGTTTAGCGCCTGTTTCACCGCAAGTACTGTAACAGATTTTCACGATTCAATTCCGATCGGCAAACCCATATCGAACACTCGCGTCTATGTCTTGGATGATTGTTTGCAGCCTGTACCGGCTGGTGTTTGCGGAGAGCTTTACATTTCGGGTGCTGGCGTTGCGCGCGGTTATTTGGGGCGTGCGGGGCTTACCGCGGAGCGGTTTGTTGCGGACCCGT
>Ga0306920_100003095_pt1 | contig 21087 bp, 18 predicted proteins | sample flu12Cox44000170_FD_204666 | JGI IMG/M metagenome (GOLD analysis project Ga0306920, IMG submission 204666) | Lab enrichment of tropical soil microbial communities from Luquillo Experimental Forest, Puerto Rico - flux4day.12C.oxic.44.000.170 (v2)... | ecosystem: Environmental > Terrestrial >... | reverse complement strand
TGCTCGCTTCGCGCGGTCTCACGCTCGGCATGAAGCTCGAAAACTGGCCGCCGGCTGGTCTCGACAAGTAAGAAGTCTGGCACGGACGCGGATTTTCCTTTAAAATCCGCGTCTTGCCTTTTTCACGTACCGGCCCGTGCCCTGGCGAAGTGTTAAACCCGTCAAGGCGATAGAAGAGCTGGACCAAAACTTTGTTTCAAGGAAATTGAAATGCGTCACCGTCATGGTCTGCGGAAACTGAACCGCACGAGCAGCCACCGTCTGGCAATGCTCCGTAACATGTCCAACTCGCTCATCGAGCACGAAGTCATCAAGACGACGCTGCCGAAGGCGAAGGAACTCCGTAAGGTCGTCGAGCCCCTCATCACGCTCGGCAAGAAGCCGTCGCTCGCGAACCGTCGTCTGGCGTTCAACCGCCTGCGCGATCGTGACTCGGTCACGAAGCTGTTCGACGTGCTCGGTCCGCGCTTCGCGAACCGTCCGGGCGGCTACCTGCGTATCCTGAAGTTCGGTTTCCGTGTTGGCGACAACGCGCCGATGGCTCTGGTCGAACTGCTCGACCGTCCGGAAGTGACGGAAGAGAACGTCCAGGAAGCAGAATAAGCTTTCAGTCGCTCGATCCCCGGATTGAGCGGCACGCAAAAAGCCAGGCCTAGCCTGGCTTTTTTGTTTTTGGGCGCGGATTAAAACGCGCCGAACCGCGTTTACCGATCGCAGTCTCCTTTTGCCACACGGTGCACGAGAGAAGCCAATCGGCGCCGATGGTACGATTACGTTCTGCCTCGAAGCCCGCGTCCACTGTTGCGCGCGGGCGCCACGCCGGAGTTCGTCGTGACCCTCTATGTGACCCTCATGCTGACCACGGTGCCCAACGAGGGCACAGCCGAAAAGCTCACCTCCGGGGCGCTGGCGGAGCGTCTTGCCGCCTGCGTGACGCGCCTCGGCGCCGTGCATTCGCAGTATCACTGGCAGGGCAGCATCGAGTCGGGCGACGAGGTCCAGCTGCTTTTCAAGACGAGTCTCGCCCGCGCGGCCGAGCTCGAACAGTTCATCCAGACTCAGCATCCGTACGAGACGCCCGAGATCCTCTCGTGGCAAGCCACGGCGTCGGACGCCTACGGCCAATGGGTCAATGCCGAGACTCAGCGCACCCTTCATGTCTAACCGCTTTGATCGGCGCTCGCACGCCGCGCCGTACGCCTCGCTGTCTGGCTTTCTCCTGCTCGTCTGCTGTCTGCTGCCGATGCTGTTCGGCGCGTCGCTCGCACGTGCCGCCGATGACGACTTCCTGCCGCCCGACCAGGCCTTCACCTTCAGCGCGAGCGAAGAGCCGGGCACCGTGGACGTGCACTTCAAGATCGCCGACGGGTACTACATGTACCGCGAGCGCTTCGCCTTCGCCGCGCGTAACGGCACGGCGCAGCTGGGCGAGGTACAGATACCGCCCGGCCATGTGAAGTTCGATCAGACCTTCCAGAAGAATGTCGAAACCTATCGTGGCGAGCTGACGATCCGCGTGCCGGTCACGACGGCGAGCGGCCCGTTCGATCTCGCGGTGACCTCGCAGGGCTGCGCCGACGCGGGTATCTGCTATCCGCCCGCAGAGCACGTGTATCACGTGAGCGGTGCGGCTTTGCAGGCCGCTACGGCTGGCCAGAGCGCCGTGCCGGGCGCGACGCGCTCGACGCCCGCGCCCTTGCCGCAAACGAATGCCGCGCCCGCTGCAGGCGACACCGCGGAGCCCTGGTATGAGCGCGCCACGAGCGCCGAGTATGCGCAATCGCTGCTGCAAGGCGGTGGCTTCTTCGCCGTAGTCGGCCTGTACTTCGTGGCCGGCATGGTGCTGAGCCTCCTGCCCTGCTCGTACCCGATGATCCCGATCCTCTCGGCGATCATCGTGGGCGAGGGCGCCCGCGTGACGCGCGCACGCGGCTTCGCGCTGTCGTTCGTCTATGTGCTCGGCATGGCGCTCGTCTACACGGTGCTGGGCATTGCAGCTGCGCTGGTCGGCCAGAGCCTCGGCGCATGGCTGCAGGATCCGTGGGTGCTCGGCGTTTTCGCGGTGCTCCTCACTGCGTTCGCCGTCATGCTGATTGCAGGTTACGACGTCGCGCTTCCGCAGCGCTGGCAGGACGGCGCCGCGCGCGCCACGCAGGGCCGTTCCGGTGGCAAATTCGCCGCGGTCGCCGCCATGGGCGCGCTTTCCGCGCTCGTGGTGGGCGCTTGCATGACCGCGCCGCTCTTCGCGGTGCTCGCCTTTATCGCACACACGGGCAACGCTGTGCTGGGCGGTGCGGCGCTCTTCGCGATGGGCCTCGGTCTCGGCGTTCCGCTGATGATCCTCGGCCTTGGCGCGGGCGCGCTGCTGCCTCGCGCGGGCGCGTGGATGGACGGCGTGAAGGTCTTCTTCGGCGTCGTGCTGCTGGCTGCCGCGTTGTGGATCGTCTGGCCGGTGCTCGGCGCGAGCGCGCAGATGCTGCTCGCCGCACTCTGGTTGCTGCTCGCGGCTGCCGCGCTTGGGCTCTTCACGCCGAACGCAGGCGCGTCCAACGTCTGGCGGCGCCTCGGGCGCGGCCTCGGCGCGGCGTTCGCCATCTGGGCCGCGACGCTGATCGTGGGTCTCGCGGCGGGCTCGACCGATCCGCTGCGTCCGCTAGCGGTGCTCGCCGCGCGCGTGGGCGGCGCTAGCGATGTCACCGCAGCAGGCGCGGCGCAGAGCGCCAGCGCGAGCGAAGCAGGCGCGCTGGTCTTCGCGCCAGTTCGCTCCCCGGCGCAACTCGACGCAGCGCTCAAGACGGCGGGCAAGCCGTCGATGCTCGACTTCTACGCCGACTGGTGCGTGAGCTGCAAGGAGATGGAAAAGTTCACGTTCAGCGACCCGCGCGTGCAGGCGCGCCTCGCGCAGCTCGGCCTGTTGCGCGCCGACGTGACCGCCAACAATCCCGACGACCAGGCGTTGCTCAAGCGCTTCGGACTCTTCGGACCACCAGGCATTATCTTCTTCGATACGCAGGGCCGCGAAGTGCTGCGAGTCGTCGGCTACGAGAACGCCGACCGCTTCCTTGCGCGGCTCGAGCGCGTGGCGGCGCCGGCGGCGCAAACGCCGGCAACGCCATCGACCTGATCGCCGGTATTGCGCGCTTGAGATTGCGCAGCCACCGAAAAAAAGCAAAGGCACGTCCGGAGACGTGCCTTTTTTCGTGCGATGCCTCGGGCAGCGAGGCGCTTACTTCTGTGCGCGCAGCAAACGCGCAGCGTCGAGCGCGAAATACGTGAGGATGCCATCGGCGCCAGCGCGCTTGAACGCGAGCAGCGATTCCATCATCACCTTGTCGTGATCGAGCCAGCCGTTCTGGGCGGCTGCCTTGAGCATGGCGTACTCGCCGCTCACCTGGTACACGTAGGTCGGAAAGCGGAATTCGTCTTTCACGCGGCGCACGATGTCGAGGTAGGGCATGCCGGGCTTCACCATCACCATGTCGGCGCCTTCCTCGATATCGAGGCGCACTTCGCGCAGCGCTTCGTCGGAGTTCGACGGGTCCATCTGGTAGGTCATCTTGTTGCCCTTGCCCAGATTCGATGCCGAGCCCACGGCGTCGCGAAACGGTCCATAGAACGCCGAAGCGTACTTGGCCGAGTACGCCATGATGCGCGTATGGATGTGGTTCTCGCTTTCGAGCATCTCGCGGATCGCGCCGATACGGCCGTCCATCATGTCCGAAGGCGCGACGATATCGACGCCCGCTTCGGCCTGCGCGCGCGCCTGCGCGACGAGGATCTCAATGGTCTCGTCGTTGATGACGTAGCCGTTTTCGTCGAGCACGCCGTCCTGGCCGTGGCTCGTGTACGGGTCGAGCGCGACGTCGCAAAGCACGCCGAGGTCGGGGAAGCGCTTCTTCAGTTCACGCACGGCGCGCGGAATCACGCCATCGGGATTCGTCGCCTCGATGCCATCGGGCGTCTTGAGCGCCGGGTCGACGGCGGGGAAGAGCGAGAGCACCGGAATGCCCAGTTCGACGCACTGTTCGGCCACGCCCATCAGCAGGTCGATCGACACGCGTTCGACACCGGGCATCGACGGCACGGCTTCGCGCACGTTGTGACCCGCAATGACGAATACGGGGTAGATCAGGTCGTTCGTGGTGAGGAGGTTTTCGCGCATCAGACGGCGCGAGAAATCGTCACGTCGCATGCGGCGCGGACGATGATGCGGGTAGAAGCTCATGTCGGCGGATATCTTGAACGGGAGGAGGCGTCCGGGAGTGCAGGAAACTTTTCAGGACAATGGTATATCATACCGATCGAGCGAAGCGCCTGGCGCCGAGCTCCCCGCTTCTCCTCCCTGAGCGGGTGCCTGTCGTTTTTCGATAAGGCTGTTCAACCCGCCGGCAATTACGGCGGGTTTTTTTATGTGCACCGGAAGAGGCGTCGCGAGGCGCGGCGACGGATACCGGAAAGGGCGCTCGCGGCCCGTGTCAGTGTGGCCTGTGTGCGGCAGCGCACATAGCGCGTCGAAAGCCAGCCGGCCTTGCCAGAAGATCTGACGAAAGTGCGTGAAAAGCCTGACAAAGCGGGCGTGTAGACGGCCGATGGCCTGCGTGAAACGACAGCCCCGGGCGGCGTTATTCTGTTGCCGCGTTGGCCTCGCCGGCCGACTCCTGCGGCGCGATCCAGCTCTCGATCACAGCGTGCGCCTCGTCCAGTCCCACGCGCTTGAGCGCCGAAAAGAGCTGGGCGCTCAGCTTCCCTTCATAGCCTTGCTTGCTGAATTCGTCGAACGCCTTGTTCGTCGTGCGCAGCGCGACCACGCTTTCCTGACGCGTCAATTTGTCGCACTTCGTGAGGAGTGCGTGGATCGGCTTGCCCGTCGGCGCAAACCATTCGACCATGCGGCGGTCGAGTTCGGTGAGAGGACGGCGCGCATCCATCATCAGGATGAGCCCCGCAAGCTGCGCGCGCGTTTGCAGATAGAGCGAGAGCAGTTGCTCCCAGTGCGCCTTCGCCGCTTCCGGCACTTCGGCATAGCCATAGCCGGGCAGGTCGACGAGATAACCCGCCGGTTCGTCGGCAGGGCCGACCCCGAAATAGTTGATGTGCTGGGTGCGGCCCGGCGTCTTCGAGGCGAAGGCGAGCCGCTTCTGGTTGCACAGCAGATTGATGGCGGTGGATTTGCCGGCATTCGAACGGCCGGCGAACGCCACCTCGGGCCGCGCCGTGGCGGGCAGATCGCGGAGGTGGTTGACCGTCGTGAAGAAGCGGGCTTGGTGCAGCAGGAAGGCCATCGGATAGGACCACAATATGAAACAACGCGGCGGGGTGCCCGCCGGGCCCGGAAGCGCCCGGGATGGAATCTGGGATATCGGGGGCAGGCCCGACTGGCGCGGTGGCGCCTTGCGCGCTATTGTACAATGCGACGGTTTACTGAATACCGGTGAGGCCAGCGCGGGCCTTTCGAGGTAAATCGGTCGCTGTCGTCCATTGCAGAACCTGATTCCCACAAGACGAAACAAGGTGCGCGAATGAATCGACTGGGCAAGTCCTTGAAGGTGTTCGAGAGTGCGATAGCGGCAGGTCTTACAGCAGGTCTATTCATGATGGCGGGGCAGGCAAACGCGGTGGACCAGGCAACGCCGGCCAAGCCCGACATCGCCCGGGGGCAAACCATCGCCGCGCAGGTGTGCGCGGCCTGCCACGCGGCGGACGGCAACAGCGCCGGCGGCGCGTATCCCAAGCTCGCCGGCCAGCACGCCGAGTATCTCGTCAAGCAACTCAGGGACTTCAAGGCCCAGCCCGGCGGCAAGCCGGCCCCACGCGCGAACCCCATCATGGCGGGCTTCGCGGCTGCACTGTCAGACCAGGATATGATCAACGTTGCAGCCTGGTTCGCCTCCCAGACACCCAAGCCGGGCTACGCGCATGACGCGAAGACCGTGCCATTCGGCCAGGCGATCTGGCGTGGCGGCATCGCCGACAAGGGCGTGCCGGCCTGCGCGGCGTGCCACGGACCCACGGGGCAGGGTATTCCGATCCAGTATCCGCGCCTGTCGGGGCAGTGGTCTGAATATGTCGTAGCACAGCTCAATGCTTTCCAGCAGGGCACGCGCAACAATAACGATCCGATGCGTGCGATCGCGCACCGGCTCTCCGATGACGAGATCAAGGCGGTCGCCGACTACGCCGCCGGCCTGCATTGAGGGTAGTGGGCTTGCCGCCCGGTTGAATGCGCTTGACCGCGTCTGACTGTGCAGCCGGCTGAAAAACGAGAAAAGGGTGAGGGCGTCGTCACGCTGACGGCGCGCCTGCACCCTTTTTTGCTGTGGCGCAGATTGCGCGAGTAGCGAAAGCGGAGTTTGAATGAGCGTCACCACGCAGGGTTTGCAGTTGAATGTTCGCCAGAAGGCGGTGAAGACCGCCGTCGAGCTGCTCAGTTCGATGCGCTTTGCGATCGCATTGCTCGTCGTGCTCGCCATTGCGAGCATCATCGGCACGGTGCTCACGCAAGACGACCCGTACCCGAACTACGTCAACCAGTTCGGCCCCTTCTGGGCCGACATCTTCCGCTCGCTGAGCCTCTATACGGTCTACAGCGCGTGGTGGTTCATGACGATCCTCGGCTTTCTCGTCGTGTCGGTCTCGCTGTGCGTGATCCGCAATGCGCCGAAGATGCTCGCGGACATGCGCAGCTGGAAGGACAAGGTCCGCGAAGGCAGCCTGCGCGCGTTCCATCACAAGGGCGAATTCGCGCTGGAGGGCGGCACGCGCGAGCAAACGGCGGCCACGCTCGGCAAGCTGGCGGGCCGCATGGGCTACCGGTTCGTCACACGCGAAACGGAGGGCGCCACGCTCATCGCCGCCAAGCGCGGCGCGCTCACGAGGGTCGGCTACATCTTCGCGCACCTCGCGATCGTGATCATCTGCATCGGCGGCCTGCTCGACAGCAATCTGCCGATCAAATTCCAGATGTGGCTCTTCGACAAGACGCCCATCCGCAGCAACACCGTCATCAACGATATCCCGCCCGAGCACCGGCTTTCGACCTCGAACCCGACCTTCCGCGGCTACGCCTGGGTGCCGGAGGGCCAGTACGTTTCCACGGCTATCCTCAACCAGCCCGACGGCTCGCTGATCCAGGACCTACCGTTCTCCATCCAGCTGAACAAGTTCATCGTCGATTACTACTCGACCGGCATGCCCAAGCTCTTTGCGAGCGACATCGTCGTGATCGACCACAAGACGGGCCAGCGTATTCCGGCGCGCATCGAGGTGAACGAGCCGTTCGAGTACGACGGCGTGTCGATCTACCAGTCGAGCTTCCAGGACGGCGGCTCGCAGATGTCGATGACGGCATGGCCCATGTCGGGCGGGAGCGCGAAGAGCTTCCCGTTTGGCGGCACGATCGGCAATTCGGCGCCGCTTGCGGTGCCCGCGGGCCAGACGGTGCCGGGCGTGGATGGGCAAACCATCGAGTTCGCCGACTTCCGCGCGATCAACGTCGAGAACATCTCGAGCGGCAGCGGGGCCAACGACGCGCGCGGCGTGGCGCACCAGTCGCTCAAGCAGGCGTTCGACGAGCGTCTCGGCTCCGGCGCGAAGAGTTCGAAGCCGCTCGACCTGCATAACGTCGGACCTTCGGTGCAGTACAAGGTGCGCGACAAGGACGGCCAGGCGCGCGAGTACAACAACTACATGCTGCCGGTGGACGTGGGCGGCGGTGATCGCATGTTCCTCGCGGGCATGCGCGAGAATCCCGACGATCCGTTCCGCTACCTGCGCATTCCCGCCGATACGGCGGGCACGCCGAAGGAATGGATGATGCTGCGCGCGGCCTTCGCGGACCCCGCGTTGCGCGCCGAGGCAGCGAAGCGCTTTGCGGCGCGCTCCGTCCCCGCTTCGAACCGCGAGCTGGAACAGCACCTCGAGGACAGCGCCGAGCGCGTGCTGACGCTTTTCGCCGGCACGGATGCGCCGCAGGCAGGTGCTGTGCGCGCTGCGGGCGCCGCGGGCGGCTTCCAGGCCGTGGCGGCGTTCATCGACAAGTCGGTCCCGAAGGACCAGCAGGAGAAGGCAGCGAGCCTCCTGCTGCGCATGCTGGAGGGTGCGACATGGGACCTCTGGCAACTGGCGCGCGAGCAGGCCGGCGAGCCCGACCTGAAGCCCGATGCCGACGCCGCGCGCTTCGTACAGGACTCGATCAATGCGATATCTGACAGCTTCCTGTACGGATCTCCTGTCTATCTACAGCTCGATTCATTCAAGCAGGTGCAAGCTTCGGTATTTCAGTTGACGCGCGCGCCGGGCAAGAAAGTCGTGTATCTTGGCAGCCTGTTGCTCGTGCTCGGCATCTTCTCGATGTTTTACGTGCGTGAGCGGCGTCTGTGGTTCTGGCTGAAGGACCGGGTGGGTCCGGATGGCGAGGGCCATGGCGTCGACGTCATCATGGCGATGTCGACCGCCCGCCGTACCCTCGACTTCGAGAAGGAGTTCGTCCGTACCCGCGACGCGATCGGCCGAGCGCTGGGCGCGCCGCCGCAGACTGGCGCAACGGATCCAACGAACGATGCGGGCGGCACGAACGGCAGCGGCACGGACCGCGCGCCTTGATCCACGCGCGCGATGGTAGTGTGATGGCAGCCACTCACGATCAACACCGGTAAGCCCATGGACTTGTCTCAGGTTTCCTCCTCCGCGAAAGGCCGCCGCGCCGAGCGCGCGCTCGTGGCAAATGGAGCTGCGGCGCGCGGCGCCTCAGGCGCCCACGATCCCCTCGCCGACGTCCTGTTCGAGGAACGCCCCTTCCTGCGCCGCCTCTCGGTGCTCGACTGGCTGTTCGCGCTGGCGCTGGTGGCGGGCGCGGGCTTCGCGCTCTCGCGCTATCACGCGCACATGAACTATTACGACAAGCTGGTGCTCGGCGGCACGACACCGGCGCTCGTCGTGCTGGGCTGGCGCTGGAAGCCGGCGCGGCTGCTCATGGCCGGCATCGCGGTGCTCGCGCTCTTTGCAATCCAGGTCTATCAAGGCGACCTCGCGCGTGCCGATCAGGCGTTCTTCCTCAAGTATTTCCTCTCGAGCCAGTCGGCCATTCTGTGGATGAGCGCGCTCTTCGTGCTCGCCACGCTGTTCTACTGGATCGGTCTGCTCTCGCGCTCGGCCACGGGCGGCGCGATCGGCACGAAGCTCACGTGGGCGGCGGTGCTCATGGGCTTCGTCGGCATGATGGTGCGCTGGTACGAGTCCTATTTGATCGGCGCGGACGTCGGCCACATTCCGATCTCGAACCTCTACGAAGTGTTCGTGCTGTTCAGCCTCATCACGGCGCTCTTCTATCTGTATTACGAAAGGCACTACAACACACGCGCGCTCGGCGCGTTCGTGCTGCTGGTGATCAGCGCGGCCGTGGGCTTCCTGATGTGGTACTCGATCTCGCGCGACGCGCAGCAGATCCAGCCGCTCGTGCCCGCGCTGCAGAGCTGGTGGATGAAGATCCACGTGCCGGCGAACTTCATCGGCTATGGCAGCTTCGCGCTTTCGGCCATGGTGGGCGTCGCGTACATCATGAAGGAACGCGGCGTGCTGGCGGACCGCCTGCCCGCGCTCGAGGTGCTCGACGACGTCATGTACAAGTCGATCGCCGTCGGTTTCGCGTTCTTCACCATCGCGACCATTCTCGGCGCGCTGTGGGCCGCACAGGCCTGGGGCGGCTACTGGAGCTGGGACCCGAAGGAAACCTGGGCGCTGATCGTCTGGCTCAACTACGCGGCCTGGCTGCACATGCGCCTCATGAAGGGCCTGCGCGGTGGCGTGGCGGCCTGGTGGGCGCTCACGGGCCTGCTCGTCACGACCTTCGCTTTCCTGGGCGTGAACATGTTCCTTTCGGGCCTGCACAGCTACGGCAAGCTGTAACCGAATCCGCCCGCACGACGAACTAACCGTCGGATGCCTCGCGCTCCGACGGTTTTTTTTCGTCCGCCGGGAAGGTTTGCGCGAATCGCGCGTTTGCCCGCTAGAGGTCTCCCAGTCGATCCACGTCGTGCGCTGCACGGCAGGACGGGTCGAGCTACGATCAATGTGCTGGCGGTGCACGCCACGCAAGAAGCAGGAGCAGCGATATGTGGATCAAGCGGAGCAGCAGGATCTTGCTCAATGGCGACGACATTCCCGCGAGCGAAATCACGCCGCAAAAAGTGTTCGAACAGCGCCGGCGCATTCTGCAGGCGGCGGGCGCGCTCGCGCTCGGCGGTATGGCGGGGCCCTTCGGCGCAACGCAGGCGCTGGCGGAATACGCGCCCGGCGACCCGAAGGCGCAGAAGCTCGCTGCGCAAACCAACACGAAGTTCGTCGCGCTCGACAAGGTCACGCCCTACAAGGACGTCACGACCTACAACAACTTCTACGAGTTCGGCACCGACAAGGGCGACCCGGCCCAGAACGCGCACACGCTGCGTCCGCGCCCGTGGAAGCTGAGCGTCGAGGGCGAGGTGAAGAACCCCAAGGTCTATGACATCGACGAAATCCTCAAGCTCGCGCCGCTCGAGGAGCGCGTGTACCGCCACCGCTGCGTGGAGGGCTGGTCGATCGTCGTTCCGTGGATCGGCATTTCGCTGTCCGAACTGATCCGCCGCGCGCAGCCCACGAGCAACGCGCGCTACGTGCAGTTCATCACGCTGGCCGACCCATCGCAGATGCCGGGCCTCGCCGAGCCGATTCTCGACTGGCCATATTCTGAAGGCCTGCGCATGGACGAAGCGATGAATCCGCTCACGCTGCTCACGGTGGGACTCTACGGCCAGGTGCTGCCTAACCAGAACGGCGCGCCCGTGCGCGTGATCGTGCCGTGGAAGTACGGCTTCAAGAGCGCGAAGTCGCTCGTGAAGATCCGCTTCGTGGCGAACCAGCCGCCTACGAGCTGGAACAAGTACGCGCCGAACGAGTACGGGTTCTACTCGAACGTGAATCCGAACGTCGATCACCCGCGCTGGAGCCAGGCCACGGAGCGGCGCATTGGCGAGGACGGCTTCTTCCAGCCCAAGCGCAAGACGCTCATGTACAACGGCTACGGCGATCTCGTCGCGTCGATGTACCAGGGCATGGATTTGCGCAAGAGCTTTTGAAGCCCGACGCAGAAATGGAGCAAGAGATGGAATCCACGACGACACCACAGGCTGGTGCCATGCCGCGCGCGAAGGTGGCGAGGGCGGGCGGGCGCGCGGCGAGCGCCACCGGCCCGCGCTGGCTGCCATGGACGAAGGCGGCGGTGTTCGTCGCGGCGTGGTATCCGCTCGCGCGCATCATGCTGTTCGGCTTTACGGACCGGCTCGGCGCGAATCCGATCGAGTTCATCACGCGTTCGACGGGTCTCTGGACGCTCGTGTTCCTCTGCATCACGCTCACCGTCACGCCGCTGCGCCGGCTCACGGGCTGGAACGCGCTGCTCCGCTTTCGACGCATGCTGGGCCTTTATGCGTTCTTCTACGCGACGCTGCACTTCACGACTTACATCTGGTTCGACAAGTGGTTCGACGTTGCCGCGATGCTCAAGGACGTGGGCAAGCGGCCGTTCATCACGGTGGGCTTTACGGCGTTCGTGCTGCTCATTCCGCTGGCGGTGACCTCCACGCGCGCGATGGCGCGCCGCCTCGGCCGCCGCTGGCAGACACTGCATCGGCTCGTCTATGCGATTGGCGTGCTGGCGATCCTGCACTTCTGGTGGATGAAGGCGGGCAAGCACGATCTCGTGCTGCCGAAGCTCTACGGCGCGATCATGCTCGCATTGCTGGGCTGGCGCGTGGGCGTGTGGCTGCTTGCGCGATGGCGCGCCTCCCGGGCGGCCGCGGGCGCCACGTAGGCGCACCGCTTACTGCCACGCGGGCAACAAAAAAGCGACGCACAGGCGTCGCTTTTTTGCATCAGGCAAGCAGACGAAATACTCAGTCCGGCAGCACGCGTTCGCTCGCGAACAGCTGCGCCACGTTTTCGCGCTCGCGCGCAAGATGGACGCGCGTGCCGTCGACCATGACCTCGGCCGCGCGCGCACGCGTGTTGTAGTTCGAACTCATCACAAAGCCGTAGGCGCCCGCCGAGCGGATTGCGAGCACATCGCCCGGCTCGATCGCGAGCGTGCGCGCGCGGCCCAGCCAGTCGCCGCTTTCGCACACCGGGCCGACCACGTCGTAGGTGTGCGCTGGCGCATCACGCTCCACGACCGGCTCGATCGCGTGAAAGGCGTCGTACATGGCGGGGCGAGCGAGGTCGTTCATCGCGGCGTCGACGATCGCGAAGTTCTTCTCCGAGCCCGGCTTCAGGAACTCGACCGTGGTCAGCAGGATGCCCGCATTGCCCACGAGCGAACGGCCCGGCTCGAAATACACCTCACGCGTCTTGCCCGTTTTGGCGCCATACGCCTCGATGCGGTCGAGCACCGTGCGCACGAACTCGCCGATGTCGGGCGGCGTTTCGTCGTCATAGCGAATGCCGAGGCCGCCGCCTACGTCGATGTGGCGGATGCTCACGCCATCGGCCTCGATCTGGTCGACGAGCTCGAGCAGCTTGTCGATCGCGTCGAGATACGGCGCGATTTCGGTGATCTGCGAGCCGATGTGGCAGTCGATGCCGACCACCTCCAGATGCGCCATGGCAGCGGCGGCGCGATAGGTCGCGCGCGCGTCCTCGAACGCCACGCCGAACTTGTTCGCCTTCAGGCCCGTGGAAATGTACGGATGCGTTTTCGGATCGACGTCCGGGTTCACGCGCAGCGAAACCGGCGCCTTCTTGCCGAGCTTCCCGGCCACGGCGTTCAGGCGGTCGAGTTCGGGAATCGATTCGACGTTGAAGCACTTTACGCCCGCTTCGAGCGCCTCGCGCATTTCGGCGGCGGTCTTGCCGACGCCCGAGAACACCACGTCCTGCGCTTTGCCGCCTGCCGCGAGCACGCGCGCCAGCTCGCCTGCCGAAACGATGTCGAAGCCCGCGCCTTCGCGCGCGAACACGTTGAGCACGGCGAGATTGCTGTTCGCCTTGACCGCGACGTGCACCTTGGCGCGGCGGCCGGCGCACGCATCGGCGTAGGCGTGCCAGGCGGCACAGAGCGCCGCGCGCGAGTACACGTAGAGCGGCGTGCCGTACTGTGCGGCGAGATCGGCGGCCGACACGCCTTCTACGAAGAGCGTGCCGTTGTCACGATGAAAAGCGGACTGGGTCATGCGGGTGTCTTACTGGGTTGGCGTGGCGCCGGAAGCCGGTTGCGGGCTGCCGGTGGTCGCGGGGATGGTGCTGAGTTCGGTGTCCGGGGACAACGAGAGCGGCGTGCCCGTGGTGTCGGGAATCGAGCCGACCGGAGCCGAAGCCGACTCGGGAGCGCTCGCTGGCGCGCCGGTTTCCGGCGACGTGGTTTCAAAATTGGGCTTGGGCGGAAGCGGCGGCACGTTCGGCATGTAGAGCGCCCCGCGCTGGCCACAGCCAGCGAGCGCGACAGCGCTGATCGCAAAAGCCGCTAGAATCGCGCGGCGCGTCGATACGCGGGGCGTCGAAACGCGGGATGCCGCTGCGCGCATCTGTGAAATGACACGCATAATTGTCCCTGAATGAATAACCGGTGGAGTTTAGCATGCCAGACAGTGACTACCTGAGCCGCGCGGAGGCCGTGCTGGCGGCCGTGGAGCGGGCCGTGGACGAGGCCGACGCCGATATCGAGCTCGAGCGCAGCGGCAATGTGCTGACGCTCGAATTCGAGAATCGCACGAAGATCATCGTGAATCTGCAGCCGCCGATGCGCGAGATCTGGATCGCGGCGAAAGCGGGTGGTTTCCACTATCGCTTCATCGACGGCGAATGGCGCGACACGCGCACGGGCACCGAGTTCTTCTCGGCGCTCACGGCCTATGCGACGGAGCAGGCGGGCGAGCCGGTGCGGTTCGAACCCTGAACGAGAAAGCGTGAGTCCATAAAAAAGCGGGCGCCAGTTGAAAAACTGGCGCCCGTTTTGTATTGCTTCGGCTCCGGCGAGCTTCAGTGTCCGCGGAACAGATTCATGATGTCTTCCTTTTCCTTCGCGTTCACGTGCTCGGGGGTAGGCGCGGCGCCCGCATCTTCAGCGCCTGGCGCGCCGCTCGCCGATGCCTCGAGCGCCGCCTGGCTGATGCCCACCGTCGAGACGAAGCCGTGGCCCGGCGTGGCGTCGGCGTAGTAGAGCTCGTCGCCGAGCGTGACGATGCCGTCGGGCATCGCCATCTTGTACTCGGGCACGCCATTGAGCGCCTTTTGCATGTAGTCGATCCACACCGGTAGCGCGAGGCCGCCGCCCGTTTCCTTGTCGCCGAGGCTGCGCGGGTTGTCGTAGCCGATCCACGCGATGGCGGCGAGCGTGTGCTGGAAGCCCGCGAACCACGCGTCGCGCGAGTCGTTGGTCGTGCCGGTCTTGCCGCCCAGGTCGGTGCGCTTGAGGACGTTCGACTTCGCGCCCGTGCCGCGCTGGGCGACGCTTTGCAGCAGGCTGTACATGATGTACGCGTTGCGCGGGTCGATGGCGCGCGGCGCGTTCTGCCCGGCCACGAGCGGCCGCGCCTGTGCGACCACCATGCCGCGCTGGTCGGTGACTTCGGCGATCAGATTCGGATTCACGCGATAGCCGCCGTTCGCGAACACCGAGTAGCCGGCGGCCATCTGCAGCGGCGTGACGAGACCCGCGCCGAGCGCCATCGGCAGGTAGGCGGGGTGCCGGTCGGCATCGAAGCCGAAGTGCGTGATGTACTGCTGCGCGTACTTCGTGCCGATATGGTTGAGGATGCGGATCGACACGAGGTTCTTCGACTTCATGAGCGCCGTGCGCATCGACATCGGGCCGTCGAAGCCGCCGCCGTAGTTCTTCGGCTCCCACGGCTGGCCGCCCGTTTCGGCTGCGCTGAAGAAGAGCGGCGCGTCGTTGATGACGGTGGCCGGCCCGAGCCCCTTGTCGAGCGACGCCGAGTAGATGAACGGCTTGAAGCTCGAGCCCGGCTGGCGCCACGCCTGGGTGACGTGGTTGAACTTGTTCTTGTTGAAGTCGAAGCCGCCCACGAGCGCGCGGATCGCGCCGTCCTGCGGCACGATCGAGATGAACGCGCCTTCGATCTGCGGCAACTGCGTGATCGACCACTCGCCTGCGTTGTTGCGCGCCACGCGGATGATCGCGCCCGGCCGGATTTTCTGCGAAGGCTGCGCGCGCGGGCTCAGCGCGAACTGCGCGAAGCGCAGGCCGTCGCCGGTGATGCTGGCGGTGTTGCCGTCCATGAACGTCGCCCGCACTTCTTTCGGGTTCGCGGCGGTCACCACCGCCGCGACGAGTTCGCCGTTGTCGGGGTGCTCGACGAGAGCGTCGTCGATGGCCTGCTCGCGTTCGTCGGTGTCGGATGGCAGGTCGATGAACGCCTCGGGCCCGCGATAGCCGTGACGCCGCTCGTAGTCCATGAGCCCCCTGCGCAGCGCCTGATAGGCGAGCGCCTGATCGGCCGAGTCGATGGTCGTGACGACGTTCAGGCCACGCGTATAGGCCTCCTCGTGGTACTGCGCGTACATCATCTGCCGCACCATTTCCGCGACGTACTCGGCGTGGACGCTGAACTCCTTGCCCGCGCCCTTGACGACGAGCCGCTGCGCCGCCGCTTCGTCGTACTGCTGCTGCGTGATGTAGCCCAGCTCCAGCATGCGCTGGAGGATGTACTCCTGGCGCACCTTTGCCCGCTTCGGATTGACGACGGGATTGTAGGCCGAGGGCGCCTTGGGCAGCCCGGCCAGCATCGCGCATTCGGCGAGCGTGAGATCTTTCAGATCCTTTCCGAAATACACGCGTGCGGCGCTTGCAAAGCCGTACGCGCGCTGGCCGAGATAGATCTGATTCATGTACACCTCGAGAATCTGGTCCTTCGACAGCCTGGACTCGATCTTGTAGGCGAGCAGCATCTCGTAAATCTTGCGCGTGTAGGTCTTTTCGCTCGAAAGGAAGAAGTTGCGCGCCACCTGCATGGTGATCGTGCTCGCGCCCTGGGTGGCGTGGCCGTTGGTGAGCGCGACGATGCCCGCACGCGCGATGCCGGCGAGATCGACGCCGCCGTGATCGTAGAAACGCGCGTCCTCGATCGCGAGGATGGCGTTCTTGAGGTTGGCGGGCACGTCCCGGAAATGGACGACGTCGCGCCGCTCCTCGCCGAATTCGCCGATCAGCACGTGGTCGCGCGTATAGATGCGCAGCGGCACCTTCGGCCGATAGTCGGTGAGCGCGTCGAGCGACGGCAGGTTCGGCGTCGCTACGACGAGCGCATAGCCGAGCACCAGCGCCACGCTCACCACGCCGGCGAAGATGAGGCCGAAAAAGGCGATCAGCAGCGTTGCCCACCACGGGCGCTTGCGCCGCCTGGGCGGTTCGGGCGGCGTGGAAGGCGGTACGGACGGAGGAAGCTGATCTTGCATACGAACACCAGAAAAACGGTCCCGCGATTATAGCCGCCGCCCCTCTTCGTGCTTTCGAGATGCTTACATCGGCGGATCCATGGGAGCGCGCAACCCGACGCTTCTGCCGGCGCTTTTGTCGATGCTTCAGTCGACGCTTCTATCGATATTCGCACTGTAGACGCGCACCACGCACATGAATAGCGCCCGCGCCGAACGTTGGCCGTAAGGCCGAGTATTCGCGCCCGGCGCCGGTTCGCACAATTTCTCCATCGACGCGCTGCGAACGGTTTGCGGCGCGCGGACGTCCGGGAGGAATGCAATGGGGTTCGGGAATCCGGTGTTGTTGGGGGCGCGCCGCTTTGCGGCCGGCGTGGATCTGGGCGCGCGTAACGTCACGCTGGTGGTGTTGAGCCAGCGCATTGTCGGAGCGGGTCCGGTCCGTCTCGAATGGCTGGCGGGCGCGCCGCTTGCGCGCGAAGTGATGGCGGGCGTGGAGATCGTCGATCGTGCGGCGGTCGTCGAAGCGTTGCGCAGCGTGTTCGGCGAGTTGCCGCGCGCCTGCGCCGCGGCATCGATGCGTTGCGCGATGGCGCTGCCCACGAGCGCGACGCTCGTCGCGACGGTGCCGCTCGCGCGCCTCGCGCCGGCGGCCGCGATCGACGACTCGGGCATCCACGCCGGGCTCGAGCCGTTCGTGCTGGCTGAGGCGGAACGCGTGGCGGGCATCGAGCGCGGCGAGCTGGCGGTCGACTGGAACGTGCTGCCGGCTACGCCTCGCAGCCCCGAGGTGCAGGTGAGCATCGCGGCAACGGCACGGCAGCATCTGGAGTCGCGCATCGAATGCGCGGCGATGGCGGGCATCACGTTGTGCGCCGTGGACGACGAGGCGCACGCCGCGTTGCGCGCCATGCGCTACGCGGCAGTGTACGAGCTGCCGCCGCTGGAGCCCTGGGTGGCGCTCTGGGTCGGCCCTGAAGGCGTGCATGGCTGGTATCTCGTCGACGATGCGGTCATCCGGCACATGCGCTTTCCCGCGCTCGAACATGCCGATCTCCCTGAAGCGCTGCGCGACCTGGTCGGCGGCGAGCAGGCCGGCTGCGTGCAGGTCTCGGGCGAGCTCGCCATGCTGCGCGGCGTGAACTTCTCGCTGGCCGACATTGGCGACGCGCTGGGGGCGCCGGTTCTGCCCTTCGAATGCGGGCCGCTTGCCGATATCGAGCGGCCGCTCGCCGCAACGCTTCTGCATGACCCGGCGTGTGCGGTGGCGTTCGGGCTCGCGCTGCGCGGGGTGGGGGAATGACGCTCGCGCGCGCCACGCGCGGGGTCCCGCGACGCGCCATCGGCGGATTCAATCTGCTGCCCTGGCGGCAACGCGCCATCCGCAGGCTCTGTCGCCGCCGGCTGCTCGAATGGTTCGCTGCGGCGCTCGGCGGGTGCGTGTGCGCGCTTGGTCCCTTGCTTTGGCAGCACGTCGAGCGCAGCGGGCTCGAGGCGCGGCGCCAGGCGCTCGTGCGATCGCTCGCACACTGGCGGGCGCCGGTCGCCGAGGCGCAGCGGCTCACGCGCGAAAGCGAGGCGCAGCGCGCCGCGGAGCAGTTCGCGCGGCACCACGCGCGGGCGACGGCACGCCTTTTCGCACTCGCCGACGCGCTGGCGAGCGATGTCCCGCCTGGCGTTGGCCTGCAGCAGCTCTCGCAGTTCGCAGACGAAACCGATCTGCAGGCGAGCGCGGCGGACGAATCGGCGGCTGCGGCCTGGCTCGGCCGGCTGCGCACGTTGCGTGGTGTCGAGGCTGTGAGCGTGCGGGAACTCAAGCGCGCCACGCGCGCTGGCGCTGCACGTGAAAGCGCGCACGACGGCGAGCCCATTCGCGTCGCTGCGCATCTGGTCTGGCAGGGCGCGAGCGCAGTGGCAAAGGCTAGCGCACCGCGGGCGCCCAATGTCGCGCGAGGACCCGCCGTGAAGGAGGCGAAATGAGCACGATGGCCGCGGCGGCGGGACAGCAGCGGGAACTTGCATCGGTTCGGGCCAGCCGGGGCAGCGCGTTGCGCGCGTGGTCAATGCTTTATGCGTGGAGCCCGCGCCGCCGTCTTGGGGCCGCGTTGGCGATTGCCGTGCTCGCGGGCGCATCGACGAGCGGCGCGTGCATCGTTTGGGATCCGCTTGGCGTGCATGGAGCGCGCGCCGCGCTGGAGGACGCCCAGAAGCGTCGCGACGACGCCCGGCAAGCAGTGGCGCGCCTGCCCGCGCTGCGAGCAGCCGCAGCGCGAACGGCTCCACGTGCGCCGCATGTGGGCAACTCCGCCGACGACGTTCGCCGCGTCTCGCAACTCGCCGCGCAATCGGGCCTCGTGTTGCATGCGCTGGAGCCTGGCGCGGGAGGCGGCGCGAAAGCCGAGGCTTTCCGCTCGATCAAACTGGTCGCCCAGGGCAGCTTCGCGCAGTTGCGCGCCTTGCTCGAATCATTTGCGCGCGAGCCCGCGCTTACGGTGCCGTCCGAGCTGGCAATCCGGCGCACTGGAGCCGGGGTGTCGATCGCAGCGACGTTGCACGTGTACGATGCGCTTCCCGCTGTGCCGCTTGCTCTGGCATCCGCTGACGGGACGGCGCCGGAAGCTGTGGCTCGCGATCCGTTCGCCGACGCCGCTGCGGCTGGCGCAGGGAAAGAGGGCTGGCGTCTCGCCGGCATCCTCCAGGATCGGCAGCGCATCGTCGCGCTGGTGGAAACGCCCGAAGGCGTCGTGACCGCGCAAGCGGGGCAGCCGATCGGCGGCGGACGCGTCGTCGAGGTCGGGCCGGCGCGCGTCGTCGTCTCAGCGGGCGGCGCCACGCACGCGCTCGGCTGGGCGGAGGCGGCGAAATGAACGCGATCCGGTTTGGAGCGAGTTTGCTCGGCGCGGCATTGTCCGGCGTTGCCGCAGGGGCCGTGGTGCCGTTGCCGCAGCCCGCATGGGCGCGATCTCTGGCGGCGGTCGCGCACTACGAAGCGACGCCATTGCCTGCCGGGGCGGATGTGGCCGCCCCGGCACAATGGATCGCCAATCCGTTCACGGGAGGCAGCGATGCCGCTATGCCCGAAGACGGTTCGCCAGGAAACGGGGATCGCGCCGCTGCCTTGACGCCGTCTGCCGCGCAACCTGCGAAGGAGCCGGGCAGCGACGCGCCGGCGGCCGCGCAACTCGAAGGGCCGCCTGTCCCTCTGCGCGCGCCGATGCGCCTTGGCGATCCCGCAGCGGCAAACGACGGCTTGCCGCCCGACCGTCCGATCACGCTCAATTTCCAGCGCGCGGAACTGACGGCGGTTCTGCATGCGTTCGCCCAGTTCACGAAGCTCAATATCGTCGCAAGCGAACGTGCGCGCGGGCAGGTCACATTGCGCCTCGATCGCGTGCCATGGCGCACCGCGTTCGACCTGCTCCTGGAGGCGAACGGGCTCGCGATGTCGCGCATCGGCGATGTGATCTGGGTCGCGCCCGCCGCGGAAGTGGCGGCGCGTGAGCGTCAGCGTTACGAGGCGCACGCGCGGGCCGCGGAGCTGGAGCCGCTCGCAAGCCGCACGTTCGAGCTGCATTACGCGCGCGCCGAGGATCTGCGCCGCTTCCTGACCGGCTCAGGAGCGCAGCGAGCGCTCTCGAAGCGGGGTGCGGCCGTGGCGGACGCGCGCACGAACCTCCTGTTCGTCACCGATCTGCCAGCGCGGCTCGTCCAGATCGGCGACCTGGTGCAGCGGCTCGACGCGCCGGCGCGCCAGGTGCTGATCGAAGCGCGCATCGTCGAAGGAGACGAGGGGCTCTCGCGCGAGCTGGGTGTGCGTCTTGGCGTCACGCCGACGAGCGTGGACGGCGCGACGGCCCGCGGCCTCACCACGGGAGCGGATGGCACGGTCTACAACCTCGCGGCAGGGCCGATCTCGGGCTTCGAGGCCGCTGGGCTCGGCCTTACGCTGCTGGCTGCGCGCGCCACACGCCTGCTCGACATCCAGTTGAGCGCGCTCGAGGCCGAGGGGCGCGGGCGGGTCGTGTCGAGTCCGCGCGTCGTCACCGCCGACCGCATGAAAGCAGTCGTCGAGCAGGGCACGGAACTGCCCTACCAGGCCAAGGTCGGGCAGGGCGTTTCGGGCGTGCAGTTCCGGCGCGCGAGTCTGAAACTTGAAGTCGAGCCGCAGATCACACCCGATGGCCGCGTGATTCTCGACCTCGACGTCGCGAAGGACAGCGTCGGCGAGCAAACGGCCGCGGGGCCCGCGATCAATACCAAGCACGTGCAGACGCGCGTGGAGATCGAGGACGGCGGCACGGTCTCGATCGGCGGCATCGACGCGACCGATGACCGCGATGATGTGACGCGTGTGCCACTCCTGGGCAAAATACCGGTTCTGGGCGCGCTTTTTTCGCATCGCGCGCACCGGGATCAGCGCAGTGAACTGGTGGTTTTCATCACGCCGCGTGTCGTGGAGTCGAATTGACCCTTATGCGTCGAGCGAGCCGGGCGCAAGTGCGCACCTGCGTGCTTGCGGGGCCGGAACGCCGGGGCCGCAGGCTCGACAACGCCGCCGCTTTGCCAGTAAGCTGCGGCACCAACCTTTCGTAGGAAACGCTGCAAGTGCGGGACGCAAACGCCAATGTATTTTTCGTAGGGCTCATGGGCGCCGGCAAGACGACCGTG
>Ga0306920_100003094_pt1 | contig 21089 bp, 15 predicted proteins | sample flu12Cox44000170_FD_204666 | JGI IMG/M metagenome (GOLD analysis project Ga0306920, IMG submission 204666) | Lab enrichment of tropical soil microbial communities from Luquillo Experimental Forest, Puerto Rico - flux4day.12C.oxic.44.000.170 (v2)... | ecosystem: Environmental > Terrestrial >... | reverse complement strand
GCTCGGCATCGGCGGTTCGTCGGTGCTGGGTCCGGTCTACATCGCCGAAATCGCGCCCGCGCGCTGGCGCGGCATGCTCGTTGGGTGCTTCCAGATCAACGTCGTGGTCGGAATTCTGGTTGCGTACTTGTCCAACTACCTGATCAGTTTGGCAAACTTCGGCATCAATGAATGGCGATGGATGCTGGGCGTGGCAGCGTTGCCGGCACTGCTTTTCTTCATTATGCTGTTCGGCATTCCTCGCAGCGCTCGGTGGCTGGTCACCAAGAACCGAATCCCGGAAGCACGCCAAGTCCTGGAGCTGCTGGGTTCGCCGGATGGGAAGAGCGAGCTTGATGACATCATCGAGTCAGTTCACGTTGACGGCGTCGTCCATCACGACCGGCTCTTCCAAAAAAAATATCTTCGCCCCATCTACCTCGCGGTCACCGTCGCTGCCTTCAACCAGTTGGCCGGGATCAACGCCATCTTGTATTACCTCAACGACATCTTCGGCATGGCGGGATTCAGCCGCATCTCGGGCGATCTGCAAGCTGTCGCCGTCGGCGCTATGAACCTGTGCGCTACGCTGCTGGCCATGACCCTGATCGATAAGCTGGGGCGCCGGACACTCCTGCTCATTGGCGGAGTCGGCATGACGTTTTGCCTGAGTGGCGTCGCCGCGGTGTTCTTTACTCATCAGCACCAGGGATCGCTGGTATGGCTGCTGGTGGCCTACATCGCGTTCTTCGCAATTTCGCAGGGCTCGGTCATCTGGGTCTACATCAGCGAAGTTTTTCCTAACCGCATCCGGGCGAAGGGTCAGAGCTTGGGCAGTTCGACGCACTGGATCATGAATGCAATCATCTCGGGAGTGTTTCCTGTGCTGGCGGTGCGCTCGGGGGCCTACCCGTTTGTGTTCTTTGCGGCCATGATGGCGCTCATGTTCTTCGTCGTGCTGTTCACTTATCCGGAAACCAAGGGCGTCACACTGGAGCAGATGCAGCACAAGCTGGGGATTGAGTATTGACGACGTTAGCATCCGAGCTGCCTTGCAGGGTTCCGGACGGCTGTTGCCGGTTGTCATCACGCGCGGACTTCCAGTTCGCGAGGGATCTGATTGTGGTCTGTTAATTACCTCTGGAGTCGCCAAACCCACATGAAATGTTGTCGAATCTCTATCTCTCTGGCTTTATTGTTTTGCGGCTGGGCTGCCTCTTTTGCTCAATCGCAACCTTCCCCTCCTGCCGGTCCCTACAAGGCTGTCCTTGACCAGCTGCAATCGATCACCACAATTCCGCTCGATAGCTGGCACGCACACGCGGCTGACCTCGCGCATGGCGAAGATCCCACACTGAACATCTCCGACTGGCAGACGGTGCAGGCCAGACAAAAATGGTCGCCTTCGTCCCGATGGTTGCGAAGGACTGTAGCTCTTCCTGATCGACTGAACGGCTACCGCCTACAAGATTCGCGGGTGAAACTTGATGTGCGCATCGAAAGCAACCAGGCAATCACCGTCACCGTCTTCGTCAACGGCACTATGGTGGCTAGAACAGATGCGGATAGTCAGATTCCGATTACCCTGGCCGAAAAGGCGCAGTCCGGGCAGACATTCGAGATCGCCGTACGAGTCCTCGAATCTGGCGGCCTGGGTTGCTGTGGCGGCGAGTTGACGGCGCAGCTCTTTCGCTCGCAATTGCTGATCGAGCCCCCGGCGAGTCGCCCCGATCCAGCGATTTTTCGTCTGGAAGTCTTGTCGGCTGAACCGCTGATCGCCGCATATCCCGACGGTAAGGCCGAACGTCAGCAGCAACTCGACGCAGCGGTGAAGGCCGTCGATCTTACGGCGCTGGCCAAAGGCGACCAGCAGGCGTTTGACAACTCACTGCGCGCGGCGCAAAGCAGGCTGGAATCGCTGCGGGCGTACATGAAGCAGTTCAGCATGCAGGCAGTAGGCAACAGCCACATCGACATGGCGTGGCTCTGGCCATGGACTGAGACCGTCGAGGTGGTGAAGAACACCTTTGGCACGGCGTTGGAATTGATGCGCGAATATCCCGACTTCAAGTTCACCGCCAGCACCGCGCAGGCCTACAAGTGGATCGAAGAAAAGTATCCCAGCATGTTCGCGGAGATCGAGCAGAGGGTGAAAGAAGGCCGCTGGGAGGTCATCGGCGGCATGTGGGTCGAGCCCGACCTCAACATGCCGGACGGCGAATCGCTGGTGCGCCAGATTCTCTACGGCAAGCGCTATTTCCAGCAGAAGTTCGGCGTGGACATCAACATCGGCTGGAATCCCGACTCTTTTGGGTACAACTGGCAACTGCCGCAGATTTACAAGCGCTCGGGCATGGACTACTTCGTCACGCAAAAATTACTGTGGGCCTCCGAGTTCACCAAGTTTCCTTATCGCCTCTTCTGGTGGGAGGCCCCCGACGGAAGCAAGCTGCTGACCTACTTCCCCAGCGACTACGCCAACGCGATCGAGCCGGTGAAGATGGCGCAGGACTCAAGTGTTTATGGGCCGATGCTCTGGAAATACAACGGCGGGACAAACTCCGCACCCGCCGATGGCTTGCGCATGATGTACCTCTATGGCGTGGGCGATCACGGCGGCGGCCCCACGCGCAATGATCTCGATACGGCCGAGCGGTGGAAAAAGCCGGATGTAGTCTATCCCGACATTCAACTAACTACCGCCAGTCAGTACCTTACCGACCTCGGCAGGAACGAAGACAAACTGAACATCCCGACGTGGAAAGGCGAGTTGTACTTTCAGTATCACCGCGGGGTGCAGACCACGCAGGCAGAGGAGAAGAAAGGCAATCGCAAGAACGAGGTACTGATCCTCGACGCAGAGAGGCTCGCTTCCATTGATACGCTGTTCGGGGCTACATACCCGCAAAGTGATTTTGACGATTCCTGGGAGAAGATTCTCTTCAACCAGTTTCACGATATTCTGCCGGGCTCGGGTATTCACATCAACTACGTCGATGCCGCGCGCAAATACGCCGAGACCTCGCGATTCAGCAACGACACGATTCGCGCCGCGCTAAAGGACATTGCTGCGCATGTGAATGTCGGGCCTGGTGTGTCGGTACTGGTCTTCAACCCGTTGTCGTGGACGAGGACAGACGAGATTGATCTAGAAGCGCAGCTCCCATCGGCGGCGTCGGGCGTGATTGCGGTGGGACCCGATAACAAGCCGATGTTGTCGCAGGTTGTGAGTTCGGACCCGAAGACGAACCGGGTGACGTTACGAATTCTCGTGCCGGACATTCCGGCCACGGGGTACAAGCTGATCCGGCTGGTGCCGGCAGCGCAAGACAGGCTGCGGACATCTCTCACTGCCCAGGACTTTTCGCTCGAGAACGAGTTCGTCAGGCTTACTGTCGATCCCAAGACGGGCTGCATGACCAGTCTCATCGAGAAGCGCACGAATACCGAAGCCCTTGGGTTGCCCATCCAAAGCGTAGGCTCGCCCGCCGCAGCGCCCGATGGCAAGCCCTGCGGCAATCTTCTCCAGGCATTTGTGGACAAGCCGAAGCAATGGGACGCATGGAACATCGATGCCGACTTCGTCAAGCAGCACTGGGACCTGATGCAGGCCGAAGAGGTGAAGCTGATCGAAAACACGCCGCTGCGAGCGGTGCTGCGCGTGAGACAGAAGTTTCAGAACTCCAGCTTCATCCAGGACATCACGGTTTATCCAGGCGTGCCGCGTGTCGACGTGCGCATGCAGGCGGAGTGGCACGAGAAACACATCTTGCTGAAGGTCGCCTTCCCACTAAGCGCGGGCAACGACAATGCGACCTTCGAAATTCCCTATGGCACCATCGAGCGGCCAACGACACGCAACACGCCGGCTGAGCAGGCACAGTTTGAGGTGCCCGCATTCAAGTGGGCGGACCTATCGAACGCGGCGCACGGCTTCAGCCTGCTGAACGACTGCAAGTACGGATACGATGCGAAGGACAATGTATTGCGCCTATCGTTGTTGCGCTCGCCCGCCTGGCCGGATCCCCATGCTGATGAAGGGCATCACGAGTTCACCTACTCGCTGTACCCACACGCGGGGACCTGGCGCGAGGCAATGACCGTACACCAGGGCTACCAGTTGAATTACCCACTGATAGCGCTGACAGTCACGCAACACACCGGCTCGCTGCCCACGTCGCATTCGTTCTTTGCAACGCAGGAAGACAACGTGGTGATCACGGCGGTGAAGAAAGATGGCAACGACGGCTCGCTGGTCGTGCGCTTTTACGAGTGGGAGGGCAAGAAGGGGGATATTCATTTGACCCTGCCGCAGGCCGCTACGGCAGCGACGGACACTAACTTGATGGAGAAGCCTGACCACCCACTATCGTTGGCGTCGAATGGTGGGGTGGTGGTGGTGCCGACAAATCCGTACGAGATCAAGACAGTAAAAATAACATTCGGGAAATAGGTCGCCACGGAGACGCGGAGCGCAGGGAGAACAGACGGATTGAACCCAACGAGCTGTCTGTCATCCCTTGCGTAGTGACGCAAAACCAACGTCGTTGCAGATCGCAGTTGGTCAACCCAAGATCATTCGCTGGCCGCAGCATGTCCCTCGCCTCGAATACGCTCGGTTCAGTGCATTCTCGCTCGGGATGACCGATTGCGATGTTGTTGAACGGAGAGGTAGCGACAGGGCTGACGGCGAAGAGGCCCGGTGGACGGAACTCGATCAAATTCGATCAAATTCGATCAAACTTGCTTGTAGCCTCCTGCCACCCTGGGCGATAATAAGGCTCCAACTATGAGCTTTACTCTTCTCGACTGGTCAGCAATCGTCGGCTATCTCGCCATCACCCTCGTTCTCGGCCTGTGGTTCCGGGGACGCGCGGGACAGAGCGTTGACGACTACTTCGTCTCGGGACGCAACGTGAACTGGTGGCTTGCGGGCACCTCGATGGTGGCCACAACCTTTGCCGCCGACACGCCCCTCGTTGTTACCGGGCTGGTCTACACGCAAGGCATCTCGGGCAACTGGATGTGGTGGGGTTTCCTGTTCTCCGGGATGATGACAGTATTCCTGTTTGCCCGTCTGTGGCGACGCTCGGGTCTGCTCACTGACGTGCAGTTCGCCGAGATTCGGTACTCGGGCAAGCCTGCTGCTTTCCTCCGCGGGTTTCGCGCTGTCTATCTCGGACTGCTGATGAACTGCGTCATCCTCGGCTGGGTAACCAAAGCGATGACCAGCATCGTGAGTACGACCTTTGCAAATACAAAGATGCTCGTGTATATCAGCGACTTCATGGGCCGATTCGGCTCTGTGTGGAGCGGCAACGACGGCGCCGCGCTTGCTACCTGTGTTTTCTTCCTGATTCCGTTTACCGGCCTCTACGTCGCGCTTGGCGGCCTGTGGGGCGTGCTGTGGACCGACCTTTTCCAGTTCGTGCTGAAGATGAGCATTGTGATCGCCGTCGCATATTACGCGGTCGCGGCGTGCGGCGGCATGACGGTCATGCTCGACCGCATTGGCCAAATGCAGGCGGCGGCAGGTCCGGCGACAGAAAACCCGCTTCACTTCCTGCCTAACTTTTCGCGCGGCGTCATGAGCGAGCCACTTTGGATGGTGCCGCTCGCCAACTTCTTCGTCTACATCGGGCTGCAATGGTGGGCGTTCTGGTATCCGGGCGCTGAACCCGGCGGCGGCGGCTACATAGCACAGCGCATCTTCAGCGCCCGTGACGAGAAGCAGGGTCTGCTCTCGGTGCTCTGGTTCAACATTGCGCACTATGCCATCCGGCCATGGCCATGGATTCTTACCGCGGTCGCGGTGATCGTGCTCTATCCAGGGCTTCAGCATCCAGAGAGCGGATACATGATGGTGTTGAACACACATCTGCCACACCAGTACCGTGGCATCGCGATTGCAGGATTCCTGGCGGCGTTCATGTCCACCATCGCGACACAGCTAAATTGGGGCGCGTCGTACCTCGTAGCTGATTTCTATCGCCGCTTTGTTAAAAAAGACGGCTCAGAGAAGCACTATGTGATGATCTCGCGGCTGTGCACTGTCCTGCTGGTGATCGTATCGGCATGGATCTCCGTGCAACTGGGCTCCATCGCTTCAGGCTGGCAGGTGGTGCTGCAGGTGGGCGCGGGCACCGGTGCTGTATACATCCTGCGCTGGTACTGGTGGCGCATTAATGCATGGAGCGAGATTTCAGCGATGGCGTCATCGCTGGCCATCAGCCTTGTATTGAACCAGTGGCATCCCTTCACCGGCAACTCGTCGCTGGTGTTCGCCAAGGGAGCGCTGGCAACCACCCTGGTCACGTCGATCGTATGGGTCGCAGTCACACTGCTCACCTCTCCCGAGCCTGAAGATGTGCTGGTCCGGTTCTATAAGCATGTTCGGCCCGACGTTCGGGGGTGGAAGCGGATTGCCGCTCTCGTGCCTGATCTGGCTGCCTATCGGGATGTCGGCCACAATCTCTGGGCGTGGGCGCTGGGTTGCGCCATGGTGTACATGTGCCTGTTCGGTACGGGCAAGATTCTGCTGCATGAACCGGCCGTCGGTCTTCTGCTGCTGGTCGGCTCGGCGGTGTGCGCCTTCCTGCTGTATCAGAATGTGATCAAGAATTTCAAAGTGGAGTCGCAGGAGGAACTGAGTGGCGCGCCCGATTGGCTGGAAACCCCAATTCCGTCAGGCCATTGAGGACAATGGCGCACCCCCATCCTGTTCCTGTTTCACGGGTTTGCCGCCAATGACGGTATAATGGGCGGCCATGAATCCGCGCCGCATCAGCAAGCCTCTGGGAGGCGCCTCCCTCGATGTCGACGAGATCAGGCTTATCAGCGATTTGCGCATCATGCACTCCAAGGTGGATGAACTACACCACATCATCAGCAACCTTAAGCGGCGGCACAATGAAGTTTCCATCCACAAGTACGCCGACCAGCCGGTTCTCGCGGAAGATATTGCGCGGGTTGATGAGATCTACCTGTGGTTTCTGCGCCTGAAAGAAAGCGTGAACGGTGGAACTCTCCGGGCGGGGTAGCACCTCTGCTGCTACAACAGCGCCCGCGAGACGCAAAGGGCAGCAGCCCCAACGATTCCAGAATCAGCGCGATACTTGGCTTCAGCGAAGGGGATTTCTCCACAGCGGGAGTTGACCGACCAGAAGGGCAACTGCTCCGCAATGCGTCCGAACCACTGCGCAATCAGATGGCTGATTCCGCCGCCGACTACGATGACGTCGGGCTCCAGCAGGTCGACTACGTTGCCGAACCACACTGCCAGGATGTCGGCCGTTTCGCGCAAAATTTCGGTGGCGAGCAGGTCGCCCTCCTCCCACGCCTTGGCCAGTGTCTCGCTGGTAACCTTCTCCCGATTGCCGCCAGCTAACTCCAGAATGCGCTTGCCCCGCGCGCCTTCACGAATCAGGCGGTCCTGGGCGCGCGCTGCGATGGCCCAGCCTGAAGCAAATGTCTCAATGCATCCCGACTTCCCGCAGCGGCACTTGGTCCCGCGATAGTCGATCGTATTATGGCCGCCTTCACCAGCAGCGCCGGTGCGACCAAGATACAGTTGGGCGTTGTAGGTGATCGCAGTGCCTATACCCGTGCCAATGGTGGCATAGAACATGCACTTGTAGCCCAAGCCGGCTCCCCACAGCGCTTCCGCCAGCCCGGCAGCGTTGGCGTCGTTGTGTACGTGGGCCGGAAGGTTGTAGGCATTCCGGATTTCGGTGGCCAGCGGAAAATTTCGCCAGCAAGGAAGATTCGCCGGGTTCAGGATTGTGCCGCTCTGCGGATCGACCGGCCCGGGCGAGATGAGGCCAATGCCGCGGATGTCAGCGCCCGGATTTTCGCACAGAACCTTGTCGATTCCGCCCCTTACTGAGGCAAGCCCGTCGGCCGCCGCACCGCGTGCCTGCATGGGGTTGCGCGTCTTGTAGAGGATCTCACCGTTGGTGTTGACCAGGCCGGCGGCAACCTTGGTCCCGCCAATGTCCACTCCGATGTAGAGTTCTGCCGTTTCAGGCATGGCAGCTTCTATCTTAGCATCCGTGATCGAGTTTGATCGATTATGATCGGTCCGGCAGGGGTGGATCGCATGCAGGAACCGGCCACACTCGCATCGTCTACAATGCGCTAAATGGAGCTTCCGAACTACGAAATTGTTGAGCCAGTCGGCCCATGTCCCGAGATTGCGCGCATCCGCGGCGCCGAAGAGCATGAGGCGCAGCTGGACGGCGTGACTTGCCGTTATTTGACGGCCGGCTCCGGGCCGGCCCTGCTCCTCATCCACGGGTTCATGGGCTATTCGTTCTCATGGCGGTTCAACATCGAGCCCCTGGCCCAGCAATTTTCGCTGTATGCCGTCGATTTGCCGGGGTGTGGCTTCTCGCAGCGCAGCGACAGGCTCAAGGGCACCCTGCACGGCGATGCCGAGACGCTCCTGCACTTCCTGGATTACGCCGGTATCGAGCGAGCGAATGTACTTGGCACCTCGAGGGGCGGCGGGGTTGCCATCGCGCTGGCTGCGCTCGCGATACAACGTGGTCTGGGAGATCGTATTGGGGGACTCATCTTGAATGCTCCCATCAATCCCTGGTCGGGCAATGGACGGATCCTCACCAGAATTCTGGCAACGGCGATTGGCGGGATGTATGTCGTGCATGTGCAGCCGCGGCTTCCCTTCGTGCTTGAGCGCTATTTCCGGGGACTTTACGGCGACCCCAGACGGATTGCACCCGGCAGCCTCGAAGGTTATGAAGCCGGGTTCAAGCCGGCCGGCACCTTCGAGCACTTGTTGCGTATCGTCCGCTCATGGCATCGCGACCTCGCCCTCATCGAAGAGTCTCTTCCCACCATCGCCAACATTCCCACTCTTCTGCTGTGGGGCACAAAGGATACCGCGGTGTATTACAGCTCCGCCGCCGAACTCCATCGTCGCTTGAAAAACAGCACCATACTGCTGATGGAAGGCGTCGGACATATGCCCTACGAAGAAATGCCGGAAGAGTTCAACCGCATTGTCTGCGAGTTCCTGCTGCGTGGCCTGCCTCGGACTCCGATGGGACCACTGTCAACCGTTCCCAAGCTTGCGCCTCTGCCGGTGAGTTGTCCCCATGGTTCGGCGCCGGATCGACCCCTTGCAAGTCGGGAACCGTAGGCATGTTTCCGTACCTCTACGAGGTAGCGCGTGATCAGTTTCTTGCCCACGGATATTGGGCGCTCTTCTTCACCCTGCTGCTGGAAAATGCGGGAATCCCCCTGCCGGGTGAGACTATGTTGCTGTTCGCCGCGTTCCTGGCACATCAGCACCACGAGTTAAGCCTCAGACTGATCGTGCTCACCGGCATTGCAGCCTGCACCCTGGGCGACAACCTGGGCTACTGGATCGGCTATCACGGCGGACGGCCGTTGCTCGATCGTTACCAGAAGTTCTTCCGTGTCTCCGGTCGGAAGATCCGGCGTGGAGAAGCTTTATTCGACCGCTACGGAGCCATCACGGTGTTCTGGGCCCGCTTCATCTTCGGGATGCGGGTAATCGCCGGCCCGCTGGCGGGCGTGCTGCAGATGAAGTGGCGAAAGTTCGTTCTCTACAACTTTCTCGGAGCAGGACTGTGGGTCTCGGTCATCTCGACTGTGGGCTTTGTCTTCGGCAAGAACTGGGACAGGTTATTAGGGATTTTGCGCGGCGCAAACGAACTGCTGCTCGTGGCTGCCGTCGTTACAGGGCTGTACCTGTGGCGGAGGTATCGAAAGGGCACAGGAGACAAAGGTCCACGTTGACGCTCTTGCTCCTTGTTCTCTGCCATGCCGCAACAAGGGCGCAGCACTGCGCGTTTCCGCCCGTAACAAGCTTCAGTTGAAGTCGCAGCCTCTTTCCAAGTAGAAATCCCCACAGCGAATTGGCCGCGGAATTTCGCGGAAGCCAGCGAAGCCTTTCAGAATGGCTCAGAACTCCGAGACCCAGGGCGGGCCGTATTCAGGAACTGTCGGGGAGCTCCGCCGAGAATTCGGCGCCGAGACATACCTATTTGAGCCGCTGTGGTTACTAAGACCTAATGATTCGGGTTTTGCTGTCGATATTCCTCAATCAGGACAGTCACGTCAGACACGGCAAGTCGGAACCCACGGCGGCGTGTTCTCGGCAGGCAAGAGGCGGCTGCCAGCGTCGATCTCGAACGTAGCCGTGTCTTAGTCTGCCGCCGTCTGGTCCGATTGCAGCACAGTCGCCGACTCGCGCACGGGCCACCAGGCTGCCAGAGCGGCGCCCAGGTACATGGTTCCCACGATCCAGAATGCGAACTTTAAGCCATTGCGATGGGCGGCTTCACCCGCGAGCATGGCGGTCAGGATCTGCAGGCCGCTGGCAACGAAGAAGAATGTATTCTGCACCCGTCCCATGAAGTGCTTTGGCACCATCTCCATCATTTCCGTGGAGATGGCGATTCCGCCCACGCCGCGACCTGAGCCCATCACGAAGTAAATCGGCACCGCCAGCGCGAGCCAGCGCGTGTCGGGCAACACGAACAAAGAAATGGCGATCACCGACATGGTGACGGTGACAGCGCGGTTTGCACCCGTTCGGCGGATAATGCGTGACGCGTAGAGGACGCTTACGAACGCCCCCACCGCCCATCCGGCGTTTAGCCATCCATAACCCACAGCACCACCGTGCAGAATGCGATCGCTCAGGGGAGCGGAGAGAACACCCTGCGTCATCATGGCTGCGATAAACAAGGACCATGCGATACCCAGCAACAGGGCCCGGCGGTTGCCTTGCACGTAGCGGTAGCCTTCCACGAGTTCGTGTAGGTAACGCGCTACGGCACCTGCCGGTGGCAGGGGCATCTCCTCAGCCGTGAGCCTTGGCGGCGCGGCGGTGACCCGTCCCTTGCGCACGTGGTAGACGCAGGCGATCGACACCAGGTAGCTGGTACAGTCGATGAGCAGCACTCCGCCAAGCCCGATATGGTTGTAGACGAAACCGACGACGGCGCCCGCCATCAACCAGCCACCTTGAACAGCTGCCAGCATGAGCGAGTTGGAATCGAGCATCTTGTCTTCCGGGGTCAGCTCCTGGACCAGCGCGTTCAACGTAGGCCAGTACATCCAGAAGCCCACTGATACCAGCATAGCCATCCCGTAGACTTGCCACACCTGTACGCGATGCGCGAAAACCAGCAACGCGACTGCCAGGATGACGAATCCCCGCATGGAATCGAGCCACATCATCAGGTGACGGCGATCTTCCCGGTCGATCAGAACCCCGCTAAAGGGCAACAGAAGAAGGGAGGGCACCGTCTGCACCACCACCAACATGCCCAGCGACACTTCCGAATGCGTAGCTTGCAGAATGAACCAGATCACGGCAGCCATGTTCATGCCGCTGCCGATCATGGAGATGAGGTTGGCCACAAAAATCAACCTGATCCCCCGGTGCTGCCACATCTCCTTCATGGTTTCCTTACTGTAACGCAGTCGCGGCGCCTGCAGGCTCTCCCATAAAGACGCCTCACATATACTGAAGAAGCAAGATTTCTGCTCACTGGGCGGAAATCGCCAGCGAAAGGCACCGAGGAGTGGCAGCAACTGGGGATTGGTAAAAACCCCTCCCAGCTGCGAACCCTGGGTTCTCTTTCCCCACCTTTGCGACAGCCAGGGGCGCAAAGGATGGGGCACTCAGCCAGTTGCTGGTTGCTCATCCGGTGAAGGATTTTCTTTGTCTTTTAGGCGTCTCTTCAAGAGGGAAAAGCAAGAGCACCGCATCCTGCGCGAGGCCAGGGAGCGCGCGGGCGTTCTGGTGCCCGAATATCATCGGCCGACGCCCGAATGTCCGCATCCCGAGCGCTGGAGCATGTTCGACTCGATGACGGCCGAGGTGGAAGTGCTCGAGTTCCTGCGTACGCTCGTAACTACCACAAAGCCCAACCTGGTTGTAGAGACCGGAGCCTTCCTAGGAGTCAGTACGCTTTGGATCGCCGAGGCACTACGCATAAGCGGCCATGGCCGCATCGTCAGTTGCGAGTACGACCCAAAGGTTTTCGCGGAAGCAAGAGAGAAGATTGACGCATCGGAGTTTCGGGATCTCATCGACTTGCGCAACGAGTCGAGCCTCGAGATGAAGGTCGATGGTACGATCGACCTGTTCTTCAGCGACAGCGACTTGCCCATCCGCGAAGAGGAGGTGCGGCGCTACCTGCCGCAGATCTCACCCTTCGGCCTGATCCTGATGCACGATGCCAGCTCACATCTCAAGCAAGTGCGCGCCGCCGCACTCAAGCTTGAGGCCGAAGGGCTGATCTCGGTAGTACTGCTGTCCACGCCGAGGGGACTGGTAGTCGCGCAGAAGAGGGAGGGCCGGAAATAGAGCTTCCCCAGCGCGTCACTCCGGCCATATGCGCCATATGCGGTTCTTCGTGGCGCATCGCGGCAAAACGCGCTAGCATTCGGGCGAGAGAAAGACTCTGATCAGCGGCCTTCATGCTGCTCAAGTGGCCTTGATCTTGACCGTCCTTGCGAGGTGCGACATGCGTTGCCTGCATCTTCTCCTGACTTTCGCTTTGCTGTTCTGTTCTGTCCCAGGCTGGTCACAGAGCGCCAGGATCATCATTCCAGCCGGTTCGCCAGAGGACAAGGAACTCGCTGCCATCGCCGCCGAGAGTGACCCGCAGAAGCGCATCAACATGTACGAGCAATTCAATCAGAAGTACGCCGACAACAAGCCGGCGCTCGCTTACGGCGAGTGGCAGCTCTCACAACAGTATTCTGCCGCGGGAGATAACGCCAAGGCACTGGAGGCGGGCGACAAGGCGCTGGAGCTGTACCCTACAGATCTCGACATTATGGTCTCGCAGGCCGGCGTAGCCCAGGCGCTAAAAGACAACGGGAAGGTTGTGGACTACGCGGTACGCGGAGCGACCGTCTTCAACGCCATTGGGAAGCAAGCAAAGCCGGCGGATGTTTCGGATACGGAGTGGAGCGAGCGAATCGCGCAGGAAGAAACCGCCGCCAAACCTGGCTATGATTTTCTCGAAACAACGGCCTATAACTCCATTGCCGGCGAGCAGGACGCCAATAAGCGGATGAGTTATATCGAGAAATTCACTCCGGCATTCCCCAAGTCGCAATTCGATCAGCAGATTTCGCAGCTTGCGCTTTATACCTTGCAGCAGCTGAACCAACCACAGCGCCTGGAAGCCTACGGTGAGAAGGCGCTGGCAGCGAATCCTGACAGCCTGCCCACGCTGCTCATGATGGCCAATGCTTACGCTGAGGATCCGAAGGAATCAGCTAAAGCCGCCACGTATGCCAACAAGGTGATCACCCTAGTGGGACCAAATCCGGCGGCGGCGGACAAGACCAAGAAGCTCTCGGCCGGCGTCGCACATTCCACGTTGGGCTACGTCTATTTGAAGCAGGACAAGTTGGTTGCTGCGGTGACGGAACTCAAGACGGCGGTAAGCCTGTTGCCAGAGGACCCGAAGGCGCAACAGGCGGCATTGTTTCGCCTCGGCTACGCCTATGCGAAACAGAACCGGAAAGCCGACGCGGTGGCCTCCCTGCAAAAGGCCGTCGCCATTACTGGGCCGTACCAGTCGCCCGCAAAAGACATGTTGGCGAAGATCAATGCTGCAGCCAAGAAATAGCAGCTATTTATTGACCAGAGCCTGGGACAGCAGCTGAGCTTTTTTTGCCAGGTTGAGAGCGCGCTCGAGGTCACCGTCGTTTGTAGCTTTCTTGGATTGGGCGATGTAAGACAAGATCTGCGACACCATGGCCTTCTGATCTCCACTCAGGCTGTGGTCATCCAAAGCCTTCACGGTTTTCTCTGCCTCATCGAGCATCTGCGCAGTGGATTGCTTGTCCACCGATGCCTGTGCCGGTGCTACCTCGGTGGCAATCGCCGTATGAGTTGGAGGCTCTTCGGGAGGACGGTTCACCGCAACCGTGGTGGTACTGGCAGGAGCATTGCTCTGGGCCGAAGCATTGTTCTGGGCCGAGGCATTGCCCTGGGCAGGGGTATTGCTCTGGGTCGAAGCCGGACTTGCGGAGGAAGCCGCAGGGGTCGTCTTCTTCGCCACGTTCGACTGATGACGCTTCTTGGGCGGTGGCGGCGGGGGAACTGGGTTCGGTTCCTGTTTGGCAACAGGAGTCGGTATCGCCTCGGCCTGTTTTTCAGGAATTTGATCAGGCAACGGCGGAGAGATAGTGGGGGCGCTGTGGTTGGGAGTCACCCCAGCCGTGGTTTTCTTTTTGGGGAAGAGACCGCAACCAGCCGTAGACAGCAGCAGCAACAATAGGGTTGCGAAGACGAATTTGCGCGCGCAATTCATATCGTTCAGTGTGTGCTGAGGGCTCGAGGGGTGGCGCCTCCCCAAGCGTCAATCAGCTACCCGATTTCTCCTATGATAAACATTTGTGCGGAAAAAGGCTCTGGCACCGAAGGGCCTGCCGCAAGACTATGTAGGTGTGACCGCCTCCAACGGTTGGGGTGCGTTGGTCCCAGCCAGCGGCAGGAGCAGACGGAACGTAGTGCCGCGTCCCGTCTCAGTAACAAAGTCAATCCCGCCGTTATGCAACTGCAACACTCGGTAACTCGTCGCCAGTCCGATACCGCTGCCCGACTTTTTGGTCGTGAAATACAGATTGAAAACCTTGTCGCGAATGTCAGGAGGAATCCCGCCACCCTGATCGCAAACCTCGACGCAGGCCGCCATCTCGTCTCGGCGTGCGCTGACCTTTAGCATGCCGCCGTGCTTCATGGCCTGTACCCCGTTCAGTACTACGTTCAACAGCGCCTGCTTGATGAGGTCTGCATCCGCGGAAACGAGCAGTTCGTGATCCGCGAGCTGGGTTTCGATCTTCACCCCATCACGCGCCGCATCGGGAGACGCCAGCAGCACGACCTCCTCGACCAGTTGCCGCAGGTCCACGTTTTGCAGGCGCAGTTCAATCGGCCGATTGAAGTCGACGAGAACCTGCACCACCCGGTCCAGGCGATGGATTTCACTTCCGATGATATCCATGTGGCGCTCGGTAGCAGGTTCTATCCGTCCCAACTTCTCGCGCAAGAGCTCGAGGTGCACAACGATCGCATTGATGGGATTTTTCACCTCATGAGCAACACCAGACGTGAGGCGGCCAATGGCGGCCACACGGCGTGACAGCTCAATTTCGTTCTCGATGCGCCGCACCGACTCCACGTCGCGCATGGTGAGTAGCGCCCCGATGCGCTCACCCCTCTCCGCGATGAAGTCCACGGCAATCTGGACGCGCCGCCTGTTTTCCAGTTCGATCTCACGCTGGGGAATGCGTTGGTGCAGGGCGAAGGCATCGAGCACGATCTGCCCCAGTCTGCTGGCATCCGTGAAGATCTCTTCCACCGTATGCCCCAGGATTTCGCTTCCGGGTTTGCCCACGAACCGTTCGACCGAAGCGCTGACCAGCACGACGCGGCCGTCTCGGGTAAATAAAATGAGCCCATCCTGCAGTGTACCCATGATCTGGTCAAGGTTTTCTTTCAGCGCGCTAAAGACCTCTTTGACGTCACGCATTTGCCGGCCAAGCCGGTCAATCTTGGTGTTGACCAAGCCATACTCATCGATGCGCCTGGGATCGGGGTCAGGCAAGATGTCCGGCACGCCCGCGGTCATCTGATCGAGGCGGCGGCCTATCGCCTCCAACGGACGTAAAGCCAGATTGGACAGACCTGCCGCGAGCGCCAGCGAAACCAGAATTGCAATTGCAGAAAAGGAGAGCGCCCGTGTCAGTTGCTGTTGCAGGTCACTCTTAAGAAAGACCGTGGAAATGCCGACCCGTATATCGCCGAAGCGCCTGCCTTCGCGCTGAAGAGGCAATGAAACGTTGTATACGCGTGGGGCTCCGTAGACCACTTCCAATTGGCGGAGGAAATTGCCATTGAGCACCTTCCCAAAGTCCTCCCGCCGTTCCAGGATATACCCGGCCGGCCCTGACGTTGTGTGCACTACGGCGCGTCCGTCCACGTCGGCGATCGCAGCATCGTAGACAGTCTGGGAATATCCAACAATCGACTCGAGCAACGTGTTGAGCCCGGGATCGTTCAGCAAGGCTGTTTTGGGATCAGATGGCGCCGTTCGCGACTTGGCAGCAGTCACCGGGACGGGAGCGGCAGTCCCAGTCGCTCCGGTTTGCTCTGGAGGGCGACCCACAGCCGTTGGGGCTGGCCCGGAAGTGTTTGCCCGCACACCGTTCGGGTTTTCAGTCGAGCCTGGCGGGTTCGACGTGCCGTCAAACGGGCGGTCGGGAATCCCGGCCTGGGGACGTGGCAAGTTCCCTGAATCATTGTTCCCTGCGGTGAAATCTGCTGTGTTTAATGGGGTGGAATCCCCTGTTGTCGCTTTGCTGGCTGCTACACTTATCTCTCTGGCGACAAATTCAGCACTCGTATAAGCCTCGTATGTACGTTGTCGTACCAGGTGGGACACGTAGACGTAACAGAACATCGCAACCAGCGCAAAGACCATACCACTGATGGCGAGCACCAGTTTAGTCTTAAGACGAATTCTGCTCATGAGAGAAACTCGCGAGAAGTGGCTATTATAGGAATGATATCAGCCGAATGCAGGCTCGGGAAAGCAGATGCGGTCAGCCAAGTCAGCCAAGTGCCTCCTATCGCCGGCTGGCATCCGGCACAGGCCGGATTGTGCTAAGGTTCCAATAGAGTCAGGGGTGCCAAACAACACAAACAGACTGATCTAGCTTCCAACTTCCATAGCCTTGGGTGAATCCTCTATAGCGATGACATTCGGGGCAGAGGTAGCAGGAGAGAGTAAGGTGACGCAGCCGGCAATGGAAGAGTCCAAGAAACTGCAGAGCGACACAGTGACGAAGCTGCGAAGCTTGGCACACGATCTCAGTAACTCCATCGAAACGATTATGCAAGCTTCTTATCTTCTGGCGCAGACCAAAATGGATGACAATAGCAAGAAGTGGTTGGGGCTGATCGACAATGCATCGCAGGACGCAGCGAAGATCAACCGGGAGATTCGGGACATTCTTCGCTCCCAAAGCTGAAGCGCCGCCGCACAGTTGGCGCGTAATCTCATCAGCGTCTACGCGGTGCGAGGTACCGTATCCTGCAATCGGGCCCGCCCTCGCAGGAAATCCTGGGCAGCGTGATATCCATTGACTGTGCCTATATCCAGGTAGGTCTCGCCAGAGGCATACCCGCGCACAGGGTTGCCAGCCTCGATATACGCGTTCAGCAGATCGCCCAGATATTGGTCTTGCCTGCGGCGCGCTTCCCAGAACAGCCTCAACAAATGGAACGCCTGCCCGGTCGCTGTGATGGCTCCCCAAATCCAGTACGAATGCGGCTTGGCCCGTTTGACCTCCACAGTCTTGACATAGCCGTGCTCGTCGCAGACCACGGCATCGAAGGCGGCGGGATCATCTACCGGAAACAGCAAGAGATTGACGTCAGCGGCCTGCTGACCCAACGCAATCCGGTATGCATTCTCGGGAAACCAAATCGTGTCCGGCAATCCGATGAGAACCTGATCGTGCTGGCAAACGAATGCGTCGGCCCTGAATAACGCGTCGCACAGTCCCAATGGACGCCGCTGGACTACATAAAAAATCTCGGCAACCTGATCACGCTCGGCAAAATAACGAACTATGTCGCTTTTCTCGGCCGAGATCACCATGCAGATTTGCTCCGCTCCAGCAGCGATCATGCGCTCCACGAGATATTCAGCCACGGCCTTGGGGCGCACTGCGCCTTCGATCACGGTCGAACCTACCGGCAGCAGCTCTTTGGAGCAGCCCAGTGGTTGAATGCGTTGCCCAGCTCCCGCTGCGGGAATGACTCCGATCACGACGTCACCTCTTGCGCGGCAGCCTTGCTGTTCGCTGCCTCCTCGCAGTACGCCAGCAACTGCTCAGCCCGACGATCGCCAGTATGTTCTTCGAGGGTGCGGTCGCGCGCGCGTCTTGCCATTTCGAGCAGCTCGCCCTCCGGCTGGTCCAGCGCCTGCAGCACGTCATCGGCGTTGTGCACGACTTGTAATTCCTGCTTGACATCGAAGAAATGGTCCAGGCCTCCCCACCAATCCGTGAGGATGGGCGTTCCGCAGGCGGCAGCTTCAAACAGACGCCCGGACGGGCAGTAGCCCCAGCGGGTCATTTCTCCGCGAGTTAGGTTCAGCGTGGCGCGCGACGAGGAATAAAGCGATGCGTGCTCCTCAGGTGCAACATGCTCCCTATGTCTCACATTCCCAGGAATCCAGCAGCCCTGGGGATACATCGACCCAGCCAGCAGAAACTGCCACTCCTGGCGGCGCTGTGCGGGCTCCAGAAACAGGTTCCTGAACTTGTGTTCGCGATCGGGAGCATACGTACCCATATAGCTGAGGGAACACTGGTATTGCTTGCAAACTGGCAAGCGGCGATGGATCTGGGGATCGACACATCCGTAAAGCGCGCGAGCACGGCGAGCCCCGAATTTGTGCTCCAGCACGCTGAGAATGTTGCCACCACCAAATGACAGATATAGATCAAACTCGGGAATCTGTTCGCGTCTCAGGTAATCGACTCCTCCGGCTTCCAGTCCGAACAATGTCACCGGCGTATCGAGGTCATAGAAAACACAAAGAGAGTGCTGCAGAGTCAACAGCTCTTGGGCAATGTGCGCTCCCTCCGGGCAATAGCTGGCAGCCACCACGATGTCGGAGTCTCGCGCGCGACCCAAGGCCTGACCGCGCACCTGGTGCCAATCCCGGTAGAGCACTAGGTCACAATACTCACAAGTCGCGAAATCGCGATGTTTCGCGTAGTACGGCACATCTTTCTCGAAAAATGACAAGCGCACTTTGCGCCGCTGTAGACCGCGTAGAATCGCGCGATAGGAAGTAGCATGGCCATTTCCCCACGACGAGGAGAGCGTTAGGCCGAAAAAGGTGATCCGCAACATTTCACCGTACTCTGCTTCGATCCGGGTTACGGCCCATTCGAAAACCGCGTCTGGCCATCAAGAGGCAACCAATAGTTCCGCAAGGTCCTCACGTTGGATGGAGGAAGGAAGTGGAATGTTGGCTTGGATTTTCTATCGCATGGCACGTTAGCGCCATTCTGCTGTGGCATACACTAGCAAAAAAGCGTGCCCAGCACGTTCCGCTTTCACCACAAATAGTGTAGTCTGGCCCCGTGCTGGGCAGGAACTCTTCTGGAGCGGCGATCATGCTGCGAGTTGCGCCCTCATGGTGATGTTGGCGTTGAGCACGCGCGACACAGGACATCCCTTCTTGGCATTCTGTGCGGCCTCATCAAACTTCTTCTGATCGGCCCCAGGGATTTTGACGCTGACATCGAGGTGCACGGCAGTGATTGTGAAACCGGCGTCTGTCTTATCCAACGTTAAGATGGCGTTGGTGTCGATGCTCTCGGGCGTCAAACCAACCTTACCCAGTTCCGCGGACAGTGCCATGCTGAAACAGCCCGCGTGCGCCGCTGCAATTAATTCTTCGGGATTTGTCCCGACACCATTCTCAAAGCGTGTGCTGAAAGAGTACTGGGTATTGTTGAGAACACCACTCTGTGTCGAGACGGACCCTTTGCCTTCTTTTAAACCACCCGCCCAGTGGGCGCTGGCTGTGCGCTTCATGATTGCCTCCTGTAGGTCTCAAAAACGCAGAATGATTGTATTGCACGTTGCACCAATGTGGCATTACCTGGATCAGGTCAAGATTGCTCCAGCTCGGCAGTGTAGGGAATGCTTAAGTCTCAGTCGTCATGAGGAATAATTTTGCTGCAAGCTTATTAATAGAAATCGGAACAGCTAAGATAGTAGCCACACCGAGGGCATACGAGTTTGCAGTGGTCGTCTCGGAGTGACGCGGAGCAATTAGGACAAACTTGGATCGCTTTGACATTCGGCGGGAGCTTCGCCGTGCCGTCTGCGCCAACTTCAGGATGAGCGACGGAATGGTCGTCCTCTCTCATAGACGCTCGGTTGAGTCAATGCCTTCAAGCATAAACCAAACAACCTCGGGCCGAGAGCTAAACCGGGCACATCTGCGTACTGCGACCTTGGGTGGAGATTGTACACTCCGGCCGAAGTCGCTTTGCCTCGGTTGCGGCAGCGCGCCGCTCAGCCGTTTGCGCAATCCAGCGGTGCTCAAGGTGCTGCCGGAAAAAAGGCTGTTTACCGGAGAGTAAATATCAGGTTTTGATGTGTGTAGCGATTCTTTTGGATGATAGGGAAGGGCGATTTCTATGTACTACTTAGTAAATAGTATCAGTGGTCGATCCTAGTTCGGTGCCGCGCCGCGGACATACGTTCCGGGGTTGTTCATCTGTCAAGAATTCCATTGTGCTGCATCCGCTCGCGGAGCGCACGCCGTCAACTTTCGATTTCAGGAGATTAAAAATCGTGAAGAAGATCTTCATTGCAGCACTCGCCAGCCTGATGTTAGCCGGAGCCCTTTGCGCCGTTGACGGCGCCACTTCTGCGACTTCCACGAATCCGCTCGTGGTCACAGCAGACGGTTGTGCCCCATCGATGATTTCGTCACCCAACGTGACTGAGAACGACGATTCCAGCTCAAACCTTAACTAGTTCTAAAGATTTTGCGAAAGCACGGAAGGAAATTAAGGAGACGACAAAATGAAGACCGTAGTGTTCGTGGCATGCGCCACTCTACTATTTGCCGCAATGTGCAGCGTGGCTAGTAACACGGTTCCCGTGGCAATTGACCCGGTTGCAACCCTGCATCCCGGTGATGGTTCACCGACTCCAACCTGCATCCCGGGCAAACCCTGCAACGAAGCGGATCAGCTCCGTAAATCCGCCCCGCCGCTCATGATCGCGGGCGATGGTTCGCCGACCCCGCTTTGCATTCCCGGCAAACCCTGCAATGAAGCGGATCAGCTCCGCAAATCCGCTCCGCCGCTCATGATCGCGGGCGATGGTTCGCCGACTCCGCTTTGCATTCCCGGCAAACCCTGCAATGAAGCGGATCAGCTCCGTAAATCCGCCGGGCCGCTCATGATCGCGGGCGATGGTTCGCCGACTCCGCTTTGCATTCCCGGCAAACCCTGCAATGAAGCGGATCAGCTCCGTAAATCCGCCG
>Ga0306920_100003093_pt1 | contig 21090 bp, 23 predicted proteins | sample flu12Cox44000170_FD_204666 | JGI IMG/M metagenome (GOLD analysis project Ga0306920, IMG submission 204666) | Lab enrichment of tropical soil microbial communities from Luquillo Experimental Forest, Puerto Rico - flux4day.12C.oxic.44.000.170 (v2)... | ecosystem: Environmental > Terrestrial >... | reverse complement strand
CCCCGGAGGACCAGAGAGTCTCAGCCTGATTGCACAGTCCGATGCACAGTCCTCTGCAATTTCATCTAGTCTAGGGACTTCTGTTGAGGGGCCCCGGTATGTCACGATTGATCATGCTGCCGTGTGCTGCCTTTCTGCGGGTGTATGAACCGCTATCTGCCTTCGGGCGGACAGAGCGGGCCCGCTGGGAGGCATATGCCGCATCCGCGGACAGGCCGCGCAGGGCGGACGCGCTCGAAGCCGAGCGTGAAGAAGCGCTGCGCAGGATTATCGCGCTGCCGCCGATCGTGGCGCCCGCGCGGGAGAGTGACCACGCGTATGTGCGCTGGGCCGACGGGACGACGTACGTGTGCCCGTGGCAGACCAGGCTCCGGTCCTGGCTGTCCCTGGGCCGGCTGCGGGCCACGACGGCGCCGCCGCTCGCGGACGCCTTCGCTCCCGAGCAGGCAGACCGGGCCGCCGAGGACTTCGCCCGGTGGGAGAGGAAGGAGCAGGCCTCACGGGTCTACATACAAAGCAGCACCTGGTCAGTGCCGCCGACCTGGTTCGTCCCGTTCGTGCCGACCGAGCGCTGGCTCGTGCTCGGCACGGCGGGTGACGGGGAAGGCAGCAGGCCGGCCACGGCGTCTGCGACACGTACGCTCATCTACGCGACAGCCATGGCCCAGGCGCGCAGGCGGGTAGCCCGCGCGCTCGCCACGGTCCGGCGGGTCCCCGGTACCGCGCTGGGGACCGACCCAGACGACGGGACTTCGGGCACGGCGGACCTGGTGCGGGCCACCGTGGCGCTCGAGGAGATCGGGCGCTGGCTGGAAGAGTTCCATCCGCACTCGCTGGTGGAGCTCGATTATGGAGGGCTGGTTCAGCTGCTCGACGACGACGCGCTGCGCGCGGACCAGTCGGTGGCTGAGGTATCCGCTACCGTGAGCGCCCTGGCCAGCAGGGAGTTCGAGGTCGCCGCCGCCATGTACCAGCGGCTGCGCGCCCGGTGGCGTGATCTGGAGGCCGTCGAGCTAGGTAGCTGACGGAGAGGGGGGAATGATTTTTCCGAATTGCTGGTTGTCACGTGTCGTGTACTATCTCACGCTGCGTGACTAGAATGTGAGGAGAGCGGGCGACTCATGGAGAAATGTTTGCTTCTGGTGGTCGTCGACTTGTCACCGCTGGTGATGGCAATATGGTCTGAGTAGACCATATGGGACATCCATGGCAGGCTCCCTCAGGAGCCGGCCACAGCAACACACGCAGGATCGCAATACCGGTCCAGGAGGAGAGGCCGTCAACATGTCTGCACGCACACCAGAGGCCGAGCCTCTGCTGACCCCAGCAGAGGTCGCGACCATGTTCCGGGTTGACCCGAAGACCGTCACGCGGTGGGCCAAGGCCGGGAAGCTGACTTCCATTCGTACGCTCGGCGGTCACCGCCGGTACCGGGAGACAGAAGTTCGCGCACTGCTCGCGGGCATACCGCAGCAGCGCTCGGAGTAGCAGCCGGGCCGCGAACCTGGAGATGTCCCAGCCAGGGGATGCTGCCGCACGGATGACGTGCGCGGCGCAGCGGCACGGCGGACAGCAGGAACAGGGGGGTCGGCCCCGGCGGCGAATGCGCTGCATAACCGGGGCGCAGCCCGGGCCAGGCACTCGTGAAGGGCCAAGCCGGGCGAAGCAGAGCCGGGGTCGATCCGGCCTCCTGAGTAAATGTTCCTTAGGGCTTATGGCGCAGTTAAAGCGCAGATCGCGGGCATGCCCGCGGTCGGCGGGACTGATCCGCGTGCGCCCCGCCGCCGAGATCGGCGGCGGCGATGCCGGACCCGGCCACGACCGCGGCCAGCAGGCCGGTGCCGGTGAACTCGGCCACCAGCCGCCGCGGCCGCGCAGCATTCATCGGGTGGCGGGCTTGACGGCCCGGATGATGGCGGAGTGCATCCCCGGAGCGGCCTGGCCGGTGAAGGTCACCGACGCCTCGGTGAACCCGGCCGCGGCCAGGCCGTCGAGGTACTCGGCCCGGGACAGGGCGCCGGCCATGCAGCCGACGTAGGAGCCCGCGGCGGCGCGTTGAGCCGAGGTCAAGTGATCCTCGGCCACCACGTCGGCGATGCCGATCCGCCCGCCCGGGACCAGGACGCGGAACATCTCGGCCAGCACGGCGGGCTTGTCGGTGGACAGGTTGATCACGCAGTTGGAGATCACCACGTCCACGGCCGCGCCGGGCAGCGGCACGGCCTCGATCTGACCCTTCAGGAACTCCACGTTGCCCGCCCCGGCCTGGGCGGCGTTGGCCCGGGCCAGGGCCAGCATGTCGTCGGTCATGTCGACGCCGTAGGCGAACCCGGACGGGCCGACCCGCCGGGCCGACAGCAGCACGTCGATGCCGCCGCCCGAGCCCAGGTCCAGGACCCGCTCGCCCTCATGCAGGTCGGCGACCGCCAGCGGGTTGCCGCAGCCCAGGCTGGCCAGCACGACTTCCTCCGGCAGGCCGTCGGTCTCGCCGTCGGCGTACAGCTGGCCGCCGAAGCTGCCGGCCGGGTCCAGCGCCGCCGGCCCGGTGACGCAGCACGACCCTGTGGCCGAGCCGCCGCAGCACGAGTCCGCGGCAGAACTCTCACAGCACGCTGCGGTCACGCCGGGCCGGGGCTCCAGAACTGCTCGGGCCGCCTTGGCGTACCGGGCGCGGACCTCCTCGCGCAGATCGGCGCTTGCCTCGTCGCTCATCACGATCGCCGACCGTGTCGCACCACCTGAAGATCCTGGTCGACGCCGGGATCCTCACCCGGGACAAGCGCGGCGTGTGGGCCTACTACACCCTCGTGCCCTCGGCCATGGACGCGCTCTCCGCCGTACTAAGCGCCGGTGGTCAGCCGGTCAGGGCATGACGGGCGTTCCGTAGGGCGAATCCGGTCATCGCCCGCGCGTCATCCGCACCCGCGCTCGCAGGGGGCCTGACATTGCAGCGCGGTCTGCGCTGGCATTCAGCGTGCGCTCAGCTCCGGGCGGCAACCTACCGACTAGGGGTGTCTCACGCCGCGAGGAGCCGTCTTCCGATGTCGGACGAGTCGTCAGATAACGATCAGGCCTGGTGGATGCCGGCGGACCGGCCCGACCCCGCCGAGCGGGAAGACGTGATCGAGATGGGCCGGATGCACTCGACGCGCCCGATCGGCCCGATGAGTCCCCGGTCCTGGTCTCGCCGCCCGTACGTCCTCACCGGAGTGGCGGTGGCCGCGCTGCTGGGCGGCGCGGGAGCGGCGCTCGCCGCGACGAATTCTCCCGGCCCCTTGGCCTCCCCGAGCGCCGCGGCCGCCACGCCGGCCCCGCTTCCCATGCCGTCCGGCCAGCAGCCCGGGCGGCCCGGGCCCGGGTACCGCCGTTTCGGCGGCGGGTTCGGTTTCGGCGGCCTGTTCGGGGCGCTGCACGGCCAGCTCGTCGTGGCCAAGCCCGGCGGCGGCTACCAGACCGTTGACGTACAGACCGGCCAGGTCACGGCGGTGAGCACCGCGTCGATCACACTCAAGAGCGCCGACGGGTTCACCAGGAGCTACACGGTCACCAGCTCCACCCTGGTGGACGCGCAACGCGACGGAATCGGCTCGGTCAAGGTCGGCAACCAGGCCACGATGCTGGCCACGGTCAGCGGCAGCGCCGCCACCGCGACCAGCATCACCGACCTGACGCTGCTGCAGCAGAGCCACGGGGGCTTCGGCTCCGGGCGGGAGGGAACGTCCGGCGGCTCGAGCACGTCATAACCAGTGAGCGGTGCCGGGTGAGCGATACCGCCGCCTGAGCCAGGTAAACGTCTGGGGCCCGGTCCGACCAGCTACCGGACTGGGTCCCAGACACCAGCCTTTCGGGAGCAAGATCGCGTCGGGCCGGGGGGCCGGCCGCCCGGCCAACCGGGTGGGCGCCTCGTGGTGTCAGAGCCCTGCCGCACAATCTAGTGATGTGCGGGTAGCTGTCGCGCCGGGAGATTCCGGGACTGGCCTGCTGTGCGAGTTGTCGGCGGACGGGAGCCGGCTCGGACCCCCCGTTATGGCTTCTGGTCTTCCCGAAGCCGTCGCCGGGTACGAGCGGTCGGCGGGCGGCGACCTCCGGTGGGTGTGGTCTAGCGGGGCGGAGAACTATCCCGCCCTGCTGCGGGCCGGGGTGCGGATAGCGCGCTGCCACGACATAGCGCTCGCCGAGCGCTTGCTGCTCGGCCGGGACGGCCGCGGCGACGAGCCGGCCTCGCTGGAGGCGGCTCACGCACGGCTGCGCGGGACGCGGCCGCCGGCCGAGCGCGCCGCTCCCGGGGCCCAGGGCGGCAGGCCGGGCGAGCGGCCCGGGGGGCGGCCGCGCGCCGAACAGGGCGCGCTGTTCGAGCCGGCGGGGACCGGGAGGACCGACCCGGGGGCGGTGCTCGACGCGGTGATCGCCGTGCACGCCGACCAGCTACAGCGGATCGCGGCCGACGAGCGCCCGGGGAAGTTCGGCGCGCTGGTCGCCGCCGAGTCAGCCGGCGAGCTCGTGGCCGCCGAGATGACCCTCGCCGGGATGCCTTGGCGGGCCGACGTGCACGACCAGCTGCTGGCGGACATGCTCGGCCCGCGCCCGCCCGCGGCCCTGGCCGGAACGCGCCCGGCCCGGCTGGCCGAGCTCGCCGCGCAGATCTCCGCGGCCCTCGGCGGGCGGCCCGTGAACCCGGACTCGCCGACCCAGCTCGTCAAGGCGCTGGCCGCGGCCGGGGTACGCGTCTCGTCCACCAGGTTCTGGGAGCTGCGGGAGGTCGACCATCCGGCCATCCCGCCGCTGCTCGAGTACAAGGAACTGTCCCGGCTGCACGCCGCGCACGGCTGGGCCTGGCTGGACGACTGGGTCTGCGACGGCCGGTTCCGGCCGGAGTACGTGGTGGGCGGGGTGGTATCTGGGCGCTGGGCGTCGCGGGGCGGCGGCGCGCTGCAGATCCCGAGGGTGCTGCGGCGCGCGGTGGTGGCCGACCCTGGCTGGGTCCTGGTCGTCGCCGACGCGGCCCAGCTCGAGCCGCGGGTGCTCGCGGCGCTGGCCGGCGACCGCGCGTTCGCCGAGGCCGCGACGGGCGGCGACCTGTACGAGGGGCTGGCCAGCGTGTTCGGCGGTGACCGGAACCAGGCCAAGAAGGCGCTGCTGTCCGCGATGTACGGCGGGGCCGGCGGCGAGGCGGGTCAGCTGCTGGCCGTGCTGCGCCGGCGCTTCCCGGTCGCGTCCGGCTACGTGGAGGCGGCGGCGCGAGCCGGCGAGGAAGGGCGGGTGGTCCGGTCCGTGCTGGGCCGGACGTGCCCGCCGCCGTCGGCCGCGTGGCGCGCCGTCACCGAGGAGTCGGGCGACCCGGAGGCCGAGCGGGATCCCGGCGCGGGCCGCGCCGCACGCGCCCGCGGCCGGTTCACCCGCAACTTCGTCGTGCAGGCCAGCGCGGCCGACTGGGCGCTGGTGCTGCTGGTCGCCCTGCGCCGGAGGCTGGCGGCCCTGCCCGGCGCGGACCCGGCCGGCCGGTGGGATCCGCGGGCGCCGCACCTGGTGTTCTTCCAGCATGACGAGGTTCTCGTGCACTGCCCCGAGGCCATGGCGCAGGCCGTGGTGGCGGCCGTCGACGAGTCGGCCGCCGAGGCGGGGCGAACTGTGTTCGGCGCGACGCCGGTGCGGTTCCCCATGACCACCGCCGTGGTCGGCTGCTACGCCGACGCGAAGTGACCCAACGGGTATTTGACTTGATTCGGCCGGGTCGCCGTGATCACCTGCGGGGGTGAACCTTGACGTCGCCACGGTACTGTCCGAATTCGATGCGCAGGTACGGCGCGGCCTGGACCACGACGGCTCCGGCGCGGTGGGCGAGCGGGCCGGGCCCGTCGTGCGCTGGAGGCCGGCCGGCGGCGAGGGCTGGTCCGGCGTGGTCTGGTCCGATCTGGATGCGACCACCGCCGATGCGGTCATCGCGGACCAGGTCAGGTTCTTCGCCGACCGGGGCGAGGAGTTCGAGTGGAAGCTCTACAGCTATGACCAGCCGCCCGACCTGGGGCAGCGGCTGCTCGCGGCCGGGTTCGTCGCCGAGGATATCGAAGCGCTCATGGTGGCGGACGCCGCACAGATCGCCGGGTCCGCCGGGGCCGGCGGGACGCTGCCCGACGGGATCCGGCTGGTTCCGGTCACCGACGAGGCCGGCCTCGAGGCAGTGGCCGAGGTGCATGACCGGGTGTTCGGTGCCGACGACCCGAAGTTGCGCAGCGAGCTGGCCGCGCAGCTGAGGAATTCGCCCGACACGGTGGCGATCGTGGTGGCCATGGCCGGAGATGAGCCGGTCAGCTCGGCCAGGGTCGCCTTCGATGGCACCGACTTCGCCGGGCTGTGGGGCGGCGGCACGCTTCCGCGGTGGCGCGGGCGCGGCATCTACCGGGCGCTGGTCGGGTACCGGGCCCGCCTGGCCGTGGCGCGCGGATACCGGTACCTGCAGGTGGACGCCTCGCCGGAGAGCCGGCCGATCCTGGAGCGGCTCGGCTTCACCTGCCTCGCCGAGACCACGCCGTACCTCTGGTCGCCGGGCTGAGCAGGCCCGATCTGGCCCCGGAAGCAGCCGTGCGGCCGCCGGCGGTCCAGGCCAGAAGTGTCCGGTCCGGGGCCGAGGCTTGCTGAGACTGGCCAGTTGTGTCTACGCTCGGGGCTCTATTCCGAACGGGCCGGCGCCGGGGGGGGTGATGCCAACACCCGCGCCGCGCGGACCACAAGTGGTCAGTTGACCGCACGGCGGGGAGGGACGATGCTCCGGGGTTTCAAGAACTTCCTGATGCAGGGCGAATTGGTCGTCATCGCGGTGGGCCTGGTGGTCGCGCTGGCGTTCAGCACCTTGATCAAGGCCTTTACCGACAGCATCATCACGCCCCTGGTCAACGCGATAGCGGGGGGCGGCGCGACCGGCAAGGGACTCGGCTGGACCGTCAACGGCCAGCGGATCGACGTGGGCGCGTTCATCGGCGCGGTCGTCTACTTCGTCATCCTCATGGCCGTCATCTACTACCTGATCGTGGTGCCTTACCGGGCGTACATGCGCAAGCGGGGCAAGAGCGTCTTCGGTGAGCCAGCCCCCACCAAGACCTGCCCGTACTGCCAGTCCGACGACCTGCCGGTCGCAGCGACCAAATGCCTGCACTGCGGCAGTGAGCTGACCGTCACCGCCTGAGCCGCGGGGCCGGGCCCCGCGAAAGTGCCGCGCCGGGCCTGAAATGACCGAGAGCATAGGGTATGACCTGGACGTTAACCGACGATCTCGGCGCTTATCTCGCCGCCGCCGCGGGCTTCCTGCGGTCGCAGCCGGTGCGGCACACCATCCAGCTCTCGGCGGTGGAAACCCTGCGCGCCCGCGGCGCCTCGGCCTTCGGGGAAACCGCGCCGCTGTTCGGCTGGTGGCGATCGGGCACCGGCGAGATCACCGCCGCCCTGCTGCACACCCCGCCCTACCCGGTCCTGCTCACCCGGCTGCCCGAGCGTTCCGCGCAGCCGCTGGCCGAGGCGCTGGCCGGCTGCGGCAGGCAACTGCCCGGGGTCACCGCGCAGCAGGACGACGCGGCGCAGTTCGCGGCCGCCTGGTCCAGGCTGACCGGGGCGACCTCACAGGAGTCCCGGCGCTCCCGGCTATTCCGGCTCGGACGGCTCCGGCCCCCCGCCCCGGGACCCCGCGGCGCCGCGCGGGTGGCGACCACGGCCAACCGCGCCTTACTGGAGTCCTGGCTGGCCGCCTTCGCGGAGGAGATCGGCGAAAGCACCGGCCCGCCCGCCGACGTCGTCGACGAGCGGCTCAGCTACGGCGGCCTGACCCTGTGGGCGGCCGACGGCACGGCCGTCTCGCTGGCCGGGCTGCACCGGCCGGCCGCGGGCACAACCCGCGTCAGCCCCGTCTACACCCCGCCCGCCCGCCGGCGGCAAGGCTACGGCGGGGCGGTCACCGCCGCGGTGAGCCGGGCGGCGCTCGACGCGGGCGCGGACCATGTGGTGCTGTTCACCGACCTGGCCAACCCGACCAGCAACGCCCTGCACCAGCGCCTCGGGTACCGGCCGGTTGAGGACCGCGTCATGCTCCGCTTCGGGCCGGGGTGACCCGCGCCGGACATCGGGCCGGTGAACATCCGGTAGATCGAGTTGCGGGGCCGCCACGGGTCCGGAACCCTGGGAAAGCCATGAAAATTGCCTCATATGATCCCGCGCTGGACGGGCTCGCCGCGATCTTGCTACGGGACAGTTGCGGGTGCGCCAAGTGCCGGGATTTCGGCAGCGGGCAGCGCCTGGGCAGCATCACCGACCTGCCCGCTGACGTCTCCGTCCTCGAAACCAGGGCCGCGGGCGACTCGGTCGTGGTCATCTTCGGCCCGGACGGCCACCGGGCCGTGTTCTCCCGGGCCTGGCTGGCCGCACAGCGCTCAACGCCGCAGGACGACCGCGCCGAGGACGCCAAGCGCCTGTGGACGGCGGGCGAGGCCGCCACCGGGTTCGGCGACCAGTCCTGGCCGTGCTACCTGGCCGACGACGGGTGCCGCGAACGGTGCCTGGCCGCGTTGCTGCGGGACGGTTTCTTCCTGCTCCGCGACGTCCCGTGCCGGCCGGGAACGGTGCTGGCCGTGGCCGCGAGCATGGGCTACGTCCGGGAGACCAACTACGGCCGCCTGTTCGACGTCCGGGTCGAGGCCACCCCGGCGAACCTCGCGTTCACCGGCCTGCCCATCGCCCCGCACACCGACAACCCCTACCGGGACCCGGTTCCGACGGTCCAGTTGCTGCACTGCCTGGCCACCGCGGTCAACGGCGGCGACTCCGGGCTGGTCGACGGGTTCATGGCCGCCGCCCTGCTGCGCGCGGAGAACCCGGCGGCGTTCGAGATCCTCACCCGGACCCCGGTGACCTTCGCGTACTCCGACGCCACGGCCGAACTGCGGGCGACCCGCCCCATGATCAGCGTGGACCCGCGCGGGCGGGTCCGCGAGGTCAGGTTCAACCACCGGTCGATGCAGCCGCTGCGCCAGGGACGGGAGGGGTCCGCGGAGCAGACGGCCGCGTTCTACGCCGCCTACCGCGCGTTCGCCGAGATGGTCACCCGGCCGGACCTGATGCTGACGTTCCGGCTCTGCCCGGGCGACTGCGTGGTCTTCGACAACACGAGGATTCTGCACGCGCGGACCGGATTCGCCGCGACGGGGGACCGGCACCTGCAGGGCTGCTACGCCGACCTCGACGGGGTCGCCTCGGCGCTGGCGGTGCTCCGGCGCGGCCGGAGAGCCCCGGGATGACCGCGGACGACGCGGTGACGGTCCTGGCGGGCTTGTTCGCCAGCGAAGGCGCCGCGGAGTACCTCGGCGAGCCGGTCAGCCAGGCCGCGCACATGCTCCAGGCGGCCGCGCTGGCCGAGCGGGAGCAGGCCGGCGACGCGCTGATCGCGGCCGCGCTGCTGCACGACGTCGGTCACTTCGCCGGGACGTTGAGCGGCCACGACCTGATGCGCGGCACGGACAACCGGCACGCCGAGTCCGGGGCGTCGTGGCTGGCCCGGTGGTTCGGCGAGGAGGTCACCGAGCCGGTCCGGCTGCACGTCGCGGCCAAGCGCTACCTGTGCGCCACCGAACCCGGCTACGCGGCCGTCCTGTCGCCGGCCTCGGTCTACACGCTGCGCGTCCAGGGCGGGCCGATGCAAGGCGCGGAACTGGCGCAGTTCCAGGCGAACCCGTACTCGGCGGCGGCCATCCGGGTGCGCCGCTGGGACGACGCGGCCAAGGACCCGCAGGCCCGGGTGCCCCCGTTCGGCCACTTCGCCGGGGTGCTCCGGGCACTGGCCCGGTAGCCCGCGGCGGGACCGGGTGCCTGCCGGGCCGGATATCAGAACGCGGCGATGGTGCCGGGCGCGCGCTCGGACCGGGTCAGCGCGCGCAGCACCGCCGTGGGCCCGTGCCTGCGCGCCGCCAGCCGGACCAGCAGGTCGAGCACCGGATCCAGAACGGCCGGCGGCAGCTCCGGCGTCGCCGCCCCCACGCTCAGCGCCAGGTCGTCGGAGTGGACCGCGATCTCCATCATCCGGGTAATCAGGAAATCGTCGAGGGTCAGCGTCCAGGACACCCAGGAGGGCCGCACGAGCCGACCCGCCGGCTCGGCCGGCAGCGCCGAGCGCAGGGCCCCGACCGTGGTCGCGGTCTTCGCGGCCAGCGCCGCCGCGCCGTCGGCGGCCTCGCCCTCGCCGCCGCGCCGGATTTCCACGTTGGCCTCATCGTCGAGGCCGGCGTCGATCCAGCTCACGCGGGCGTAGTGATCGAGCAGCGACACCGGCCGGTCGGCGGGCACCGGCTGGGCCAGCACGCGCGGCACGGCCAGGACCTGCCGGGCCAGGTGGCCCGCCAGGCCGGCCACGCTGAACTCCCGCAGGACGCTGGCCGAATCCCACGACGCCGCCACCGCCGGGTCGCGCAGCAGCGCGGCCGCCGACGTCGCGGCCTGAACGAAGGCGTCCCTGGTGGCAGTCATCCAGCCCATGCTAAGCAGGTGGGGTGGCCGAGGAGGAGATTCCGCCGGGCGGGACCGTGGTGGCCGGCCCGCGGTGGGATCCGTGGCGGCCCGAGGACGTAGCGCGGCGGCTCTCCGGGGTGACCGTGCCCTGGTACGTGGCGGGAGGCTGGGCCCTGGACCTGCTGCGCGGCGAGCAGACCCGTGAGCACGGCGACCTGGAGGTCGCCGTCCCGGCCCCGGACTTCGGCGCCGTCCGCCAAGCGCTGGCCGGCTACCACTTCGAGGTGGTCGGGTCGGGCCGCGCCTGGCCTCTGGACAGCCCCGCGTTCGGCGTGATGCACCAGACCTGGGTCAGCGAGCCCGGCACCGGCGTGTACCGCCTCGACATCTTCCGGGAGCCGCAACGAGACGGCGCGTGGGTCTACCGCCGCGACCAGGCCATCCGGCTGCCGTACGAACAGGTCATCCGCCGCACCGCGGACGGCATCCCTTACCTGGCCCCGGAGATCGCGCTGCTGTTCAAGGCCAAGCACTCCGCGGAGCCCAAGAACCAGCGCGACTTCGCGGTGACGCGTCCGCTGCTCGATGACGCGGCCGCCGGCTGGCTGCGGCAGGCGCTGGCGCGCGTGCACCCCGGCCACGCGTGGATCAGCGCTGTGGGCCGGCCGTGAGCATCGACGTGACCGTCCGCGGCCGGGTGATCCCGCCCGACGAGCTCTCCTGGCGGTTCTCCCGGTCTCCTGGCCCCGGCGGCCAGTCGGTCAACACCACCGAGAGCCGGGTGGAGCTCTCCTACGACCTGGCCGGCTCCGACGCGCTCCCGCCGGCGCTGAAGGAGCGGGCCCTGCGCGCGCTGGCGGGCCGGATGCCCGGCGGCGTGATCACCGTGACCGCGTCGGAGCACCGGTCCCAGCTGCGGAACCGGGAAGCCGCCGCGGCTCGGATGTCCGGGCTGCTGACCGAGGCGACCGCGCCACCGCCGCGGCCGCGGCGGCCGACCCAGCCGAGCCGCGCGGCCCGCGAGCGGCGTCTGGCCGACAAGCAGCGCCGGTCCGAGATCAAGCGCCTGCGCCGGCCCGCCGACGAGTGAGCCCACCGGCCGCCCGGCGGCCCGGGCGGTGGGTCAGAGGCAGCCGAAGACGGCGTTGATCAGCGCCCGGTTCCGCGGGTTCTGCCAGCGCGGCCCCATCTGACTCGTCACGTACCCGAACGCGACGCCAGCGTCCGGGTCGCACAGCCCGACCGACCCGCCCGCACCGAAATGACCGAACGCCCGCGGGCCGGAGCCGAGCGGGCGCTCCGGCTGGGTCAGCTGGAAGCCGAGCCCGAACCGGGACGGCCGCCGCAGCACCAGGTCTTCGCCGTAGACCTGCTGCGCCACCGCGTCCGCGAGCGCCGCGGAGTCGACCACCCGCACCCCGTCCACGGTGCCGCCGCCCGTCAGCGCCGCGTACACCCGCGCCACCCCGGCCGCGGTGGCGTGAGCGTTGGCCGAGGGCACCTCGGCGGCCCGCCAGGCAGCGGTGTTGACCACGCCGAGGCCGGACAGGCCGGCCGGGTTGGCGTACGCGTTGGCGATCATGTGCCGCTGGGCCGCGGTCGCCGGGGAACCGGGATCCCACGGCGCGGCGGACGACGTCGGCGGCACCGGCCAGTCGAACTCCGCCACCCGGCCGTGCTGGGCGGCGGGCAGCCCGATGTGCACGTCGGCGCCGAGCGGGCCGGCGATCTGTTCCCGCAGTACCGTGCCCACCGTGGTCCCGGTCACCCGCCTGATCACCTCGCCGGCCAGGAACCCGAACGTGTTCACGTGGTAGCCGTGCCCGGAACCCGGCGGCCACCACGGCGGCTCGGCCGCGAGGGCGCCGGTCATCACCGGCCAGTCGAGCATGCTGCCGTCCGGCAGCGGATCCCGCAGCGCGGGCAGGCCCGCCTGGTGGCTGAGCAGCTGGCGCAGCGTGATGGCCCCCTTGCCCGCGGCGCCGAACTCGGGCCAGTACCGGGCGACCGGCGTCTCGGGATCCAGCCGCCGCTCGCCGATCAGCCGGGCCGTGCACACAGCGATCAGGCCCTTGCCCACCGAGAACACGTTGACCAGCGTGTCGCGCTGCCAAGGCCGGGCCGCCCCGGGACCGGCCCGGCCGCCCCACAGGTCAGCGACCACGGTCCCGTGCAGCGCTAGGCAGGCGGCGGCGCCGGTCTCGCCGTGGTCGGCGAAGTTGGCGGCGAAAGCCTCGCGCACGTCGGCGAACCGCGGGTCACACCAGCCGCCGATCCCCGGCTCGCCGCTGCCCGTCATGATCCTTCCCGATGCCCGAGAGCTGCCCGACTGGTCATGACCATAGTGGATGGCGTTCCGGCGCCGGGCGTCCCGGCGTGAGCCCTGCGGGGGGCGGCGACCCCCTCGGGCGGGTCGTCTTTTAGCGCGGGAGGTCAGGGGCGCTGGCCGGTCCCTGGATCAGGCCGTAGCCGATCGCCTCGTCCACGGTCAGGTAGCGGCCGCGCCGCGCGTCCGCCCGGATCTCGTCCACCTCGCGCCCCGTGACCTCGGCCAGCCGCAGGTAGAACGCGTCCATCATGCCCCTGACCTGCTCTTCGTGCGAGCTCAGCGACGTGGCGCTGCCCTCGAAGCCCAGCTGGGGCTCGGACAGCAGGAATACCGCGTTCGGGTAGGCCTGCCGCTGCGGAGCGGCGGCCACGACCCCGAGGGCCGGCCCGCTGACCTGCCCGCTGGCGCAGGCGCGCACCGGGACGCGCAGGACGTCGAGGACCCCCATGACCGTCAGGGCCGGTCCGAGCCCGGCCGTCAGGCCCTGCACCTCCAGCCGGATCGGCTCGTTGCGCTCGGCGTCCAGGGTCAGCAGCTGGGCGCACAGGCTGGTGGCCGCCTCGTCGTCGAGTTCGCCGTGCGCCAGCACGATCCGCCGCTCAAACAGGCGCTCGTACACCCGGCCCGGCCACGGCGAGACGTCGGGCCAGACCCGGACCCCGGGGACGGCGGGCTGCGGCGCCACGTCCGGCCGGGGCGGGATGCCGGGCTGTGGCGGGATGCCGGGCCGGGGCGGCACGCCCGGCTGCGGCGGGATGCCGGGCGGGATACCCGGCCGGGGCGGGAACGAGTCAGCTACCGACGCGATCATTGCCTTGGGTCTCCTCTCGCGGCGGGCGCGGCGCCGGGGCCTGCAGCCGCCAGGTGATCTGGCGGCCGATCGCGGCCGCGTACCGCTCCAGCGTCGAGGCCCGCGCGTCCGCCTCACCCGACTCCAGCCGGGCCACCGCCGACTGCGAGGTGCCCATCCGCGCCGCCACCTCGGTCTGCGACAGCCGGGCCGCCTGGCGCTCCGCGGTCAGGTCGGTGACCAGGCGGCGGCGCTCCTCGGCCATGCGGCGCAGCGCCATCTCGCGGAAGCCCGGCAGCAGCGGCAGCGGCTCGCCGGCCTCGCCCGGTTCCGCGGACCGATCGGGGTCGCCCGCGCCGGGCCCGCCAGCCGCGTCGCCCGCGCCGGACCCGTCAGCCGCGCCGCCCGCGCCGGGTCCGCCAGCCGTTACGCGCGCGCCCAGCCGGCCGGGGTCGCCCGCGCCGGGCCCGCCAGCCGCGCCGCCCGCACCGGGTCGGCCAGGCCCGCCGGTCCCGCTCCGGGAACCCTCGTTGCTCATATGCCTAAAGGTATCTCATTTTTGAGATAGAGAACATCCGAGTTACGTAAGCGCAGGCTGCGGTGCTAGGGAGATCAGGTCTTCGTGATCAAAGTGTTACAGCAGGGGAAATTCCGCCCGAGTGTGGTTCTGCTAGCGTCCCGCGTTGGGTCATTCACCGTGCGGCCCGTCTGGCCGCCTGGGGAGCAGGATGGTGAACAGCATGCCACGTCGTCTGATCGACGTTGCGCTGAGAACGCGCGCGCGGCGCACAGCCGCTGTTTTGCTGGTGGGAGCGTCGGCCGCGGCCCTGGTCGCCGCGCAGGCCGCCCCGGCCGTGGCCGCCCCGGCCGCGACCTCGGCCACCAGCCGGGTCATGACCACCAGCCTTTCGATGCAGCCGCTGTCGGCGGCCCAGGCGGCCCAGCTGTCGCAGCACGTCAACCAGCACGTGATCGTCCTGTTCAAGAACCAGCCGCGGCAGGCGCGGGCGGGTACCGGCGCGGCCAAGGCCCGCGCGGGGCGGATCACCGCCTACCAGAAGCCGCTGGTGGGCGAGCTTCGCCAGGTGCACGCCACCCACGTGCAGTCCTACACCCTGGTCAACTCGCTGGCGGCCACGGTGTCCGCGGGCGAGGCGGCGCGGCTCAAGGCGGACCCCGCGGTGCAACAGGTCATCCCGGACGGGCCCATCCCCGGCCCGGCCCCGGCCGTGCCGACCGCCGCCGCTGCGGCGGCGTCGACCATCAAGCCCCTGCCCGGGGCCTGCCTGCCGCACGGGCGCGTGCAGCTCGAGCCGGAGGCGCTGCAGGTCACGAACACCGACTCCACCGTCCCCGGCGCCAAGACCGCGCGGTCGCTCGGCTTCACCGGGGCGGGCGTCACGGTGGCCTGGATGGCCGACGGCATCGACCCGGCCAACGCCAACTTCCTGCGCACCCCGGGCCACGCCAGCACGTCGGCGTTCACCGACTACAAGGACTTCAGCGGGGACGGCACCACCGCGCCGACCGCCGGCGGCGAGGCGTTCCTCGACGCCAACGCGATCGCCGGGCAAGGCAAGGTCGTCTACAACGCCCAGCACTTCAGCGCCCAGTCGCCCGCCACGCCGTGCAAGATCAGGATCGAGGGCGTCGCGCCGGGCGCGAACCTGGTCGGGCTCAAGGTGTTCGCCCAGAACAATGCCACCACGACCTCCGGCTTCCTCGACGCGATCAGCTACGCGGTCAACGTCGATCACGTCAACGTGCTGAACCAGTCGTTCGGCAGCAGCCCGATCCCGGACCTGTCTGACGCCGACGCGGTCAAGCAGTTCGACGAGGCGGCGGTGGCGGCCGGGGTCACGGTCGTGGTCTCCACCGGAGACGCGGGCCCGTTCAACACCATCGGCTCGCCCGCCACCGACCCGGCCGTGATCTCGGTGGGCGCCTCGACCGACTTCCGCTGGTACGCCATGACCAACTACGCCCTGGCCGATAACTTCGCCCGGACCGGCTGGCTGAACAACAACATCAGCTCGCTCAGCTCGGGCGGCTTCAACCAGGAGACCGGCGCCACCGTGGACCTGGTCGCGCCCGGTGACTCGAGCTTCGCGTCGTGCGACGCCAACCTGGCCAAGTTCGCCGACTGCGCCAACTTCGTCGGCAAGCCCTCCGACATCGAGCGCAGCGGCGGCACCAGCCAGTCCTCGCCGCTGACCGCCGGCGCCGCGGCCCTGGTCATCCAGGCCTACGCGAAGACGCACGGCGGGGCCGACCCGTCCCCGGCGCTGGTCAAACAGATCCTGGTCAGCACCGCGACCGACCTCGGCGCGCCCGCCTATGAGCAGGGCGCCGGGCTGCTGAACGCCTACAAGGCGGTCCAGCTGGCCGAGTCGATCAACGGCGGCACGCCGACCGGCAGCACCCTGGTCACCAGCACCGGCCAGCTGAACGCCACCGGCTACCCCGGCCGCACGAAGAGCTGGACGGTCTCGGTCACCAACGAGGGAACCGGCGCCCAGACCGTGCGGCTGTCCGGCCGCGGGTTCGGCCCGTCGCGCGTGGTCGGCGTGGGCAGCGTCACGCTGAGCAACGCCCACAGCAGGCACATCACCGACTGGCTGGGTCTGCCCGACAACTACGGCGTGCTGCACTTCAACGTCCCGAGGCACCAGAACCGGCTCAGCGCGGAGATCGCCTACCCGGGCAACCCGGGCAACGGCAACAACGCGCGGGTGCGGCTGATCCTGATCGACCCGAGAGGCCGCTTCGCCGCTCACTCGCTGCCGCAGGGCGTGGGCAACTTCGGCAACGTCGACGTGGTCAACCCGGTGGCCGGGCGGTGGACCGCGGTGATCTTCGGCATCCAGTCCGGTGTGAACGGCGGGACGGCCGGGAGGGTCCCGTTCGAGGCCAGCACCCAGCAGTACGTCTCGTTCGGCAGCGTCTCCCCGGCGTCGCTGAGCCTGGCCGCCGGGGCCACCGGCATGTTCACGTTCACGGCCAGCACGCCGCCCCGCCCGGGCGACGCCTCCGGCTCGGTGGTGCTGGACGCGGGCCACGGCGTGACCTCCGTCCCGGTGACGCTGCGCGCCCTGGTCAACGTCGCCCGCGGCGGCGCCTTCAGCGGCACGCTGACCGGCGGCAACGGCCGGCCGGGCTTCCCCGCCAACGGGCAGATCCAGTACTACGAGTTCAACGTCCCGGTCGGCCAGGCCAGCCTGTCGGCCAGCGTCAAGATCGCTAGCGACCGGACCAACCAGGTCAACGGGTTCTTCATCAACCCCCAGGGCCAGACCGAGGGCTACGGTTCCAACTACCTCGCGGTCAACAACCCCAACGTGTTCGCGCCCACCCGGTCGATGAGCCTGAACACGGTCAACCCGATGCCCGGCCGCTGGACGCTGATCGTGGACTTCAACCAGCCGGTGGCCGGCGACGAGATCTCCGATCCTTACCGCGGCCACATCCGGTTCAGCTCAGGCGTGGGCGTGAGTAGCGGCGGGCTGCCGAACAGCGCGGGCACCACGCTGGCGCCCGGCTCGACGCACACCTTCCGGGTGCAGATCCACAACGCCGGGCCCGGGCCGGAGAACTTCTTCCTCGACCCGAGGCTCAGCGCCTCGGGGACGGTGTCGCTGCTCCCGCTCGCCCCCAACCCGCTCACGCTGCCGCTCTCGGTAATCAGCCCGCCGCAGTCATGGCTGGTCCCGACCGAGTCGAGCAGCGCCACCATCACGGCGTCGGACGCGACCGCGCCGGTGACGTTCGACGCGGGCCCGGCGATCGGGGATCCCGACCTGTTCTCCGAACTGCCGACGGGCGGCAACGACCCGGCCCCGCTGCTGTTCTCCGGGTTCGGCACCCCGGTGTCGGCGGGCATCTGGGGCGCCGTCCCGGCGCTGGTCACGATCGACGGCTACACCGCCCCGGCGCCGTCCGGCGCGACCGTCGACCTGACCGCCACCGCGCAGACCCGGGAGTTCGACACCACGATGACCTCGTCGGTGGGTGACTTCTGGCGCGTGTCGGTAGACTCCACGGCCTGGTTCCGGCTGTACCGGATCAACCCCGGCCAGACCAGGGCCATCACGGTGACGATCAAGGTGCCGGCCAGTGCCACCCCGGGCACCGTGGTCACCGGCGACGTGTACGTGGACACGCTGGTGCCGTTCATTCAGATCGCGGGCAGCGAGACCAACGTGATCCCGTACGCCTACACGGTCGGGTAGCAGGGTTCGCCGCCGGGCCGGGGACTCCGGCCCGGCGGCGCGGCGCTGGTCCGCCTGGCGCGGGCCGCACCGCTATTGAGCAGGCGCGATGTTCCCGCTTTGCGGTAGCCCCGCCCTGGAGGGCGCGGTAACGTCGCTACACGAGCCCAGGAGAAGCGCATGTCACAACAGCCGACGCTCGCCGTCAGGGGCGAGTCCGTCCTCGAGGTTGACCCGGAGATCGCGCGCATCGAGGTGAGCGTGGCGGCCGTGGACCGCGACCGCGCGAAAACGCTCAAGCTACTCAACGAGCGGGCGGTGGCCATCGATAAGGTGCTGGCGGGCTTCCCCGACGCCATCGAGAAGACCGAGACCTCCGGCATCAGGGTCAACCCGCAGCTGACCGGCCGGGGCGTGCGCGACCAGGCGCCCCGCTACCACGGCGCCGTCTACCAGACGGTGACGGTGCACGGGTTCGACCGCCTGGGCGAGCTGATGGCCCAGCTAGCCGACCAGGAGCGGACCGAGATCGGCGGGCCCTGGTGGGAGCTGCGGCCGGGCAGCCCGGTCTACGCCGAGGTCCGCGTGGCGGCGGTCAAGGACGCGGTGCGGCGGGCCAGGGACTACGCGGCGGCGCTCGGCAGCGACCTGACCGGCCTGCTCGAGCTGGCCGACGTCCGGCTGCTGTCTGATTCCCGGGGGCAGGGCGAGACGCTCGTGGCCCGTTCCGCGGCGCAGTTGCCGCACCGGGTGCGCGCGACCGCGCCCGAGGAGTTCACCATGGACCTGATCCCGGCCAAGCAGGTGGTGCGGGCGACCGTCGAGGCCAGGTTCACGATCGCCGAGCCCGACCTGGCGGCGGTGGACGTCGATAGCCGCCGGGCCCGCTCGGCTGCGGGCCGCCGGGTCAGGGCGCGCTAGTGCCGGCCCGCCCGTAGCGGTCCTCGAGCCGGACCACGTCCTCGCGCCACCCGGGGCAGGCCGTGGAGACCTCCGCGAAGTCCAGGTCCGAGATCGCGGTGATGCGGTGCAGCGTGCCCGCGGGCAGGTGGATCGTGTCGCCCGCGCCGAACCGCCGGTCGGTGAGCTGGTCCGCTGACGGGCCGTACTGGATCAGCGCCTCCCCGGACGTGACGCTGATCGTCTCCTCCTTCTCGTGGTGGTACTGCAGGCTGAGCGAGTGCCCGGCGTTGACGTGGATGACCTTGCCGATGTACTTGCCGTCGATGGCCGCGAAGATCAGCTCGTGTCCCCACGGCTTGTCCTGCCGCGCCGCCCGGTACACCTCGGCCTGCGGGGCCGGGTCGGCCGCGCCGTTCGCGTTCTGGGCACTGGTCACTGCATCCTCCCGGTCACGCTCCGTCGGCCCGTGCCGCCAGCCCGAAACGGTCGATGATCTCCTGGGCGATCCGGTCCGCGGGCTGGGACGCGTCGAATACCAGCACCTGCCCGGTTTCCTGCGGCGGCTGCAGGTCCGCGAACTGGCTGTCCATCAGCTTCGCGGTGAAGAAGTGGCCGTGCCGGGCGGAAAGCCTCTCGTGCGCGAGCTCCCGGCTGATCTTGAGGAAGGCCAGCCGGGCGTCGGTCCGTCCGTCGAGCAGTTCGTCGCGGTAGCGCTGCTTGATGGCTGAGCACCCGGCCACCACCGATTCGCCCGCGGCATCGCGCGCGTCCATCCAGTCGATGATCGCGCCCAGCCAGGGCGCGCGGTCGGCGTCGGTCAGCGGGATGCCGGCCGCCATCTTGGCGATGTTCTCCGGGGGATGAAACGAATCGGCGTCGGCGGCCGGCCAGTGCAGCTTCTCGGCGACGATCCCGCCGACCGTCGTCTTACCGCAGCCCGCCACGCCGCCCACAAGCACGATCATGTTGGTGAAGCATAACGGGAAGGCCGCGAACCGGGCCCGGGGCGGTGGGCCGGGCCCGGCGCGAAAAGACGCGGGGCCGCTCGCTGGCGAGCGGCCCCGCGTGGTGGGCGGGTGGTGGCCAGGCCACCGGGGTCAGAGCGGGTGGACCTGCTCAGCCTGCGGGCCCTTGGCGCCCTGGCCGGCGGTGAACTCGACCCGCTGGTTCTCCTGAAGAGTGCGGAACCCGTCGGCCTGAATCGCGGTGTGGTGCACGAAGACGTCGGCGGTGCCGTCGTCGGGTGCGATAAACCCGTAGCCCTTATCGGCGTTGAACCACTTCACGGTGCCCTGAGGCATGTACCTTCTCCTACCAGAGATCTCCGGGACCCACGTCTGAGGATCCTGGGTTGAACGCAACCAGGGCCATCCAACACCATCCCGCATGCGGCTGCTCCCCGATCTTGCGAGTTCCTGTTTTGTCGCACTCGTCCCACCAGCCGCAGCCGTTGCGTCCGCGGGCCGGCCAGCTAACCGAGCTCTGCTAGCCAAACAACGGGAGCCGGTCGGCCAGGGCGCCGAGGGCCGAGCGCTCCTGCGCGGTGACCGGCTCGCGGCCGGTGCCCTTCAGCGCGCAGGTCAGGTCGTCCCAGTCACCGGGCAGGGACGTCCCGAGCAGCCCGTCGAGAACCCGCCGCACCAGCGCCAGCGAAGCCGCGTCCGGCGGGGGAGCGGCGGGCAGCCCGGCGGTCAGGTCGAGATAGTGGACGGCGGCCTCGACCGCGAGCGTGGCCATGAAGTCGGCGGTAGCCAGCACGTGGCCCTGGGTGGTCACCGCCTCATGCGGGCAGGCCCGCGCCGCCCGGCACGCGGCGGCCGCGGTCTCCCGCCACTCCCACGCCAGGGCCCCCGGCGGGTAGGCGGCCGCCACGATCCGGACGTGCCGGGCGTGCGCCGCCGCCTCCGCGCTGCCGGGCGCGTGCTCGCCCTCCGGCGAGTACGACCGCCAGTACTCGACGTCATCGACGTCGGGCGGCTCGGCCGACGGGCTGGCGAACGTCCGTAGCGCGCGCCGGGCGTCCAGGAGCTGGTGGTACAGGACATCCCCGAGGGCCCAGCCGGCGCAGCGGCTCGGCCGCATCAGGTCCGCGTCGCTGAGCCCGTCGGCGACCGTGCTGACGTTCTGGTACACGGCCTGCAGCGCGGATTCGACCTCGGCGCGGCCCAGTTCCCTCACGAGGGGCATTCTGCCAGCCCGACCTCGCGACCCAGGTTCTCGGCATCGCGGTGCTGGCCGCGACCGGCCTGGCCATCGGCTGGCGGATGCAGAACGGCCTCGGCGACGCGCTGCTCGCGTTCGGCCTGTCGCTGCTGTTCGCGTTCGCGATGACCTGGGCCGGCGCCTGCGCGGGCATGCTGCTGCGCAGCCCCGAGGCC
>Ga0306920_100003091_pt1 | contig 21098 bp, 18 predicted proteins | sample flu12Cox44000170_FD_204666 | JGI IMG/M metagenome (GOLD analysis project Ga0306920, IMG submission 204666) | Lab enrichment of tropical soil microbial communities from Luquillo Experimental Forest, Puerto Rico - flux4day.12C.oxic.44.000.170 (v2)... | ecosystem: Environmental > Terrestrial >... | reverse complement strand
CGGCGGTTGCCCGGGAGCGGAGGGCTGAGGTGGCGGAATGGGAGCTTGTTGGGGGGGAGCGGGCTCAACCGTGACGATCTGCTCCGACGTGCTCTTGAGATTACCCGCGTCGTGTGCCTTGGCGCGCAGGCGCTGGATGGCGTCCATGACCCCCTTCTCCGAGCCGAGGAAGGCGTCGCCCAGGTTCTGCGTCCAATCGAGCTTCTCGTTCATCATGGTCAATACCTGCGGGAAGGCTACGAGGGACTTGACGCTGTCGTCCCAGGTGTACTTCTTGAGCTCTTCGTCGAGTTGGGTGCCTTTGAGATTCGGATTCGCCGAGGCGAAGCGGGAGGCCTGCACGACCTCGAGCGGATAAGTGGAGGCCATGAGGATCTGAGCGATCAGCGGATCGGGATAGAGCGCAATGGGAGCGACGATCTGCTCGAGTTGCTCGTTGTTGAAGGGGGCCGGGGCGGGAGCGGCGCCCTGGTCGGTCTGCGCAACCGCCGCGGCCGGCATCAGGAAGAGGGCGATCAGGAGGGCGCCGAGGATGCGCCCGAGCGGATGCTTCGGCAGCCGTGACACCATGTAAGGCACCCTTTCCCTAATCCCCGGCGCCGGCGCGCCATACGCGGCGTCCAATCGGGCGAACGCGGCGATGATGCACTGCTCATCGCCGTCACGTCAAGGCGCGCCGAGCGAGCTTGCCTCGCCCGCGTATACTGCAAACTTGGCAAGGGGCTATGAGAGGGGGATGAAGTCTGGATGAGAAGGTTCTTAGACGAGGGGAAGATGGGCGCAGCCAAGGAGGGAACAGCGCATGGACACCATTAAGCCGCTCTTCACCGCGACCGCCACCGTCACCGGTGGCCGCAACGGACATGCCGAGGCTGCCGACGGCAGCGTGAAGGCCGATCTCTCCGTGCCCAAGGAGATGGGCGGGCCGGGCCGCCCGGGCACGACCACGCCCGAGCATCTCTTCGCGGCCGGCTACGCCGCCTGCTTCGGCGGTGCCCTCGATTTCGTGGCCAAGAAGCAGAAGAAGGACGCGACCAAGGCGAAGATCACCTGCGCGGTGTCCATCGGGCCGCGTGACGCCGGCGGCTTCGGCCTCGCCGTGAAGATGCAGGTCGAGGACAAGAGCCTGCCCCAGGCCGAGCTCGCCGCCCTCACCAAGGAGGCGCACGAGCAGATCTGCCCCTACTCTCACGCCACGCGCGGCAACGTCCCCGTCGACTTCACGGTGGTCGGAGGGTAGGAACCGGCGTCGTCAGATCTGCGCCATGCCGCCGTCCACGAAGAGCTCGGCGCCCGTGACGTAGCTGCTGTCGTCGGAGGCGAGGAAGAGCACGGCCTTGGCGATTTCGTCCGCCCGTCCCATGCGGCCCATGGGGACGGCGGTCACGACGCCCGCCATGAAGTCTTTGGCCTGGGCGTCTGACAAGCCAAGCTTGCCCATGACGGGTGTTTCGATGGGACCAGGGCTGACGGCGTTGACCCGGATGCGTCGGCTCTTCAGCTCCACGGTCCACGAGCGCGCGAAGGAGCGCACGGCGGCCTTGGTGGCGCTGTAGACGCTGAAGGCTTCCATGCCCTTGGAGCCCGCCACGGACGCATTCAGGATGATCGAGCCTCCGTCGTGGAAGAGCGGCAGCGACTTCTGCACGGTGAAGACGACGCCCTTGACGTTGGTGGCGAACATCTTGTCGACGCTCGCCTCGGTGATGCTGCCGAGCGGCGCCATCTCTCCGCCTCCCGCATTGGCGAAGAGGACGTCGATGCGGCCGGCCTGCTGCTTGACCGCCGCATAGAGCCGGTCGAGGTCGGCGAGGTTCGAGACATCGCCCGGCACGCCAACCGCGTCCGGGCCGATCTCCTTCACCGCGCGATCGAGCTCGGCCTGCCGGCGGCCGGTGATGAAGACGTGAGCGCCTTCATCGGCAAAGCGCTGGGCCGTGGCGAGCCCGATGCCGCTGTTGCCGCCGGTGATGACGGCGACCTTTCCTTCGAGCTTCTTTGCCATGAGAGGTTTCCTCCTTTTCCGGTGTCGCGAGGGGTCGGATGATCCGGATGCTCGAAGCGCTGGGGTCTCGCCGTTTAGGAGGTCCGGTGGCCGGGAAGGGATTCGCCGCGGCGCGCCCGCCCTTGATGGGCGCGCCGCGGAGCGAGCACGCGCTACTCGGTGAGAGAGCGGTAGATCTCGACCTCCGGTGGGCCCTCGGTCAATCCTTCCTTCTCGCGGCGCTCGCGGTAGCCGGCCAGGTGGGGCGCCTTGCGATGCACGTCGAAGGCGGCGTCGTCCTTGTACATCTCGTAGAAGATGAAGAGATCGGGATCCTTTGTCGAGCGATGCGGGCGATAGACGAGACAGCCCGGCTCCGCCTTTCGGACGACCCCCGCCTGCTCGGCGAGCAGCGCGGCCAGGGCATCTCCCTTGCCTTTTGCCGCGCGGATCTTCGCCACCACCGTGAGTACGTTCGCCATCGAGGCCTCTCCTTTCGTGACGGCTCGTTCAGGATGACGCATTCTACGCGATGAGTGGCCACCTCGGCCGGGCAGCGAGCCCGGCCCGTGCGAGATACGATCCGGCGAGCCCCTCGGCGCGCATGAGGGGTCGCATGCTCGTCGACCATGGTGACGCGTCGGTCGTAGAGGAGCAAGCAATGAGGATCATGGCGACCTCCCGGCGAGTATGATACACGTCTGCGCGAGGAGGTGCGGACATGGCGCAGACGAAGAGCACGGACACGGAGAGGGCGCAGCGCGCAGACGCCCTGATCGCTCGCATGAAGGAAGCGCGTGGCTACATCTACCCCGAGTGGGAGTTCGCGGCCCGGCAGGATCCCGACTTCGTGGAGACGTACAACCGGATCTACGAGCAGGGCCTGAGCGACGGCCACCACGTCTCCGCCAAGGTGCGCGAGTTCGTGGCCATCGCGCTCCTCGCCTTCCGCGGCGCGGAGAAGGCGGGACTCGTGGCGCACATGAAGCGCGCCCTCCGGCTGGGCGCCACCCGCGAGGAGATCTTCGAGGTGCTGGAGACGTGCCTGGTGCCGGGGGGCGCTCCTACGTTTCACCGCGGGCTCACCGCCCTCATCGAGGTCGACGGAGAGCGCGGGCCGAGCTGAGCCGCGCAGCGAGTCGCCCGGCATGAATCTGCGGGAGACGCTGGCCGACGCCGATCGACGCCGCATCGCCATCGGTCACTTCAACGTGTCCGAGCTGGCCACCCTCAGGGGCGTGCTGAGCGCGGCGGACGAGCTGCGGGCGCCCGTGCTGGTCGGCGTGTCCGAGGGGGAGCGGGGTTTCATCGGGGTGCGCGAGATCGCCGCCGTCATCCGGGCTCTCCGCGCGGAGCGCCCGACTCCGATCTTCCTCAACGCGGACCACACGCATTCCCTGGCCGGAGCGGAGGCGGCGGCGCGGGCCGCCTTCGACTAGATCATCTTCGACGGCTCCGCGCTGTCCTTCGAGGAGAACGTGCAGCAGACTCGACGCGCGGTGGAGGCGATCCGGTCCATCGATCCCACGATCGTGGTCGAGGGCGAGATCGGCAACATGCACGGGCTCCTCACCAGCATGGTCCGCGGGGAGGCGCAGAAGCGCCTCGACGTCCAGCGCATCAAGGCGATCAAGGAGGAGGCGCGGGTGCCCATAACCTTGCACGGCGGGTCGGGAACCAACGATGGGGACCTGCGCCAGGCCATCAAGGCAGGCATCACCATCGTCCACATCAACACGGAGCTGCGGCTCGCCTGGCGTCGGGGTGTCGAGGCCTACCTCGTGGCACACCCTGACGAGGTCACGCCCTACAAGATCCTCTCGGATGCCGTCGAGGCGGTGCGCCAGGTCGTGACGGGCCGGAGGCGACTCTTCTCGTCCTGAGGTCCGTGGTTCCAGCAAGGATTGAGGTCGACGATGGCGAGCGCAGTCACTCTCCAGCGGTTCTCGGCCGGCATGACCTTCGACGAGTACGTGAGCTACGCGGGTACGCCGGAGAACCTCGCGCGCGAGTCGGGTTGGTGGCTGGGCACTGAGCGTCGGGACCTGAGCGGGCTCCTGCGCGCCTGGTACGAGCAGCGACGCCTCAGCGCGGCGCAGGTGGAGGCGATCCGGTGGCTCGCCCGGCAGCCCGACGGCCCGGCGAAGATCCTCGTCATCTCCGAGGAGTGGTCGTCGGATTGCCGCCGCGACGTGCCCATGTTCGCGCATCTCGCCGAGGCGGGCGGGCTCGAGCTGCGAATCTTCACGCGCGACGGGCGCATGCTGGGCCGGGGCCCGCGCGCCGACCCGGCAGAATCGCCCAACGCAGACATCGTGAACGAGTTCCTGCGGGAGCAGGACGGCCGAACGTATCAGTCCGTCCCCGTCGCCGTCTTCTACGCGCGCGACTTCCGGTACCTCTATCACTACATCGAGATGCCGGCCATCTATCACAAGGAGCGCCTCTACACCGCCATGCAACGGCCGCTCCCGGGCGAGGCGAGCCGGGAGGCGGTGTGGGACCGCTTCATGCGGGACTGGGCCGCCCTCCAGCAGGGGCCGTTCTTCCCGCTGTGGGCATCGGCCACCATCGACGAGATCCTGTCTGCCCTCCACGAGCGGATCGTGATAGGGTCGCTCGGCCGGGACCTGCGGCACCACACCTGGTCAAGGGGAGAGTCCTCATGTTGATGCGCACGCTGGGTCGAACGGGGCTGCGAGTGGCCGCTCTGTGCCTGGGAGGCAACACCTTCGGCTGGACCACGGACCAGGCCGCGTCGGAAGCGGTGCTCGATGCCTACCTCGAGGCGGGCGGCAACTTCATCGACACGGCGGACGTGTATTCGCGCTGGGCCCCGGGCAACAAGGGCGGCGAGTCGGAGAACGTGCTCGGCAAGTGGATGATCGCGCGCAAGAACCGCCCCACCGTGCTGATGGCGACCAAGGTCATGGGGCCCATGGGCCCGGGGCCAAACGACACGGGTCTTTCCCGCCAGCACATCATGGAGGGCGTGGAGGCCTCGCTGCGGCGGCTCCAGACCGACTACATCGATCTCTACCAGGCGCACTGGGACGACCGTGAGACGCCGCTCGAGGAGACGCTCCGCGCCTTCGACGACCTGGTGAGCCAGGGCAAGGTGCGCTACATCGGCTGCTCGAACTATCACGCCTGGCGCCTCACCCGTGCCTTGTGGGAAAGTGACAAGCGCGGCTACGTGCGCTACGAGTGCCTGCAGCCCAAGTACAACCTCGTCTTCCGCGACGAGTACGAGCGCGAGCTCGAGCCGCTGTGCCGCGAGCAGGGGGTGGGCGTGATTCCCTACTCCTCGCTAGGCAGTGGCTTCCTCTCCGGGAAGTACCGTCCCGGGGCCTCGCTGCCCTCCACGGCGCGGGCGGTCGGCGTGCAGAAGGGGTACATGAACGACCGTGGCTTCGCCGTCCTGGCCGCCGTCGACAAAGCCGCGGGCAAGGTCGGAGCCACCACCGCGCAGGTTGCGCTGTCGTGGCTCGCGCATCGACCAGGCATCACCGCGCCCATCGCCAGCGCCACCTCGGTGAGCCAGCTCAAGGAGCTGCTGGCCGGCATCGAGCTGCGCCTCGATGAGGAGACGACGGCCGAGCTCGACCGCGCCAGCGCCTGGCGCGAGGGTTAGGATGCGGATCGGAGAGTAGTCCGGGCTCGGGCGGCTCGGAGATGGCCGTGCGCATCATTCGGCTGGGAGAGGCGCGGCAGCCAGACGAGGGCCTGCGCGTGGGCACGGTGCGGCGGCCGCCCCGTGGTGTACGCAAGGAGGACTTCGCCCGGCGTGACTACTTCGACGTCTGGCTGCCCGAGCTGGCTCCGAGCGAGCCGCTCCGCGCGTGGGCGCTCGCGAAGCCGTTCACCCCGGCGCGCTTCGCCGCCTACGCACGCCGGTATCGAGGCGAGATGAGCCGGCCCGCTCCTCGGCGACTCATCGGTCTTCTCGCGGCGCTGTCCGCCTCGACGAACTTCTCCGTCGGCTGCTACTGCGAGGACGCGAGCCACTGCCACCGGAGCCTGCTCGCCGCGCTCCTGCGCGACGCGGGGGCGGAGGTGAGGACCCCGGATGCGAAGACCTAGGCAGGAGCGGGGAGGGTCATGGAGCTGCTGAGCGAACTGCTGGGCGACAGCCCGGTCATGACGACACTGCGCGAGACAGCGCGGCGCCTGCTCCAGCCCGGCCGCTCCCGGCTGCCTCCCATCGTGATTCAAGGCGAGACGGGCACGGGCAAGGGCCTGCTCGCGCGCGGCCTCCAGGCCGCGAGCGCGCGCGCGGACCGACCCTTCGTGGAGATCAACTGCGCGGCCCTGCCCGCCACGCTCCTCGAGGCGGAGTTGTTCGGATTCGAGCGCGGGGCCTTCACGGATGCGCGTCAGGCGAAGCGCGGTCTCTTTCAGACCGCCCACACCGGCACGATTTTTCTCGATGAGATCGGGTTGCTTCCCGCCGATCTCCAAGCCAAGTTCCTCAAGGTCGTCGAGGACCGGAAAGTGAGGCGACTGGGCGCCACCCGGGACGAGGTCGTCGACGTCTGGATCATCGCGGCAAGTAACGAGAACCTCCAGGCCGCCGTGCGCGAGGGCAAGTTCCGCCACGACCTCTACCATCGCCTCTCCGTGGTGTCCCTGGAGATGCCGCCCCTGCGCGAGCGCGGCGACGACATCGTGATGCTGGCCGAGCGGTTCCTCGCCTTGGCAAGCGCCGACTACGGACGTCCGCCCGCCCGGCTCGACGAGGCTGCGCGGGCCCGGCTCCTCGCTTACCAGTGGCCGGGCAACGTGCGGGAACTCGGCAACATCATGGAGCGCGTGGCCCTCCTCTCGGAGGCGCCGATCATCACCGCCGATCTCCTCGATCTCGAACCGGGTCCCGCGCTCCCCACCTCGCCCCCCACCGCGCTCTCGGCCATGGACGTCGTGCGCAATCATCTGATGTCGGCCCTCGAGCACACGGGCTGGAACATCTCGGGCACCGCCCGCCTCCTGCGTATCTCCCGCAACACCGTGCTGGCCAGGATGGCGAAGTGCGGTCTCCACGCCGATCCCGGCGCGCCCTTCCGTCGGCACGTCGCCCGACGACTCGCCACTCGCCCGACGCGCTGGCCAACGCCCGCCGCCGCGAAGGTGGACGGGGAAGGGCGCCACGAGACATTTCTCCTCGCTCGATTCTCGGGAAGCGGCAGCGCGCCGAATCCGAATGCGCTCGTCGTGAAAACCATCGAGCGGCTGGGCGGACGCGTGGAGGCCTCCAGTCGCGAGTCGGTCGTCGCCGTCTTTGCCGCCGGCCAGATCGAGGACGCCTCGACGGTGGCCGCCTACGCGGCGGCTTCCATCCAGCGGGCGCTGGCCGGCAGGGTCCGCGAGCCTGGAGGATGGCCGGAACCGACCATCGCGCTGCACGGCGCGGGAAGGCAAGCCGCGGCCACGCCGGCGAGGCGGGATGCGATGTGGGCCGAGCTCCAGACGCTCGTGGGCAAGGCGTCGCCCGGCGACATCGTGGCGAGTGAGCCTCTCGCGCAGTTCCTGCGGCGGCGCTTCTCCGTGAGCCCGCTCGACGAGCCGGGCTCGCTCTACCGGATCGGGCTCCCCGCGGGAGGGATGAGCGCGCCCACGAACCGCTTCGTGGATCGCACCGAAGAGCTGTCCCTCTTGCGTGGCGCCTTCGAAGGTACGATGGCAGGGCGAGGCCATGTGGTGGCGATTGCGGGCGATCCGGGCATTGGCAAATCTCGCCTGCTCGCCGAGTTCCGTCGCGCGACGGACGGCCAGGGCCAGTGGGTCGAGGGATTCTGCTATGCCTTCGCCTCGGTCATTCCGTACTTTCCCGTGCTGCTCATCATTCGAGACGTGTGTGTCCTGGCGGAGGCGGATCCACCGGACGTGGTGATCGAGAAGCTCGAAGCGGTGGCCGCTCGCGTGGGAGTGCCGCGCGAGGTCGTTCCGCCGCTGGCCGCCCTCCTCGGGGTCAAGGGCGAGCCCGACGACGAAGGCGCGGTGGCGCCGGAGATCATGCGAGCACAGCTCTTCGGGGTCATCCGGACCTTGCTGAGCGGGCTCGGCCGCGAGCGGCCGCTCGTGATCGTGGTGGAAGACCTTCAGTGGATCGACGAGACCTCGGAAGCGTTGCTGGCTGCTCTCGCCGAGGGCATCGCGAGCACCCGTCTCCTCCTCCTCGTCACCTACCGCTCCGGCTATGTCCCGACATGGGTGGGCTCGTCGCGAGGCACGCGCATCTCCCTGCTGCCGCTCTCGCCCGAGGACAGTCACACCCTGGTGCGCACGGGGTTTCGCGGACGTGACATTCCCGCGCCGCTGGCTGACCTCATCGCGGCCCGGGCCGAGGGCAACCCCTTCTTCCTCGAAGAGCTGATGCGGACCGTGGCCGACGAGATGGAGCGAAGCGAGGTCCCCGCGACGGTGCAGGACGTGCTGGCCGGCCGGTTGACACGGCTCGCGCCCGAGGATCATCGGGTCCTCACCACGGCGGCAGTGGTCGGCCGCGAGTTCTCCGTGCCCTTATTGCAAGCGCTGCTCGGCCATCCGGAAGGCGAGCTGCAAGCGAGCCTGGATCGACTGCAGGCCGGAGAATTCCTCCTGCCCCGGATGGAGGGCGACCCGATCCGGCAGAGATTCAAGCACGCGCTGACCCAGGAGGTCGCCTACGCCGCGGTGCCGCTGGCAGAGCGCCGGCAGCTCCATCGCCAGGTGGTGGCCGAAATGGAACGGCTCTACGTCGAGCGCATCGCCGATCAGGTGGAGCGCCTGGGCGACCACGCCTACGAGGGCGAGCTGTGGGAGAAGGCGGTGGTGTATCTCCGTCACGCGGGCGTGAAGGCCGCTCTCCGATCGGCCGGGCGCGAGGCGGCCGCGCGCTTCGAGCGAGCCAAGCAGGCCATCGATCGCCTGCCCCCGACGCGGACCAACCAGGAGCGGGCGATGCAGCTCCGGCTCACCCTGCGCAACCCGCTCTTCCTGCTCGCGGACTTCGGCCATGCCCTCGAGGTGCTGAGCGAGGTCGTCACCCTCGCCGACGCCCTGGACGCGCCGGCCCAAGGAGGACTTGCCTGCGCGTACATGGCGAATGCTCACTTCATGCTGGGCAATCTAGAAGACGGCATGCGCTTCGCCGAGATGGCCCGGATCAACGGCGCCGCACGAGGGGACGCGGCGCTGCTCGCCATCACCTACTGCCATCTCGGTCAGCTCCTCTACGTCAAGGGCGACTACCCGGCGAGCGTGGCCATGATGGAGAAATGCCTGGAGCAGCTCGAGACGACGGCGAGCCACCGGGGCTCCAACATGGCGCGCGTCTACCGCGTGGTGGCGCGCTGCTTCAACGCGTTTTCCCTGGCCACCCAAGGGCGGTTCCGTGACGCGGAAGCGAGTGCCGAGCGCTGCCTGGGCTTGGCCGACGCCACGGACACGCCATTTCTCCGTGCGCTCGCGGCCTGGGCCATGGGTAACGCCCAGCTCGGCCGCGGCCCGAGCCCGGAGGCGGTGAGGAAGCTCGAAGAGGCGTACCGTTACTGCGAGAATGCCGAGCTGCTCGCCATTCGCCCGTGGATCGCCACCGATCTCGCCTACGCCCGCCGACTGAGCGGCCGCGTGGAGGAGGCGAGCAGCCTCCTCGCCGGCGCCATTCAAGAGGCAGCCGAGCACGGCCTTCTGTCCCAGCACTCGCTCCGGCACGCGTATCTGAGCGAGGCGGAGCTCGCCGCTGGGCGACCAGACGACGCCTCGGCGGCGGCGGCGCGGGCAGTGACCCTGGCCGTCGAGCACGGCGAGGACGGCTTCCGCGTGGAAGCGCTCCGCGCCCTGGCCCACGCCGCCCGGCGGGGAGCGACGCCCGATGTCGAGGTGTCCGCGCGCCATCTCGAGGACGCTCTCGCCATCGCCCAGAGGCTCGGGATGCGGCCGGCCGTGGCCCACTGTCACGGCGACCTCGCCGAGGTCAACCATGGCGCCGGGCGTGCGGCGGCCGCCATCCATCTCGACGCGGCGCGCGCCCTTTATCGGGAGCTGAACCTGCCGTTCTGGCTGGAGCGGCTCGAACGCGAGCGCCCCTGAGGACGGTCAAGAGGACGGGCCTTGATCAGGCATCACGTATGGCTCGTCAGCGTCGCGGCGCGGGCAAGCTCACGCCACTCGTTGGCGACTTGAAGCCGGGGACGATTCGCCAGCCTGGATTTACGGCGAGCCCATCGGTCTGGTAGGCGCCGACGTCGACGGGCGGCGTGCGCGCGCGCCCGTTGAAGTCGACGGCGGGGGCGAGGAGCTGATCGGCGTGGCCGACGAGGGGCGAGCCCGGCCGCGGCCACACGTCCATGCGTGCGGCATCGACGAAGGCGCTGGCCGCCGCGCCGCCGTCGAGGAGGCGGCCGGAGTCGAGCGTGGCGCCCGTGAGGGTGCCCTCCACGTAGTTGGCCCGCACCGTAATGGGCCGTCCGCTGATCCCGCTCGCCTCCATGGCACTCGAGCCCGGACAGTACAGCGCGTTGTTGGCGAGGGTCATGTTGGTCGCGCCGTCCCACTGGAGGGATACGCACTGGCGGTGGCCGTACAGCGTGTTGTTGACGATGGTGACGTTACGCATCTGGGGCACCTGGACGTGAGGCGCGGTGAGGATGCCCACGTCCGAGGCGAGCACGATGTTGTTGCGCACGACGGCGTCCGAGACCACCTGGATGGCCTCACCGCAGTTCCACATCACGTTGGCCTCGACGATGTTGAGGCCGGGACCGCCCCCGTAGACGAAGATGCAGGGGTAGCGGCGCCCGATAATGGTGTCGTGGATGACGTTGTGGCGAACGAGGTTGCCGTAGGAGCCTACCTTGATCTCGATGCCGTCGTTGCCGCCGTCGCTCGTGCCGCGGAGATGGTGGATGTAGTTGCCCTCGATCACGCTGTTGGTCACCCGGCAGGTGTCGTGGTTGCAGCCGAGGTAGAAGCCCTCACCCTCCGTGGGCGCGGCGACGCTGAGTCCCGTGTGGTGGATGTGGTTGCCACGAAAGACGAGGGCGTCCGCGCTGTCGTAGTTGACGGCTATCGCGTTGTTGCCCGTTTCGAAGATCTCGCAGTCCTCCATGCTGATGTGATGGCCGCCCATGATGCGCACGCCGCTGCTCCCTCCCTGGAAGGCGAGCCCGCGGATGGTCAGGTAAGAAGAGGCGACGATCTCGATGTTGTTCTGGGTGTCCATGGTGTCGGCCGGCCGCGTGAGCACTGCCCGCTCGCCCGCGGCCGCGCGGATCACGATGGGAGCGGCCGCCGTCCCGTTGACGGTGATGGCGCGGCGACAGGACTGGCTGTAAATTCCTCCCCGCAGCACGAGCTCGTCGCCTGGCTGGAGGCGAGCGGCCGCGGCCACGAACTCTTCGCCGCAGGCGACGGAGGACGGCCGGATCTCCACGATGGCGGCCGAGGCGACAGCCGGCGCCGCCATGACCAGGGCGAGCAGGCCACACAGCAGGCGCGCGATCTTCACGAGATGGCGGTCCCAGGGGCTGGTATGGTGTCCATTGAAGCACGAACCGGGGCGAGTGGTTGACCATGAGCGAGCCCGAGATCACCGAGGACGACGTCGCACGCTACTGGGACGTCAACGCCGGCCCCTGGGCGGAGGAGGTGCGCCAGGGTCACGACGTGGCCCGCGAGTGGCTCAACAATCCGGCGTTCCTCGCTTTCGTGGGCGATCTCCGCGCCCGGGAGGTGCTGGACGCGGGCTGTGGCGAAGGTTACAACACGCGCCTCCTCGCCCGCGCGGGCGCCCGCATGACCGGCGTCGATCTCTCCGAGCGCATGATCGAGCTCGCCACGGCAGAAGAGCGCCGCGCGCCGCTGGGCATTCGCTACCTGCGCACATCGTACGCGGAGCTCGGCATGCTCGCCGACGCGAGCTTCGATGCGGTGGTCTCGTTCATGGCTCTCATGGACGGGCCGCGCCTCGGCGAGGCCCTCCGTGAGGTCTTTCGCGTGCTGCGCCCGGGCGGTCTCCTCGCCTTCAGCATCACGCATCCGTGCTTCATCACCAAGGGCTCGCACTGGAACTACAACGAGGCGGGGGAAAAGGTGAGCTGGGTGGTGAGCGAGTACTTCAATCCCGCCCGGTGGATCGACGGCTGGCGCTTCACCGACGCGTCCGCCGAGGCCCCGCGCTTCGCCGTGCCGCGCTTCGACCGCACGCTCTCCGAATACGTCAACACCCTCATCGGGACCGGCTTCGTGCTGCGGCGGATCGAGGAGCCGCGGCCCTCGGAGGCCTACTGCCAGGCCCATCCGAGCCAGCGCGGCTGGCGCGACCACGCCGGTCTCTTTCTCTACGTCCGCGCGGAGAAGCCGCGCGCCCCCACCCTGACTCAGGAGGCATCGCGATGACCATCGAGTTCGGCCTGCTCATCCCCACGCGCGAGGCGGTGATGTCGGGACGTCAGGAGACGGGCCCTCTCCTGACCATGGCGGAGCGCGCCGAGGCGCGCGGGTTCGACTCCGTGTGGATCGGCGACTCCATCACTGCGCGGCCACGCCACGAGCCGCTCACCCTTCTCGCCGCGGTGGCCGCGCGCACCAAGCGGGTGCGCCTGGGCACGGCCGTGCTCCTGCCCGCTCTGCGCCAACCCGTGGTCCTCGCCCATGTCGTCGGCACGCTCGATCGCATCGCGGAGGGACGGGTCATCCTGGGCGTGGGCATCGCGGGCGACGTGCCGAACATCCGCAAGGAGTTCCAGCACGTGGGGGTGCCCTTCGAGCGGCGCGTGGGCCGTCTCCTCGAGCTCCTCGAGATTTGCCAGGCCTTGTGGAGCCGCGACCATGTCAGCTTCCATGGCAAGCACTTCTCTCTCGACGACGTGACCATGGACCCGAAGCCGCATCGCCCCGGCGGCCCGCCCATCTGGATCGGCGGCAGCGGCCCCATCGCCCTGCGCGAGGCCGCGCGCTTCGACGCCTGGTTCCCCACCGGACCGAGCGTGGAGTTCCTCGCCGAGCAGTTCCCGCGGATCCAAACGGCCGCGCGCGCGGCGGGGCGCCCGGCCAAGGCCGTCACCGGCGCCGCCTATGTCACGGTGGCGCTCGACCCCAGCCCGGCCGTGGCGGAGAAGCGGCTTCACGAGTTCCTGGAGACGTACTACGCCACGCCGGCCGCCGTGATCATGAAGCGACAGGCGAGCTATGCCGGCCCCATCGAGGGCTGTGTGGAATGGCTCCAGCGCTGGGTCGCCGCGGGCTGCACGCATCTCTCCCTGCGCTTCGCGGGCGGCGATCAGCTCGCGCAGATCGACGAGGCGGCTACGCGGATCTTGCCGAAGCTTCGCGGGTAGAGACTCGCCCCCTTACTAGTTCAGCTTGTAGAAGCCCTTGGCGCCGCCGGCCAGGATCTGGCGCTTCGTTTCCGCGGAGAGCTCCGGCCGGTCCGCGATCATCTTGGGCGCGCCGGGGAAGAAGCCGTCGGGATGCGGATAGTCGGTGGCCCAGAGAATCTTGTTGGGTCCGATGTAGTCCGCCAGCACGGAGAGGCTGCGCTCCACGGGCTCAAAGGAGATCCAGCAGTTGCGGCGGAAGAGCTCGCTCGGACGCAGGGAGAGCCCCGAGTCGTTGAAGCCCTTGTCGTCGAAGTGGCGATCCATGCGATCGAGCCATCCGGCGATCCAGCCGCCGCCCGACTCGAGGAAGCCGATGCGGACTTTGGGGTGGCGGTCGCACACGCCTTCCCAGATCACGCTCATGGCGGCCAGCATCATCTCCATGGTGTGGGAGATGATGTGCTTCGCGCCGCGCGTCTCGAAGCGGTCCACGCCCACCTGCGGCATGCCGCCGCTCGACCCCTCGTGGAGGCCGATGGCCACGTCGAGTTCCTCCACCGCGTTCCAGAAGACCTCGTAGTCCGGGTGATGCAACATGCGGTCGTTGTAGGGGTTGGGGCGGAGGAACGCGGCGCACATCCCGAGCTCCTTGCGCGCGAAGCGCATCTCCTCGATGGCGAGCTCGATCGACTGCATGGGCAGCATGGCCACGCCGAAGAGCCGATCGGGATAGGGCGCACAGTAGTCCGCGAGCCAGCGATTGTAGGCGCGGCACACGGCGGCGGCCAGCTTGGGCTCCCTGATGGCCCCGGAGAAGAGGCCCACGCTCGGATAGAGGAAGGCGGCGTCGATGCCGTCCAGGTCCATGTCGGGGATGCGGGCGTGGGGATCGAAGCCGCCCTTGCGCCCGTCGATGTACTTCATGGTCTCCTCCGGCATCTCGTGGTCGCGAGAGCCGATGGCCCCGATCACCCCGAAGCCCTTCTGGCTGCCCAGCACCTGCTCGCCCACGCGCAGGCGCTCCTTGCCGTCGGTGTCCACGATGATCTTGGGAGCGCGCTCGCGGAAGGCGGGATCGATGTACTTGTCCCAGATGTCCACCGGCTCCAGCACATGTCCATCGGCGTCGATCACGTTGTAGGGGCGGGCCATGTCAAGGCTCCTTTCCTGGACTAGCGCTTCAGTCGAAGCTCTTCGAGGGGACCCGCATAGGGGAAGGCGGGAATGAGCGTCATCCCCGCTTCCTCCATGCGCGGTCCGAAGGCGCGGATGAATCCGTTCTCCCAGATGGGCGCGAACATCACGCGCTCGTACACGATCTTCTGGATCTGGTGCAGCATCTCCTCCCGCTTCTTCCGGTCCATCTCCTGGAGCTGAGCGGCGAAGAGTGTTTCCACGTCGGGGATGGACCCGTACGACAGCACGCCGCGCGCGGTGGCAAACGCCTCGAGGCGGGTGGAGGCGTTGCCCGCGGAGCCGGTGGCCCCGACGAACAGCCCCTTGAGCTTCTTGTCCCGCCAAGCGGAGAGTAGCGCCGCGCGCTCCATCGTGCGCACGCGCGTCCGGATGCCCACCGCGTTCAGGTAGTTGGCGATCGCCTCGCCCATCGAGTTGTAGGGAGGGAAGGGCGTGAAGTCGCCCGCGTCGAGACCGGACGGATACCCGGCCTCGGCGAGAAGGGCCTTGGCACGCTTAGGGTCATAGGGATCCGGCGGAATGGGGAGCGCGAATTCCTGATGTCGCGGCACGATGTTACCGGTGGGGCCCGAGAAGCCGAGCGACTCCGCCTCGTTGATAGCCTGCCGGTCGAGGGCAAGGCTCGCGGCCATCCGGATGCGGCGGTCCGCCCAGGGCGAGCTCGCCGTCCACTGGTCGGGGAACATGAGGAACAGCACGCCATTGGTGCGCATGGCGCTCAGGGTCAGCCCGGGCGTGCGCCGCACGTCCTCGGCGATGGGCCCGTTCAAGAAGTAGGCGATGTCCACCTCGCTGCGCTTGAGCGCGGCCGCCCGCGTGGCTTCGTCCGGGATGCTCCGCAGCACGAGCCGCTTCACGGACGGCGTCTTGCGCCAGTAGCCGTCGAAGGCTTCGAGGACGAGCTCGATGCCGGGCTGGAAGCTCACGAACTTGTAGGGCCCGGCCCCGATGGGCGCTTTGCGGTAGCCGTCCTCGCCCACCTTCTCGAAGTACTTCTTCGGCACGACCCACGCCGCGCCGGAGGCGCTGGTGCCGTAGAAGGTCATGAAATCGGGCCAGGGTTCCTTGAGAATGAAGCGCACGCGGCCCGGATCGATCACCTGCACCTCCCGCACCCGTTCCTTCAGGATGGGGGCGGCCGCGCCGCGGTAGCGCTCGAACGAAAACTTCACGTCCTCCGCCGTCACGGGCTCGCCGTTGTGGAAGCGCACGTTCTTGCGCAGGACGAACTCCCACACGCGGCCGTCCTTCGACATGGTCCACGACTCGGCGAGGCTCGGTGCGTTCAGGCTCGCGGGCATGGGCTTCACGAGGGCGTCGTGGAGCGCGTAGAAGATCATGAAGGGCGTGATCTCGGCGTCCGTCTCGGCGGGGTCGAGCCAGCGCGTGGCGAGCGTGACGTGGACGGCGAACGTGACGGTGCCGGCCGGCTGGGCAAAGACCGGCGACGCCAGGAGGATGACGAGAGCGGCCGAGCGAAGGATGTGTCGCCACCCGCGCTGCATCGCGCCTCCTGCTACGTGCTTGTGTTGCGTAAAGCTAGATGACGCCGTCGCGCCGAAGCGTCTCCATCTCCGCGTCGCCGTAGCCGAGCAGCTTGCCGTAGACCTCCGCGTTGTGCTCGCCGAGAAGCGGGGCGCGCACCACGTCGGTGGGGGAATCGGACAGCCGCACGGGGTTGGCGGGCATGGGATAGGGGCCCCGCCGAGGATGCTCGAGGTCGACGATGAAGCCGCGCTGGCGGAGGTGCTTGTCCTTGAGCACCTCGGCGGAGTCGAGCACGGCCCCGCACGGCACGCCCGCGCCGGCGAGGATCTCCAGCGCCTCGTGCTTGGAGCGTTGCGAGGTCCACGCTTCGATCTTGGCGTCGATGTCGTCCACGATGGCGACGCGATCACGCCGGTCCGCGTAGCGCGGATCGTCGCCCAGCTCGGGGTGGCCCACGATGCGCGTGAGCGTCTTCCACATCTCCGCCGTCGCGCAGTGAATGAACACGTAGTCGTTGGCGCCGCCGGGATGGCAGCGATAGATGTTGGACGGCGCGGCGGCCGCCGAGCGATTGCCCTGGCGCGGGGCGGCCTTGCCCGAGACGTAGGTCTCGCGCAGATGGATGCGGAGGAGGTTGACCACGGAGTCCTGCTGCGCCACCTCGAGCTGCTGTCCCACGCCGGTGGCTTGGCGCTGGATGATGGCGGCGAGGATGCCGATGCAGGTATGGAGTCCCGCGCCGGTGTCGGCGAGGCCGCCGATGGCCTTGGTGGGCGGCCCGTCGGGCGAGCCGGTCATGGCCATGGCCCCCGCCATCGCCTGGGCGATCCACTCGAAGCTCTTGTAGTCCTCGTACGGGCCGCCGCTGCCGAAGCCCTTCACGGAGGCGGCGATGATGCGCGGGTTGAGGCGCTTGAGCGCCTCGTAGCCGATGCCCAGGCGGTCCATGACGCCGGGCCCCATGTTCTCCACCACCACGTCCGATTGCTTCACCAGCTCCTCGAACATGGCGCGCCCGCGCGGCGACTTGAGGTTGAGGGTGACGCCCTTCTTGCAGGAGTTCAGGAGGAGGAAGAACCACGCGTCCTCGCCGCGCTTGTCGGAGAGCGCGGTGCGACCGGGCTCGCCCGTGGGCGGCTCGATCTTGATCACGTCAGCGCCGAGCCACGCGAGCATCTGGGTGCAGCTCGGGCCGGCTTCGTACTGGGTCAGGTCGAGGACGCGAATCCCGTCGAGGGCCTTGGGCATCGTGCTTCTCCCTGGCTTACGTGGTGTACGCCGAGAACCGCACGGTCGTCGCGCGCGCCTTGTCGTCGGTGATCACGTTGACCACGGCCGGCTTGCCGGACGCGGCGGCGCGCTCGAGCGCGGGGCGGATGTCGTGCGGCTTCTCCACGAACTCGCCGTGCGCGCCCAGGTCCTGCGCGAGCTTGTCGTACCGCGTGTGGCCGAGGTTGCGCCCGGGCTTGGGCAGCGGGCGCGTCCACGGCGCGTCCGCGGTCCACCCGCCGTTGTTGCTGATCACCACGATGACGGGGATGTTGTGACGCACCGCCGTGTCGATGTCCATGGCGTTGATGCCGAAGGAGCCGTCGCCGTGGAGCACGACCACCTGCGCGTTCGGCTTCGCCACCTTGGCGCCCACGCCGAAGGGCAGGCCCACGCCCATGGTGCCGAAGGCGCCGGAGTTGAGCCGGTGGCCCGGCGTGAAGGTCGGAATGGCCTGCCGGCCGAAGTTCAGGATCTCCTGGCCGTCCACCACGAGAATGGAGTCGCGCCGGAGGAAGTCACGCACCTCCTTGCACAGGCGCAGCGGGTGGATCGGCGTCTTGTCATTGGACATGGCCTTGTCCTGCTCCGCGGACTTCTCGGCATCCAGGACGCGGAGCTTGCCCGTCCATGCCGCATAGCGCTTGGGACCGATCTTGCCTTCTGCTTCTGCGTGGAGCTGCTCGAGCACGGCGCGCGCATCACCTGCGATGGGCACGTCCACGTGGCGGTTGTGGCCGAGCTGGGTGGGGTTCACGTCGACGTGGATGACCTTGAGGTCGGCCGCGAAGCGCGGAGGCCGCCCGAATTGGATCATCCAGTTGAAGCGCGTGCCCACCGCCAGCACCACGTCCGCTTCGGTGAAGGCCTTGCTGCGCGCGTTCAGGAACGCCAGCTCGTGGTCCTCGGGGATGAGGCCGCGCGAGATCGGCGTGGTGTAGAAGGGAATGCCCGTGGCCTCGACGAAGGTCTGGAATGCCGCGGCGCCGTCCGACCACCACACGCCACTGCCCGCCAGGATAATGGGCCGCTCAGCCTTGCCGAGGAGCGCGATCGCTTCGCGGATCGCCCCCGGATCGCCGAGCGTGCGCGGCGCCGGGCGCCACGGAGCCGGGTAGGTGATGCTCTCCTCCTCCACCTTCTCGCCGAGCACGTCGCCGGGGAGGTCGAGATACACGGGGCCGGGACGGCCGGTCGTGGCCTGGCGCAGCGCCGTCTGGACCATGTCGGGGATGCGCTTGGCATCGTAGATCCGCTCCGCCCACTTCGTGACAGGCCGGAAGACCGCGACCTGATCGATTTCCTGGAAGGCTTCCATGCCGAGGTACACGCGCGGGCTGGACCCGCCGATGGCGAGCACAGGCGCGGCGTCGGTGAAGGCATTCGCGATGCCCGTCAGCAAGTTGGTGGCGCCGGGACCCGAGCAGCCCATGCACACGCCGGGGCGCCGGGTCACGCGGGTCCACGCGTGCGCGGCGAGCGCGGCGGCCTGCTCGTGCCGGTGATCGATAGCCCGGATGCCCAGGCTGATGCAGGCGGCTTCGGTTTCCAGCATGGGCCCACCCATCAGATAGAAGAGCGTGTCGACGCCCTGCGACCTGAGCGACTGCGCCAGTACCTCGGATCCCGTGATGGTGGCCATGGATGTGGTCTCCTTTGCGAGTCCTTGAGTGCCCCCGGGGCTGACACTCTAGCAGCCAAGCCGGCCTTCGGCACGGGGTTTGTCCTGGTTCCCTCGTCCCCGAAGGGGGAGAGGGCAGGGTGAGGGGAAACCGAAGGCGAGAGATGCTCTAGGGCAGAAGGTCTGCGACGCGAATCAGCGCGGTGGGCGCGGCCAGCGGGGTCACCGTCGCGGGCGAACCGAGGAGCTCAACGGAGCGATAGACCCAGCCATGCGTGCTCTCCGCCGCCGAATGCGGCTCCCGATGCACCTCGAGCGTACGATCGACGAAGTTTGCGATCCAGTACTCCCTGATGCCGGCTCGAGCGTACAGGCCCCCCTTGACACGGTCGAGCCTCAAGCTCGACTCGGCGACCTCGACGACGAGACCAGCGGTCGAGGGGTGCGCGCCGACGTAGTCAAGAGGAATGCCAGCCACGACGGCCACGTCGGGTTCGGGCTCAGACTCGTCGTCGAGGGCCAGCGGCGAATGCAGGCGCGGGTGCCAGCCGAGACCGAAGGCCGTGGCGAGCGCACGACCGATGTGAGCGGCGATCGCGGCATGGGGACTGCCCTGAGGCTCGCGGAGCACCAGCAGCCCGTCGAGGAGCTCGAGTCGTTCGCCCTCGAACATGCCGAGGTCCACCAGACGGTCGTACTCTACCCGTCGCCAGCGGCGTGTTTCCCCGTAAGGCTCGATTACCGGGGACATCGCCATCAGGGTAGCGACCCGGCGCGCGAGCCGTCAACGTCGCCGGATCGATACGGGATCACTACTCGGCGAGCCAGACCGTGTCGAGCTGGCAGTTCAGGAAGTGACTCGGGGTCACCGTGTAGCCGTGGACCTTGCTGTTGTAGGGCACGATGCGGTGCCACTGCAGCGTGTGGAAGTAGTGCACCTCCTCGTCGTAGAGCCGCTTCTCGAAGGCGCGCAGGATCTTCTTGCGCTCCTCGGGATCGGTGGCCCGCGACTGCTTCATGTACAGATCGTCCATCACCGTGTCCTTGTGCTTGCTGAAGTTGACCGGTGAGGTGGTGATGAACCAATGCAGGTCCATGTCGGGCTCGACGATGGAATTGCACGGCGCGTTGGTGGACACTTCGAAGTCCCCCGCCTTCTGGGCCATGATCCAGGCGGCTGTTTCCAGGAACACCTGCTTCACGTTGACGCCGATCTGCTTCCACTGGTCGATGAGCCAGACGCCCACCGGCTCGTACGGCATGGGCGTGGCCCGGTTGGTCAGGGTGAAGGAGAGGTTTTCCTGTCCGGCTTCCTTGAGGAGGCGGCGCGCCTCGGCCCGCGCGGCGTTGATGTCGGTGCCGTAGCCCGCCAGCTTCATGAGCTCCTCGGGCGGCGTCGCCCATTGCGTCCCCGGCACCTGGATGCCCGCCACTTCCTTCACCAGCGCGATGCGCGACAGCGCCTTGGAGCCGTTCCAGCGATCGAGGGCGAGGGAGAGCGCGCGTCGCACGCGCTTGTCCTCGAAGGGCTTCCGATTCTGGTTCAGGGCGACCTGGATGGAGCAGTTCCAGGGGCTCTCCTGGACGGTGATCTTGTTGCCGAGCGCCTGCACCAGGGTGTCCCGCTGCTGGGGCGTGAAGCCGCGGAACTGGATCATGGCCCGCTCGCCGCGGATGGCCGCCACCTGCGCCGCGGCATCCTGGATGAAGACCACGCGATAGCCGTCGAGGTAGGGCTTGCCCTTGTCCCAGTAGTCGGGGTTCTTCTTGCCCACCCAGTGCGAGCCGCGCACGTACTCCACGAACTTGAAAGGTCCCGTGCCCATGACGTTCTTCTCGTACCAGCGCGGGTCCTTGGCCAGGATGTCCGCCTTGTAGATGAAGTTCCAGGGTGAAGCTACGCTGGCGAGGAACGAGCCCTCGGGATACTTGAGACGGAAGATGATGGTGTCCGCGTTGGGCGTCTCCACCGCCTCCACGGCCCTGTACTGCTCCTGGCGGCTCGAGGGCACGTTGGGGGCGGGGAAGATGATCTTGTCGTAGGAGGCCTTCACGTCCTTGGAGGTCATGAGGCTGCCGTCGTGGAACTTGACCCCGTGACGCAGCTTGAAGGTGTAGGTGCGCTTGTCCGCGGAGACCGTCCACGACTCGGCGAGATCGCCGATGACCTTGGTTCCCGTCTTGTCGGTGGGATCCACGCGCAGCAGCGTGTTGTAGTGCGGGCCCACGGGATGGAGCA